>Ga0190265_10004098_pt1 | contig 10062 bp, 13 predicted proteins | sample Popmic124T_FD_133135 | JGI IMG/M metagenome (GOLD analysis project Ga0190265, IMG submission 133135) | Populus adjacent soil microbial communities from riparian zone of Indian Creek, Utah, USA - 124 T | ecosystem: Environmental > Terrestrial > Soil > Riparian zone | place: USA: Utah | collected...
CCGGCGGTGACACCGAGCGTGGCGCACAGGGGCATCGTCGACTGGACGATGGCGGTGGGGTCCTGGCTGGACGTATCGGTCATGACGCCAGCATGTCAGGACAGCGGGGGCAACCCCATGGGGGTTGGGCCCTACGCTCCCGAGATGGCCCTTCCCGCTCCCGGACCCGACCGCACTGCTCTCGTCACCGGCGCGTCGTCCGGCATCGGCGCGGAGATCGCCCGCCAGCTCGCCGGCCGCGGCCACGGCGTGACCCTCGTCGCCCGGCGCGAGGAGCTGCTCCGCGCCCTCGCCGACGAGCTGTCCGGCGCGCACGGCGTCCGCACCGAGGTGATCGCGGCCGACCTCACGGACGAGGCCTCGCGCGACGCCGTCGCCACCCAGGTGGCCGAGCGCGGCCTGGTCGTCGACGTCCTCGTCAACAACGCCGGCATGTCGACCATGGGCGCCGTCCACCGCAGCGATCCCCGCCGCGAGGTGGCGATGCTGCGCATCGACGTGGAGGCCGTGGCCCACCTCTGCAGCACCTTCACGCCGGGCATGGTGGAACGGGGGCGGGGCGCCGTCCTCAACGTCGCCTCGACGGCCGCCTTCCAGCCGCTCCCCGGCCAGGCGGGCTACGCGGCCTGCAAGTCGTTCGTCCTCGCCTACACCCAGGCGTTCGGCCAGGAGCTCAAGGGCACGGGTGTCACCGCCACCACCTTGTGCCCCGGCCCGGTGAAGACGGGCTTCGGCGCCGCCGCCGGCATCCCCGACGACCAGGCCGAGGCGTCCCTGCCCAAGTTCATGTGGGTGTCCGCGGAGGACGTGGCCAAGGCCGCAGTCGACGGGATGGCCAAGGGCCGGTCGGTGGTCATCCCCGGCGCGTCGAACCGCTTCCTCGCCAAGCTCTCCCGCCACGCGCCCCGCGGGCTCCTGCTCCCGATGCTCGCCCGGCAACACCCCGCCCTGCGGGTGTGATTCAGTCGCCCGGGCGGAGGACGGAACCGATCAGCACGTGGTGCACCGCAGTGGCGGCCTGGTCGGCCGTGAGATCGTCGACCTGCACGACGTGGTCGGCCAGGTCCTCGTAGCTGTCGTCGCGCGCCTCGAACATGGCCCGCATCACCTCGCAGGGGCGGTCGCCGACGAGGGGTCGGTCGTGGCCGCTGTCGCGGGCGATCCGCTCCGCGAGGGTGCTCGGCTCCGCTCGGAGGTAGACGGCCACGACGTCGGGTGCCTCCACCGCGTCGCTGGCGGTGCGGTCGAGGACCACGCCGCCCGGTGTGGCCAGGACGCTGCGCCGGAAGGCGCCGAGGACGTCGACCACGACGGCTCGTTCGAGAGGCCGGTAGGCGTCCTCGCCGCCCTGCTCCCAGAGCTGCGAGACCGTGGACCCGGTGCTCGCCTCGATGACGTCGTCCACGTCGACGAACGGCCAACCCAGCCGGGCGGCCACCAACCGGCCGATCGTGCTCTTGCCCGACCCCATCAGCCCGATGCATGCCAGGTGGCGGATGTCGGCGTGCCTGGCCGGGCTCTCGGCACCGGCGTACCCCTGCGACATCGGGATGGTGGCCATGCGGGCTCCCTCTCCGCCCTGCCCCTAGTGGCTGTTGCCCCTGTCTTCCCCGCGAGGCATCAGCACAGACCCCTACGGGTAGGTCGGGCTCCGAACGGCCCACTCAGGAGAGGACGCGACATGCCCCGCATCTGGTCGAAGAAGCGTGAACGCCAGTACGAGCACATCCGGGAGGGGGCGCTCGACCGAGGCGAGGACGAGGACACGGCCGAGGAGATCGCGGCCCGGACGGTCAACAAGGAGCGGGCTCGCGCCGGCGAGGCGCAGACGTCCAGCCGCTCGTCGACCGACGACATCTCGTCGGGCCGGCGCGGCGGCCTTCGCTCCCACCGGGGTCCTGGCGGCCGCACCCGGGACCAGCTCTACGAGGAGGCCAAGAAGAAGAACGTGAAGGGCCGGTCGAAGATGACCAAGTCCCAGCTCGAGCGGGCGGTGGGCCGCTAGCCGCTGTAGACCGGGGGTCAGCCGAGAGGAGCGATCCGATGAGCGACGAGCCGGTCCCCGGAGTGCCAACGGACACGACGTTGACCGAGGTCGTCGACGACCTCCGCCGGCTCGGGTTCACGAACGACGTGCGCGTCACGCCCGAGGGGATGCTGTGCTGTCGTGTCTGCGAGCACTGCATCGCGGCGCAGGACATGGACCTCCTCGAGCTCCGTCGCGTCGAGGGCACCTCCGATCCGGGCGACATGGCCGCGGCGCTGGGGCTCCGCTGCGTCTCGTGCGGTGCGCTGGGGACGGCCATCGTCCGCTTCGGGCCGGAGGCCTCGCGCGAGGACGCGATGGTGCTCGAGCACGTCCCCGACCACCGCTTGGGGTAGCGGCCGGGCCGGCAGCCTCGGCTAGCGGCGGCGGTTGTCGTCGCGGTTGGACAGCGCGCCGACGCGGTCGCCCACGACGATCAGCACCACCGCCGCGCAGACGGCCACGACCGAGCCGACGATGTTGAGCTCGAGGACGTCGCCGGTGCCGAGGGCGTTGGCCACGACCCCGCCGACGACCGAGCCGATGAGGCCGAGCACCAGGGTGGTGAGGAGCGTGAGGCGCTGGCGCCCCGGGATGACCGCCCTGGCCAGGAACCCGACGACCAGTCCGAACACGATGAACCCGATCATGGTGTGCTCCCTCTCGTGCATCGCCCGGGTCCGTCCCGGTCCGCAGACACATCCAGGTGCACATCGTCCCCCATCGCGCACCCGCGTGTGATGCTTTCGCGGTGGAGGTCCGCTCCGACCGTCGCTACGCGTTCGCCGTCAGCCCCGCCGAGCTCTGGCCCGCGCTGACCCGCGTCGAGGACTACCGGACCTGGTGGCCGTGGCTCCGCGGCTTCGACGCGACCGCGTTCGACGCGGGCGAGCAGTGGGAGTGCGTCGTGCAGCCGCCGTTGCCGTACTCGCTGCGGTTCCGCATCACCCTCGACGAGGTGGTGCCGGCGGCGGTCGTGGTGGCGACGGTCGACGGCGACATCACCGGGAGCGCCCGGCTCGACATCACCCCCACCGACGAGGGAAGCGAGGTCCGGTTGGTGTCGCAGCTCGCACCGAGGAGCCCCATCCTGCGCGTCATCGCCGGCGCCGCCCGGCCGATCGCGCAGTTCGGCCACGACTGGGTGCTCGACACCGGCCTGCGCCAGTTCTCCGCCCGGGCGCTGCCGTGAGTGTGGCTGTCAGAGGCGACGGGTAGGTTCCGGAGATGACCGTGCTCGAGCACTACGACAGGCTGGCCGGCGAGATGGCCGACCGGATCGCGTCCGTCCCCGAGGACCGTTGGGAGGACCCGTCGCCGTGCGAGGGGTGGACGGCGCGGGATGTCGTCAGCCATCTCGTCGACACGCCGGGGATGTTCTTCGGGCTGGCCGAGGAGCCGCCCCCCTCCGGCGGTCCGTCGGTGGCCGACGACCCAGCCGGCGCGTTCGCCCACGTTCGGAAGGCCGTCACCGCCGCGCTGGAGGACCCGGCGATCGCCGACAAGGAGTACGACGGCTTCGCGGGCCGGTCGACGTTCGCCGAGGGGATCGACCGCTTCATCTGCGCCGACCTCGTCGTCCACGGGTGGGATCTCGCCCGGGCCACCGGCCTCGACGAGCGCATGGATCCCGACGAGATCCGCCCCATCCACGAGGCGCTCGAGCCCATGGACGACAAGATGCGGGGGCCCGGCGCGTTCGGCCCGAAGCTCGAGCCGCCCGAGGGAGCGGACGAGCAGACGAAGCTCCTCTGCTTCCTCGGCCGTCAACCCTGAACCCCGGGGCGAGCGATACTGAGCCGGTGACCGTGACCGAGCTGAACGTGCTGGGCGGGGAGCTGGAGCCGTGCGGCACCGACCCGGTGACCGGCTTCTACCGCGACGGCTGCTGCACCAGCGGCCCCGAGGACCTGGGGAGCCACACGATCTGCGCCGTGGTGACGTCGGAGTTCCTCGAGCACCAGCGCGGCATCGGCAACGACCTCAGCACGCCGATGCCGCAGTATCACTTCCCGGGCCTCGTGCCGGGGGATCGCTGGTGCGTGACGGCGGCGAACTGGTTGCGGGCCCACCACGACGGAGCGGCTGCACCGGTGGTGCTCGCGTCCACCCACGTGCGGGCGCTCGAGATCGTCCCGCTCGACGCCTTGCGCGAGCACGCGGTCGACGTGCCCGCCGATCCCAGCGCGCTGGAAGGCTGAACGACTCAGGGCTGAACGACTCAGGGCTGAACGACTCAGGGCTGTCCGGATCTGTCCGACATCGGGGGCCCGCGAGCGTCACGATGGCGGCATGAGGTTCTCCGCGGTCGTCACGACCGGCATCTACTGCCACCCCGGGTGCACCGCCCGGCCCAACGCGGCGAACGTCCGGGCCTACGAGTCGGCGGCCGCGGCCGAGGCGGCGGGGTTCCGGGCCTGCCTGCGCTGCCGCCCCTACCGCCTGACGACGTCGCTCACCGCCACGGGCCCGGAGCTCGTGTGCCGGGCCACCCACCTGATCAGCGACGGCGTGCTCGACCGCGGCACCGAGGGCGACCTGGCGGCCCGCCTCGGGGTGTCGGCCCGGCACCTGCGTCGCCTGTTCGCCGAGCACGTGGGCGCGTCGCCCGACCAGCTGGCCCGGAGCCGGCGCACGCACTTCGCCCGGCGACTGCTCGACGACACCGACCTCACGGTCACCGACATCGCCTACGCCAGCGGGTTCGGCAGCCTGCGCCAGCTCAACCGGGCCTGCCAGGAGGTGTTCCGGTCGTCGCCGAGCGAGCTGCGGGCCCGCCGCCGCTCCACGGACCGTCTGGTGGCCGACGGCGGGCTCACCCTCCGCCTGCCCTTCGAGGGCCCGCTCGACTGGGACACGATGCTCGGGTACTTCGCGCTGCGGGCGGTGCGGGGCGTGGAGTGCGTGGCCGACGGCGTGTACCGGCGGACGATCGTGGTGGATGGTGCGCCCGGCGTGCTCGAGCTCAGCAGCGGCGGGGCGGACCATCTGCTGCTGCGAGCCCACCTGCCCCGCGTCGAGGGACTCATCCACGTGGTGCAGCGGGCCCGGCAGATCTTCGGCCTCGACCGCGACCCGCGTCCGGCCGACGAGCACCTCTCGGCCGATCCGATCATCGGCCCGCTCGTGCACGACCATCCGGGCCTGCGGGTGCCGGGCACCTGGGATCCCGTGGAGACCGGCGTGCGGGCCATCATCGGCCAGCAGGTGAGCGTGGCCGGCGCCAGCACCGTGATGGCGCGGCTCGTGGAGCGGGCGGGCACCCCGGTGCCGGGGCTGGCGCAGCTCGGCCTCACCCACACGTTCCCGTCGGCGGCCGAGCTGGCCGAGGCCGACCTCGACGCCATCGGCATGCCCACGGCCCGGGCAGCCGCCATCACCTCGTTCGCGGCAGCCGTCGACAAGGGCGAGGCCGCCCTCGACGGGAGCCTCGGGCTCGACGAGCTCGTCGCGGCTCTGTGCGCCGTGCGCGGGGTCGGCCCCTGGACCGCGCACTACCTGGCGCTGCGCCTCGGTGAGCCCGACGCCCTCCCCGTCGCCGACCTCGGCCTCCGCCGAGCCGCCCGCCCCGACGCCCCGCTCAGCACCGCCGCCCTGGCCGAGGCCAGCGAGGCCTGGCGTCCCTGGCGCTCCACCGCCGCCCTCCGCCTCTGGCTCAGCGAGGGCGCCGCCGCCTGACCCCGGTAGCCTCCGCGGCATGACGGGGTGGGGGGTTCGGCGGATCGGCGCGGTCGTGGCCATGGCGGTCGCGCTGCTCGCGGTCGTCGTCCCGGCCGGTCACGGGCGACCTGCTCCGGCTGCGGCCGGCGCTCCGAACGACCTCGTGTACGTCGCGATGGGGGACTCGTACACGTCCGGGCCGCTCGTCCTCCCGCACGACACGACGTGGGTGCCCCAGGACTGCGCGCAGTCGTACTTCAACTACCCCCACCTCGCCGCGGCCGCGATCGGTGCCACGAGCTTCACCGACGTGAGCTGCGGGAGCGCCACCATCGACAACCTCTACGAGACCCAGGACGGGCTCCCCACGGGTGGGGCCAACCCGCCGCAGCTCGACGCGGTGGGCCCGGACACCGACGTGGTGACGCTCGGGATGGGCGGCAACGACGTGGGCTTCGTCGGCCTGGCCCTCGACTGCGTCCGGCTGCTCGGGCCGCCGCTCGAGCAGCCGTGCACGCCGCTCTTCACGGCCGGCGGGATCGACTCGGTGTCCGCCGACATCGCGGAGGTCGGTCCCGAGCTCGGCGACGCCATCGAGGCCATCCACGCCAAGGCCCCGGGAGCGGAGGTGTTCATCGTGGGCTACCCGGCCGCGCTGCCGGACGACGGCCAGGCCTGCTGGCCCTACGTGCCGATCCTCCCTGCGGACATGCCCTATCTCGTAGCGAAGTTCAAGGAGATGAACGCGATGCTCGCCGAGCAGGCCGCCGCGCACGATGCCACCTACGTCGACGTCTACACGTCGGGCATCGGCCACGACGCCTGCCAGATCCCGCTCGTCGCGTGGGTCAACGGTGTGGTGGTCGTCCCCCCGAGCTTCCCGGCCCACCCCAACCAGCTCGGCCTGGCCGACTCCGGTCGCGTGGTCGCCGCGACGATCCAGCAGCGGCTGGCCGCCAACGCGGCGGCAGCGGCAGCAGTTCCGGCGGCGGCTCCTGTGCCCGCTCCTGCGGCGGCGCCGCCGTCAGCGCCGGCACGAGGGCCGGACGGCATCACCGCCCTCCCCATCACGGGAGGCGAGCAGACGCCGGTCGCGGCCCTGGTCGTCCTCCTCGGCGCGCTCGCCACGGTGCGACTCAGTCGTCGAGGCGCTCCTCCAGCTGGACGGTGACGCCGGGATGGGTTGGGACGGCGACGACTACCAGCGGCGGTTCGACGCGCTGGCGTCGGCGGGCACCGACGTGCACGGCGAGGCGAGCTTCGTGCTGGCCTTCTCACCCGCGACCGTCCTCGACGCCGGGTGCGGGACGGGCCGGGTGGGCATCGAGCTGGCCCGGTACGGCATCGAGGTCGTCGGCGCCGACGTCGACCCGTCGATGCTGGCGACCGCCCACCGGCGGGCCCCCGGCATCACCTGGATCGAGGCCGACCTCACCGCCCTCGACCTCGGCCGCACCTTCGACCTGGTGGTGATGGCCGGCAACGTGCCGCTGTTCACCCCGCCCGGCACGGAGGCCGACCTCGTCGCCGGGGTGGCCCGCCACGTGCGGCCCGGTGGGCTCCTCGTCGCCGGGTTCAGCCTCGACCGCGGCTACTCGGCAGAGGCGTACGACGCCCACGCCGAGGCGGCCGGCCTCACGCTCGTCGAGCGGCACGCCACCTGGGACCGCCAACCCTTCGTCGCCGGCGGCGACTACGCCGTCTCCGTGCACCAGGCCTGACGAGCAGCCGCGCTACGTGGGGGCGATGACGGCCCAGCCGCGGCGCTCGAGCTCGTCGGCGAGGAGCGTGGCGGGCATGCCCTTGAGGGCGTGGATGCGCTCGGCCTCGATCCGGTCGCTGGCCGACGCCTGCTCCATCGTCACACCGGCGCCGTCCTCACCCTCGGCGCCGGAGCCGTCGTCGGCCTGGAGGAGCTCGTCGATGAGCGTGGTCGCCTCGTCGCGCGTGAACTTCCCGGAGGACTGGCGCTGGGTGAGCCCGAGCGGTCCGCGGGCGTCACGGAAGCTCGTGTGGCCGGCCTTCAGGAGGAGGGCCTGGAGGTACTGGACCTGCTTCGAGGAGGCGGGAGGACCGGACTGCTGACCGAAGGCCATGCCCGATCCTCCCACGGTGGGTGTGACGTCCTGCGCACCCCCGGCAGCTCTTCCGGGGTTTGGGGGTGCGGAGCCGGGGGTAGGGCCGCGCCCATGCATCACTCCCTGGTCCAGCGCCCGGCCGAGCAGATGGCCGACGCGCCCGTGGTGATCGAGCAGGAGATCTCGCTCGAGGCCACCCCCGACGAGGCCTTCGAGGTCCTCGCCGACCATCGCAGCTGGCCCCGGTGGTTCAAGGGCATGCGCCGGGCCCGGATCGACGGCGCCGCGGCCGGCGCTGGAGCCATCCGCACCGTGTGGGTGGGACCGGCCCGCGTCCAGGAGCAGTTCGTGGCCTGGCGACCGGGCGAGCGCCTCACCTTCGACGTCGTCGACACGAACCTGCCGGGCGTGCTGGCCATGCAGGAGGACTGGTCGCTCGAGCCGGACGGCCCGGATCGATCCACCCTCACCGTCCGCGTCACGGCCGAGCCGTCCGGTCCCTTCCGGGCCGCACCCTGGCTGCTGCGGCGGATCCTGCGTCGGTCCACGCGCGGGGCGGCGGGGCTGGCCGACGTGTTCCGCGACAAGGCGCGGCCGGAGCGCCTGCGCGTGTCCGCGGGTCGCTAGCCGGCGAGGACGAAGCCGAGGTAGCCCTGCTCGGCCACCAGGTTGCACTGCTCCATGTAGGTGGTGAAGCCGGGCAGGGGCATGAACACGCGCGTCTTGCCCGGCACGTTCGCGCCCAGGTACCACGAGTTGCAGGTGGGGAAGAGCGTGAACCCGGCGACCATGTTCACGTAGTCCACCCAGTTGTCCTGGGCCTGCGGCACCGGCTCGATGGTGGCGATGCCCCGCTCGCGCAGGTGGGTGGTGCAGTCCGCGATCCACTCCACGTGCTGCTGGATCGACACCAGCATGTTGGTGAGCACCGACGGGCTGCCGGGCCCGGTGATCGTGAACATGTTCGGGAACCCGACCACGCCGAGGCCGAGGTAGGTGCGGGGGCCGGCCGCCCACGCATCCTGGAGGGTGAGGCCGTCGCGGCCCCGGATGTCGATCCGGAGCAGCGCGCCGGTCATGGCGTCGAACCCGGTGGCGTAGATCAGCGCGTCCAGCTCGTGCTCGCCGGCTGAGGTGCGCACGCCGGCCGGCGTGATGGCCTCGATCGGGGTCTCCCGGAGGTCGACCAGCTCGACATCGGGCCGGTTGAACGTCTCGTAGTAGCCCGTGTCGACGCAGAGGCGCTTGCAGCCGATGACCTGGTCGGGCACGAGCCGCTCGGCGACCTTGGGATCGGTGACGACGCGACGGATGCGGTCGCGCACGAAGTTGGCGGCCTCCTCGTTGGCCTCGGGGTCGAGGAGGATGTCGGTGAAGGCGCCGAGGAACGGCAGGCCGCCGTGCTCCCAGCGCTCCTCGAAGCGGGCGCGGCGCTCCTCGGCCGACACGGACAGCGCGGTGTCCTCGGAGTGGTCGAGCCACCCGCCGAACGCGGCCGGCATCTGCCGGTTGGCCTCGCGGAACTCGGCGTAGTTGGCCTTGACCTTGGCCACCTCGTCGGGCTCGAGCGGGCGGTTCCACGCCGGGACGGCGTAGGTGGCCGTGCGCTGGAACACCGTGAGGTGGGCCGCCTCCTCCGCGATGATCGGGATGGCCTGGAGCGCGGAGGAGCCCGTCCCGATGATCCCGACGCGCTGCCCCGAGAGGTCGACCCCATCATGGGGCCACGTGCCGGTGTGGTAGGTCGGGCCCTCGAAGGAGTCGGCGCCGGGGATGTCGGGGGTGTTGGCCGAGGACAGGCAGCCCGTGGCCATCACGAGGTAGGGCGCGGTGACGTCGTCGCCGGCGTCGGTCTGCACCCGCCAGGTGTTGGTGGCCTCGTCGAAGGTGGCCGAGGTGACCTTCGTGTCGAACTTGATGTCGCGGCGCAGGTCGTAGCGGTCAGCGACGTGATCGGCGTACTTCAGGATCTCGGGCTGGGGGGCGTAGCGCTCCGTCCAATCCCACTCCTGCTGCAGCTCCTCGTCGAAGCCGTAGGAGTACTCCATGCTCTCGATGTCGCAGCGGGCCCCCGGGTAGCGGTTCCAGTACCAGGTGCCGCCGACGCCCCCTCCGGCCTCGAACACCTGGGCCGTGAGGCCCTGCTGGCGGACCTTGTGCAGCATGTACATCCCGGCGAAGCCGGCCCCGACGATGACGACGTCACGATCCACAGCGCGACCGTAGATCAGAACCTGACCGCGCGGTCAAGGACGGTCGGTCACGGCTTCACCGCCACGCACGACAGGCTCAACCCGA
>Ga0190265_10004099_pt1 | contig 10062 bp, 8 predicted proteins | sample Popmic124T_FD_133135 | JGI IMG/M metagenome (GOLD analysis project Ga0190265, IMG submission 133135) | Populus adjacent soil microbial communities from riparian zone of Indian Creek, Utah, USA - 124 T | ecosystem: Environmental > Terrestrial > Soil > Riparian zone | place: USA: Utah | collected...
CGGCGAGCCGATGAGCCGGGCTCAGCTCGAGAAGGTCGTGGTCGAGCTAGAGGAGGAGATGCTCGCCACCGCCGAGGAGCTCAGGTTCGAGGAGGCGGCGCGAATCCGCGACGAGCTGAAGGAGCTTCGCCGCGACCTCGAGTCCTTGCGCGCCTGAGTTTTCGGTGTAGGGTCGGAACGTCGGAGGGGGCATCACGGTCGACGCGCAATCGACATCGCGCGGCCGTCCATGGAGGGAGTTGTCATGTCACGAGTCACCCGCCGGGTCAGCGTCGCTTGGCCGTTGCGAGTTCTCGCGACCGTTCTATTGCTTTTTGCGATCACCCTGATCCCGGCCGATGGCGCGTTCGCGCTTGGGGCCGACTCGGGACGGGCGAAGACGAAGCCTTGGAGGATCGCGAGCGACGGACTCGGAGCGACGAAGCTTGGGCCGCTCAATCTCACGAGCGATTCGCTTCCGTCGGCGGGCCAACGAATCGGGGCCCCCACGAAGTCCGTCGTTACATCCGCCGGAAGCTGCAAGGCAAAGTGGAAGAAGATCGGGCTGACGCTGACCTTCGTCGGGCCCGGCCCATCACTCGATCCCTGTGGCTCGGAGGGCCGTGTCTATAGCGCGGTCGCCAGGGGCAAGCGCGCAAAAAACCGATATGAGTCGCCAAATGGCCTGCGTATCGGAGCCAGGAGCGCGACGATCGAGCGGAAACATCCCGATGCGCAGCGCCAGTCGAAGCGGAACTGGTGGCTGGAGCGTGCTTACAGTTCGCTGCTCGGCGCAGAGTTTGGTGTGGTCCAGGCGCGCGTTTCGGATTCGAGGGTCGTCGGCCTCGTCGCCGTCGCCGGAGCGCAGCCGGTCGCGATCGGATCTGGCGAGGCCGGTGTTTGGCAGGGACCCGTACAGGGGGACAGTTCCCAATACTCGCTCTCGATGGCCCTTCGACCCGGGCCTGCGCTCCCTGGAGAGCGGGTGGGATCGATCGACTACGAGCTTCTCGATTGCGGCGGCAGTCTGACGATCCTCGACCGAACGCTCACACGCATCCACCTCGCTGAGACGATCATCTACGGCAAGGCACGATGTGTGGATACGGGGATCATCACGATTGTGCTTGGACCCCGCTCGGGCAGATGGTCCTATGTTGGGACGAGCCCTGATGACGATGCCGACGAGCCGACAGCGGAGATCACTAGGTCCGAGTTGCCCGTCGATGTGTCAGACCGGATCGATCCCGCCGAGGCCGGCAACTGGCAAGGACCGGTTCTGGGGGACTCGTCGAACTATCACGTCGAACTCAGCTTGATCAGCGGACCGGCCACTCCCGAGACTCAGGTCGGGCAGATCCGGTACCCGGAGCTGAGCTGTGGGGGAACGCTTACGTACGTCGGCAGAACCCACAACAGAGTCGTCCTACGGGAGACGATCACGACGGGCACATCGCAATGCGTTGTGACCGGCGAGGTCACCATTTCGCTGCGCACAGGAGGTGCCCGATTCAGGTACGTGGGACAGGACACGTTGACTTCGGATCTCGTCCGTCCCTGAGCGCCCACCTGGAAGGTCGAACGCCCCCCGGCGACGGTCCCTGTTCAGGGGGGTTTCCCGTGTCCCTGATCACGGGAACCCCGCCACCGCCGGCGGCCCTGAACCCCGCCGAGCCGGGCAAGAAGGGCCTGAAGGAGAAGCTGGACAAGGCCGACGGACAAGGTCAGGTAGGCCAAGGAAAGGTCACGACGACCTGCTGACGGCGCCCTGCCGCGTCCCCTGTCGCCGGCGCTGCGCCTCTCGACGTTCCTATGAGTTCCCGTACGGACATTGGTACCAACGCCCTTGCCGACGGGCGCCCTTGCGGCGAAGGGAGCAGAGAGGGGAATTTACGAGCACTTAGGAGGCTCCGCGGATGAAGACGAAGAAAGCGGTTAGCGGTGTGCGGATCGGGGTGGGAGGGATCGTCGCGATGGCGGCTCTCGCGCTCCCTGGCGCGGCGAGCGCCAAGACGGTCAGCGATTACCACCCCGACCAGGGCACGCGGGACTTCCGCGCCGGGGCCGGAGGCTGGGAGAGCGACACGAGCTCGGCCGGACTCTGCGTCCAGGGGCTCACCTGCCCCGTGGTCACCAACTCGCACGTCGCCGGCGACGGCACCGGGGGCGCTGCGGATGGCCATCTGCGCGTCGAGGTGCAGAACCTCGCCGGCGCCGACGCGACTGCGCGCGGGATCTGGCGCAGCCCGAGCTTCGAGTACACCGGGGTCGGCGGGCAGGAGCCCACCGAGCTCAGCTTCGAGCTCGCGAAACGGACCGAGCTGTCGGCCCTGCTTGCGACGTCGGGGACTGCCGCCAACTACTCGGTGGAGATCGTCGAGGTCGGCAGCGGCGTCTCGAGGACGGTCATCGACACAGCACCGCTCGGGGCCGTCGAGGGTTGGGCGCGGACCCCTCAGGTCACGGTCAAGCCCTCCGCGCTGACGCTCGGGAGCCGCTATCGGATCAAGATCACCTCGACCTTCAACACCGAGGCTGAGGCGTTCCCGGCCAGCTACGTCGACTACGACGACGTCATCCTCCGCGCGGTCCTCGCGGACGGCGCCGGCGGAGACGACGGCGATGGCGGCGGCGGCGGCGGGGGCGGTGGCGGTGGCGGCGACGGCACCGGCGGCCCGGGTGGGAATCCCGGCGATGGAAACGCGATGCTGAGGGGCAACCGGCTGTTTTTGCGCCTCAAGTGCCTCGGTGTCCAGAAGCAGGGCCGCTGCAAGGTCCGTGCGGTCGCTCACGCGAGCAAGCGCGGAGCGCGGCTGACGTACCCGGTCGAGCGCAAGATCAAGGCGAAGCGCGGCAAGGTGGTCGCGCTGCGGGTCCGGCCGCGGTTCGTCAAGCAGCTCACCAGCAAGGACAAGGTGATGGTCCGGTCGCGGATCAAGGCAGGCGACCGTCGCAAGACCCGCTACAAGAGCTACTCGCTCAGCGAGCGTCGCTAAGCGGCACGGGCTACCCGCGGCGGGCTGACCGCCGCGGGCCGCCCGACCGGACTACCGACCGGGGCCGCGCCTAGGCTTCCGCGATCGGCTCCCCGGAGCAAAACCGAACCACGAGGCTTGCGATCCCGGTGATCGTCGGGACGCGTCCCGAGGCGATCAAGCTCGTGCCGCTGATCCTGGCCCTGCGGGAGAGCGCGATCTACGAGCCGATCGTCGTCTCGACCGGCCAGCACCACCAGATGGTCGAGGAGATCTTCGAGCTCGCCGAGCTCCGCCAGGACGCCACCCTTTACGCGGGGGACCGCCACGCCCGCCTCAACGAGCGGGTGGCGACGGTGATGCGCCGGTTCGAGGACTTCATCTGCGAGCGGTTCGGTGACGAGCCCGCCGACGGCGAGCACCTCGAGGCGGCACTGCGCGGCGAGTACCCGATCGCGGTCGCCGTCCACGGCGACACCAGCTCGGCGATGGCGGCCGCGCTCGCGGCGTTCCAGATGCGGATCCCGGTTCTCCACGTCGAGGCCGGACTGCGCACCGGCGGCCTCAACCTGACCCCGTTCCCAGAGGAACTCAATCGCCAGGTGATCACCTGCATCGCCGCGTTGCACCTGGCGCCGACCGAGACCAACCTGCAGAACCTGATGCGCGAGAACGTCGCGGTCGACCAGGTCTTCGTCACCGGCAACACCGGCATCGACGCGCTCCACTGGGCCTCGGGGCTGGAGGTTCCGTTTCGCGACCCCGCGGTCGAGGAGGCGGTCGCCGGCGATCAGCGGCTGGTCGTGGTCACCGCCCACCGGCGCGAGAGCTGGGGCCGCGGCCTGCGTGAGATCGCGACCGGGGTCGGACGGCTGGCGAGCGGCCACCCCGAGTGTCGCTTCGTCGTTCCGATGCACCCCAACCCGCAGGTGCGCGACCAGTTGCGAGGGCCGCTCGCCGAGCACGAGAACGTGCTGCTCACCGAGCCGCTCGGCTACGCCGGGTTCGCCCGGCTGCTCGCCGGCTGTGACCTGGTGATCACCGACTCGGGCGGAATCCAGGAGGAGGCCCCCTCACTCGGCAAGCCCGTGCTGGTAACCCGCGAGACGACCGAGCGGGCCGAGGGGGTCGCCGCCGGGACCCTGCTGCTGGTCGGCACCGACGCCGACCGGATCGCAGCCGAGGGCGAGCGTCTGCTCACCGACGCCGACGCCTACGCGCGGATGGCTCGCTCCCCCAATCCCTACGGCGACGGGCGGGCGGCCGAGCGGATCGTCGGGGCGCTCGAGCACATCGTCCGCGGCGGCGAGCCCCCGGCGCAGTTCGGCCCCGGCTACACACGGCGGGCCGTGATTCGCGCCGCCGGCGTGAACGTGCCACTGGGGCCGATCGAAGCGCTCGAGGACCGCCTGTCCGAGCATCAGCGGGCACCGTCGGGCGCCGAACTGTGGCCGACCTGATCTGGCCCTTCGAGGGCCTGCCCGCGGGAATCGAGGCCTTCTTCGCGCTCGCGCTCGCGCTGATCGTCGTGCTCATGGTGTGGACCGCGTCGCTCCTGGTCCGCGGCCTGCGCGCCGCCCGCCGGGCGCCGCCCGCCGGCGATCCCGACGAGTTCGAATGGGTCTTCCTCGTCCCGGCGCTGAACGAGGAGGTGACGATCCGCGACAGCGTCGAGCGCCTGCTCGCGCTCGAGCTCTCCCGGCGGCGGATCGTCGTCATCGACGACGGCTCCGACGACGCGACGGCGGCGATATTGGCCGAGCTCGAGCACCCGGACCTGGTCGTCATCCACCGCAAGGCGCCGGACGCGCGCCAGGGCAAGGCCGAGGCGCTCAACCACGCCTACCGCGAGCTCGGCAGGATGCTCGGGGCGGCGGACCGGTCGCGGGTGGTGGTCGCGATCGTCGACGCCGACGGGCGCCTCGATCCGGACGCGCCGCGCTACGCCGCCGCGCACCTGGCCGATGACGATGTCGGCGGGGTCCAGTGCCTGGTCAGGATCTACAACCGCGAGCACCCCCTCGCCTGGTTCCAGGACGTCGAGTTCGCGATCTACGGCAGGCTGTTCCAGGCCGGGAGGAACGGCTACGGCACCGCCGGGATGGGGGGCAACGGCCAGTTCAACCGACTCTCGGCGCTCGACCGGGTCTCCGACCACGGTGGTCCCTGGCGCGATCGGCTGACCGAGGATCAGGACCTCGGCCTGCGGCTGGTCGCCGACGGCTGGCGGGGCCGCCAGGAGCTGCGGGCGAGGGTCGATCAGCAGGGCCTCAACCGGCTGCGGCCGCTGTTCCGCCAGCGGACGCGCTGGTCGCAGGGCAACCTGCAGGCGATCGGGCTCGCCGGGGCGGTCGCGCGTGCCCCGTTCGGCCGTGTCGCCCGCGCCGAGCTGCTCCTGCAGCTGCTGATGCCGCTGTGGCAGGCGATCGTCGGCCTCGCGCTCGTGCTCGCGATCGTGCTCGCGATCACCGGCGTCGCCCCGTTCTGGAACGACGGCCCCTGGTGGCAGCTCGTGTTCTTCCTCGTGCTCGGATTCGGCGGGGTGGTCTTCGGGTGCATCGCCGCCCGCGCGCAGGACGGGGCGCGTGGCTGGGCGGAGGGGATCGCGATCGCCCCCGCCTACGCGATCTACTCCTGGATGCTGTGGCCCGTGCTCGCGCGCTCGGCGGGGCGCCAGCTGGTCGAGCGGCGCGATTGGGCGAAGACCGAGCGCGAGCCGGTGAAGCCCGCTCCGAGCTGAGCCAACCGCGCCGGCGGCGGCCCCGGTGGGCTAATCTCGCCGCATGGACGCAGAGCAGATCGTTCACGAGGTGGCGGAGAAGATCAGGACCGTGATCGCGGAGGCCGAGGATCGCGCGGCGCAGATCGTCCGCGACGCCGAGGACGAGGCGAAGCGGATTCGCGAGGCCGCGAAGTCCGAGTCGCAGGAGCGGCTCGCGGCGGCGCGCAGCGCATTCGTCGAGCTGCAGGCAAAGCTCGGTCTCACCGACGAGGTCCCGGGCGGCCCGGTGCGGACCCCGGAGCCGACCCCGCCGTCGATCCCCGAGCCGACGCCGCCGCCGCCCGACCCGGCGCCCTCGCCCGAGCCGGCTCCGGAGCCCGAGCCTCCCTTGATCCCCGAGCCGGCGCCGCCGCCGGACGAGGGGACCCCGCCACAGATCTCGGGCGACGATCGGCCCGCGGCCGATGCCAACGGCGCGGCGCCCGCCGCGGGTGCGAAGTCCGAGGATGCCGCCGGCGCCCGCCTGGTGGCGATGAACATGGCGCTCGACGGCGCCTCGCGCGAGGCGATCGAGGCACACCTGGCCGACAACTACGCTCTCACCGACGCGTCGGCAATCGCCGACGACGTCCTGCAGCTCGCCGCCAAGTAAGTATTCGGGCCCGGGCCCACGGGAACGCCCGTTCGCATCCGTACACTGACTCGCCGGTGACTCGTTCCGGCGAAATCGTGATCTCGGGCGCCCGTGCCCACAACCTCAAGGGCGTCGACGTCACCCTGCCCCGCGATGCGCTCGTTGTCGTCACCGGGCTCTCGGGGTCGGGCAAATCGAGCCTCGCCTTCGACACGATCTACGCGGAGGGCCAGCGGCGATACGTCGAGTCGCTCTCCGCCTACGCGCGCCAGTTCCTCGGCCAGATGGAGAAACCCGACGTCGACTCGATCGAGGGGCTCTCGCCGGCGATCTCGATCGACCAGAAGACGACCTCGCGCAACCCGCGCTCGACCGTCGGCACGGTGACCGAGATCTACGACTACCTGCGCCTGCTCTGGGCGCGGATCGGTAAGCCGCACTGCCACAACTGCGGCGAGCCGATCGCCGGCCAGTCGCTCGAGCAGATCGCCGATCGCGTGATGACCCTCGAGCCCGAGACCCGGTTCATGGTCCTGGCGCCGGTCGTCCGCGGCCGCAAGGGCGAGTACGGAAAGCTGCTCGAGGAGATGCGGGGGCAGGGCTATGCCCGCGCCGTCATCGACGGCGAGCTGCGCCGGCTCGACGAGCCGATCGAGCTCGACAAGAAGTTCAAGCACGAGATCTCGATCGTCGTCGACCGCCTGGTGATGAAGGAGGGGCTGCGCAAGCGGCTCACCGAATCGATCGAGGCCGCCTCGCAGCTGGCCGAAGGACTGATCGAGGTCGAGATCCTCGACCGGGCGTCGGGCGACGAGGGCGCCGTGGAGGGACCCGGCGCCAAGGTGCTCTCGGGGCCGAGCGCCGGCAAGCGGGGCGAGGTCCTGGTTTTCTCGGAGAAGTTCGCGTGCCTGCACTGCGGCACCTCGATGCCCGAGCTCGAACCCCGGATCTTCTCTTTCAACTCGCCGCACGGCTGCTGCCCGCGCTGTCACGGGCTCGGGTTCCAGCGGGTGATCGACCCGGAGCTGATCGTCCCCGATCCGACCCTCTCGATCTCCGAGGGCGCGCTCGAGCCGTGGACGAAGGCGGCCTCGATGTATCACCGCCGGCTGCTCGAGGCGGTCGCGGAAGCGAACGGGATCGACATCGGCGTCGCCTGGCGCGACCTGCCCGAGCCGGACCGGGGGCTCCTGCTCGAGGGCACCGGCGACCAGCGCCACACGATCTCCTATCGCAACCGCTTCGGCCGCCGGCGCACCTACACGGTGCGCTTCGACGGCATGCTGCACAGCCTCCACCGCCGCTACGAGAACACCGACTCCGACAACACCCGCGAGCGGGTCGAGGCGTTGATGGCGCTGCAGCCCTGCCCGGCGTGCGACGGGGCGCGGCTGCGGCCCGAGAGCCTCGCCGTCACCGTCGGCGGCCTCAACGTCTACCAGTACACGCAGTTCTCGGCGCGCGCCGCGCTCGAGTGGATCGAGAGTCTCGAGCTGACCGAGACGGAGCGCGCGATCGCGCGCCTGGTCGTGCGCGAGATCGGGGAGCGGCTGCGGTTCCTCGACTCGGTTGGGATCGGCTACCTGTCTCTGGAGCGCTCGGCGACCACGCTGTCGGGTGGCGAGGCGCAGCGGATCCGCCTCGCGACCCAGATCGGCTCGAGCCTGGTCGGGGTGCTCTACATCCTCGACGAGCCCTCGATCGGCCTCCACCAGCGCGACAACGAGAAGCTGATCGGGACGCTCGAGCGGCTGCGGGACCTCGGCAACACGGTGATCGTGGTCGAGCACGACGAAGGGACGATCCGTGCCGCCGACCACGTCATCGACCTCGGACCGGGCGCCGGCGAGCACGGGGGAGAGCTCGTCGCCGAGGGCACCCCGACAGAGGTCGAGGCCCAGCCGGGCTCGCTGACCGGACAGTTCCTTTCCGGGGAGCGCGAGATCCCGGTGCCGGCCCAGCGCCGGCGCCCACGCGGGGAGATCGTCGTCCGCGGAGCGCGCCAGCACAACCTCAAGGGCGTCGACGCGAGCTTCCCCGTCGGCACGTTCACGGCGGTCACCGGCGTGTCTGGCTCCGGAAAGTCCACGCTCGTCAACGAGATCCTGTACCGCGCGATCGCCAACCGGCTGCACCGCGCCCGGATGCGGCCGGGGGGGCACGACCGGATCGATGGGATCGAGCAGGTCGACAAGATCATCAACATCGACCAATCGCCGATCGGCCGTACGCCGCGCTCCAACCCGGCGACCTATACGGGCCTGTTCGACCACATCCGCCAGCTGTTCGCGGGCACCCGCGAGTCGCGGGCGCGCGGCTACAAGCCCGGACGGTTCTCGTTCAACGTCAAGGGCGGGCGCTGCGAGGTCTGCCGCGGCGACGGCCAGATCAAGATCGAGATGCACTTCCTCCCGGACGTCTACGTGCCGTGCGAGCAGTGTCATGGGCGCCGCTACAACCGCGAGACGCTCGAGATCCGCTACAAGGGCAAGTCGGTCGCCGACGTGCTCGAGATGTCGGTCGGCGAGGCGGTCGACTTCTTCGACCCGGTGCCGAAGATCGCCCGGCGGCTGCGCACGCTGCACGACGTAGGCCTCGACTACATCCGGCTCGGCCAGCCGGCCACCCAGCTCTCGGGCGGCGAGGCGCAGCGGGTGAAGCTCGCCACCGAGCTCTCGAAGATCGCCACCGGCGACACTCTCTACATCCTCGACGAGCCGACCACCGGCCTGCACTTCGCCGACGTCGAACGCCTGCTCGAGGTACTCGGGCGGCTGGTCGAGCAGGGCAACACGGTGGTCGTGATCGAGCACAACCTCGACGTGATCAAGGCGGCCGACCAGGTGATCGACCTCGGCCCCGAAGGCGGCGAGGCCGGTGGCGAGATCATCGCCACCGGGACACCGGAGCAGATCGCGGGGTCGCCGGACTCCTACACGGGCCGGTTCCTGCGCGACCTGGTCGAGGCCGAGGAGCCGGCGCCGAAGCCGCGGCGGACTCGCCGGCGAGAAGCCGTCGCGGCCTGACGGGGTACTAGTCGTCGGGCTCGGTCGACCCGCGGTCGGACGAGCGCATGTCGACGACCGAAGGATCGAAGGACGTGCGCCGCGGAAGGTCGAGTGGCCGCGGTGAGCTGATCCGGGAGCGCTCGGCGGCGATCGCCTCGACCGTCTGCTCGAGCGCCCGCAGGCGTGCCTCACGGCGGGCGATCCCGCCGGTCAACACGCGCTGGATACGCGCCGACTCCTCGAGCCAGGCGTCGAGCTCGGCGAGTTTCGCCTGCACCCGGCGCTCGCGCTCGCGCTCGGCGCGGACCAGCGCCCGGCCGAGCGCGGCCACCTCGCGGTCCAACTCGGACGGATTGGCCGCGCGCTCCGACACCATGGGTGCGATTTCGACCCGGACGGGCGCCGTCCTGCCTCGCGTGGCAAGGTGAGGCCGATGAGCGAGCTCGCGGCATGGCGGACCTGGTGGGTCAAGCGGCGCTGGTATGAGCGCAACCGGCGACTGCGCCGGCGCTGGCGGATCAACCGCCACATGGCCAGGGCCGGCGCCTTCATCCGCTATCCGGTCGAGGGCGAGGTGCTCGAGGCGCTCGACGCTGGCCGGCTCGTGATCGGCGAGAACACGCTGCTCGAGCCCGGCTGCTGGCTCACTCTCGGGTCCGAAGCCCGGATCACGATCGGCCGCGAGTGTTTCCTCAACCGCGGCACGATGCTGGCTGCCTCGAAGTCGATCGAGATCGGGGACCA
>Ga0190265_10004100_pt1 | contig 10061 bp, 6 predicted proteins | sample Popmic124T_FD_133135 | JGI IMG/M metagenome (GOLD analysis project Ga0190265, IMG submission 133135) | Populus adjacent soil microbial communities from riparian zone of Indian Creek, Utah, USA - 124 T | ecosystem: Environmental > Terrestrial > Soil > Riparian zone | place: USA: Utah | collected...
GCATCGCGGCCGAGGGCTCGCGCAGCGTGCTCGCCGTCGACGCCGATCAGGGCCCGGTCGAGCTGCTCTACCGCACGCTGCGCGACGAGGGCGACGAGCAGATCCTCACGCTCACGATGAACCTCGCCGACCCGTCGCCGAGCCTCGGCTGGCGCGGGCTCGAGCGCAGGGACCTGGCGGCGCGCGGCACGCCCGACCTGGTCTTGGCGCTCGCCCTGATCCACCACGTCGCGATCGCCGCCAACGTTCCCGTAGCCGAGTTCGTCGACTGGCTCGCCTCACTCGGCACCTCGCTCGCGATCGAGTTCCCGACGCGCGAGGACCCGATGGTCAAGAAGCTGCTCGGCCCCAAGCGCGAGGGCCTGCACCCGGACTACGAGCGGGTCAACTTCGAGCGCGTGCTCGCTGAGGCGTTCGACGTCGAGCGTCGTGAGCGCTCGAGCTCGGGTACGCGCCTGCTCTACTTCGCCCGTCCCAAGGGGACTGGCAGTCCGATCGATCTCACCGCGCCCGAGGGCTGATGGCTGACAGCGAGGTCGTAGGGCAGACCGCGCCGGCGCAGCCGGACGGCGAGACCAAGGACCGCGAACCCGCACTCAGCCGGACGCCTGGCGTCCTCCTGTCCTTCCTGCACCTCGCGGTGCTCTCGGCGTTCGCGCTCGCCCAGCCGCTCTTCAACCTGCTCTCCGACAATCCGGAGTTCTTCGCCGCACGCGGCTCGACGGCGGTCGACGTGATCGTGTTCGCCGTGCTGCTGGTCGTGCTGCCGCCCGCGCTGCTGCTGGCGATCGAGCTGTTGGTCGGGCTCGCCGGTCCACGCGCCCGTCGTGGCGCGCACCTGGTGCTGATGGCGCTGCTCGCCGCTGTCGTGTTCGTCCAGGGACTCAAGGACGCGATCGACGCCGGCGATGCCGTGTTGATCGGTCTCGCCGTCCTGCTCGGCGCGGGGGCCGCGCTGCTCTACGCCCGTGCGGAGCCCGTGCGCTCCTTCATGACCGTCCTCAGCCCGGCACCGCTGGTCTTCCTGATCCTGTTCCTGTTCATCTCGCCGGTCAACAAGATCACGCTTTCGAGCGAGGCCTCGGCCAAGTCGATCGGCGGCATCAAGCCGGTTTCGGTCGTAATGGTCGTATTCGACGAGTTTCCCAGCACCTCGCTGCTCGCCGATCGCGGTCAAATCGATCCGGTCCGCTACCCGGGCTTCGCCCAGCTCGCGAAGGACGGCACGTGGTTCCCCAACGCCCACTCGATCTACGATTCGACCTCCAAGGCCGTCCCGGCGATCATGGACGGGAACTACCCGGAGAAGGGGGTCCTGCCGACTTCCTCCGAGCATCCGAACAGCATCTTCACGCTGCTCGGCAAGAGTCACGCGATGAACGTCTCCGAGGAGGCGACGACCATCTGCCCGCGCGATCTCTGCGACGACGAGCGGCTCGACGAACCGTTCCTCGAGCGGCTCGGCTCGATGAGCGAGGACCTGAGCCTGGTTTACGCCCACGTCGTCGCGCCGCCGGGGATCGAGTCCGAGCTCGACACGGTCTCTGAGACGTGGGGTGACTTCGGCGGTGGCGCCGGGGGAGAGGGTGCCTCCGGCGAGGTCGAGGTGCACGACGAGGGCGAGCCGACCGCCAGGCAGGGCAAGAAGGCGACGCTGGCCAACCTGAAGGCTGATCGCAGCGGCAAGTTCGATGCCTGGATCGCCGGGATCCGCAACCGCTCGCGGCCGTCGCTCAACTTCAAGCACGCGCTGTTGCCGCACGTGCCGTGGAAGTACCTGCCTACCGGACAGGCCTACAACACAGCCGCTGGAGATCCGATCGCCGGCCTCTCGCGCCAGAGCTATCCCGACGAGACCCAGGTCGAGCAGCTCCAGCTGCGCCACCTGCTCCAACTCGGCTTCGCCGATCTGAAGATCCAGAAGCTGATCGACCACCTGCAGCGGATCGGGCTCTACGACGAGGCGTTGATCGTCGTCACAGCCGACCACGGCGTTGCGTTCCGTCAGGGCCTCTTCGACCGCCGCAAGGCGACCGCCGACACTTGGGACGCGCTCTCGCCGGTGCCGCTGTTCGTCAAGCGGCCGGGGCAAAAGCGTGGACAGGCCGACGAGTCGATCGTCGAGACGACCGACGTCCTGCCGACGATTGCCGATCTGCTCACGATCGATCTTCCAGAGCGAACCGACGGCAAGTCGGCCTTCAGCGATGCGGTTCGCGAGCGTACCGAGGTGAAGATGCTCAAGCGCGACCTCTCCGGCTGGCTGCGTGAATCGCGCGGCAGCTTCAACAGCCGCAAGCAGGCGCTGCTCGATCGCAAGCTGGCGCTGTTCGGGACGGGTGCCGATGGCCCGGACCGGATCTACAGCGTTGGTCCGAACCAGGAGCTGATCGGCCGCGAGGTGGAGCCGCTCGTCACCGGCGATAGCTCACTCGACGTAAGCCTGACCGATGGCGGCGCCTACGACGACGTCGATCCCGAGGGTCCCGCCGTGCCGATCTGGGTGACGGGGACGGTCTCAGGTGGCGATGGCGACAAGCGTGACGTGGCGATCGCCGTCAACGGCGTCGTGCGAGCTATGTCGAACACATTCGAGCTGGCCAACCGCGACGGTGAGCTGATCGCTGCCCTGGTGCCGCCGAGCTCGCTGCGCAAGGGCTCGAACAGTGTCGAGATCTTCGAGGTGACCGCCGCCGGCCGCCTCGCCCGCATGGGCGGCTCCTAGGGAGTCGGGTCGACGAAGCCGGCCCGCTCGCGCGCCGTGGTGAGCTGCGCCTGCAGCTTCTCGTCGTCGTAGTACGGCAACGGCTCGCCGCCGGTCGCCTCAATCACCTGCTGGTAGAGCTCCTCGGCGACCCGCTTGTTCTTACGACTCTTCTCGGCGACGTCGACGAACTCGCCTGGGTCGAGCGTCAGGTCGAACAGCTGGCGGTTGCCGCCGAGGTTGTCGCCGAGCAGCACCCACTGGTCGTTGCGGATGAAGTAGCGGTTGTACATGCCGCCATAGTGGAAGGGGCGGTCGGGCGGCTGCTGATCGTCGAGCAGCACCGAGAGGTCGTAGCCGTCCATCCAGCGCGGCTGGTCGATGCCGAGCATCGACAGGATCGTCGGAGCGACGTCGTGGGTGGAGGCGAAGTAGTTCTCGGCCTGCCCGGCGCGCTTGCCGCCCGGATGGACGATCAGGAACGGCACCTGCGCCATCTCCGGATGCAGCTCGCCGGGAATCTTGCCGACCCAGCCGCGCTCGCCCAGCAGCACGCCGTGGTCTGACAGCAGCACGATCGCCGTGTTGTCGTCGAGTCCAAGTTCCTCGAAGCGGTCGAGGAAGGTGCCGAGCCAGCGGTCGGTCATCGTGACCGCGGCGCCGTAACCGGCGTGCGCGCGGCGCAGCTCGTCCTTCGAGAGGTAGTCGGAGAGGCCGTAGTCGACGGTGCTGATCTCCGGTCCCTCGTACTCTGGATCGCCGTAGAGGTCGATGTACTCCTTCGGCGACGTCCACGGCTCGTGAGGATCGAAGCAGTCGACGACCAGCGCAAACTTGTCGCCGGCGCGGGCGACGTCCTCGAGCTGGCGATTCGCCTCAGCGAAGACGCGCGCGGCGTCGCTCTCCTCGTCATTGCGGCCATAGCCGGTGTTGGCGAGGTTCTTCTTAATCCCCTCGACGTAGCGCTCGTTTCTCTGGAGCGCCTTCGGCAGCCATCTGCGGACCTCGGCGTCGCTGACGGTGTTCGGCGGGTTGCGCGTCCCGGTTCGGCCCTCGATCGACACGAACTTGTCCCAGGCGAGCCGGAAGGGGCGGTAGGTGCCGGTGAAGCCGGTGTGGGGGTTGTCGGTCACCTGGATCGTGCGGTAGCCGGCGTCCTTGAGCATCTTCATCAGCGTGCGGTCGAGGTTGTCGATTCCCGTCCAACCGGGGCTAATGCCCAGGTCGGCGATCGGCTTGAAGTCGCGGTAGGGAAAGATCCGCTGCCCGGTGAAGATCGAGCGCCGGCCGGGGACCGTGACCATCGCCTCCGGGAAGGCTCGGTTGAAGCGCAGACCCTTCGCGATCAGCGAGTCGAGGTTCGGAGTTCTGATGCGCGGCGCGCCGTAGGCGCCGACGAAGTCGGGCCGCAGACTGTCGATGATGATCAGGACGACGTTCTCGGGCTCGCGGTCCTCGTCGTCACCGCATGCCGTGACGGCGAGGGGGAGGGCCGCGCCGGCGCTCGCGACTCCGGCGGCCTGCAGCAGGCGTCGGCGGCTCAGTCGCGGACCGCTCGATGGAGGGTTACTGCTCATTGAGGCAGTCCTCGATCGCGATCAGCTGGTCCTCAGGGGCCTCGCGAACGTAGAACAGTGCGGCGCCGACCTGCTCGGCGCCCTCGCCGCGGCCCTCGAACTGCTCGGCCTCCGCCTCGAGCGAGGACTGGAAGAAGTCGATTCGCGGGCCGTCCTCTCCGGGGCCGATCTGGATGCCCTTGTCGCCGATCGCGCGGGCGTCGATGCCCTTCACGTTGGCGATGCAGTCGAGTGCGACGCCGCGCTTGTCGTCCGCGGCCGGCGCGGAGCTCGGCGCCGGGGCGGGCGTCGTGCCGGTATCGGTCTCGCTGCCCAAGGGGGTGGCGGTCGTGGTCTGGCGGCTGGAGGGAGGGCCGTCATCGTCGCCGCAGCCGGCGACGAGGACGAGCGCGCAGAAGGCTGCGAGGAGGGTCGCGCGGGTCGTCATCGACGGCGCAGAGTAGTGAATGCGAGGTGAATTCCGGCGGTACGCCTGCTACCTTGACCCCCCTCGGCGGGGCCCAGGCCCCGTTACGTCCTGTGCAGTGCCTCCCCCGCTGCGCGTAGGTCTCCTCTTCGCGAAGCTGGAGTGGCCGGCGCGTGGCGAACCGCTCTCGAACGATGAACAGACGCTTCGCGCTACTCCAGGCTCTCTTCTCCATCGTCGCGTTGGGTGCGGTGGTGTGGTGGGCTTCTCACCAGGACGCTCCGGAGATCCCGTCCGACACGAACGCGGTCGCATGGCTGATCGGTGCGCTCGGGCTCTACGCGGTGGCGACGGTCGTCCGCGCCGAGCGCTGGCACGCGATCCTCATGCAAACGGGGATCGATGCCAAGCGCTCCGATTGCTACGGCCTGTCAGTGGTCGGCTACATGGGCAACAACGTGCTGCCTGCGCGCGCCGGTGAGGCGCTGCGTGTCTTCCTGCTCGACGCCCGCACCGGCGCCGGCAAGCGAAAGGTGCTGGGAACGATCGTCGCCGAGCGCCTGCTCGACGTGATCGTCCTCGGGGTGCTCTTCGCACTGACCGTCTATCTCGTGCTCGATGGCGACGTCGTGCCGACCGACGAGCCTGCGCTGATTGCGGGTCTTTGCTTCGTCGCGCTTGGCATCGTCATTGCGGTCCTCTGGTTCATCCACCGCCGCGGCGGTCTCCACCGCCTGCGCGAGCTGATCAGGCCGCTGCTCGACGCGCCGCGTGCGCTCGCCAACCGTCGTGGACTCGTGCTGCTGACCGTCACCTTCGGGCTCTGGGGACTCGAGGGCGGCGTCTACCTCGCCGTCGCGCGGGCGATCGACCTCGACATCAGCACCTCGGGAGCGCTCTATCTCGTCGCTCTGACCAACTTCGTTGCGGCGCTGCCAGCCGCCCCCGGGTCGATTGGGACCTTCGACGCGGCCGTCGCCTTCGGAGCGAAGGCGCTCGGCGCCTCCGGGTCGGTTGCCGTTACCTACCTGCTGCTACTGCGCTTTGTCCTCTATGTGCCGATCACGATCGTTGGCCTGATCGTCCTCGTGACGCGCTACGGCGGCTGGGCGCGCCTGCGCCAAGCCACGCACCTCGAGACGAGCAGCGCCTAACCGACGGCGAATGCGGCGGCTTGCGGCACAGCCATCGGTGCTCGGCCTGCGCGGGAAGAACCGCGCCCCCGAGCCTGCGCCCAACGGCGGGGACGCGTCCGCGTCCTCGATCCTGGCCGCCGACCGGTCCCCGTCGGTGGTGCCTGTGCTGATCGGCTGCCTTGCCCTTTCCGCGCTGAGCCTGCTGTTTCCCTCGACGCCGACCTATGACCCGTGGGCGTGGATCATGTGGGGTAGGGAGATCGTCGCGCTCGATCTCGTGACCGAGGGCGGGCCGTCCTGGAAGCCGCTGCCGGTGCTGTTCACGACCCCCTTCTCGCTGCTCGGCGACGACGTGGCGCCGTACATGTGGCTGTGGATCGCCCGCGCCGGCGGACTGCTCGCTGTTGCGATGGCCTTCCGGCTCGCGCGCCGCCTGGTCGGGACGGGAATCGCTGGGATCGTCGCTGGGCTGTTTGCCGCCGCGTTTCTCGTCACCGCCTACGAGTTCGTTCGCGACGCCGCGCTCGGCAACTCGGAGGCCCTGCTCGCCGGTCTCTCGTTGTGGGCGGTCGAGCGCCACCTCGATGGCCGTCGCGACCATGTGCTTTACCTAGGCTTCGCGGCGGCACTGCTGCGGCCCGAGGTGTGGCCGTTCCTCGGCATCTACGGCCTCTGGCTGTGGTTCAAGGAACCTCGCTTGCGGCTGCACATGGCGATCCTCGCGGCGCTGATACCAGTGCTCTGGTTCGGACCGGAGCTGTGGGGGTCCGGCAATGCCCTGCGTGCCTCCGATCGCGCCAACAACCCCAACCCGGGCAGCGCTGCCTTCGCGGAGCACCCTGGCCTCGAGGTCGTCGAGCGCTTCTTTGAGCGGGTCGTGTGGGCGCTTCAGGCGGCCGGGGCCCTTGGCTTCCTGATCGCCGCGATCGCCTGGCTGCGCAACCGCCGTCAGGGAGCCATCCTCGTGCTCGCGGGAATCGGGCTCGCTTGGCTCGTGCTCGTGGCCGCGATGACCGAGGGCGGCTACGCCGGCAACCAGCGCTACTTGATCGTCACGACAGCGGCGCTTTGCGTGCTTGGAGGAATCGGCGTGGCGCGCGTCTTCCAGGGAGTGCGGCTCGCTGGAATGAGAGCCACTGGAAGCGCTCGTGTCGGACTCGCGGCCGCCGCGGTCGCTTTCGCGTTGGGACTCGTGGTCGGATGGCCGGTCGTCGAGGACAAGGCCGACAACATCGACGCCACGTTGGAGGAGCTGCGCTACGAGGCCAGCCTTTGGCACACCCTCGACACCGCTATCAACGAGGGTGGTGGTCGCGACGCGGTGCTCGCATGCGGCGCTATCTACAGCGGTCCCTTCCAGACGCAGATGGTGGCTTACGAGCTGGGCATCCACGGTGTCGACGTCAGCGCGCTGAGTGGCACGACGCCACCGGGCGTCGCTTTCCGCACCCACACGATCCCCAGAGGACCGCTGGTCATCGCCGTCACCGACCAGCGCTTCCGCCCCGCCGCCTCAAGCGAGCGCTGGCAGCTCTGGACCGCGCCGCGTGCCGACGCACCCGGCCGTGCGTGTCCGGCCGCCGGGCCGGACGCCCCGCGCGTCACGCCGACTCCTGAGACCCCGGCACTCGCGTCCTCGCGCTGATTAGGCTTCCCGCGATGGCCACGGTCGCAGCCCGCGCTCGCTCTCTTCCGCGTCTGGACTCGCTCCCGACGGGCACGCCGGCGATCGTGCTGTTCGTCGGCGCGCTGACGTTGCTCTCGCTCTACATGCGCACGCGGGCGCTCGGCGCCTCGCTGTGGATGGACGAGGGGCTTTCGATCGGCATCGCCTCGCAGCCGTTCCTCGACATCCCGGGTGTCCTGCGCCAGGACGGCTCGCCGCCGCTCTACTACTGGCTGTTGCACGGGTGGATGGAGGCGATCGGCAACGGCCCGGCCGAGACGCAGGGGCTGTCGGTTGCCATTTCGCTGCTGGCAGTGCCCGGAGGCCTGTGGGCGGGGTGGTCGCTGTTCGACCGGCGCACGGGTCTGATCTGCGCCGCGCTTGCCGCGTTCAACCCGTTCCTGACCGTCTACGCGCAGGAGACGCGGATGTACTCGCTGATGGTGGTCTTGAGCCTGCTCGCCACCACTGCGTTCCTGCACGTCTTCGTCTTCCGCGACCGTCGTTACCTGCCGGTTCTCGCCGTGCTGATCGCGGCGATGCTCTACACGCACAGCTGGGGCATCTTCGTCACGGCGGGCGCGCTCGGCACATTCGCGTTGCTCTGGTTCCAGAGCGACGACAGGCGTGCCCTTCTGAAGGACGGCGCGATCGTCTTCGGGCTCGCATTCGTCCTGTACATCCCATGGATACCGACGCTGCTCTACCAGGCGGCGCATACCGGAGCGCCGTGGCTCAACTCGCCTCGCTTCGGCGTCGCGGTCCAAGTTTCGAAGTCACTGCTCGGCGGAGGTACGGCAACGGTGGCGCTCGTGCTCGCCGCCGGATCGGGCCTCGCGGCCGTCATCGCCGGTCGCACCGACGACCGAGAGAAGCGCGCGGTCTACACCGCGATGGCCCTCGGCGTGCTCACCCTCGCGATCGCCTGGCTTTTCTCTCAGGTCTCGCCCGCCTGGACGACCCGCTATCTCGGGGTGGCGCTAGGACCGCTGCTGATCCTCTCCGCCCTCGGACTCGCGCGCGCCGGCACACTCGGCCTCGTCGCGCTGGTGATCATCCTCGGCATCTGGGCGATTCCCAAGACGAGCACGCTGGAGAACAAGTCGAACGCCTCGGACCTAGCGGCTGCCGTACAGGGCACGCTGAAGCCAGGCGACCTCGTCGTGACGCTGCAGCCCGAGCAGGCGCCGCTGATGCACTACCACCTCGCTGGGGGCCTCCAAGACGACCTGGTCGAGGCGACCCAGCTCGGCGAGGTCGAGACGAAGGGCGTCATGGACTGGCGCGACGTTCAGGACCGTCTCGAGGCCGCGACTCCAGAGGAGAACCTCAAGCCCCTGCTTGATAGCCTGCCGCCCTCGCAGCACGTGCTGCTCGTCTACCCGGTCACCACGAACATCAGCGACTGGGACGCCCCTTGGACCGAGACGGTCCGCAGACGGGCGGCTCAGTGGGGACGAGCACTCGAGCTGGACAAGCGCTTCAGATTCGACGCCGCGGTGCCGCCCTTCTACAGGCGATCCGGGCGGATCGGGGTGAGAGGCGTCCTCTACACCAAGACCTCCGACCAAGCGAGCGAGACCCCCCAGTGAGCGAGACCCCCTCCAACAGCAGCCCCAACGTCGAGCCGGCCACGCCCGGCTTGCACGAGACCCCGACGTTGATCCTTGGCGGTGGCCCGGCGGGCCTCACAGCCGGCTACCTGCTCGCCAAGCAGGGCTTCCCGGTGATCATCTTCGAGGCCGAGGACCAGGTCGGGGGTATCGCCAAGACCGAGGTCCGCGACGGTCCCGGTGGCGAGTACCGCTTCGACCTCGGTGGCCACCGCTTCTTCACCAAGGTGCAGGAGGTCGACGACCTCTGGCACGAGATCATGCGCGAGGAGTTCCTCAAGCGCCCACGCATGTCGCGCATCTACTGGCACAAGAAGTTTCTCGACTACCCGCTGCGTGGACCGGACGTGCTCAAGAAGCTCGGTCCGATCGAGCTGACGCGCGCCACGCTGTCGTACTTCTGGGCGCAGATCAAGCCGAAGGGCCGCGAGGACACTTTCGAGCAGTGGGTGTCCAACCGTTTCGGCAAGCGGCTGTTCAACCTCTTCTTCAAGTCCTACACCGAGAAGGTGTGGGGCGTTCCGACGTCTGAGATCCGCGCCGAGTGGGCCGCTCAACGGATCAAGGGACTGTCCTTCTTCAGCGCCGCCAAGTCGGCGTTCTTCGGCAACAAGGGCAACAAGATCAAGACGTTGATCTCTGAGTTCAACTACCCCCGCTACGGCCCCGGCCAGATGTGGGAGACGATGACCGACGACATCCAGAAGCTTGGCGGTCAGGTGCTGCTGAACACGGCTGTCGAGAAGCTCGTGGTCGAGGACGGCCGCGTGCGCAAGGTGATCGCCGGCGGCAAGGAGTACGAGGCCAACTACGTGATCTCGTCGCTACCCCTGCGCAACGTCGTCGGTATGGCTGAGCCGCACCCCAAGCCCGAGGTCGTAGCCGCCGCGAAGGGTCTGCGCTACCGCGACTTCCTGACCATCTCGCTGGTGATCGACGGCGAGGACCTGTTCCCGGAC
>Ga0190265_10004101_pt1 | contig 10060 bp, 7 predicted proteins | sample Popmic124T_FD_133135 | JGI IMG/M metagenome (GOLD analysis project Ga0190265, IMG submission 133135) | Populus adjacent soil microbial communities from riparian zone of Indian Creek, Utah, USA - 124 T | ecosystem: Environmental > Terrestrial > Soil > Riparian zone | place: USA: Utah | collected...
CACGCTCGCGGTGGCGGAGACGCTGCTGTGATAGGCCCCGTAGAGCCCGACCGCCTTCTCCTGCGTGATCAGCCGCTCGGCCTCCGACTGGCCCAGCTCCGGCTTGCCCTGGTGATCCACGAAGATCACGCGCACCTTGGCCCCTCCGAGCCCGGGCAGGCCCTCGGTCCGCGCGAGCGGCAGGTCCAGGTCCTGGCGGGTGTTCACGATCTCGGCCGCGGTCTCCACCGCGGCCTTGGCGTCCACGCCGGCCTGCGCCACCGGGCCACTGAGCGGGTAGAGCGCGCCGATCACCACCTCGCGGCCCTGCCCCCACGCCCGCGGCGCCGACGCGGCGAGCGCGCCCACTCCGAGAAGCTTCACGACGTCACGTCTGCGCATGACCTGTCTCCTTCCGCCCGTCGGCGGACTCTGCCCCGTGGTGAGCCTGGCCGGTGATCATGGGAGACCGCTTCGCGAGCGGGGACGATCGAAGAAGTCGCGGGGCCCGTCACCCTCGCTCGGGCCGCCCTCGGCAGATACCGGGCGCATCGATGCGCCCAAGAATGGGGCTGGCGCCCCGCCACGTCAAGGCCCCGCGCGGCGGTTGCGGGCCCCCGCGCGCCTGGACTATCCTCGGGCTCCTACGTAGCACCAGCCTGGAGTCGCCCGGAGGACGCGATGGCGGAGATGGTGGCCTGGCCCGACCGCGCGCGCTGCGCGGTCATGATGACGTTCGATCTCGACGGCGAGAGCCCGTGGATCCACCGGGATCCCGCGCTGGCCGAGCGGCCGCTGCACATGTCGATGGGCGCGTACGGCCCCAGGACCGGGATGCCGCGCATCCTCGAGCTGCTCGACCGCTACGGGATCAAGACCTGCATCTTCATCCCCGGCTGGATCGTGGAGCGCTACCCCGCGCTCTGCGAGGACATCCTGAAGCACGGCCACGAGGTGGGCCATCACGGCTATCTCCACGAGAAGCCTTTCTTCATGAAGAGCCGGGAGGAAGAGGAAGAGCTGCTCCTCAAGAGCCTCGCGATCTTCAGGAAGGTGCTCGGCGTGACGCCGCTCGGCTCCCGCACCCCGGCCGCCGACCCGAGCCGCCACACCATGGAGCTCCTCGCGCGGCACGGCTTCACCTATCACAGCAACGCGCTGGACACCGACCTGCCCTACTGCCACCAGACCGCGCACGGCCCGCTGGTGGAGTTCCCCACCGCGTGGTGCAACAACGACGCGCCGTTCTTCCTGTGGAGCGCGGTCCCGCCGGTGGGCAACGGGATCTGGAGCCAGCAGGACGTGTGGGAGATCTGGTCCGAGGAGTTCGAGGGCCTCTACGCGGAAAGCGGCTTCTTCAACTGGCTGGGCCATCCCCAGATCATCGGGCGCCCGTCGCGCCTGCGCGTGGTCGAGCGGCTCATCCAGCTCATCCTGGGCAAGGGCCGGGTGTGGTGGCCCCGGCCGGTGGACCTGGCGCGCTTCTGGCTCGAGCGCAGCGCCGCCGCGTCCGCCCGATGACGGGCGGGCGGCTCGCCGGCAAGGTCGCGCTGATCACCGGCGCGGGCCGCGGGTTCGGCCGCGCCATCGCGCTGGCCTTCGCCCGCGAGGGGGCCCGGGTGGCCGCGAACTACCTGGGCAGCCGGGCGGGCGCGGAAGAGGTGGTCGCGGAGGCGGGCCGCCTCGGCGCGGAGGCGGTTGCCCTGCGCGGCGACGTGGCGCGCGAGGACGACGTCCAGGCGATGATCGCGGCCGCCCTGCGGCGCTTCGGCCGCCTCGACGTCCTCGTCAACAACGCGGGCATCATGGTGCGCGGGCCGCGGCTGCAGCTCCCCGACGACGAGTGCCGGCGCATGCTGGACGTCAACGTGATGGGCACGCTGCGATGCAGCCGGCACGCCCTGCCCCCGATGATCGAGCAGAAGGGCGGCCGCATCATCAACCTCTCGTCCCAGCTCGCCCAGCGCGCGGTCGTCGGCGGCGGCTTCGCGGCCTACGCGGCCACCAAGGGCGCGATCGAGTCGCTCACCCGGGCGCTCGCCGCGGACCGCGCGCCGGGCGGCATCGAGACCGACATGAGCCGCGACGTGATGACCGAGGAGTACCGCACGCGACGCCTCGCCGAGCTGCCGCTGCGCCGGTTCGGGAGCGTGGACGACGTGGCCTACTGCGCGATCGTGCTCGCCTCCGACGAGGCGGGCTACCTCACCGGGCAGATTCTCCACCCGAGCGGCGGCTGGGTGTCGGGATGAGCGGGGTGCGCTACGCGTGGCCTGCCGGCATGCGGTCCGCCGCGGTCCTGTCCTTCGACTTCGACGCGGAGTCCGGCTTCCTCTTCCGCGAGCCCGAGAAGGCCCGGCGGAGCCTGGGCGATCTGGAGGAGCGGCGCTTCGGGCCGCGGGTGGGTGTGGACCGCATCCTCCGCCTGCTGGACCGCCTGAAGCTGCGGGCGAGCTTCTTCATCCCGGGCTGGACGGTCGAGCACCACTTCGAGGCGTGCCGGCGAATCCGGGACGCGGGCCACGAGATCGGCGCCCACGGCAACGTGCACGAGGCGCTCGGCTTCCTCGACGAGGCGCAGGAGGAGCGGGTGATGCGCGAGCAGCTCGAGATCTTGAAGTCCCGTCTGGGGGTGCGCCCGGCCGGCTACCGGTCGCCCTCCTGGGACGTCAACGTCTGGACGCCCGATCTGCTGAAGCGCCACGGCTTCCTCTACGACAGCTCGCTCATGGGCAACGACGTGCCCTACGACGTGCCGACCGCCCAGGGCCCGCTGACCGAGGTGCCGGTCCAGTGGCTGCTCGACGACGCCCCGCTCTTCCGCCACGTCTACGGCGCCACCAACGCCATCGCGGATCCGGGCCGCGTGCTGCAGATGTGGAGCAAGGAGTTCGCGGCGATGCATCGCGAGAACGGCTGCTTCGTCCTGACCTGCCATCCCTTCGTGAGCGGACGCGCCTCCCGCATCGCGCTGCTGGAGGACCTGGTGACCTTCATGCGCCGCGCGCGCGGCGTGTGGTTCACCACCTGCGAGGAAGCGGCCCACTGGCACGGGCCGGCCGGCCGGGCCGCCGGCTACTCGCCCGGCTTCGGGGGCTCGCTCGGGCGCGCGCGGACGGCGGCGCCGCTCACCAGCGAGTCGGCGGGGTCGAGGATGACTGCGTCCCTCGGTCCCAGGCCCGACAGCACCTCCACGCTGCGGCCGTAGTCGCGACCGATCGTCACCCCCACCAGCTCCGCGCGCCCGTCCCGCACCACCGCGACCTGCAGCCCCTCGGACCGGAAGAGCAGGGTGTTGGCGGGAATGGTCAGCCCGCGGGCCTCGCGGCCCACCCGCAGGCGTACCACCACGTAGGCGCCGGGCAGCACCTCACCGGTGGCGTTCTCCACTTCCACCTCGCTCAGCATGGTCCGGGCCACCGGGTCGAGCGCGTTGGCCGTCCGGGCCAGGGTGCCGCGAAAGGCCCGCCCGGGCATCTCCTCCAGGGTGACGGTGGTCGGGGTGCCGGGGCGCGCGGCCTGCGCGTAGGCCTGGGGCACCGAGATGGTGACGCGCAGCTTGTCGATCGTGGCCAGGCGGAACAGCTCGCGCGCGGCGCCGCCCGCGTCGATGAGGGCCCCGACGTCGGTATTGCGCGCGGTGATGATGCCCGCAAAGGGCGCGGAGATCTTCTGGAAGGCCTGGAGATCCTCGAGGCGCTTGACGTTGGCCCCGCTCGCGTCCACCGTCGCCCGCTTGGCGTGATAGTCGCTGACCCGCTCGTCCGTCTCCTGGCGCGACACCGCGTCGCGCCGGAGCAGGGTCTGCCAGCGCTCGGAGGTGATCCGGGCCAGTTCCATGGTCGCGCGCGCGTTCTCCAGGTCCGCGCGGGCCTGACGGAGCTGCTGGTCGAGCTCCGGCGTCTCGATCTCGGCGAGGAGCTGGCCCGCGGTGACCCGGCTGCCGATGTCCACGTGCCGCGTCTTGAGGTAGCCGCTCGCCCGCGCGTAGATCGGCTGGTCGGCGAACGCGCGGGCCGTCCCGGGCAGCACCAGCTCGTCGCTGGGCGCGGAGGCGGCCGGGTACACCACCGCCACGGTGGGGACCGCCGCCGCCTCGGTCGCGCGCTTCAGCGCCGCGTCGGCGCCCCGGCGGCCCTGGAGCCCCGCGTAGACGGCGCCGGCCAGGAGCAGGGCCGCGACCACGCAGATCCAGAAGCCGGACGACCGGCGCCAGCCGCTCATGCCGCGGGCTCCGCGTGGAGCGGGCGCTCGGAGGGGTGGCCGCGCCCGTGGAGCAGGCTGAACACCGCGGGCACGAAGACGAGCGTCGCGACGGTGGCGAGGAGGAGCCCCCCGATGACCGCGCGCCCCAGCGGCGCGTTCTGCTCGCCGCCGTCGCCCAGGCCCAGCGCCATCGGGATCATGCCGATGATCATGGCCAGCGCGGTCATCAGCACCGGCCGGAACCGCGTGAAGCCCGCCTCGAGGGCCGCGAGCCGGGCGTCGCCGTGCTCGGCGAGCCGCCCCCGGGCGAACGAGACCACCAGGATGCTGTTGGCGGTCCCCACTCCCATGCACATGATGGCGCCCATGAGGGCGGGCACGCTCAGGGTGGTGCCGGTGAGGAAGAGGAACACGATGATGCCGGCGAGCGCGGCGGGCAGCGCGGTGATGATGATGAACGGATCGAGCCACGACTGGAAGTTCACGACGATCAGCAGGTAGACCAGCACGATCGCGAAGGCGAGGCCGCCCAGGAGGCCCAGGTAGGAGGCGCGCATCGTCTCGGTCTGACCGCGCAGGGTCACGAAGCTGCCGCGCGGCAAATTCGGCTGGTGGGCGTCCACGATGCGGGCCACGTCGCGGCCCACCGCGCCCAGGTCGCGGTCCTGCACCGAGCCGTAGATGTCCACCACCCGGCGCGTATTGTAGTGCGAGATCACCGTCATCGCGCTGGCGCGGGTGATGGACGCCACGTCACCCAGGTTCTGGGGCCGCGCCCCCGCCGCCCCGATCGGGATGTTCTGGAGGTCCTGGAGCGACTGGATGGTGTACTGGGGCGCCTGGGTGACCAGGTTGTAGTTGACCCCGTTCTGCCAGTTGAGGAACGTGGTGGGCGACGTGGTCCCGCTGCCCGCCAGCGACAGCAGCACGCTGTTGGCGACGTCGCGCGGGGTGAAGCCGGCGCCCGCCGCCTTGGCGCGGTCCACCGTCACCTGGAGCTTCGGGGTGTCGAAGTTCTGCTGGATCCGGAGGTCGGTCAGGCCGGGCACGCGGCGGAGGTCGTCCAGCAGGCGGTTGGCGACCCGCCGGTTGCCCTCGATGTCGCTGCCCTCGATCTGCACGTCGATCGGGGCGGGCAGCCCGAAGTTGAGGATCTGGGTCACGATGTCCGCGGGCACGAAGTAGAACGTCACGCCCGGGAACTCCTGGGGCAGCCGCGCGCGCAGGCTGCGCATGTAGTCCGCGGTGGCCCGGTGCCCCTTCTTGAGCGTGACCAGGATGTCGGCGTCCGCCGCGCCGATGAAGCCGGAGCGGCTGTACATGTAGTTGATGGTCGAGTACGGCAGCCCGATGTTGTCGATGATGTTGTCCAGCTCCGCGGGGGGAATCACCCGCCGGATCGCCGCCTCCACCAGGTCGGCCAGGCGGGCGGTCTCCTCGATGCGGGTGCCGGTCTTGGCCCGCAGGTGGAGGATGAACTGCCCGTTGTCGCTCACCGGGAAGAAGTTCTCCCCGAGCCAGGGCACGAGGAGCCAGGCGCTCAGGCAGACTGCGAGGAACGCGGCCACGAAGGCGGCCTGCCGCGAGAGCAGCCGCTCGAGCAGCCGCCGGTAGCCGGCCCGCGTCCGCTCGAAGCCGCGCTCGAAGCCGCGCTGCAGCCGCGCGAACGGGTTGCCCGAGGGAGTCTCGTGGTGGCCCCGCGCGCGCAGCAGGTACATGGCCAGGGTGGGGACGAGCGTGCGCGAGAGCACGTAGGACGCGAGCATCGCGAACACCACCGCCTCCGCGAGCGGGACGAAGAGGTAGCGCGCGGTCCCGCTCAGGAAGAACATCGGCAAGAAGACGATGCAGATGCAGAGCGTGGAGACGAGGGTGGGCACCGCGATCTGGGCCGCCCCGTCGAAGATGGCGCCCCGCAGCTCCCGGCCCTCCTCGAGATAGCGCTCGATGTTCTCGATGGTGACGGTGGCGTCGTCCACCAGGATGCCCACCGCGAGGGCGAGCCCGCCCAGGGTCATGATGTTGATGGTCTCGCCCAGGAAGCCCAGCGTGATGACCGAGGTCAGGATCGACAGCGGGATCGAGACCGCGATGATGAGGGTGCTGCGCCAGCTCCCCAGGAAGAGCAGGATCATCAGGGCGGTGAGGCAGGCCGCGATGATCGCCTCGTGGATGACGCCCATGACCGCGCCGCGCACGAAGACCGACTGGTCCGCGATCAGGTCCACCTTGAGCTCGGGGGGCAGCGTGCTCGCCACCCGCGGGATCGCCTGGCGGATGTTGGCGACCACGTCGAGGGTGGAGGCGTCGCCGGTCTTGAGCACGGTCAGGAGCGTGCCGCGCCGGCCGTCCCGCCGCACGATGTTGGTCTGCACCCCGAAGCCGTCGCGCACGTTGGCGACGTCTCGCAGGTAGATCGTCGCGTTGTTCACCACCTTGAGCGGGATGTCGGCCAGCTCGGCCACCGTCCGCGGGGCCGCGTTGAGCGTGACGTCGTACTCGAAGCCGCCGATCTTGGCGGTGCCGGAGGGCAGGACCAGGTTCTGCACGTTCAGGGCGTCGAGCACCTCCGCGGGGGCGAGCCCCTTGGCCTGCATCATGCGCGGGTTGAGGTCCACCATCACCTGGCGCTGCTTGCCCCCGAACGGGAACGGAATCGCCACGCCCCGGATCGTCACGAGTTGCGGCCGCAGGAAGTTGACGCCGAGATCGAAGAGCTGCTGCTCGGCGAGCCCCTCCCCCGACAGCGCGAGCTGCAGGATCGGCACGCTGGAGGCGCTGAAGTTGATGATGAGGGGCGGGGTGGTCCCGGGCGGGTACTGGCGGATCACGGTCTGGGAGATCGCGGTGATCTGGGCGTTGGCGGTGTCGAGGCTCGCGTTCGGCTGCAGGTAGACCTTGATGATGGCCTGCCCGTTGACGGTGGTGGACTCGATGCGCTGGATGTTGTCCACCGTGGTGGTGAGCACCCGCTCGAAGGAGGTGGTGATGCGCCCCTCGAGCTCCTCCGCGTTGAGCCCCCGGTACTGCCAGGCCACCGCGATCACCGGGATGTTGACGTTGGGGAAGATGTCGGTGGGCGTGCGGGCGATGACCACCGGGCTCACGATCAGGATCAGGAGCGCGAGGACGATGAAGGTGTACGGCCGGTCGAGCGCGATGCGGACGATCCACACGGCCGGCGCGTCCTAGCCGGTGACCGCGCGCCACCCCGCGTCGCGCACGAGGCGGCGGGCCGCCTCCGGCGGCGCGGCGGCCGGGATCCGCTGCACGAGGGCCTGGGGATGGGTGGGAGCCGGCCTCGCCCGACGCGTGTATCCGTCGAACGGGCTGCCGAGCGCGGGCTCCGAGGCCATGAGTGCCGCTCAGCATGGGGCCGGTCGGACGGCGCGTCAAGGGGGCCGGGAGCAATCTTCACGCCATGCAAAGGTTTCGTGGTGTGCAAATCTCCCATGGTGGGTGAGCCGCTACCCAGGGAGGGGTTTCTGAGAGCCCTGTCACGGAGAAAACAGCAATATAGTCCAATAGTTATGATTGGAATGGGCCTTGCTCTTCTGGCGCCCCATGGCTAGATCAACGCGGATGTTGATGACCAGCAGGATGACCGGCAGGCTGACCAGCAGCGCCCTGGGCGTGGCCCTTTTTCTGGCCCTTACCGGGGTCACCGGAGTAGCCGGGGCCGGGGCTGAGGCCCCCCTCGCCATGGCCGTGGACCCGGCCGTCCTGGAGCCGACCGGCCTGATCCAGGTGGCCTGGCCCCCCCAGGAAGGTAGCTGGTCCGAGACCTTCGGCCACCCGGCCGAGGAGCCGGCCCCGGCTCAGGTGGTCAACCTGGCCCTGGTGGCCGAGCCCCCTGCCGCCCAGGCCAGCCCGCCGGCGGCCCAGTATCGCGTGCAGGTCAACGAGCACGTCCGGCACTATCTCAACCGGTTCCAGACCGGGTATCTGCGCGGGATCACCGAGAGCCGCCTGGCTCGAGGCGGCCGGTATCTGCCAATGATCCTGGATGTTTTCAAGGAGAAGGGCCTCCCGGAGGAGCTGGTCTTCACGGCCATGATCGAGAGCGGCTTCAACCCGGTGGCCGTCTCCCGCGCCGGAGCCAAGGGGCTCTGGCAGTTCATGGCCCCGACCGCTCGGCTGTACGGGCTCCGGGTGGACCGCTGGCTGGACGAGCGGCTGGACCCGGAGAAGTCCACGGTGGCGGCGGCCAACTACCTCCGCGACCTGTACACCGTCTTCGGCTCGTGGGACCTGGCCCAGGCCGCGTACAACGCGGGCGAGGTCCGGGTCCGGCAGGCGATCCAGGGCAGTGGCTCGCGCGACTTCTGGGTGCTCCACCGTCGGAGCCCGCACCTGCTTCCGGAAACGAAGAACTTCGTCCCGGCCATCCACGCCGCGACCCTCATCGGGCGCGAGCCCGAGCAGTATGGCTTCACGGTGGTGCCGGAGGAGCCGGTGCGCTACGACGTCGTGGCGGTGCCCAAGGGCAGCCGGCTCCTGCGGCTCGCCGGGCTGTCGGGCGTCGCGCTCGCCGAGTTGGAGCAGCTCAACCCCGAGCTCTGGCAGAAGCAGACCCCTCCCGATGCGCCCTATGAGCTGAAGGTCCCCCTCGGCGCCGGGGCGATGGTGCAGGCGGCGGTGGCGCTGGACGCGGCGCCGCGCAAGATCGCGGCGGAGCCCCGCGTCGGCGTCCACGTCGTGAAGTCGGGGGACACGGTCTGGCGGATCGCGCGCCAGTACGGCGTGGCCCCGGCGCAGATCGCCCGCTGGAACGGCCTCGACCGCCCGGATCGGATCTTCCCGGGCGAGCGGCTCCGCGTCGGCGCGCCCTCCGCCGCCTCCTAGCCCGGACTATTTACGAACGGGGAACGCGCGAGGCGGACGGGGCCTGTCGCCGCGGGCGCCCCCCGTCCGGTCTTGGTCGAGCCAGTTCGTGAATAGTCCGGGCTAGCCGTCGCGCGGCGGCGCCCCCGCCCCGGTTGACCGGGGGCCGCCGCCGTGGAGAATAGCGGCCCGGAGGATCTCAATGGGCCGACTGGACGGCAAGGTGGCGGTGGTCACCGGAGCGAGCCGCGGCATCGGGGCCGACATCGCCCGGCTCTTCGCCTCGGAAGGCGGCCGCGTCGTGTGCGCGGCGCGCACCCTCGAAGAAGGTCAGCATCCTCTCGCCGGCTCGCTCGCGACCACCGTGGCCGCGATCCGCGATGCGGGCGGAGAGGCCCACGCGGTCGCCGCCAATATCGCGGAGCCCGCCGAGTGCGAGCGGCTCATCCGGGAAGCCCGCGCCCGCTACGGCCCCGTCGACGTGCTCGTCAACAACGCGGCGCTGACCTACTACATCCCGGTGAAGGACTATCCGGTCGGCAAGTGGCTGCGCTCGTGGGCGGTGAACTTCCAGGCCCCGTTCGTCCTGAGCCAGCTCGTGCTCGGCGACATGATCCCGCGCCGGCGCGGGGCCATCGTCAATATCTCCTCGGGCTCCGCGATCGGGCCGGGGCGCGGGCCCTACCCCGACCCGGCGGTGGGCGCGCGCGGCGGCACCTGCTACGGCGCCGAGAAGGCCGCGCTCGAGCGCTTCACCCAGGGCCTGGCCTCGGAGGTGTTCCAGCACGGGATCTCGGTGACGTCGGTCGCGCCCTCGCAGGTCGTGCCCACCCCCGGCACCGTGTACCACCGGCTGGTGAGCGGCCTCGACGACCCACGCGGCGAGCCGCCGGTCCTGATGGCGCGGGCCGCGCTGCTGCTGGCCACCGAGCCGGTCGAGCGGGTGAGCGGCCGCGTGACCTACAGCCAGCAGATCCTCCGCGAGTTCGGCTGGATCGACACCGGCCGCGGCCGCGGGGTGGACACGCGCGGCAGCGGTTACTCGGAGATC
>Ga0190265_10004102_pt1 | contig 10059 bp, 7 predicted proteins | sample Popmic124T_FD_133135 | JGI IMG/M metagenome (GOLD analysis project Ga0190265, IMG submission 133135) | Populus adjacent soil microbial communities from riparian zone of Indian Creek, Utah, USA - 124 T | ecosystem: Environmental > Terrestrial > Soil > Riparian zone | place: USA: Utah | collected...
AAGTCCCATGTAGGCACCGACCCGGTTCGAGAACCGGTTGAGGGCGAGTGAGAAATCGAACCACCAGCGTGGGTATCGCTGCCGGAAGACGATCATCAGCATCGTCGCCACGAACAGCCCGCCGGCGATCCCCAAACCGGTCGTGGTGACCCTGGACACCACCCGGCCGCTGTCAGCGATCACTGTGACGGTGTCACTGGCGGTCGCGGTGAGCACGGCGAGGATGACGACTATCGGGATTGCCCAGATGAGCCGGAACAGGGTCGAGACTCTGTTCAGACTCTCGGGATAGTCAATGCTCAGTCGAGCGGGGTAGGGGTGGGATTGTGTAACCATGTGGATGTCTCCTTGGGTGATAGGTCGAACGGGTGGATACGTGCTGGGAGGTGATCAAGGGTGGGGTCAGGCGCCGGCTACCACCCCCGCCGTGTTGAGTCTGGCCAGGCCTGAAGGTCGGAAGCCTTTCACTACCAGGTAGACGCCTAGGGAGAACTCCCATCCTGCGATGAGGAGCACGGCGATCCCCGACACCACGTTTACCTGGTCCCAGACGCCGAACGTCGTGCCCATGACGCCGGCGATGAGGAGGGGCGCTCCGATCAGGCCGAGCAGGGGAAGGACTCGCGGCACCAGGCGTGACTTGTAGAGCAGAGTGCCCAACAGGAGGGCGTTGAAGGCGGGAAGAGTTCCCTGTCCAAAGAGGGTCGTCCAGTCGTACTGGGCGACCAGGGCCTGGCCAGTGGCCAACGCCTCTGCTCCCGCTCCGGCCTTCCGCAAGGTCACGACCGACAGGAGGCTCACGACGCCAGCAAAGATGGCGGCGCCTTCCAGGACTCGAACGCCGACGAAGCCCATGGCGAGTCCTTCATTCTGTCTCTTGACAACCGGGTAGAGGGCGACTGCGGTGCCGATGCAGGCGAGGGCGACGATTATCTCGAGGAGACCGCCGAAGAGGGCGCTGGTGTCTGGACCGGAGCCGGTGATGTAGTTCAGGCTCTTCACCGGACCGTAGAGAAATAGGGTCGGGATCGAAACAAAGGTCAGCAGGTAGAGCACGCCCGCGACAAGCGCGGTCTTCCTTTGTGAGTCCATCGAGGGTCGCTTCGCTGTTGTGGTTCGCAGAGTCGTAGTCATGTCGGTCTCCTTCGGGGGTTGTGAGCTATCGAGGCTCGATAGTGGGTCTGTCGGGTGGGGCGGGTCAGCTGCACTTCCTTATCTCTCTTGCGAGAATGTATGGAGAACTGCCGTCAGTCGCATCGGTGAAATCGCCAGTCCTCGACGATCTCGGTCAACGTCGCGATCTCAATGGCACCTGGGGGTAGCGGGAGCGAGGCAGCGCCGGGAGGATCCGGCAGGCATTCGCTGGTTACGAACGTTTCGGCGCTCCTTCGCAGCCACCGGCGGTTCGGTGCTCGTGTCCAGTCATCACCTCGCCGAACTCAGGAGACTCGCCGACGAGATCGTCGTGATAAACCACGGTCGCCTGGTCACTCATACGCGGCTAGCCAGCTGACGTCGGCCGGGCTCATCCAAATCCGCACTCCTCAAATCGACGAGCTGAGCTCGGCCCTGACGGGAGCAGGCGCATCGGTGCGCCGTCAGCAGAGACCGCATCGAGGTCAGCGGGATCCTTGTCGAGGAGGTCTGATCGTTCGAGGCTTCCCTGGGTGTCGTTCTGATGAGCTCACTCCCAGCGCCAACACGCTGGAAGACGCTTTTCTCGAACTCACAAACATCGAAGGAGAAGGATCATGAATGCCTCGCTGAGAGCGGAGTGGCTCAAGCTTCTCACCACCAGAAGCTTCTATTGGTTGACAATCTCGGCCCAAGAATGCTCGTGGTTGGATGCATGGCCCGCACCCGGGGGGTCCCGAGACCACCGGGACAGGCCGCGACCGCAGCAATCCCAGTAGGAGCGACTGGTGAATTCACCGATGCGACGGGTTGAGTCCCCTCCGATGATGCATCCATGGCTACACGCACAGATGCGATCAGCTCTTACGACCCACACGGCGGCGTTTTGGATGCCTCCGTCCTACCCGAACGGCCAACCCCGCTCTGCTTGCAGACCGAGCAACGGTCATCCGCGGTGTTGCGGCCCGGCGGATTGGTCCTGCCGTCCGATCGAAACCCAAATCCCCGTCGCCTGCCGACCTGGCTGAGTCCAGAGCCGAGACCTTGGCAACTGGCGCCCGCGGCACTGCTCCTTCTCTGGACTCTCATCGCCGTGGCTAGAAGCCTATGAGCGACTCATCCCGACCGGCCGAGTCGGTCCCAGCGCAGCTCCGACCGCCCTAAGCATCGGGGATCGCCAGGACCATCCATACGCCCGCATCCGACAAAGGAGATCGCAATGCAAACCGACGCCACCTCTCAATCCCTACAAGTCCCGCCCCGCCTCGTCCACAGGTACCTGGTGGCGGTCGTGATCATCGGCACGGCGCTGATGGCCATTCCTGCCGTCACCGGCCTTCCCGCCGAGCCATTCATCCTTGCCATGGTTTTTGGGCCGCTGCTTGGAGGCGCCGTGCTCACCGCCCGTCGCTCCGGTCCGGGCGGCGTGCGGCAGCTCTTCAGTGGCATATTCCGCTGGCGCATCAGCTGGCGCTACTGGGCCCTGGCTGTGCTGGTTATGCCGCTGATTACGTTGACCATCGCCGCCGCCACGGGCACCCTCGCCCAACCGGCAGATGGGTGGCTTACGACTGCCGCGGATTACATGGTGGCGACCTTCCTCGTCGGCACCTTGGTGATCAACCTGTGGGAGGAGACTGCTTGGCAGGGCCTGGTTCAACGCCACCTGACGGGGCGCTTCGGTCTTGCCAGAGGAGCCCTGCTCACTGCTGTGCCTTTCGCTGTCATCCATCTGCCATTGGGCTTAGTCGGCGGAGCGTCACTGCGTGAGGCATTGGTCGCCAGCCTCCTGGTCCTGGCTATGGCGCCCCCCTTCCGCTACCTGTTGGGCCGTACCGACTACGCCACCGGTGGGAGCCTGTTGGCCGTGGGGGTTCTGCACGCCTCATTCAACGCCAGCGGCTCCCTCGACGTGTTGGTTGGCGGCTGGCAGCATATTGTTGGCGTGGCGGTTGTCGCGGCGGTGGCCCTCTTGTTGGATGTACGCCGGCGCACCACTTCCCAACCCTTGCCGATTGACGTCCAGGTCGTCCAGCGTTGATCCCTTATCGCTCGGCCGACGATCCATTGATGGCCCGAAAGATGTGCCATCACGAACGGACAGAATGCGACCGCCGGGACTACAGCCCCGGCGGTCCCGGGCAATGCTTGGATCTCGTCCACCCTGTTTTCGCAGCCGAGTGGACCGCGAGGCCCTCTCCTTATAGTCGTCCGATCGGGGTCGGAGCAGTGACCATGGCGTCCAGGCGATGAACGACTACTCCTCTGGAGATCGTCGAGCGGATGACTCCAGGTCAGAGGATCTCCTTCGTAGGGCATCGGTGGTTTTGCCACGGAGAAGGCAGATACAGACTGAGGTGATCGGGCGCAGTCAGGGTTCCTACATCTGGACCGTCGACGGTCACCGGTACGTCGACCACGTCCTGTCTGGGGGAACCATTCTCATCGGCCACGCAGACCCTCGGGTCAACCGTGCGGTCAATGAGACCTCGGCCAAAGTCGACCCGGCTGGAGAGGGGTTGGTCGAGGAGGAGGTCCTCCTAGCCGAGACGATCTCCCGGCTCCTGCCGTGGGCCGAGACGATTGATGTCACCCCTACCGCCGACGAGGCCCTCAGCCGGGCCCTCCGGATAGCAAAGGTTGTCACCGGCCGCCAGGACGTTCTCTGGATCCGCTGTCGGCACGAACGGAGAGCCGCCAATGAGAAGCCCGACGACAAGTCTCCCACGGATCAGGTGACAGACTGGGACAACGAAGACACCATTCGCCGCCGTTTGACCCCGGGTGCCGCGGCCCCCGGCGCAGTCGTACTCCAACCCTGTCTTCACGTATCGATCGAAGCCTCCCCGGATCAGGATCTGCCCCGATTGGTCCGTCACCTCTCCACGACCGCCGGAACAATCCTCATCTTCGACGAGACTCAAACCGGGTTCGGACGGCACCTCGGCGGATACCAATCCATCGTCGAGGTGACACCCGACCTAGCCGTTCTTGGCGAGGCAATGGGAAACGGCTACGGCGGTGGAGCCCTTGTCGGACGGGCTGACATGATCGAGGCATTGAGTCGCCCGGTGTCGGGCGACCAGTCCCTCGGGTCGCGCCCCTTTGTGTTGGCTGCGTCCCTCGAAACACTCCGGATACTGGAAGAGCAGGGCAGCGAACACATCAACCGTCTCGGATCTGCCCTCAGATACGAGATCGCTGAAGCGATCAGTGAAGCAGGGGCACCCGTCTCGGTTGCCGGATTCGGTTCCTCCTGGAGCCTCGACTGGAAAGCCGACCCGGCGGGGCACATGACATCGGGGCTGTTCCATCAGCGGATGCGATCCGCTGGCATTCTCCTATCACCTTCCGACACCGCGAACTACCTCTGTGTGGCCATGTCGGACAGCGACGTCGGGGATACCGTGGCCGCCGCACGAGCGGCACTACAGCAAGTGGCGCCGTGAGCTGGGGGACAGTGATCTTCTCGGCCACGACCATGAAACGACTTTCGTCGGCGAGCCACAAGGTTGCCGACGCTCCGGGGTTCGGGATGTGATTCGAGATTGGTCCTCAACTCCGGACGGACGCAGAGGTCGGGGTATCGGCCAGCCGGTTGGCAAGCTCGGTCCGGGACTTGATCCCTAACTTGGTGAACACACTCCGTAGGTGGTAGTCGATGGTGCGCGGGCTGAGGAACATCTGAGCGGCCACCTCTCGATTGGTCATCCCTTGAACAACGAAACTGGCGACCTGAACCTCTTGAGGCGTGAGATCAAAGGTGGTGTTCGACTCCCGCCGACGGGCGGTCTCCCCACTGGCCCGAAGCTCTGCTTGGGTGCGGTCAGCCCATGGGACTGCTCCGAGCTCGTCGAAGGTCATCAACGCCGACCGAAGGTGGCCTCGAGCGTCGACCCGTCTCCGTTGACGTCTCAGAAAGCTCCCGTAGGCCAATTCAGTCCTCGCCCGCTCAAAGCTCCGGTCCGCCTGGCTGTGCTCGAACAGGGCCGTGGCGAAGAGCTCCTCGGCTTCTGCGGGATCTTCCGCCAGGAGGGCCTGAACATGAGCTAAGCGGGCGCGGGCCCACCCGGTATCCGAAAGAGTCCCAGCCTCGGCGAGCCGCCGCATCCATCGATCTGTCTCGTCGATGTCACCGGCGAGAATCGCGGCCTCCACTCCGTCGAGTGACGCCGCGTTCATGATGACTGGATGGACGATGGCGCGGAGATGGGCGCTTGCTTTTGGTGCGCGTCCGAAACCCAGTTCGAGGACACCGTTGACCCAGCGTATGGCGTCCTCTACGAAGACCATGGGATGCCGCAGGGTGATCGCACGTGCTCGTTCGGTCAGCCGTCGGCATTCGTCGTTCTCACCTCTCCACGCGGCGACAAGACCCTGCCAGACGATGGCGTGAGCAGCCAGCTCCATCTGGCCTGTGTCCTCGGCCATCCTCGACGTCTCTTCGGCGGTGGCCATGCCAGACCCCCACCTTCCGACCAGCATCTCGGCGAGGGCCATCCGGCTCCCAGCGATGGCGAGGCACCCTACCGAGGCGACCCGACGAGCACGATCGAGAATTCTGCCGTGAAACTCGAGTGCTGCCGCATCGTCACCTACGTAGAAGGCGGCTCGGCCGGCGGCCAGCAGAAGATCGACGTCCTCCATTTCGTCGTCGGCAAAAGCGATCGCCTCCCGCAATGCCAAGTTGGCGGCCTCGGGATCGTCGGAAAGACGCGTGAAGCCGACAAGGAGTCCGGCGAAGAACCGATCCCGAGCCGATTCGCTCGTCGTCAAACCCTCCGCTATCTCCCGGATCTCGTTAGCCGCCCCTGTGTCGACTCCGAGCGATGCACCTTCTCCGGCCAAGGCGAGAAGCTCCACAGCTCTACCGGGGTCAATACCGGCCGTGTGTCGGGCAGCAGTGATCAGGATCGCCACCGTGTTCGGGGCCGCGCCTGTGGCGAGTTCGATCGATCCTCGCAGCCGGTAGCACTCGGCCAGCCTCGAAGGATCCTGAATCAGCTGCTCTGCTGACTCCACCAAGCGGGCAGCCCGCGGGAGTAGCCCTGCAAGCCACGCTTCCCCGGCGGCCTCGGCCAGCCTCGTTCCACGCCGCTGGTCGGTGTCGGATAGCTCTGCCGCCCTCTCGTAGGCGTTCGCCGAGGTTGCGTAGGCGCTTCGAATGTGCGCTCGGCCGGCCGCTTTGTCGAGCCGCTCCGCGGCTGCTTCGTCGGGAGCCAGGGCCGCGGCTGCTGTGTGCCAGGCAGCGCGGTCCTCATCGCCCATCTGCTCGAAGACCTCGACAAGGGCATCATGTGCTCGACGTCTCTCGGCGAAAGTGGCTGAGCCATAGACACCCGAACGTACCAGCGGATGCCGGAAGGTCACGTCGCTGCCATCGACCTTGACCAGCCCGAGCCGCTCAGCCCCTTCCAGGTCTTCCGGCCGGCTGCCCAACCTTCGGGCACACGCGAACACCACCGAAGTGGACCCGGTGTCATCGGCGGCGGCGGCGAGCAGAACCTGACGGCATGCCTCGGTCAGGCCCTCGATCCGGTCGGTGAAGAGACGGTCCACCCTGGCCGACACCGGAAGGTTGAGAGGCAGCGGGTCGCGACCCGATATCTGACCGGCGGTGAGCAAGGTCGCCAACTCCGCGATAGCCAGGGCATTGCCGCCGGTAGCCACGGTGATCCGCTGTGCCACGTCATACGCCACTTCCGTTCCTGAACCCTCATTGATGATCCCTGCGGTCGCGTCAGTGTCCAACGGACCAAGGGAAATCTCCGGGAGTGAAGAGGCATCGAACTGGCCGGTCCGCGCTCCGAACAACATCACCACACCCTCAGCGTGCAAGCGTCGAGCTGCGAAGACCAGCGCTCGAGCGGACTCGTGGTCCAGCCAATGAGCGTCGTCGACGATCGCCAGGACCGGATTCCCATCACCGGCCTCGCCGAGAAGGGTGAGGACCCCGAGTGACACATTGTGGGTGTCACCGGTACCTGTCGAGTCCAGCCCGAGAGCGCCGCGCAACGCCATCGCCTGAGGATCCGGAAGGCGTTCCAGGCGATCCAGGATTGGTCGAAGAAGCTGGTCCAGACCGGCAAAAGGCAAATCCGACTCAGATCCCACGCCTCGGGCGCGCAGAACAACTGTTGCCTCCGATGCAAGGTCAACCGCAGCATCAAAAAGGGCTGACTTGCCTACGCCGGCCTCCCCAACCAACACCACCGCTCCGCTTTGACCTTCGGCCGCGGCATTAAGGAGAACGCTGACTCGATCGATCTCGTCCGCCCGCCCGTATAACACGGCTAAACCCTAGGGCGCTACATCCCCTAGGTCGATGGCCCTCTTCCGAAAGCGGTTTGGGAGTGTCCAGATGCCGAACCCCCACCGCTGCGGCAGCCTGATGGGCGTGAAATCAAGCTATCTGGAGCTCAACTGGTGAATTCGCCGATGCGATGCCGAGCGCGTTGGTAGATGCTTTGGGAGATGAGTCACTAGAGGCTCTCGACGAAATCGATGGCTCGACAAGGAGGAGAAACTGATGAACAAGACCATGACCCCGGTCGCAACCGGTCGGCGTGGGCCCAACCGAGGCGCGGCGAGAGCAGGGGCGATCGGCTTCCTGGGCTTGGCTCTCTTCCAAGCCGCCCTGGCCCTGGGTGCACCCCTGGGCACGGCTGCCTGGGGTGAGGGATGATTAACCACCGCAGGTTCTTCAGCGTGGCGGCTGTGCTCGTCATCGGCGCGGGCGCCTTCTTGGGTTACCGCGCATGGGATCCGGGGTCGATCAGGGGGTCGTTCGATGTCGGAGACCGATCGCTCTACCTCGAATGTGTCGGCGACGGGGCGCCAACGATCGTTATGGAGGCGGGCAACGGCGGCGACCACACCGCTTGGGAGGATGTCGTCCCAAGCGTCCGCGACACCAACCAAACGTGTACCTACGATCGGGCAAACCTCGGGGCGAGCGACTCAGCGCCGACGCCAAGGACGAGCGCGGAGGTTGTCGAAGACCTGCATGGCCTTTTGACGGTGGCCGGCATTCCGGCGCCCTACGTCTTGGTTGGTCATTCGTTCGGCGGCATCTCGATGCGTCTGTACGCAGCGACCTACCCGGATGAGGTCGCCGGCCTCGTCCTCGTTGACCCGACACCGACCACGTTCGTGGACGACGCGTGCGCCATCGTCGACGCGACTGCATGCGAGTCCATGGGCGCCGAATTCGACCCTTCACTCAACGAAGGGCTCGACATCGTCGGCAGTGCCGATGCGCTCTTGGGTGCAGGTCCGCTCCCGGCGGTGCCCCTGGTGGTGCTCGTGGCCGACGACCACAGCCAGGACGCCATCACCGATTCAGGTGTGCAGCAACGGTTTGAATCCATGTGGCAGGGACGGCAGCAAGAACTCGCATCCAGCGTGCCCGGGGGACGGATGGAGCTGGTGTCCAGCGGACATAACATCCACAATTTGGTCCCCGACGTCGTCGCTGAGGCCATCCGCTCCGTCCTATCCGAAGCGCGGTCGACATCGTTGCCTGGTCCCCGATTCTTCTCCGCGTCGCAGTTCAATCCGCCGGCGACTGGTGTGGACGGTTCGGGCTCCCGGGCCGACGGGGGCGGACTTCGCGGTCGAGTGGAGGAGGCCGCCCGTTGAGCCGATTGCGCCGACTTCGCCGGCTGAGCCTCGTCTTGCTTGGACTGGTTGCGGCCGGTCTCCTCTATCTCATGTATATCAACCCGGTCGCCGGCGAGGAGACCGTTCCCGCTGGCTATGCACGCAACACGTCGAGCTACGTGACCATGAGCGATGGGACCCGCCTGGCGGCCGACGTGTGGGTGCCCCCCGACCTCGAGGGTGACGAGAGGCTTCCGGCGATCATGGTCACAACTCGCTACTGGCGCGCCTACGACATGGGCCCGGTCTACCGTCTGCTGGTCGGCGTGGGCGAAGAGCAGGTCCCGAACATCCACATGGCGAACCAGTGGAATGATGCCGGATATGCACTGGTCGTCGTGGACGCGCGCGGCAGTGGCGCCTCGTTCGGTCAGCGTCCGGTGGAATGGTCTGACGCGGAGGTGGCCGACCTCGGCGAGGTCGTCGAATGGATCACCTCGCAACCATGGTCAGACGGAAATGTCGGCGCTATTGGCGTCTCGTACAGCGGTAATACGGCTGAGCTGAGCACTATCCCGGCGCACCCGGGACTTCAGGCGGTGGCGCCGCTGTATAGCGACTTCGATCCGCAGTTCTTCCTCGCCATGCCGGGCGGTGTCTATAACCGCGTTTTCGTGGAGGCGTGGAACGCCGGCAATCAGACGCTCGACGCCAACGACGTGTGCGATCTCGAGGATGTCGACGGCGTCGGATGCTGGTGGCTGAAGCTGGCGGTCCCCGGTGTGAAGGCCGTGGACGGCGACAGAAGCGGGCTTCTTCGGGACGCCACAGATGGCCACGAGACGCTGGACCTCGCCGCCGCCCTGGGGGCCATGTCCTATCGCGACGACACGCTGCCCGATGGCGTCGGCATCGGTGACGTCAGTCCCTACGGACGGATCGAGGCCATCGAAGCCGCCGCCGTGCCGATGTTGGTGCGGGCTGGCTGGCTGGACGCTGCGACCGCCGATGGGGCCCTGAGCCGGTACCTGACCAGCGACACGCCACAGGAACTCGTCATCGGCGCGTGGAACCACGGTGGCGAGGACGACGTCGACCCCTTCCAGCCTCGGTGGACGTACCCCGATCCAACGTTCGACCAGCAGTTCGCCGACCTGGCCGCCTTCTTCGACCAACACCTGCGAGAGCCGCCGGCATCAGTTCCTGCGAAGTCGATCAGGTATTACACGATGAACGAAGGACAGTGGCGTACGACCCCAACCTGGCCGCCACCCGAGATGGAGACCCGACGCTGGTATCTGGACGCCGACCAGGCGCTGACGG
>Ga0190265_10004103_pt1 | contig 10059 bp, 7 predicted proteins | sample Popmic124T_FD_133135 | JGI IMG/M metagenome (GOLD analysis project Ga0190265, IMG submission 133135) | Populus adjacent soil microbial communities from riparian zone of Indian Creek, Utah, USA - 124 T | ecosystem: Environmental > Terrestrial > Soil > Riparian zone | place: USA: Utah | collected...
CGGGCCCGAGGCGGCGATGGTCGGGAACGCGAGTCCGTCGGCTCCGGCCTCGTGGAAGAGCCCGGCGAGTCGCCACGCGAGCTCCGCCTCGGTCGCGCCGACGACGGCGCCGTCCGCGGCGAGACGCTCGTAGACCGTGTTCGTGACCGCGGCGGCACGGCGAATCGCCTCGAGCTCGGCAGGCTCCTTGACCGCGCGGAGCCCCTCCACGAGACCGGTAGTCGGCGTGAGCTCGACACCGCCCGCCGAGAGCCCCTGCCACGCGGCGTAGGTCAGGTGAGCGGCTTCGAAGCCGACGGGCGCGCTCGCAAGGTCGCCGAGGCGCTCCCCGAGGAACGCGAAGAGGTCGCGCGACGCCTGGACGAGCTCGAACCCCTCGAGCCCGCGTGCCGCCTCGATGTAGCGGCCGTCCGTGACGAGCCGCGTCGCATCCGCGCCGACGAGGACGGCGGCGTTCGAGCTCTCGAAGCCGGTCAGATAGCGCACGTTCGGCGGGCTCGTGACGAGCAGAGTGGCGATGCCGGCGCGGTCGAGCTCGACGCGCAGCCGCTCGAGGCGAGCGCCGCTCACGGCTGCTCCGCCAGGTGGACGAGCGCCTCCCGGTAGCCCTCGGGGCCCTTCCCGATCACGCGCGCGGAGACGACGTCCTCGAGGACGGAGTGCCGTCGCCACTCCTCGCGTTTCGCGATGTCGGACAGGTGTACCTCGACGACTGGGCACTCGAAGAGCTCGATCGCGTCGCGGATCGCGTAGCTGTAGTGCGACCAGGCGCCGGGGTTCACGATCACGCCGTCGGCCCACTTGCGCGCCTCGTGGCACCAGTCGACGAAGTTCCCCTCGTGGTTCGTCTGCTGGCAGCGAACGGTCAGGCCGAGCTCACGCCCCCAGCGGTAGATGCGGTTCTCCAGCTCGTTGATGCTCAGCCCCCCGTAGAGCGCGGGGTCGCGGTCGCCGAGCGCGTTGAGATTGACCCCGTTCAGAACGGCGACCTGCATCCGCCCGAGTCTATTGGGGGCCGCGCTGCCGTTGAGGTAGACGCGCGCACGGGATGAGGGAAGACCCCCTCCACCCACTAGTGAAAGCGTATCGAGCAGGAGCGCACGTGTCTGTGACGCTTCGTCACGATCTCGTGCCGGTCTCGTGTCGGCTTCGCGCCGGGTTCGCGCCGGCCCCGGCTCGCCTCGTCCCGATTTCAGTTCCAGCGTCCGCGCAGGCCGCCGGTCAGGGCGCGATCAGGTCGTCGAGCGCAGCGCGAACCTCCGCGTCCGGGCGCTCCACGCCCCACTCCGGGTCGCCCGGCGAGCGGAGCAGGACGAGCCGCGGTCGCCCCGCGCGACCCTTCTTGTCGCGCCCGAGCGCGGCCCACGCGGCGTCGCGGTCGACGCGCACGGGCCGCGGCGCGAGCACCTCCTCGACGACGTCCGTCGGCTGGCCCGAGAGCCTGAGCGCCGCGAGCAGGCCCAGCGCGACCGCATCCCCGTGCGCGACCGAGTAGCCCGACGCCGCCTCGAGCGCGTGCGCGAACGTGTGCCCGAGGTTGAGGATCGCCCGGCGCCCTCGCTCGAGCGGGTCGGAGAGCACGATCGCGCACTTGAACGCCGCGCAGGCGCGCACCATCTCCTCCTCGGGCAGCTCCCAGAGCGGCCGGTCCGCGAGCAGCCCGGTTTTCACCACCTCGGCGAGCCCCTGGCGGCGCTCCGGCTCGGGGAGCGTCGCCAGCACGGCCGGATCGATGACGACACGGGACGGAAGATGGAACGCGCCGACGAGGTTCTTGCCCTTGGCGAGGTCGATGCCCGTCTTGCCGCCGATCGCGGCGTCCACCTGGGCCACGAGCGTGGTCGGCACTGCGACCCAGTCCACGCCCCGCAGGTAGGTCGCGGCGGCGAAGCCCGCGGCGTCGAGGGTCGTCCCTCCGCCGAGCGCCACGATCCGGCCGTCGCGTCTCACGCCGAGCTCGTCCCAGAGAGGTGCGACCGCGTCGAGCGACTTCGCCGGCTCGCCCGACGGAAGCGCGTGCACCGGGACGCCGGCCGGCCACTCGGGCCACCAGTCGAGCCCCGCGAGCCGCTCGTCGGCCACGACCGCTCCGCCTTCCGCGGCCGCGGGGACGGCGCAGAGCGCGCCCCTCGCGACCTCGACCCGCAGCGCGCTCGTCAGGACGCCCTCCACGTCCTCCGCCTCCGCGTCGGCGACCTCGCGGTACACCGGGGCGCGATCGTCGAACAGCCGGCGGAAGGCCTCCTCGTCGCGCGCGAGAGGGCGATCCGAGCGACGCGCGCGCGACCAGGCGGCATCCACGGCCACCTGGAGGTGCGTCACGAAGGCGCCTCGCCGGAGGAGCGTCCGCGTCTGCTCCGAAAGCACCGCGCCGCCGCCGAGGGCGAGGACGGCCGGCTCGTCGCCCGCGAGCGCCTCGGCGACCACCGCCTCCTCCAGCCGGCGGAACTCCGGCTCCCCCAACCCTTCGAAGAGCGCGGGGATCGGCCCGTGCAGCCGCTCGAGCTCCGCGTCCGTGTCCACGAACGGACGGTCGGCGAGGCGCGCGACGCGCGCGCCCACCGTCGACTTCCCCGCGCCCATGAAACCGACGAGCGCGAGGTGGCGCCCGAGCGCGCCGGGGCCTACCGGGGCGACCACGGGATGCGCTCGACGTAGGCGCGCCACGCCGCGACGACGTCTTCCATCGCATCGCCGCCAAACTTCTCGCGCGCCGCCCGGGCGAGCTCGAGCGCGACGCACCCCTCCGCGACGACCGCCAGCGCCTCGACCGCCGCGACGTCGGAGCGCTCGACGAGCGCCTGCGCGGGCTCGCCCGTCGCGAGGTCGGCGGAGCGGAGTGCACGCATGAGGGTCGGGAGCGGCTTCATCGCTACGCGGAGGAGAATCTCCTCGCCGTTCGAGACGCCCGCCTCGATCCCACCCGCCCGGTTCGTCTCACGCCGGTAGCCGGCCTCGTCGCGCAGGATCTCGTCGTGCGCCTCGGAGCCGCGCAGCCCGGCGAGCGCGAAGCCCTCGCCGATCTCGACGCCCTTCACGGCCTGCGTGCCCATGAGCGCCGCCGCGAGGCGCGCGTCGAGCCGCTCCTCCTTCGTCGCGTACGACCCGAGCCCGGGCGGGACGCCGCGCGCCCGCACCTCGACGAGGCCGCCGAGGGTGTCGCGGTCGGCCTTCGCCGCGTCGACGGCGGTCCGCATCTCCTCCTCGCCGGAGGCGCCGCCCACGGCCGCCGCGCCGCCCTCGACCTCGATCCCGAGCTTGCGCAGGAACGCCTTCGCGACGCCGCCTGCCGCCACGATCGCCGCCGTGTGCCGGGCGCTCGCCCGCTCGAGCGCGTCGCGCACGTCGGCGAGCCCGTACTTCATGACGCCCGGGAGGTCCGCGTGCCCGGGCCGGGGAAGCGTGACCGCCTCCTTCCCCTTGCCGGCCGGCTCGCCCTCGGGCGGCCAAGGACTCATGCCCCACGTCCAGTTCGCGTGGTCGGCGTTCCGGACGACGAGCGCGAGCGGCGTGCCGAGCGTGCGCCCATGCCGGAGGCCGGCGAGCACCTCGACGCGATCCTGCTCGATCCGCTGCCGCGGGCTTCGCCCGTACCCCTCCTGCCGGCGCGCGAGGTCGGCGTCGATCGCCTCCCGGTCGAGGACGAGCCCGGCTGGAACCCCGGTCAGGATCCCGACGAGCGCCGGGCCGTGCGACTCGCCTGCCGTCGTCAGCGTGAAGGCCACGGGCGCAAGCCTACGCGGCCGCTCGGGCGGGCCCGGGAGAGGGGTATGCAGATCGGCGTTCGAGGAGTACGTTCAGATCGATGGCCCCGGCCGTTGGCCGGTCGTCGGAGTCAGGGGAGGCCGTGCTCGCTGCGGCCGGGAGCGCCTCGCCGCAATCGTTCGGAAAGGGGATCCCCCATGACATCCACCATGCACCGATGCCTTTTGGTGCTCCTCGTCATGCTCGCGGCGTCGCTCACGGCGGCGCCAGCTTTCGCGGCGGACACCATCACACCGGCGGTCGTCACGACGACGCTCCAGGCGGGGCAGTCGACGACCGTGAACAAGACACTTTCGCTCGACGGCCTGCCCGCCAGGGCGGACATCATCGTGGCCGTCGACACGACCGGGAGCATGGGCGCGCCGATCGCCCAGGCCCAGGCGGACGCCATCAACATCTGCAACCAGGTGCAGGCGGCGATCCCGGGCGCCCGCTTCGCGGTGATGGACTTCGAGGACTACTTCCCGGGCCCCGGCGCCCCGGGCGACGTGCCGTACGCGCTGAAGACGCCCGGATTCGTCTCGAGCTGCGCGACCTTCTCCGCCGCCATCGCCACGATGAGCGCGACGCCGGGCAGCGGCGGAGACGCCGCGGAGGCATACAACCGCGCCTTCTTCGAGGCGTACGCGGACGGCGGCAACCCGATCGTGCTCACGCGCGACCCGCTGGCGACCCAGTTCATCGTCGTGCTCGGAGACGCGGCGCCGCACAGCGCCACCGCGTTCGGCTCGTGTCCGGCCTCGCCGCCCGACGACTTCGGGCGCAACGGCGTCGCGGGCGGAGGCGACGACCTGAACACCGCGACCACGATCGCCGGGCTGAACGCGGCGAACATCGACCTCTTGATGATCCGCTACACGACCGGCGGCGTCTCCGTCCCGCTCTCCTGCTACCAGGACATGGCCAACGCGACCGGCGGCACCGCCGTCGACTCGGGGGCGGCGCCCTCGATCGGGAACTTCATCATCGCGAACGCCCAGGCGACCCCGTACACGGTCGACCTGCAGGTCTCGGCGGGCTGCCCGATCGGGTTCTCGTTCAGCCCGGCGCCTCCATACGGGCCCTTCAGCGGGCCGCAGACGGTCGCGTTCACCGAGACGATCACCGCGCCCACGACGGCGGGGAGCTACACCTGCACCGTGACCGCCGTGCTCTCCCCGGGCGGACCGACGACCGCCGTGCAGACGGTGAACGTGACCGTCACCCCCGGGCCGCCGGCCACCCTGACGCTCGCGCCGAAGACGGCGACGAACGTGGTCGACTCCCAGCACTGCGTGACCGCAACCGTGAGGGATGCGTTCGGCAACCCGACGCCGGGCGTGACCGTCCGCTTCTCTGTCACCCCGACGACCTTCCGAACGCCGTCGAGCGGCTCCGCCGTGACGAACGCCTCCGGGACGGCCACGTTCTGCTACACGTCGGCGCTGCCGGGGAGCGACACGATCAGCGCCTACGCGGACACGAACGGCAACGGCGTCCGCGAGCCCACCGAACCGGCCGACACCGCGGCGAAGACCTGGGTGCTCCCGCAGAGCACGCCCGGGTGCAAGGTCACCTACGGCGGCCGGATCACGGCCGCGAACGGCGACAAGGCGACGTTCGGCGGGAATGCGAAGGCTCCCGCGAAGGGCCAGGAGCAGTACCAGGATCACGGCCCGGCGGCACGTCTGAACGTCCACTCGCTCGACGTGCAGGCGGTCGTCTGCCGCCCGGACGGCACCTCGGCTTCGATCTTCGGCAAGGCGAGGATCAACGGAGCCGGCTCGTTCGACTACCGCATCGACGTGCGGGATCTCGGCGAGCCCGGACGGAACGACCGATACCGGATCCGGCTCTCCACCGGCTACGACTCGGGCGACCGCCAGCTCGCGGGCGGCAACGTCCAGGTGCACTAGGCCCCGCACCCGACGGCGGGAGGGCTCGCTCCGGCGGGCCCTCCCGCTCAGTCGGGCCGGAGGGAGCCGCGCATGACCTCGAGCGGCGCCTCCACCCCGGTCCACAGCTCGAACGACGCCGCGCCCTGGCGGACGAGCACCTCGAGCCCGTCCACGACCTCCGCGCACCCCGCCGCCCGCGCGGCCACGACGAGCGCCGTCGGCTCCCCGTCCGGCCGGTAGGCGAGATCCACCACCGCCTGGCCGGCCGTGAGGGTGACGAGCGCCTCGTCGCGCACGGGCGTCGCGTGCACGACGAGCGTCGCATCGGCGGCCTCCGGCGGCCACGCGCCCGCCGCCTCGATCGCCGCGGCCGGAGCGAGCGTCCGCAGCCGGGCCGCGAGCGCCTCGGCACGCTCGCCGCGCCGCGCGGCCACGGTCAGCGACGCCGCGCCCGCGTCGAGGAGCGCCGTCGCCACCGCCTGCGCCGCCCCGCCCGCGCCGAGCAGCAGGGCCCGCGAGCCCTCCACGTCGACGGCCTCCGTCACCGCGCGACCGTCCGTCGAGGAGCCGACGAGCCGCCCGTCCGTGACGACGACTGTGTTCACGGAGCCCGCCCGCTCGGCGACGGGGTCGAGCTCGTCGCAGAACGCGATCGCCGCCGTCTTGTGCGGGATCGTCACGTTCGCGCCGGCGAACCCGAGCGCGGCGAGGCCCTCGAACGCCGCCTCGAGCCGCGCCGCCTCGACCGGGAGTGGGACGTACGCCCAGTCGAGCCCGCGCGCGGCGAACGCGGCGTTCTGCATGCGCGGCGAGAGCGAGTGCGCGACCGGGCTGCCGATCAGCCCGACGAGCCGCGTCCCGCCGCCGGTCAACAGTTCAGCCCGTCGCGCGGGTAGCTGTCGAACTCGGCCGCGCTCGCGGTGAAGAAGTGGCTCTTGCAGTCCGCCTTGCGGATGAAGAAGACGTAGTCCACGTCGGCGGGATGCGCGGCCGCCTGGATCGACGCGAGGCCCGGGTTCGCGATCGGCGTCGGCGGAAGGCCGACCACCTTGCGCGAGTTGTACGGCGAGTCGGAGTCGAGCTGGCTCTGGAGGATCGCCTGGGTCGGCGGGATGTTGAAGCCGTACCGGATCGTCGCGTCGATCCCGAGCGGCATGCCGACCGCGAGCCGGTTGTAGATGACCGCCGAGACGAGCGCCCGCTCACGGGGAACCTGCACCTCCTTCTCGACCATCGAGGCGATGATCAGGACGTCGTACGCGGTCAAGTTCTTCGAGCGCGCGTACCCGAGGTCGACCTTCTCCCAGGCGGCGGCGAACGCCTCGAGCTGCTTCCGTGCGAGCGCGCGCGAGGTCGTGTCCTCGTGGAACTCGTACGTCGCCGGGAAGAGGAACCCCTCGAGGTGAGGGTACTCGGCATCCTCGAAGTCGTCGGGCACCGGGCCGCGTCTCGTCGCCTGGAGGTACGCGGGGGCGCGCAGCGCCGGCTCGAGACCGCGCTCGTTCCTCGCGATCTTGTTCACCTCGGGGATCCGGAGGGCCATCTCGGCTCGCGTGAAGCCCTCGGGGAAGACAATCTTCAGCACCGGCTTCTGCGCCGTCGTGTCGGCGGCCGGGGGAGGCGGCGGCGGGGGCGGGTCGTCGCGCATCGCCCGCGTGACGCCCCAGGCGAGTCCGGCCACGATCGCAGCGGCGGCGAGGACGCCGCCGAGCGCCGCGAGCCCGCCCGCCCGCCCGCCCCCGCGGGGGCGGTGCCTCACGTACGGCTCGCGCTCAGCCATTCGAGGTACGAGGTCAGGAGGTAGGCGGCGGCGAGGGCGTCCTCCTCGGCGCGGGCGCCGGCCGCGACAGAGCCGGCGGCGAGACGGGTCGTGAACCGCTCGTCCCACGTCTCGACCGGGATGTCCGCGGCCGCCTCGAGCGCGGCCACGAAGCGCTCCGTCTCGGCCGCCTGTGCGCCGCGCTCGCCGCGCAGGGTGACCGGGAGCCCGACGACGATCCGGTCGACCTCCTCGGCGTGGGCGAGGTCGACGACGCGCGCGAGCCCGGCCTCGCTTCCGGCCCGCTCCACCACGCCGAGGGGCCTGGCGAGGGTGGCGGTCGGATCCGAGACGGCGACCCCGGTGCGCGCCGAGCCGTAGTCGAGCGCGAGGACCTTCACGAGCGGGCGATTCTAGCGGCCTCGGAGCGGGCGGGCGCCTACCCGAGCGCCTCGAGGAGCGCACGCTCTGCCGCGGCGAGCGCCTCCGGAAGCTTGTCGGGATCCTTGCCGCCGGCGCGGGCCATCGTGGGGCGTCCGCCGCCGCCCCCGCCGACGAGCGCGGCGGCCTCGCGCACGAGCGCAACCGCATCGAGCCCGCGCTCCGGGAGCGACCGGTCGAGGTTGATCACGAGATGCACGCGGCCGTCGTCGCGCGCGCCGAGCACGACCGCCGCCGGCGGATTCGCCTGCATGAGCCGGTCGGAGAGAGCGAGCAGCTCGTCCGCGCCCGCCCCGGCCGCTTCGATCACGATCACCTCGACGTCGCCGGCGCGGTTGCGCCGCTCTTCCAGGACCTCGAGCCCGCCGCCCTCTCTCTCGGCCGCCGGCTTCTCCATACGGGCGCGCTGGAGCTCGGCGCGCAGCTCGTCCGCCTCGCGCGCGCGGCCGCGCAGGAGCGCGAACGCCTCTCCGGAGGTGACCGCCTCGATGCGCCGGACGCCCGAGCCGACGGAGCTCTCCGAGAGGAGCGTGAACGGCCCGATCTCGGCGGTCGTGCGGACGTGCGTGCCGCCGCAGAGCTCGCGCGACCACGCCTCGTCGCCGGAGCCGACCTCGACCACGCGGACGACGTCGCCGTACTTCTCGCCGAAGAGGGCCATCGCGCCGAGCCGCTTGGCCTCCTCGAGCGGCGTGACGAACGTGTGCACGGGGAGGTTCTCGAAGATCCGCTCGTTCACGAGCTCCTCGACGCCACGGCGCTCCGCCTCGGTAAGCGCCTGGCCGTGCGTGAAGTCGAAGCGGAGCTTGTCCGGCCGCACGGCCGAGCCCGCCTGAAGGACGTGGTCGCCGAGCGTCTCGCGCAGGGCCTTGTGCAGGAGGTGCGTCGCCGTGTGGTTCGCCATCGTCGGGAAGCGGACGCGCCACGGGACGACCGCGCGCACCCGGTCGCCGGCCGCGAAACCCTCGCCCGCGAGGACGAGCGCCTGGTCGTCACCGAAGCGGTGGGCGGCGACGAGCTCGGCGCGCGCGCCGTCCTCGCGCTCGATCCAACCGACGTCGCTGACCTGGCCGCCGCCCTCCGGGTAGAAGGGCGACTCGCGGAGCTTCGCGACGAAGGTTCCCTCCTCGAGCGGCTCGAGCGCGCCGATCTGCGTGAGGACGTCGGTCTTCTCCCAGCCGACGAACTCGGCCCTGAAGCCGGCCTCGCGGGCGAGCTCGGCGGCGCGCTCGGCGCCGGCGCCGCTCCCGGCCGCGCCGGAGCGGGAGCGCTCGCGCTGCTCGTCCATCAGGCGGTCGAACTCCTCGTCGTGGAGCGGGATCCCGCGCTCGCGCGCGAGCTCGCGGGTCAGCTCGACGGGGAAGCCGTACGTGTCGTGGAGCCTGAAGAGGTCGTCGCTTCCGATCTCGCCGCGCTCGGCGATCTCGTCGAAGAGCCTCTGGCCGCGCTCGAGCGTTCGCGCGAAGCGCTCCTCTTCGGCGGTGAGGACCTCGCGGATCGTCTCGCGGTGCTCGCTCAGCTCGGGGTACGCGGGTGCGAGCTGCTCGCAGACGACGTCGGCGAGACGACCGAGGAACGGGCTCTCGAGCCCGATCCGGCTCCCGTGCTGGACGGCGCGGCGCACGACGCGGCGCAGGATGTACCCGCGGCCCTCGTTCGACGGGGTGACTCCGTCCGCGACGAGGACCGTCATCCCGCGGCCGTGGTCGGCGAGGACGCGGTGCGCTTTCGTCGCGTCCTCGGACTCTCCGTGGCGCGTGCCGGTCTCCGCCTCGACCCAGCCCATGAGCGTGCGGAAGCCGTCCGTCTCGTACACCGAGTGGACACCCTGGAGGATCGCGGCGTTGCGCTCGACGCCCGCGCCCGTGTCGATGTTCTGCTGGGGCAGCGGCGTGAGCGTGCCGTCGGCGGCGAGGTCGAACTCCATGAAGACGAGGTTCCAGAATTCGAGAAAGCGGTCGCACTCGCAGCCGGGCGCGCAGTCGGGCCGGTCGCAGCCGCGCTCGGGGCCCCAGTCGAAGTAGAGCTCCGAGCATGGGCCGCAGGGGCCGGTCGGCCCGGCCTGCCAGAAGTTGTCCGAGCGCGGCAGGTCGACGATCCGCGCGGCGGGAATGCCAACGCGCTCCCATGCGCCAACGGCCACCTCGTCGCGGTCGAGCCCGAGCTCCGGGTCGCCGGCGAAGACGGTCGCCCAGACCTTCTCCTCGGGGTAGTGCA
>Ga0190265_10004104_pt1 | contig 10058 bp, 10 predicted proteins | sample Popmic124T_FD_133135 | JGI IMG/M metagenome (GOLD analysis project Ga0190265, IMG submission 133135) | Populus adjacent soil microbial communities from riparian zone of Indian Creek, Utah, USA - 124 T | ecosystem: Environmental > Terrestrial > Soil > Riparian zone | place: USA: Utah | collected...
CGGGGAGGAGATCGGCATGGGCGAGAACCTCGACATCGAGGGCCGTATGGCGGTCCGCTCACCCATGCAGTGGTCCCCTGAGCACAACGGCGGCTTCACGACCGCGGCACCGTCTCGCGTGCGCCGCCCCGTCGTCGAGGGTGCGTTCGGTCCTGAGCACGTCAACGTCGCCGACCAGCGCGGCGACCCGGACTCTCTTCTTGAATTTGTTTCGCTGTTGATCCGGAGGTACCGCGAGTCACCCGAGCTCGGCTGGGCGGACTTCACAATCCTCGACCAGCCACACCGCAGCGTGTTGGCTCACGACTCCCAGTGGGACGACCGTCGGATGATCGCCGTGCACAACCTCTCCTCGGATCCCCGGACGGTCCCGCTGCAGGTCTCGGACTGCGAGCCCGGCAGCCGCCTGGTCGACCTGCTCCAGGAGGGGCAGACCGAAATCGACGCGTCGGGACGTATCGAGGTCGCGATGGACGGCTACGGCTATCGGTGGCTCCGGGTCGTGCGGCCGGAGGGGCGACGGCTGGCCTGACAGAGCTCCCGTCGAACGACAGCGATCATCGCGCCTTGACTGAGGACTCTTCGCCGCGAGCAAGGCTGCCGGGCTCACGTGCCTCCGCAAGTGGGCTCGCCGCGTCCTTGGCGGCGGATTGATGCGGCCCATGCTGGCGATGAGGCTGCTGACGCGTCGAAAATTCATGGGTGACCCGCGCGGAACCTTCCCTGAGTACCTGCCGAACACGAACGGTTCCTGACTACGCTCACCCAGTGAGCGAGGGAGCCGGAATGACGCGATTGCCATAGCTCTTGGGGTGCGTCACAGTCGGGCATGAGCACGCCCCAGCGACGCGACATCTTCACGCAATACCCGGCGAACACGTACGAAGAGCTAATCGTCCGTTACTCCGAGGACAACGACGGCAGGCTCGGTGCTTCGTTTGCCGAGGCAGCTGACCGGCTCGCCAAGACTCACGCCGGAAGGCCAGTAGACGATGTTCTTCTGCTGCCCTACCTGTATCTGTACCGGCATGCGATGGAACTGGACATCAAGCACGCTATCCGGTTCGCAGCAAAGCTCCGGATCATAAAGGGCGACTCGGATCCGAACCTTCTCGAACCGGCTCTCAGCGAGCGACTGAAGCAGAAGCTAGGTCACAGACTCCCCGCTCTGGTTCTGGAGCTCGAGAAGCAGCTAACAGCGCTCGGTCTTAGTACGATGCCTACCAGCGTAAGGAACATCGTGAACCTTGTCGCCGCCGCTGACCCGGGCGGTGAGTCCTTCAGGTACTCGGGAAGCGGGCCGGCTGGACAGGACAACATCGACTTTCGCGCTATGGCGACTGACATCTCCAGCACCTATGGGCTCCTCTCATCGGCTCAGGACATGCTCTCGGAGCACGAAGACAACCTCACTGACTACATGGATGCCTATCGAGACGCCCAAGCGGAGATGCTTGCCGACATGCGCCAAGAGTACGAGCAGTACTAGCGGCGTGAGACTGAGCAGCTACCCGGCCGACTTGAGGGCTCGGCGCCTGGCCGCACAGGCGGTGAAATGACTCTCACCATCTGGCGGTGCCTGTTACGCCCGTCGCGCGAGCTCTGCCCACCAAGCAAGTAGCGCTCTTCGCGTGAGCGACGCGAACGTGTGGAAATGCATTGGTAAGTCCTTGGCCATCCAAGTGGTGTGTGGCCCCACTTGTGTCCAATGGCCCATGGGCACCTCTGCGGGATAGGCCATGTCGCCCTGCCAAGGCGTCTCCAGAAGAGGAGCGGGGAACGGCTGGCCGCCGTGCAGTGCCTTCGACCGATACTTGTAGATCAAGCTGACACCCTCTTTCAGCTGCGTGAAATCGAACCTGGCCCATTCGGCGGGTCGTGCATCCGACGGCGGCGGGGTGGCAAATGTTTGGAGGAAGCTTTGCGTGGCAGCGGTAGGCCGGTTGAGCGGGACAAGTTTTGCTGCTTGGGCGAGTAGGTCGTCGTCACCGCTTTTTCTGAATAGAGCTGCTAGCTCCGGATGTTGGTCGGCGAGCAGCATGGCGGGATCGTTGCCCTTGGGATGCCACTGAGCCGCGGCGGCCTCCACCGCGCTGACCATAAGGAGCCACGCGAGTTCGCAATCGTCATCGGCTATCCAGATGGCTTGACGGTACTGACGTGCCGATCTGAGCACTGCAGTCGCTTGCGGCCCAGTGAGAGTCGAGAAAGTCGCGAGTTGCGGTGCTGAGTCCGCGAGGTTTGCTTCTACGCCCTTAATGTCGGGAATCACACTTCCTCGTCTCGGGCTGGTCATCGAGGGCGGGGTGTGATCCCAGAACTGCGGGCGGCCCGCGGGGTCGGCTCCGGAGCTTGTCTCGAAGTACCGGACTTGGCCGCCGCTTCGAAAACGTGCGCCCATTGCGAGACTGAGCAGGCATGCGAGTTGATCATCAAGTGTGGTGCCGATCCAGTGATCAGCGGATGACTTGGTCGGCCGATCTGGGCCGTTGGGGTCGGGTGAGGGTTCGTCGGGAAGATGCCAATAGATTCGGGCCACGACGCCGATCCCGACAGTGCCTGGCCCGGCGAATGGCGGGCGGCCAAGGGCATTGAATAGCTCGTAGGGGTCGAGATCTCCGACGTCGGGGCCACCCACGACGTGCGCATCGGTATACAGGGCGGCTTCGTATCCGCCTCGGGTGGGCAACCCCTCCTCGTGAGCTCTCCAGTTGCGCCACACGTCCGGACCGTGCGGAACGACCGGCGTCGGAAGAGCACTCGTTAGTTGGGCGTCCGTTGGTGGTCGCCAGGGAGTGCCTTCGCGCATCCATTGCACAAGACGTCTTAGGACTGAGGACACGGTTCGAATCTACAGAGAACCTGATTTCTCAAGTAGGCATTTCAACTCTGACCTGCAGTTACAGTGCGCCTGGTTACGCAGTGTGTCCAATGCGGTTTTCGGCATTCAGGGAGGGCAAGACCTAGGCGGCGGAAAGACGCAACTGTCGCGGCAGATCCAGGCGTCTGCCGGCATGCCTGAGAGCGGAGTGATGCCTGATTCGACCGCTTCGTGAAACTAGAGGCCGAGTCGCTCAGGGTCCCAGATGCCGTCTTCGCCGTAGCCGTTGCCATCGGGGTCCATTGCGGCGCGTCCTGCGGCCGCAAGAGACTCGCCGCACGACTCGCAATAGCCGTCTTCAAGTTCGTCGGCGTCGAACGGTTCTCCGCACTCTTCGCACGTGGCGGTTGATGACATTGTCCCGTCCTCTGCGTGATTGACGCTTGTGCCGACGCAGCACCTCCAGATCGAGAATGCGGCGAACCGGCTGCTGCTAGTGGCGACGGCTGTGACCAGTGGTCTCATACTCTCATTCGGCTAGCAGTTTGCGGCGCTCGGCGCTCCCCTACGATGTCGGGTGTGGCGACTTCACACGACGACTATGAGTTCAGCGCGACCTACTCGTTCAGAGAGGAGGTCCCAATTGACGACGATCTCGACAACGTTGAGGTGATTGAAGGAGACGTGACGCTCTCGGTCGACCTGGAATGGGACGACTCTGATCAGGCGTATGTCTACAGTTCCACCTACTGGGAGGAAACCTCGGGCCGGTTCGACACCAACGGCGAGCCACCCGGCGACGAGGACAAGTTTCTTGCTGACGCCCGCGCCTTCCTGGTATCGAAGGGCGTCGACGAATCAGACATCGGCTGGTAGCCCCGAGACTTGCGGGCGTGATGCGGGAACCGCGGGAGTTTCGGTTGATGCCGCGGGAGCTCAGCCAGCCCAGGCCCTCCGGCGTTCTCGCCTCACCCCACTTGCGACGGAATCGTCAACCGTCCGTACGGGCTGTCGTATGCCGCATGCCGGGCCAGCATGGCCAGCTCGTGCCGCCGGAAGGTATCCGGTAGCAGATCGACAGGGTCGGCGTAGTCGCTCGGCTCGAACGGCCCGTCGAACTGAAATTACGAGGCGTGAAGTGCACGCTCATCGGCGGATGCGGGACGTCTCCGCGACGCGGCGGTATGACTTAGGCGTGTGACATAGCCTTTTCACATGATCGTGAAGCCGCAGATCGCAGTCGTGCTGGGTGAGGGCTCAGGGGTCCCCCTTGGCCCCTACTGGATGATCAAGGCGGCTCGGACGGACTTCTATCTCGAACCGAGAAACTTCGCAGGTATGCACCTCTCTGTTCACGGACCAAGCAAGCGATTTAGCGGCCATAGGTTCCATGTCAAGGTGGACCGATCTGCCGTCACTAAGATCGACGCGCGAGGGGGTTTCTTCGCCCACGAAGTCCCGAGGGACGGCTCTGCGTTCAGCGGCCGTCAGGTTGCAAACGACGTGTATCACGTGGCGCGTATCAGATGGCTACGAAGCATGCAGTCACTGGAGTACCGCACTGTAGCGTGCAGTAGCTCCAAACCGCCGGACCTGTCAGACCGACGAAGCGGAGCGTTTCTGAACTCGGCTCTGCCGCCTGACGGCGTGTGGGATCTCGACGTCTACGTCTCGTTCGGTGATCCCTACGAGCCCGATCTTGCTGAACAGAATCCTCACGGCGACCCGACGCTCGGCCCGATCCGAAATGAAGCAGGCATGTTTCTCACGGCGACGTCGCATCATCACTCCGAGAGCCTGGCCCCGACTCCCGACGGCCTGTTGTACGCAAAACCGGATCAGGACGAGAAGCCAGCATTCCTCTTTGGCGGAGGGATCGATCACGACATCTACTGGTTCGTGCACAGCATCGTGAGTGAAGAATTGATCGAGCGATCTCGGAAGCGTACGACCTGATCGGGAGGGCGTGACTTCGAGCCTTTCGAGGGTTTCAATCGTCCACCTCCAGGGTCGACGGCGGTGAAGGGCGGAAATCTCGGACGTGTGGATCGCGGCGGCATGACGCATCTCTTGCGGCTCGGATCTCGGAATGTGCAGACGATTCAGCGACTGACGTAGAGCCACAGGAATGGCGCGGCTACCAGCAGCAGCAAGGTCAAGGTGGCCCATCGCCGGAAGCGATGCGCGGGTCGTAGCCACCCGATCAGCGAAGCCATCACCGCCGTGACGAGTCCGAGGCCGGCCATGCCGACGAGCGAGTCTCCGCGATACATGGCGCGAACTCCCATGCTGGCGCAGCCCACCGCGACAACGACGGCGAGCAAGACATATCGGTGAGAACCCAGAGCTGTCCGCCACCAGGGCTGATCCGGTAAGGCGATCCTGGCTGGTCCGTCAGCTCGGTGACTGGTTGCTGAGCCCTCGGCTGATCCGAGGTCCTGCTGGGCATCCACCTGGGCATTGTCTCTGATGTCCGCGTTCTGGGCGGCAAACCGCCCAACGGCAAATCCGTGCGCGTCTACGCATGCGAGAAATTCCGAGATGGAGGTGCGGTCAGACGCCAGCGACATATGCGGTGAGGAAGTGAACTCCGTGCCGGTCAAGATTCCCACGAGCACGGTCGTAGTGCTCCGTCGTACGCGGGTCGGCATGGCGCGCAAGGATCTGGGCGTCACGTAGCGGGACGCCGGCGTCGAGCGCGTTGGTGATCGCGGCGTGGCGCAGCGAGTGTGGACTGATGTGACGGGGTATCCCGGCGGCCTTCGCAATGCGTTGGACCATCCGGTAGGCGTCGCGGCGGTCAATCGGGTTGCCGGTAAGCGGGCGCAAGATCAAGTATCCGGAGGTGCGCTCGCCGCGGCAGGCTTCCAGCACGCGCAGGACGGGAACGGTCAACGGCATCATAGCTGGCTTGTTGCCCTTCCCGGCGAGATGCAGTACGCGGTGTCCGCGCAGGGTCTCGCGGTAGTGCTCTATGCGCACAGCGGCGGCTTCGGACGCGCGGAGAGCATTGATGCCGAGGAGATAGGCCAATGCGCCGTGGTGCACAGTGATCATTTGGGCGACTTGAAGGAATCGGATGAGTTCGAGGCGGTCCAGGCCCTGGGTCCGGGATTCGTCGCCATGGATCTTCGGGAGTCGGGCGTAAACGGCAGGATCGGAAACGATAAGTCCGTCGATGTGGGCAAATCGGAAAAGGCCGCGCACGGCGTGCATCGAGGTATTCACCGAGGACGCCATCAGGCCGCACTGGCCGAGGTGGCGGATGTAGAGCTCGACGTGGGCCCGCTGAATGCCGACCAGCGGATCGAGTTCGTGAGTCTCGCACCAGCCGAACCAGCGTCGAAGCTGGGAGGCGTAGAGCGAGTGGGTCTGCCCGGAGTACCGGGCGAGGAAGGAGATCGCGGCCAACTGGGCCGGGGACATCGCATCGGGTTGGAACGGAACAAAAGCACTGCTGGACATGAGGGTTCACCTGGCGAGAGACGTCGAACCTGGCCTTGGATCGCCACACGCATGGTGAGGCATTCCAGACGACGCTAAGCCCCCAGATTCAGGAAGCGCTCGCGGCGGAATGACACCTAGGAGTGATCCTCCGTGTTGCGGACCTGACGGGCGGGTCGGCCGGGCCCAAGGGTGGCACCTGCGGGTAGTGACTCGAATCCTTCCGTGGATCTGCGCCAACACTGCAAGGATATGCGCCATGTGCGAAGCGATTGAGTGGGTGCCCCACGCGGACGCGGCGTTTCCCTTGTGCCCCGCTGAGGCAACCGACTCAGGGATCTCGCCATGTACAACCTGATCATCGGCATGACCGCTGGAACAGCAACGCCGGACCGGATCTTCGAGTACACGGATGACCCACTCAAGGCGATGTTCAGTGACACAACCGGTCCGGACGTCGATCGCCTGACAAGTTTGCCGACGCTACTTATGCCTGAGGTGCAGAACATCGGCGGCGAACCAGCGTTGGCACGTGTGGGCCGGATCACCTCCTTGCGCCGCGTCGGTCGCAACTACGAGTTCGCATTTGCACAGCACACGCAAGTGCCAGCGATCCCGCTCGCCCGGGTTGTCCAGCTTGGCGACCAACTCGGCGTGGAGTCTGAATGGGAGTGGAACCGAACACACTGGGCCGTCAAGGACGCCGATTTGTTTGAGATCGCGCATGAGCTGGCGGGTTCGGCCAGGCTTGAGCCGCGCGTGTTCGCGTTCCCTACAGACCAGGTGCGCGAGCCCGACCTAGTCGCAGTCATGATGCCGTTCGCGGGATTCGATCCGGTCTACGAGGCGATCAAGAGCGCTGCGGTAGATGCAGGCTTCCGATGCCTCCGGGCCGATGACATCTGGGAGCACGAGCAGATCTTGGACGACGTCATCAGCCTCATATGGCGGGCTCAGTTGATCATCTCGGACTTCACTGGCCGCAACTCGAACGTCTTCTACGAGACGGGCATTGCGCATGCTCTGGGCCGTACCGTTGTCCCGATCACCCAGACCATGAGCGACGTGCCGTTCGACCTGCAGGCGATTCGTGCCCAACTCTATTTGCCCAATGGCGAAGGCTTGGCAGACCTCCGCACGAAGTTGGCCGTCAAGTTGGGATCGTCGTTCAGATGAGCCGACCGCCGGCCTAGCGCAACGCCAAGGCATCGTGCGCGAGGTAGGCCGAGGGTCAGTGCGACTGGCGGCGGATTCACGCGCTGCGAAAGGTTAGCCCAACCGCTGGGCAGCGTTCTGTGCACCTGAGGGACACGCATGGGCGGCGCCAACGCGATTAGAACGGCGGCTCGTCCCACGGATTGGCGGTCGGAGCCGGGGTTAGAGGCTCGGGCTCGCGCTCGCTCGTCTTTTGCGCCACATACGTAAAGATCGTGCGCCCCGCGTTGATCGCAAGGAGAGCCTCGGAATCGCCCAGCAGGCTCTGATTGGGGTGCGCAGCGCTCGCGTTGTTGCGAATGGTGTTCAGTGCATCGAGCGTCGCGGCCATCGAGTACAAAACCTGACTGACGTCGCCCGATCGCGCCCCTGCCGGCTTGAGCTTTGGGTGATGCGTGCGGAGTTCTTTCATCGCCTTCTGCAATGTCGCATTGTCGGGCAGCTGGATCCCTTCCGCTGCGCAGAGCGCTTTCATGTGCCCGTGGAGCGCCGTATGGACGCGGTCGACGGCGCTCACTGGTCCGCCAGTTCGCAACAAGCTCTCTGCATCGGACAGCGCCCTGCGAACGATCTCGCTGGCCTTAGCAGCTTCAACCTTTGGGCTTGCTACGACTGGCTCACCATCGAGTTCCGCAATCCACGCCAAGATCACGGGTTTGAACTTGGTTCTTGCCTCCGGGCGCCGGTCAACCGGGAAGCGTTCAAGCACACCTCTCAGAATCCGTGCCTGCCGCTCGCTGGTCTGCGACGACAGGATATCGATGAAACGCTCGCGCGTAGTCCCCGGAAGTTCATCAGGGAAGATGTCTTCGATATCGCAGTACTCCGGGTAGAACTCGGCGTGAGTGCGGTATGAGAAGTCACCCAAATAGCCGCTGTCTACCCCTATGTAGCGGCTGACGACCTGCATCACCTGTTGCTTGGTCAGGGCCATCAGGTACCCGCTTTCGACGAGGGGACTGCTGTCGAATTTAACTGACAGACATCTCGATTTTCACATGCGAAGTCCTTCGAAATCCCTTCCGAGGCGCTGTCTCCAGGCGCATCAGTCTGGGCGGAATGACGTGGCTCAAATGTGCAGTGTCGGCTCCCGCACCGTGCAGCGGGTGCCGGTGTAGATGGAGGGCATGCACTGGTTGCAGTGGATGCAGATGCCGTGGGTGGTCTCACCGGTCTGCATGCGGTTGACCAGGTCGGGCTCGCGGAGGAGGGCGCGGCCCATGGCGACGAACTCGAAGCCTTCGGACATCGCGCGGTCCATGGTGGCCTTGTCGTTGATGCCGCCGAGCATGATGAGCGGCATCGACAGCGCGGCGCGGAAGGTGAGCGCCTTCTCGCGCAGGTAGGCCTCCTCGAACGGGTAGGCCCTGAAGAAGCGCTTGCCGATCGGGGTCTTAAGGCCGAGCCGCACGGGCGCGGGCATCGTGGCCGCGAACTCCTTGAGCGGGACGTCGCCGCGGAACAGGTACATCGGATTGAGCAAGGAGCTGCCGGCGCTGAGCTCGAGGGCGTCGAGATACCCGTCGGCCTCCAGCATCCGTGCGAACTCCAGGCTCTCTGGCATCGAGAAGCCCACCGGTGAGCCCTCGGTCATCCCGATCTTCGCGGTGACCGCGACCTCGTCGCCCACCTCTTCGCGGACGACCCGCGCCACATCGCGGGCGAACCTGGTGCGGTTCTCAAGCGGGCCTCCCCAGCCGTCCTTGCGGCGGTTCTGCTTGGGCGCCAGGAACGAGTTGAGCAGGTAGCCGTGCGCCATGTGGATCTCGAGCACGTCGAAGCCGGCGTCGGCCATGATCCGCGCCGTACGGGCGTAGGCCTGGGTGATCCAGGCGATGTCCGCTGCGGTCGCCGATCGGATCATTTGCATGCTCAGCGGGGACGGCATCCTCGACGCGGCAAGGGCGTGGACGCCGTTCGACCGACCGTTGGCCACCGGCCCGGCGTGCCCGAGCTGGCCGGCCACCTTCGCTCCGGTCTCGTGGATCGCGTCGGTGAGCCGCGCCAGGCCCGGGGCCGACTCGTCGTCGACGACGATGACCTCCTTCTGCGTGCGCCCCTCCGGAGCCACGGCCAGGTAGGCGACTGTGGTCAGGCCGACACCGCCCCGGGCCGGAGCCAGGTGGTAGTCGATCAGCTCGTCGGTGACCAGACCGTGCGGCGTGCGCCCCTCGAACGTCGCGGCCTTGATCGTCCGGTTCCGGAGCCGGACGGGGCCGAGGTCTGCAGGCTCGAAGACGCTGTTCACGATGGTCGTCACAGTAGACCGCAGGGCTCAGCCGAGGCGTTGGGCGAGCGAGACGATGATCCCCTCCGGGCCGCGGACGTAGGCCATCCGCCAAGCGCCCTCGTACTCGCCGACGCCACCGACCAGCTCGTAACCGTCCTTGGCTGCCTGCTCGACGGCCGCCGGTACGTCATCAACCTCGAAGGCCACGTTGCGCAGTCCCAGCTCGTTGGCCGGGGCGGCCGGCGACCCGGGCAGGTGGTCGGGCCGGACGAAGCTCGAGAGCTCCAGGGTGGTGCCCCCGTCAGGCGCGTGGAGCATCACGATCTCGGTTCGAGAGTCGGGAATGCC
>Ga0190265_10004105_pt1 | contig 10058 bp, 11 predicted proteins | sample Popmic124T_FD_133135 | JGI IMG/M metagenome (GOLD analysis project Ga0190265, IMG submission 133135) | Populus adjacent soil microbial communities from riparian zone of Indian Creek, Utah, USA - 124 T | ecosystem: Environmental > Terrestrial > Soil > Riparian zone | place: USA: Utah | collected...
ACGATCGGGCTCCTGCTTTTTATCGCGGCTTTTCTGCGCTTGCGCCGCCTCGACATCGGTTCGTTAGGCGGTTTTTCGAAAATCGGATTCGGACGTGCAGTGATCACCGGGGGCATTTTGTTGCTGGCCGCCTACCCGTTGGTTCTTCTCGCGGAAGTCGTGACGCAAAGGCTTTCCCGCGGCCCTCTCGAAAAGCAGGGAATCGTGGAGCTCTTCAACGCCTCGGGTACACTGGAGCAGCGGATCTGGATCATTTTGCTGGCCGTGACCGTCGCGCCCCTCGCCGAGGAGTTTTTCTTTCGGTTTTTTTTGTATGGCGTGGTGAAAAGATACTTCGGCCGCGGAGTAGGAGTGGTGGCGAGCGCGCTGCTTTTCGCCGCCGTGCACGCTCATCTCCCCTCCTTTGCACCGCTCTTCGTCCTCGGAATTTGCTTCACGATCGCGTACGAATGGAGCGGTTCCCTTCTCGTTTCCATGACGATGCACGCGCTTTTTAATGCGCTCGCCCTGATCGCGCTCGCCTTTCCTGAGGTGGTTCCGCAATGAAGCTGAGCGAGGCCGGCGAAGACCGGGTGCTCGCCCAACTTCTTCCGGCGCTTTCACGCAATAGTTCAGTGGTGCTGGGCGCGGGCGATGATTGCGCGGTCGTTCGATTCCCGGGAAGGGCGAACTTCCAGCTGCTCAAGACCGATTGCATCGTGGAAGGCATCCATTTCACCGCGACCACCCCTCCGGCCTTGGTTGGCTGGAAAGCAATGGCCCGGCCGTTGAGCGATTTCGCCGCGATGTCTGGTGTTCCGCAATTCGCCCTAGTTACAATGATCGTTCCCGCGGAGAGAACGCTCGCTTGGGTAAAAAAAATCTATCGCGGACTGGAGAAGGCCGGGCGTGCCTTCGGCGTGGCGATCGTGGGCGGGGAGACGAGCAATATCAAAGGCCCGGCGGTGATTTCTGTCAGCCTCACTGGGTTTGTGGAGAACGATCGATGGGTCGGCCGCAGCGGAGGAAAAGCGAAAGACGAATTGTTTGTTACGGGCCGGTTGGGCGGATCGCTCCGTGGCCGGCATTTGAAGTTTAAACCGCGGATAGAAGAATCGCGCTGGCTCACCAGGAACTTTTCCATTCATGCGATGATGGACTTGAGCGACGGTTTGGGCGCCGATTTGCCGCGCCTGGCGCGCGCGAGTTGCGTTGGTTTTGAGGCGGACGAAGCCGCGCTGCCGCTGAATACAGGCTGCACAACGAAGCAGGCGATTTCCGACGGCGAAGATTACGAACTTCTCTTCGCCATCTCCCCAGGAGAGAGCGCCCGCTTGAAGAAATCCTGGTCACGGAGATTTCCGAAGCTGCCTCTTACCCGCATCGGCCGGTTGCGTTCGTCCTTGGGCATTCGTCATTCAAAATTGCCTCCCGGTTATGTTCACTTCAAATAGCGTCGAAGAAACAATCGTCGCCGGGCAAAGGTATGGGCGCAATGCCGCCAAGGGAGATGTGTTCGCTCTGACCGGAGATCTCGGAGCCGGCAAGACGCAGTTTGTAAAAGGGTTCGTGGCAGGTCTGGGCAGCCGTTCGGAAGTGACCAGCCCGACTTTCGTCCTCGTGCACGAGTACGAAGAGGGCCGCCTGCCGGTGTACCACTTCGATTTCTACCGGCTCGATACCCGCGATGCCGTCCTGCGCCTCGGGTTCGACGACTACGTTTTCGGCGACGGCGTCTCGTTGATCGAATGGGCCGACCGTTATCCTGATCTCATTCCGAAGGAGGCGAAGTGGCTTTCCTTCGAGCTGAAAGGCGAAAGCATTCGCGTGATTCGCGAAGGAAAGCCGCATTGAAATCTAACTAAGCCGGAACGATTCAGTGGCTCGGGAACGACGTGCCGCTGGGCGTAGCGGCGACGCCTCGTCGCCGGAAGTGTCGGCGGCGCCTTCGCCGCCGTGATTGGGCCTCACTAAATGGTGCGCGAGAGACTCGCGGCGAGGCGCCGCGAACACTTCCGGCGACGGGGGCGTCGCCGCTACGCCCAGTCGAACACTCCGCTTCCAACTGAATCGTTGCGGCTGAGAGCAGTCATCCTTCGCTTCGCTGTCAATGACGTATTCTGTAACTTGTTGAAAATCAGCATTTGCGTTTTCTTGCTCCTGATCATGATCTTACTCCTGATCCATTTTTTTGGCGCGCCACTGAAGATCAAGAGCAGGATCACGATCACGATCACGAGCAGGGGTGACAGCTCCACGTCATCCCCGCACCAAAAATCACGCCGGCGTTTTCAAATCCCTCAGGATGACGGGGGAGTAACGCCTATTGGAGATGGTAAACTTCGACCAGGCCAACTCCGGTAGTGTCGTTGAGCCCGCGCACGATGGCGGTGTAGTTGCCGGACGCGAGCGTCGCGAGGATGGCTGATTCCTTGTTGTTCCCGGGTGGTATTCCGGTCGCTTCAATGCTCACCTGGTCGGTATCCCGCCAATCGTTATTGAACGCGACGATGGCGCCGTTGCTATTGTGCAACTCCAGAGTCGGATCTGGGAGCGCGTTGGCGATACCAACTTGGGTCAGCGACGGCCCGATCGCGCGGACAATCACCGGCGTAGCTTGATTGCCCGCGATGAAACCGCCAATCATTACGTTGTCCCCGGTCTCCACCAAACCGCGGCTCGAGATATTGGCCAGCTTGGCTGCGACCTCCTGGGCCAGATCGTACACTTCCACCACGCCGATGCCGGTGCTGTTGCCTGCGCCGCGCATAACGGCGGTGTAGCTGCCTGGCGCGAACGTGCCAATAATCGCCGCTTCGTCGTGGTGGCTGGGTGGAATGGTGTCCATGATTTCCTGTGCCTGCGTGCTCTCCACCCAGTTGTCGTTGGAGAAAAGCAACCCGCCGGCGTTGTCGCGCAGCTCCATCGTCGGGTCGGTGAGCCGGCCCAGCAGAGACAACGACGGTCCGATGGCCCGGATGATCACTTTCTTGGGCGCGGTGCCTGTGACAATGAAGCCGCCGATGAGCGCGTTGTCGCCCGTGCCCACTCGCATACGAGTGGAAAGATTCAGGAACCCCGTGGCCAGCACTCCATCATTAAGCGCGGTGATCTGGTAGCTGCCGTTGACGAATTCGGGTTGGAATTGGAACCCGGCCCGCAGATCGGGAAAGATGATCTGCGCGAAAGAGCCGGTAAACGCGCCATCCATATCGAGGACCCTGATGACCTGTCCGCCAGCGGGAAGAAGACCATTCACAAAGCGGACTTCCAGCGTGCCGGCAACCGTGGCGCTCCCTGTGATGTCGAGCCGGCCCGACGCGTTGGGATCGGCCCCCGCGACCTCAATCTTCAAAACGCCGCCGGCATTCTGCGCGTAGTTGCCGTTGACGTGGAGAGTTTGCGAAGCACCGAGTACAACAATCCCGCCGTTATTGACCGTGACACTGCCGGTCGTACCCGAGCCACCGAGCGTACCGCCATTATTGACGGTCACCGCGCTCATGATTGAGCCGTCCACCGCTAGCTTGCCCGAGTTAACCGTTGTTGCTCCCGTGTAGGTGTTGACCCCAGATAGAGTCAAAGTGCCGGTGCCGATCTTGGTCAGCGATCCTCCATCCTGGATCACGCCGGAGAAGCTCGTGCTGTTGTTCCTGCTGCCAACCGTAAGGTTATGATTGCTAAGGAATACACTACCACTCCCTTCCAGTGAGCCAATTGTAACTCCCGGTGGATTGTGGGTAGCGATTGTGAGAAACCCATTACCAAAGACCGCGATCCGCGCGGTCCCACCGGTCGAATCCGCCGCAAACTCGATCCTTCCGCCCTCTCCCCCGTTTGATCCCCCGTTAGCAAACAGAATCGCATTGTCCGCCGTAGCACGCCCAACAAAAAAAGTCCCGGCGCCGTGTGCATTTGTCACCGTGCCACCGTTGCTTGTGATCGTGCTATTGGCCGCTGTAGAATTACCACCAAATACGACGTGAGCTTCAGATTGGTTGCCAATCGTACAACCTTCATTCACAAAAATAGCTCGGTCTGCACTGGCCGTGCCGCTAAAGCCCACATACCCGCTCGCGGCTCCGCTCACCGCTCCGGGATTATTGTTTGTCACCGTGGCCGTACCCGCCGTCGAATTGTCTAGGAAAAACAACGCGCCGCCTATCGCAGACATAGCCAAACCGCCATTGTTTGTGAACGTGGCGTTAGCAGCAGTTGCAGAATATCGGAATGTCGTAAATCCACCGTTGGAATATAGGCTGGTACCCGCGGTAGCCCCATTATTCACAAAAGATCCTTCGCCAGCGCTTGCATTTCCCAAAAATTCAGTTCTCGGACCAGGAAGGTTGAAGCCCCCTCCGTTATTAATAAATCTTCCATGCCCGGCGGTTGAGTTGTCTTCAAATGAAACATAACCGGGGTTCACAACTCCGCCCGAACCGGAGCCGGGGTTATTAACAAACATTGCGTAATCAGCGCTGGAAGTATCAGTAAAGCCCACCCCGGGGCTGAAAGCGTCAAAGGTGGCGAAACTAGCGCCATTACTTGTAAATACTGTTAACGTTCCAGCCCTAGCGCTACCGGTAAACAAGAAAACTCCGTGGCCGCTGAAGGCGCTGTTCGCGACGAAATTTTGAGTGACCCCAGAGTTATTAACGACTCCCACCCCACTGATTCTCAGCTCATGAGAGCTGTTGCCTGGCGGTTCGATTATCGTAATCGTATAGGGATTTGCACTCACATTGAATGTGATGCTCTCTACTTGGCCACCGATCTCGCCCGAAATCGCAATAGACGTGAGATTACTTGCGCCAAAGGTCGCTACGTCGGCTGGACCATTGGGGACAGTGGCCGGCGACCAGTTACTCGGTTGGTTCCAGTTGCCGTTTGCAGGATTTTGCGACCACGTTGCGGACCCTGAAAAAGCGGGACTGAGGTTAAGCAACAGTCCGATTGCGACCGCGAAAGGGCAGATACCTGTCTTCATGGGGAGGGGATTATGCGGATTGTACGGAGGCGTTGACGAAACATCAAGGATTCCCGGAACCGGAGTTGCGCTACCCTTAAGCATCCCGATTAATAGAAGGATGAAGATTCTCGCCTTGGAGCTTTCCAGCGGACAGGGAAGTGTGGCCTGGCTCGAGAATGACCGTGAGCCTTTCGTTCACAGCTTCGCAAACGATCGAAAACATTCCGGTTTGTTCTTCGAGAATTTGCAGCGTTGCGCGCAAGAATTTGGCGCGCCGGATGTGATCGTTGTCGGACTCGGTCCCGGTTCGTACGCAGGTGTGCGCATCGCGATTGCGGCGGCGGTTGGCCTTCGCACGGCGTGCTCGGCGAAACTCGTGGGAATCCCTTCCGTTTGCGCGATTGAAACGGCGGCCCGTGAGTATTGCGTGATTGGCGATGCGCGGCGCGAATCTTTCTTCTTTGGGCGAGTCCGCGATGGCAGATTAACAGAAGTGCCTTCGCTGCACTCCCGCGCGGAATTAGAAATGAAGATCATGGAACTGAGCGTGCCGCTTTATGCTTCGGAGCCATTGCCGCAATTCCCCCAGGCCGCGCTGGCCTATCCTTCCGCGCGAAGATTGGCGGAAGTAGGGCGCGATCAAGCCGGAGAAATTGCCGATACCCGATCACTGGAACCGATTTATCTTCGCGAACCTCATATCACCATGCCCAAGGTATCTCCCAGAGTTGCGATCAAACAATGAGCGCCGCGACGACGCATCGATGCTGGGCTGAGATCGATCAAAACGCGTTGCGGCACAACGCGCGGGTGGTGCGCGATCGCCTTGGTCCGGGCGTGGAGCTGCTCGCCGTCGTTAAGGCGAACGGGTACGGGCACGGCATGGTGGGCGTGGCCAAAGCGCTGTCCAAGGATGCGCATTTTTTTGGCGTCGCAAATTTGGAGGAGGCTGAGACGCTCCGCGGCGAGGTTTCCCAACCAATCATCATCCTCGGGCCAGCCCTGGCGCCGGAAAGGGCGCCGATCGCCGCAGGGGGTTTCATCCCATCCGTCTCGACCATTGAAGAAGCGCACGCGTTCAATGCCCTTGGGGGCCGCGCACCGGTCACCATTAACTTCGTCATCGATACGGGAATGGGCCGGATGGGAGTCCCGCAGGCGGAAGCGATAGCGCTGTTCGGCAAGATCGTCGCCCTGCCGAACATCAAGATCCACAGCCATTCGACGCATCTTCCGGTTTCGAACGAGGACGCCGATTTCACCCGCGCGGAACTGGCGCAGTTTTTGGAGCTCGTGAGAAAGCTGCGCGCGGAATTTCCCGGCGATTACAAGGCGCACGTCTTGCAGAGTGCGGGCGCCCTCGCCTTCGCCGATCCGCCTTTCGACATCGTTCGTGCCGGAATCATGCTTTACGGGATTTCACCACTCCCAGAATTCCAGGAACTCCTGCGGCCGGTGATGACTTGGAAAACGCGGATCGCTCTCATTCGCGATATGCCCGCCGGACACGGAATCAGTTACGGACGGACTTTCATCACGCCACGGGAGATGCGCGTGGCCACGCTCTCGGCCGGTTACGCCGACGGTTATCCGCGGCATCTTTCGAATCGGGATGCGGCGGTTCTCGTTCGCGGGAAACGCTGCGCGCTTCTGGGCCGGGTCACGATGGACTTGATGATGATCGATGTTTCGCACATCGACGGCGCGGCGGTGGATGACGAAGTAGTATTAATGGGACGTCATGGTGGCGAAGAAATTTCCGCGACGGAGCTGGCTGATCGCGCGAACACGATTTCCTGGGAGATCACGACGCGGATTGGCAGCCGCGTGCGGCGCGTGTATGTGTGACCAGCGATGTTCCAGATCATCTTCAACGAATTGAGCGCGGCGGAAATGGCAGCCTTGCCAAAACCGTTGCAGCTCGATTTGCTCGCGGAATTCCAGATCCTCCCGGAAGACCTCGATAATCTCGATGCGAGCCGTTTCGGAGTGATCGAGCGCGAGGGGAAGAGGCTGCATCGCTACCGCGCGAAAGATTACCGGATTTATTTTGAGAAACGCGCGGAAGGAATCACCGTCCATCGCGTCCTGCACAAGAACACATTTCGCGACTTCCTTTTCCGGAGCAAACTGCCGATGGCGGAAGACGATCAGCTCGGCGAAGCGCGAGAATTTTGGAAATTAATCGAACAGGGCGAGCGCGCGGAGAAGAAAACCTGATCGCTGCGCTCGACGCGGACGAAGAACTGCGGCGGCGCGAATTTCCGATTTGCGCGCGCAAGATTTATTGCGCTCACGCCGCAGACACGCCGTTGCCGCGGCGCGTGGCGGATGCGATGCGGAACTCGATCGAACGCGCTTCGAGCGATGCGCGGCAATACGAGCTCGAGCTGGAGCATATCGCGGAAACGCGAAAAGCGGTGGCGCGATTGACCGGCGCACAATTGGATGAAATTTCGTTCACCGGGCCCACTTCGAGCGGACTGGGTGCAATCGCGAACGGCCTCGATTGGGCCAGTGGCGACGAAGTCATCTGCTATCTCGACGATTATCCGGCGAACGTTTATCCGTGGCTCGCGCTCGAGCGGCACGGTGTAAAGGCCGTTTTGCTCGAGACCGCGGGCATCGGTGAGATCACACCGGCAATTGTCGAAAAGGCTCTGACTCCACGGACCAAGCTGGTGGCGTTAGCGAGTGCAAATTTCTGCAGCGGCTATCGCATCGATTTGGAAGCGATTGGTGCTCTCTGCGCGGACCGCGGCGTTTTGTTTTCGGTCGATGCGATCCAAACGCTCGGTGCGTTTCCGATCGCGCTGGAGCGAATCGATTTTCTCAGCGCCGGCGCCCAGAAATGGATGCTTGGCCCATCGGGTGCGGGAATCTTGTACGTGAAGAACAGCCGCCGCGATTTGTTGCGTCCGGCCACGCTCGGTGGCTGGAATGTGGAATCACGCAATTTTGTCGCGCGCCGGGAGATCAAGTACGCCCCGGGTGGCCAAAAGTTCGAGCCGGGTGCTTACACGCACAGCGTCATTGCCGGCCTGCGCGCGGCGGTCGAACTTCTCCTGGAGGCCGGCCCGGCGCAGATTACCGAGCGGATTCTCTCGCTGACGCAGGCACTGGAGCGTGACATTGCGCCGGCCGGTTTTGAATTCCTGAGCCCCGACGAAGCGAACAATCGCTCCGGCATCCTGACTTTTCGGCATCCGAAGATCCCGACCGAGCGATTCTTCGAGGCGCTTTTGAGGAACAACGCCGTGGTATCCCTCCGCTTCGATCGCCAGGATCATAGCTGGTTGCGGGTCAGCCCGCATTTTTACAACACCTTCGAGGAAATGGCGAAGATAGCCGACGTGTTGCGGGAAGATGTAGAGGCGCTTGTGTCAAGCGCCTAACCAATCAAACAGGCGCTTGGCACAAGCGCCTCTACATTACTTCATCAGCAGCACGGAACGGCTGCGTTTGATTTCGCGAGTGATCTTGCGGTGCATGTGCGCCGGCATCCCCGTGACGCGCCGGGGCAGGATCTTCCCGCTCTCGGTGACAAACTTCTTCAGCAGATCGGGGTTCTTGTAATCGATCGCTTCCGTGGCGATATCGATGCGGCGCCGGGGCATCGTGCGGTTGGCGCGGCGGAAGGCGGAACGGCGTTTGGCGGTCTTTGGTTGCATGGCGGATTACCTCGTTTCGCGATGGAGCGTATGCCGTTTCAGGAAAGGATTGTATTTCTTTTTTTCGAGCCGATTCGGCGTGCGGGGGCTTTTCTTATTGCGGGTGCTCATATAGCGCGAGACCGGTGCGCCGAGCGCCTTCGCCTCCGTGCATTCCAGAGTAATGATTTCCTGCGCCATAACTAATCTTTGCTGTCGTCCGCTTTTGCCTCTTCTTCTTCGCCTTCGGCTCCCTCTTCATCGGTCAACCCGAAGAGCGAAGTGACCGATTGTCGCACGCGGGAAGCTTTGTTTTGCTTCTCGAGCTTTGACTGGCATTCGACGGTGAAGCGCGCGAATGGAATCGCTTCGAGCCGCGCGTGCGAAATGGATTTGCCCGACATTTCGCAGGTGCCGTAGGTCCCGAGCTCGATGCGTTTCAGCGCCTGGTCGATTTCGTAAAGCGCGTCCTGCTCCTGGGAAAGAAGGCTCAGAGCGAAGTCGCGATCGTAGGCGTCGCTCCCGGCATCGGCCTGGTGCATCCCGAAGGCGGAAGCCTCGCTTCCCTCCGCGCGAGAGCGAAGATTGTCTTTCGCAACGCCGGCCATCGAGTCGACCATCGCATCGCGCAGGTGGAGCAGCTTATCCTTCTGGGAACGGGTGAACGGGTCGAGCCGTTTTTCCTTGTTGTTTTTGACTGGTAAAATTGCGGCGCTGATCTGGCTCGGCCCGGAACTTTTCCGGACGTGGTTTACCTTCGACGCTTTCGGAGCTCGCGCCGGCGCTTTCCTGGATCCTTGCTTTTTCGGCGCGCTGGCAGTTTTTTTAGCCGGCCGGGCAGTCTTAGCGCGGGCCGTCGACGCTTTGGGGTGGGCGGCCTTTTTCTTCTGCGCTTTTGGTTTGGCAGGCTTTTTTGAAGCCTTCTTTTTTGCGGGGCTGGCCATAATTTTCGGGGTCGCCCTTGGTTAGCCGGGCGCGAGCGGAGGCTTAATTAAGGGCATTTGTCCGGTGGCGCAAGGGGAGATTTACCCGCGAAAAACGAGCAATCCGGGCCCTCCTTTATGAGCTTGCGCTCGAGTAATGGCGGAGGGCAAAACGCCAAAAGACCCGCGAGAGGCAAAATGCGATCGATCCGGCGAGGACAAGGTGAAGCATCAACCAGCCGGGATGCCCGAGCGGTTTGATGAGAAGCCGCGCCGGAATATTTGCGACGATTACGACCGGGATGATCCACCCGAAAATGAAAAGGAAGATCTTGGGAAAAATGACGTCCGGATAGCGCGCAATGTGGAGAAAATTGAAGTAGCCGTAGACCAGTCCCTGGGCGCGCACGATCCAAAAACTGACCGCGGCCAGGCTGAGCATAATGGAATAATGGACCGCGACGCCGAAGCCGAGCGCGACGACATAAAGCAAAATCATCCCGGCACTCGGCACAATATTAAGCTGGACCAATGAGA
>Ga0190265_10004106_pt1 | contig 10056 bp, 11 predicted proteins | sample Popmic124T_FD_133135 | JGI IMG/M metagenome (GOLD analysis project Ga0190265, IMG submission 133135) | Populus adjacent soil microbial communities from riparian zone of Indian Creek, Utah, USA - 124 T | ecosystem: Environmental > Terrestrial > Soil > Riparian zone | place: USA: Utah | collected...
CTGAGCGTGCCGGTAGCGCTCGTCACCGGGGCCAATCGCGGGATCGGGCGCGAGATCGCCGCGCAGCTCGCGCGCGACCATGGCTTCACCGTGCTCGCCGGGGCCCGGGACCCGGCGAGGGTCGAGGCTGCCGAGAACCTGCTGCCGCTCGAGCTCGACGTCAGCGACGACGACTCGGTCGGCGCCGCGGTCGCCGGGATCGAGGAGAACCCGGGCTCGCTCGACGTGCTGGTCAACAACGCCGGCGTCTACGGCGAGCCGATCGGCGTCGTCGAGTACGACCTCGAGGACGCGCGAGCCGTGTTCGAGACCAACGTCTTCGGGCCCTGGCGGCTGATCCAGGCGACGTTCCCGCTGCTGCGCCAAAGCGCCTCGCCGCGGATCGTCAACGTCTCCAGCGGCGCCGGCCAGCTCGACGAGATGGAATCCGGGCGTGCCGCGTACCGACTCTCGAAGACGGCGCTGAACGCGCTCACGCGGACGCTGGCGGCCCAGCACCCGCAGCTCAGCGTCAACTCGATCTGTCCCGGCTGGGTGCGGACGGAGATGGGCGGGTCGTCGGCGACGCGCTCGGTCGAGCAGGGTGCAGACTCGGCCGTCTGGCTGGCCACGGTGGCCGACCCGCCGACCGGAAGCTTTTTCCGCGACCGCGAGCCGATTCCCTGGTAGAACCAACCGGTGGCTACGAGCACACCCGATCTGATCAAGCAGGCCGTCGAGGATCTGCAGGCCGAGGTGCCGGCGCTCGCCAGGCTGAAGCTCGTCTTCGGGCTCGAGCTGCGCGGTCGTGGCGACGTCCAGCTCTACCGGGTCGAGGTGCCGGGGCCGAAGATCTCCAAGGGAATGGGCGACGACGAGCGCCTCCACGTCTCGATCCCGCGCTCGCACTTCAACGAGCTCGCCGCCGACGGCCGGCCCAAGCACTGGCGCGAGGCCTACGAGCATGGCCACGTCAAGGTCGAGGGCGACCCCAACATCCAGAAGCTCGTCGGCCAGGTGATCGCGCACGCCGAGGCGCGCGGCAAGCTGCGCAAGGCGCGCTGAGCCCGCCGATGGCCGCGACCGAGGAGCTGATCGTCGTCGCCGTGCGGCGCGTGCAGGAGCAGGCGCCGGCGTTGGAGAAGCTGAAGCTCGTGGTCGGGCTCGAGCTCACCTCGGGCGGGCTCACCGGGCCGGGCAAGTCCGAGCGGTTTCGGATCGAGGTCCCGGGCCCGAAGGTGAGCGCCGGCGAGCCCGAGGACGCTCGGCTCGAGCTGACGATCCCCGCGACGATGTTCAAGCTGCTCGCCGAGGAGGGGACGCTGGCCGACTGGCGCGAGGCGTTCCACTTCGGGCATCTGAAGATCAGCGGGGACTCGCGGGTCAAGCGCGTGATCGGACGGGCGATCGAGCCCTCGCTTTAGTGGGTGGCGGTTCGCAGCCGGCGCGGCTGGCGCGCCTGCGCGCCGCTTCGCAGCGGCTCACGCGCCCGAGGACGATTGCCCATCCCGCCGATGTCGCCCGGCTCGCCGGCCCGGTGCAGGCGCAGGAGCCGCGGGCGGCCAAGCTCGCCTTCCGCGCCCGCGCCCGCGCGCTGACCGCCGCCGACGTCGACCGCGCCCGCACCGAGGAGCGCTCGCTCCTGCGCGCCTGGTGCATGCGAAAGACGGTCCACCTGATCTGCGCCGAGGACGCCGGCTGGCTCCTGCCGCTGTTCTCGCCGACGATCGTGCGCTGGTCGCGAAAGCGGCTCGCCGACTTCGGGCTCGACCGCCGCGGTCAGGACCGGGCGCTGAAGGTCCTGCACGACGCGGTTGCGAGCGAGGGGGCGCTCACCCGTCCCGAGCTGGCCGAGCGGCTCGAGCGGGCGGGCTTCGAGACCGCGAACGAGTTCAAGGTTCACCTGTGGCTGCTCGCGACCCTCGACGGCGAGCTCTGCCTCGGCCCCGATCGAGGCGGACACACCTGCCTCGTGCGCACGAGCGAGTGGCTCGGCGAGCTCGAGCGCCGCCCGCGCGAGGACTCACTCGCCGAGCTCGCGCGCCGCTACCTGCGCGCCTACGGGCCGGCCGGCGAGCGCGATCTGGCGCGCTGGGCCGGCCTGCCGCTGCGCGACGCGCGGCTCGGCTTCGAGCGGATCGCCGCCGAGCTTCGGGCGGCCGGCGAGTTGTTCACGCTCGGCAGCTCCCCCCGCGTGGGTCGCTCGCCGCTCGTGCGCCTGCTGGGCGCTTACGACAACTACAACCTCGGCTATGAGAGCCGGGACTTCCACCTGCCCGCCGAACGGCTGAAGCAGGTGCTGCCCGGCGGCGGGATAGTCCGGCCCACGATCACGGTCGACGGGCGGCTCGTCGGCACCTGGCGCTCGAAGCGCTCGGGACGCAGGCTCTCGGTCCGGCTCGAGCCGTTCGAGCCGCTCGATCGCGCGATCGAGGAGGCGATCGCGGCCGAGATCGACGACATCGGCCGCTTCGAGGATCTCGATGCGACTACGGCGTAGCGAACCTCGCCGCTATTGAGGCGGCGGATCAGAGCCGCCGCTACGATCACGCGCCGATGAACGACACCGACAAGAACCAGGCGCCTCAACAGCGGCGCGGCTCGGCTACGCCTCACACGCTTTCAACCGACCAGGCCGAGCGCGAGGCGTCCGGCGCGCACGCCTACGGCCGCTACCTCGAGGAGTTCGAGCAGGGAGCGGTCTACAAGCACTGGCCGGCGAAGACGGTGACCGAGTCCGACGATCACCTCTTCTGCCTGATCACGATGAACCATCACCCGCTGCACCTCAACGACGTCTACGCGTCGGAGTCCCAGCAGGGGCGCAACGTCGTCGTCGGACCGCTGGTCTACTCGCTGGCGCTCGGCATGTCGGTCTCCGACGTCTCCGGCAAGGCGATCGCCAACCTCGCGACCGAGGAGCTCTCGCATCCCAACCCGGTCTTTCACGGGGACACCCTGTACTGCGAGTCCGAGGTGCTCGAGGTCCGACCGTCGAAGTCGAAGCCCGACCGCGGGATCGTCAAGGTCCACACCCGCGTCTACAAGCAGGACAACACGCTGGTCGCCGAGTTCAAGCGCACGGTGCTGATCCCCAAGCGCCCCAACGGCGATTCGCCGAAGGCCGAGGGACACGTCGAGTAACGAGGGATCGCCGCGGTGAGGGCGCTCGCCGCAACCGGGTGCGGGCTCGCGATCGCCGCGGTCGCGGCCCTGCCGGCCGGGCCGGCGGTCGCACAGGAGGCACCCTGCCTGGGCGAGACGGAGGCGGCGAACGTCGCCGCGGTGCCCGGGCCGAGGCTGCGCTTCGGGATCAACCCGGCCGGGACCGCGGGCGCGCTCGGCCCGCCGGTCGAACCGGTGCCCGATTCGCCGGGGAGGACCCGTGAGGCGCTCGAGCTGCTCGAACCCGGGCCGGGTGCGCCGTTCTACGTCCGGCTCAACCGCTTCTTATGGTCGCTCGGCCCGCCCGGGATCCGCCACTACATGAAGCTCACCCGTCGCTACGCGCGCCGCGGGTACCTGGTCGAGCTGCAGCTCCGCTACCACCCACGGCCCGAGCAGGAGGGCGACGTCGACGCCTGGGTGCGGTTCGTGCGCCGCGTGGTGCGCAAGTTCGGCGCGATCCCGAACGTCCGCGCGCTCCAGGTCACCAACGAGGTCAACTTCTACCCGATCGCCCCCGACGCCTCCGACAGCTTCTACGCCGGCGCCCGCGAGGCGCTCGTCCGCGGGGTGATCGCGGCGAAGCGCAAGGCCCGGCGGCTCGGCCACGAGCAGCTCAAGATCGGCTTCAACTGGGCCTACCGCACCGACCCGGCTCGCGAGCAGGCGTTCTGGGCCGAGGTCGGCGCGCTCGGTGGGGAGCGCTTCGTGAACGCGGTCGACTGGGTCGGTCTCGACGCCTACCCGGGGACGATCTTCCCGCCGGTCGAGGCGCCGGGCGGCTACCGCGACGGGATGGTGAACGCGCTCAGCGTGCTGCGCGAGTGCTACCTGCCGATCGCCGGGATCGGGCCGGCGGTGCCGATCAAGGTCGAGGAGAACGGCTACCCGACCCTCGAGCCGATCCGCAGCTACGCCGAGCAGGTGGTCGCGATGCGCGAGATGGTCGGCGCGGTGGACGAGTTCCGCGGCAACTACAACGTCACCGACTATCGATGGTTCGACCTGCGCGACCATCGGACCAGCTCGCTCAACTTCCAGCAGCAGTACGGGATCCTGCGCGACGACTACACGCCGAAGCCGGCGTTCGACGTCTACGCCGGGCTGGTCGACAAGCTCTCGCGACGGCGGCGCGGTCCGCGTAGATTGTCGGTCGCAACGCGGTTTCAGCGAGGAGGAGACGATGGAGGCAGCGGTCAGGACACGGGCCCGGATCGGCGCAGGGGCTGAGCCGATCGAGAGCATCGATTGGCTGCGCGAGTTCGGCGAGCGCTATACGCAGGCATGGAACGCGCTCGACCCCCGCGCCGTCGCGGCGTGCACGCACCCCGAGGTGCGGTGGATCGACCCGGCGCTTCCCGAGCCCGTCCACGGTCGCGACGGCGTCGCCGGGTTCGTCGAGGAATCGGCCCGCGCGTTTCCGGACCTGCAGTTCACCGAGCCCGGGCCGCCCGCGATCGCCGATGATTCGCTTGCCGCGTACATCCCGTGGGAGATGGCCGGGACCAACACCGGGCCGATCGATCCGCCGGGCCTGCCGCCGACCGGACGCCGGATGTCGATCCGCGGGATCGACGTCTGGCAGTTTCGCGAGGGCCTGATCTGGCGCTACGAGGCGATCTACGACTTCGCCGACGTCGGGCGCCAGCTCGGGTTGATGCCCGCGCGCGGGAGCAGGGCCGAGTCGTTGATGATCGGCGCCCGGAAGCTTCGCGCGCGGCTGCCGATCTAGACCGCTTCAGCGTCCGGTCGTCAGATCAGCTCGGCGACCGACTCCAGCGCGGCGTCGAAGTCGGTGCCGGGCAGGCCGCCGATCCCGGGCGAGTTCGCGCCCGCGTCGCGGTAGCGGCTGACCGCCGCATGCACCTCGCCCGCGTCGCCGATCCCGGCCAGCTCGGCGAGCATCCGGTCCGAGAGCCCGGCCTTGGCGCGGTCGAGGTCGCCGGCGGCCATGCCCTCGTCGAAGGCGGCGAGCTCGTCGGCGAATCCCGAGGCCTCGAGCATCGCCCGGTAGAAGGGCAGCGACGCGTAGGGGATCAGGTCCTGGCGCAGCGTCGCCCGCGCCGCCTCGGGGTCGTCGGTGAGCGCCGTCGGCACCGCGGCGACGACGTCGAAGTCGTCGAACGAGCGTCCCGACGCCTCGATCCCCTCGCGTAGCGCCGGGACCACGGTGCTCTCGATATACGACGGACAGCACAGCCACAGCATCACCCCGTCGGCGACCTCGCCGGCGAGACGGATCATGTTCGGCGAGAGAGCGGCGACGTAGATCGGCAGCTCGGCGCGGGCCTCGTAGCCCATGAACGCGAACTTGGTCGGGAAATGCTCGGAGTCGGGGGGCTCGGAGCCGGTCAGGATCGCGCGTACGCCGGCGACGTACTCGCGCATCTGGGTCACCGGCTTGGTGATCTTCTGACCGTGCCAGTTCTCGACCGTGACCCGGTGCGAGACGCCGAGCCCGAGGACCATGCGCCCGCCGGAGTACTCGTCGATCGTCGCCGCGGTCTGCGCCATCGTCGCCGGCGTGCGGCTGAAGATCGGGACGACGCCGGTGCCGAGGCGGAGTCGCTCGCTGGCCTGCGCGTAGGCCATCAGCACGGTGAGCGAGTCGCGCCCCGCGATGTGGGTGGTGTAGGCGGCGTCGTAGCCGAGCCGGTCGGCGAGCGCGACCCGGTCGAGCGTCTTTCGCAAGTCCCTACCGGGTGAGATGAAGGCGCTGATGCCGGGCAAGAGGCCGATTCATATAGGAATCGCAGGGTGCATACAGTCGAGCAGTCGTCGGTGCTCGGGCGCCCCGCCGCCGAGGTCTGGGATCGCGCGGTCACCGAGGAGGGGATCAACGACGAGCTGGCGCCGATCCTGCGGATGACGATGCCCGCTCGGCTACGCGGCAAGACCGTCGACACGGTCGAGGTCGGCGTGCCGCTGGGGCGCAGCTGGATCCTGCTCTTCGGGGTGCTGCCGGTCGACTACGACGACCTGCGCCTCGCCGAGCTCGAGCCCGGCCGCCGGTTTCTCGAGCGCTCGCGCACGCTGAGCTTCTCGGTCTGGCAGCACGAGCGCGTGATCGAGCCCTCCGGCACCGGGTGTCGGGTCACCGACCGGCTCGGGTTCGAGCTCAAGCGCGCGATCGCCTGGATCCCCGGCGCCGCGCGCCTGGCGACCGCAATCGTCGGCTTCCTCTTCCGCCATCGTCACCGGCGGCTGGCGCGAGCTACGCACCCGCGCTGACGGTGAGCCGGCGACGCTCTCTCGTCACCTGAAGCGTCGAGGCGGTGCCGGCCGCGTCGGCGAGCTCGACCGTGGTCACCGCGCCGTCGACATCGGCGGCGGTCGCGCGCAGGGCCGACTCGTCGAGGGCGATCGTCAGCGCCCGCGTCTCGCTCGCCGCGGTGTCGACGAAGGCGAGCGTCCAGCGCGGCAAGAACTCGCGGAAGTCGGGTGAGGTGAGGCCCTGCAGCGGAGCCTCCTGGTCGCGGGCCTGGCTGCGCTCGGCGGGGTTGTCGCCCGGTGCGTCGTAGATCGCGCCGGCGAAATCCGGAGCGTTGACCTGGACCGCGATCTCGTCGCGGTCGCCGAGCTCGACCTCGGGATGGAGCTGCAGGTAGCGGGTGTAGGTGTGCGCCAGGTCGGAGCGCAGGTCGTCGACGATCACCAGCGCCGTCCCCGGCCGGTAGAGGAAGAGGCGGGAGTGGGCGACTCCCTGGGCGTCGAGGAGCCGGTTGCGCCCGGCGACCGCGTACCAGCCGTCGCCCTCCCCGGCCGCGATCAGCCCCGAGCCGTAGGCGAGGCTGCCGTCCGCGACCGGCAGGTCGAACCCATCGACGGCGAGCCCGCTGTGGGCGCGGTTGGAGACCACGTAGTCGCGGATCTCGCCCGGATCCTTGTGATAGAGGCCGGTGTCGTTGACGATCGGCACGCCGTCGTCGAAGAGCTCGAAGGAGAGCTCGTCGGCGTGCTTGTGGGTGGTGTTGTGAAAGCCGTCGGTGACCGCGAGGTATCCGAGCTCGCCGTCCGCGCGAGGCTGGCGCACGAAGGCGAAGCCGGCGCCGAAGAACGCCCGCGCACCGGCCTCCTGCCCGAGCGCCCAGTCGGGCACGGGCTCGAGGTTCGAGTCACCGAACTGCGTCAGCTCGCCGTCCGGGCGGACGAACCAGGCGGCCGCCGCCCGCATCTCCTCCCGCAGGGAGTCGAGCTCGGCGTCGGTGCCGAGGACGTTCAGCATCGCGTCCAGCGGCCGGATCGCGAGGAATTGATAGGCCGAGGAATGCTCGAGCCAGACCCCCTGTAAGACCCGCCTGCGCAGCGTGCGCTCGAAGCGCTCCCGCGCCAGCGCCCGCCACCTCGGCGCCTGCTCGTAGAACGGCAGCAGGGCGGTCAGCCGGGCGAGCCCGAGGTCGACGAACAGGCCGTGGTTGTCGGGCGTGTAGGTGCGCTCGGCGGCGAGCATCCCGCCGTGCTCGGCCATCGACCCGACCAGCGCGCGCTCGACTCGTGGCTCGAGCAGCCCCTCGCAGGCGCCGGCGCGGAGCAGATAGGCGACCAGCGGTGTGCGGTCGCCGGTGACCTTGTCGCTCCATGCCTCGTCGGCGGTCTCCGCGTCCTTGCGCGGGTTGTGCTCGACCCAGTCGAGGGCCACCGCGAGCGCCGCGTCGAGGTCGTCGGTGTTGCCGCTTGCCGCGTAGCTCGAGACGAGCGGCTCGAGGAAGCGCAGCTTGTGCAGGTTCTGTCGGTAGCGCTCGGCGCCGAGCGGATCGGTGTGCCAGTCGATCGGCTCGTCGAGCACGGTCGGCTTCGGGCCGAAGACCGAGAAGCGTCGCTCGCGCGCCGCCGCGACCCGCGACGGGCTCACCGTCGGCAGCGCGATGCTCGTGTCGGACGGGCACGGCGCCGCCGCGAGCGCCGCGCCCGGCGGCAGCGCCATCCAGCCGTTGTCGGGCGCCGCCGGGGCCTGCGCGCCGGAGGTCAGCGCCAGCAGGACGATCGCCAGCAGGCCGGCCGCGACACAGTGGACGACGCGCCTGCCGCGTTCGGTGATCACCACGCCCCGGTCCACTCGCCGGAACCGTAGTCGGAGCGCAGGCTAGGATCGCCGGTCCGGTGGCGACCCCCGCGGCGGTGATCTTCGACAACGACGGGCTCCTGCTCGACACCGAGTCCGCCTGGAGCCGCGGCGAGGAGGAGCTGTTCGTGCGCCGCGGGCGCACGTTCACGGCCGAACACAAGCGCGAGCTGGTCGGGACACCGGCCGAGGAGTGCGGGCGGATCCTGGCCCTGCGCCTCGACGAGCCCGGCCGCGAGGCGCAGCTGATCGCCGAGCTCGATGTGCTGGTCTACGAAGAGCTGAGACGCGGGGTGCGGCCGATGGCGGGTGCGTCCGACCTCGTCGCCGAGCTCGGCGAGCGCGGCGTTCCGATCGGGGTCGTCTCGAACTCACCGGCGCGGTTCATCCGCCTTGCGCTCGACCACGTCGGGCTCACCGAGCGCTTCGGCGTGATCGTCAGCGGGCACGACGTGGCGGCGCCGAAGCCCGCCCCGGATGCCTACCTGGCGGCCTGCGAGGAGCTGGGCGTCGCACCCGGCCGCGACGTCGTCGTGCTCGAGGACTCGCCCACCGGCGTCGCGGCGGGCATCGCCGCCGGGCTCACGGTGCTCGGCGTGCCGTCGCTCCCGGGGGTGACGCTGGACGCGGCCGACGCCGTCTTCGGTTCGCTGGTCGAGGCAGGGCTGCGGGCGCGGCTCGGGCTCGACGCCTGAACGCGGCCAAGTCTTCAGTGGGCCTCGTCGGCGGCGTGGGCCGGCGGGCGCGATTCCTCGGCGAGCGAGGTCAGCTCGAGCACCCCTCGCGAGGCGTCCTCGAGCACCTCGGTCGCCTCCTCGGCCGAGCGGGCGTAGAGCTCGACCAGCAGGTGGACGATGATCCGCTCCTCGTCGTGCTTGTGAAAGCGCACGTGGGTGAAGAACTCGCGGGTGCCGGGGTCGCCGAAGGCGGCGTAGGTGAGGCTGTCGGCGGCCTCGGGGCCCGAGCAGGTCTCGACCGAGTCGCCGTCGACGGTGACCGTGCACGAGGCGACCCACGGAGTGCCGGCGACCATCCGTTCCCAGCGCTCGGAGATCGGGACGACGTGGCCCTCCTCGATCACCAGGTGCGGCTGGTCGTGCATGCAGTCGAGACACTGGACGACGGCCTCCTGCACCTCCTCGACGCGCTCGGCGGTTTCGCCGGACTCGGGGTCGACGCGGATGATCGCGTCGTAGTGGACCTGTGCCTCGAGGCGCGTCGACCAGCAGCGGTAACAGCGCAGCCAGGCCGTGCGATCGCCGTTCAGCTCCGGCGGGGAGTGCTCCATCGCCACCGGAGGGTAGCGCCGGTCGGCCGGGTCGTGGCTCAGCCGATGTCGCTCGGCAAGAGCGAGTACATGAGCATGTCGCGGCGCTCACCGCCGACCTGCATGAACGAGCGCAGCACGCCTTCCCGGGTGAATCCGACCGACTCCGCGACCCGCACCGAGTGACGGTTGACGGGCTCGATCCAGAGCTCGATCCGCTTCACCTCGAGCTCGCCGAACGCGAACCGAACGAGCAGCGCGAGCCCGCGGGCGGCGACGCCGTGGCCGCGAGCCCGGGCGGCGACCCAGTATCCGGCTCCGCACCGGCCGCTCTCGGGATCGAGGTTGTGCAGGCCGACCGATCCGAGCAGGGTGTCGTCGGTGGCGTCGACGATCAGCGCCGGCAGATCGGTCCCGGCCTGCAGGCCGGTCGTCGCGGAGCGCTGCCATTGCCGAGCCTGCTCGGGCCCGTAGGGGTCCGGCAGCGTGGTGAACCGCGGGATCTCGGGATCCTGGACGGCGGCGACGATCGCCGGCAGGTCGGCGTCGCTGATCAGCCGCAGGCGGACGACCCCGTCGGTGA
>Ga0190265_10004107_pt1 | contig 10056 bp, 9 predicted proteins | sample Popmic124T_FD_133135 | JGI IMG/M metagenome (GOLD analysis project Ga0190265, IMG submission 133135) | Populus adjacent soil microbial communities from riparian zone of Indian Creek, Utah, USA - 124 T | ecosystem: Environmental > Terrestrial > Soil > Riparian zone | place: USA: Utah | collected...
GCCGCCGCCGACAGCGGAATCGAGCTTCCCGATCCGCTCGAGGATCCCACCGCGCTCAACCAGGGCCGCGACCCGCGCATCGTTCAACCGCCGTTCGTGATGCGGCCGCCGGTCGACGACAACATTGACGCGAACCAGGAAGTCGACGAAGCGGAGAGGGAAGACCCGGCGGCGCAACCGGGCGTCGCGCCGACGCCGACAAATCCGTTCGGCGTCCCGTTCGGGTCGTCCACGACTCCCGGGGTCGTCACGCCCGTTCCGACCGTGCGGACGCCGCAGCCGCAGCAGAGACCCCCGACAAACCGCGTACAATAACAAGCACGACGGACACGAAGTTGTCGCAGGGCACGAAGATCCTCTTCGTGATCTTCGTCTCGCTTCGTGAGCTCCGTGCTTTCCATGTCAGAGATCGATCGCTTCAAACCCGACGATCGCCGCGGCGTCGATATGCTCTTTCGCCGTACGCACGGCCCCGACGCCGCCGAGGCCAACCGCCTCCGGTGGGACTGGCAGCATCGCCGTAATCCGTACAACCGCACCGGCGAGCCCGGCATCTGGGTCGCCCGCGAAGGGCCGACCGTCGTCGGGCAGTACCCGACGCTGCCGGTCCGCATTTCCCTCAAGGGGCTCGAGGTCGAAGGCGCGTGGGGAACCGGCGCGCTGGTGGCTCCCGAGCGCGACAGCCAGGGACTCGACGAAGCACTCGCCAGGGTGTGGGATCGCAACAGCGGCGCGGTGATGACACTGGGGCCCGCCGGAGGGTCGCGCCGGATCCTCGACAGCCTGCACTGGCCATCCGCACACATGCTGCCGTGCGTGGTGAAGCCGTTGACGCGCCGGGCCGTGCGCCTGCCTCACTGGCCCACCGCACTCAATCGTCTGGTGTCCGTCGTCACGCTGCCCGTGGTCGCCATCGTGTCGCGATCGCGCCCGCTCCGCGCCGAATGCGAGCCGATCCGGCGGTTCGACTCGTCCTTCAGCGCGCTCTGGGAAAGACTCGCGCCGAAATTCGATCTGGCCGTCCGCCGCGACGCGCCGTACCTGAACTGGCGCTACATCGAGCCGCCGCACGTGCGCTACTCGGTCGTGGCGCTGAAGCGCCAGGGCGAGCTCCACGGCTACGCCGTCTACCGCCACCGGCACGAGCCGCTCGGCCGGGTCACGATGCTGGTGGACTTCCTGGTGGATCCGGACGACGTGACCGGGCTGAAGACGCTGCTGCGGTGGGTCGATCGCGCCGCGCGCGTGGAGGACGCCGACAAGGTGCGGTGCTACACGATGCACGGCGGCTTCCGCCGCATCCTGCGGCGCAACGGCTATTTCAACGTCAAGTCGAGCGTCGAGGTCAGCGTGAAGGTGAACGCGGTGCAGGTGCCGAAGGGGTTCTACGACGAGACCGACGGCTGGCACATCACCTACGGCGATTCCGATCAGGACCACTGATGCTGTTACGGGACAAGGTCCACTGATGCTGTTACGCGACCGGGTCAGTGCCGATATCGCCTCGGCGATGAAGGCGAAGAGCGCGGCGCGTCTGTCCGCGCTGCGTATGATGAAGGCCGCGATCACCAATAGGGGCGTCGAGAAGGGACACGACCTGGACGACGCCGAAGTGCTGCAGGTGCTGGCGTCGCTGGTCAAGCAGCGGCGCGATTCCATCGAGCAGTTCTCGAAGGCCGGCCGCACGGACCTGGTCGACAAGGAGACGGCCGAGATCGCCGTCCTCGAGGAATACCTGCCTCCCGCGGCGTCGCCCGAGGAGATTGACGCCGCGGTGGCCGCGGCGATCGCCGAGACGGGCGCCGCCTCGCCGAAGGACATGGGCAAGGTGATGAAAGCTGTCATGCCGAAGCTCGCCGGCAAGAACGCCGACGGCCGGACGATCAACGAGGCGGTCCGCCGCAAGCTTGGCGCCTAGCCCTCCGCCTTCTTCTTCCCCGACGCTCGCGCGCTCCGCCGCGTCCGCCGGTGCGGCGACCATGACGAGCCGCATCCTGGGCGTGGTGCGGGAGCAGGTCCTCGCCGCGTTCTTCGGCGCCGGCAACGCCATGGACGCCTACAACGTCGCGTATCGCATCCCCAACCTGGTCCGGGATCTGTTCGCGGAAGGCGCGATGAGCAGCGCCTTCGTGCCGACGTTCACGAGGCACCTGACGAACCAGGGAAAGGCCTCCGCGTGGCGCCTGGGCAACCTCGTGATCAACGGATTAATCGTCATCACCGCCGGCCTCGTCATCCTCGGCATCGTCTTCGCGGAACCGCTGGTCACCCTCTTCGCCTCTGCCTACCGCGAGGTCCCGGGCAAGCTCGAGCTCACGGTCTTCCTGACGCGCCTGATGCTCCCCTTCCTGACGTTCGTGGCGCTGGCGGCCGCGTTCATGGGGATGCTGAACTCGCTCCATCGCTTTTTTATCCCGGCGCTGTCGCCGGCGATGTACAACGTCGCGACCATCACCTGCGCGCTGGTCCTGGTGCCGCTGATGCCGGGCCTCGGGCTGCCGGCCATCACGGCGATCGCGATTGGATCCCTGCTCGGCGGCGCGGCGCAGCTCGCGGTGCAGTGGCCGGCGCTCAGGCGCGAGGGATTCAGGTACCAGCCGGTGCTCGACTGGCGTGATGAAAGCCTGAGGCGCGTCCTCGTCCTGATGGGCCCCGGCACGATCGGTCTCGCCGCGACGCAGGTCAACGTGTTCGTGAACACCGTCCTGGCCACGGGCGAGGGGACCGGCGCGGTGTCCTGGCTGAACTATGCGTTCCGCCTCATGTACCTGCCAATCGGGTTGTTCGGTGTATCGATCGCAACCGCGACGCTGCCGGCGGTGTCGCGCCACGCCGCACAGAGCGACGAGCCGGCGGCGCGCCGCACCGTCGCGGATGGGCTGACGCTGATGCTCGTGCTCAACGTGCCGGCCACTGTCGGCCTGATGGTGCTGGCGACGCCGATCGTGCGCGTCATCTTCGAGCGCGCGGCATTCACGGCAGCCGACACCGCAGCCACGGCCGCAGCCGTCCAGTTCTACGCGCTCGGCCTGGTGGGTTACTCGATCGTCCGCATCGCGTCGCCGGTGTTCTATGCCCTCGGTCAGAACCGGACGCCGGTGATGATCAGCGTCGCCACCGTGCTTGCCAATGCGCTGCTGAACGTCGCGCTGGTTCGCGTGATGGGGTACCGGGGGCTTGCGCTCGGCACCTCGATCGCCGCCCTCTTCAATGCGGCGCTGCTGATGTTCTTCCTGCGGCGGCGCCTCGATGGTATCGAAGGAGGGCGGGTGGCGGGATCGCTTGTGCGGATCATCCTTGCATCCGCCGTCATGGGCGCGGCGGCGGTTGGAGCGGATATCGCGGCCGGCGCCTGGCTGCCCGGCACCGGCCTGGTCGTGCAAATCATCAGGCTCGCCGCGACGATTGCCATCGCGATCGGCGTGCTGTCGGTGGCCGCGTACCTGCTGCGTATCAGGGAGTTCCACGACGGCATGGCGCTCGTGACCCGCAGGTTTCGCATGACCTCGCGATGACATCCCCGGGCGCCGACGCGTCGGCGAAGGCGGCGCGGCCGCTCGGTCTTCATCCGACCGTCCTGCTGCTGGCCGGAACGCACTTCGTCGTCGACGGCTACAGCAACATCTACGCGCCGCTGCTGCCGCTCCTCATCCCGCACCTGCAGATGTCGCTGTTCGCGGCGGGCACCCTGCAGATGTGCTTCCTGCTGGCGAATTCCGTCGCGCAGCTCGGGTTCGGGCACATTGCCGACCACTGGCGGCCGCGCGTCCTCCTGATCGCCGGCCCGCTCGTCGCCGTGGCGATCCTCGGTCTCATCGGCCTGCCATCGACCCCGTTCATGCTGGGGGTGGTGCTGGTGCTCGGCGGCCTGGGGGCCGCCGCGTTTCATCCTCCCGCGGCCGCGCTCGTCCACCGCGTCAGTGCGAAGCGGAAGGGCTTTGCGATGTCGTTCCACATCACCGGCGGTTCGCTTGGCTTTTCGTTTGGGCCGCTGGTGTTTGCGCCATTCGCCGAGCGATACGGCCTGCACTGGACACCACTTCTGATCATTCCCGCGCTGGCGGTGCTCGCGGTGGTGCTGCCGCGAGTACCTCCGATCGAGCATCTCGGCGACCGCGGCGACATGAGAGGGTTCGGGGCGCTGCGGCCATACAGGAAACCGCTGACGCTGCTCTATCTGGTCGTCGTCCTGCGCACCCTCACCGCCCTGAGCTTCGCCACCTTCATGCCCGTCATGCTGACGCGGCGCGGCATGTCGGTGGCAGAGGCAGGAACTGCGATGGCCATCTACCTTTTTTCGACCAGCGTGGGCGGGTTCTTCGGCGGCACCGTCGCGGATCGCTGGGGGCCGCGCAACGTCATCATGTGGTCGCTCGTGCTCTCGATGCCGTTCCTCGCGTATGCGCCGATGCAGACCGGCTGGACGTTCGTGGCCATCGTCTCGCTCGGCGGTTTCCTTTTGCAGTCAACCCTGCCGGTCAACGTGTCCTTTGGCCAGATGATCGCCCCCATCAGCGCCGCCACCGTCTCCTCGCTGATGATGGGCTTCGCCTGGGGGATGGGCGGACTCACCGTGCCGTTTGTCGGTATGCTCGCTGACCGCATTGGGATTGAACGTACCCTCGTCGCAATGTCGGTCATTCCGCTCGCGGCCGCGGCATTTGCGGCGCCACTTCCGAGCGGCAAATTCGGGCACACCCCGGCTCGAGCGTCGGACGCGGGCCACGCGGAAACCACGGGCACGGATGTTGCTGAATAGAGCCTAGTTGGAACAGACTGAGATCGAATGCGTTCCCGCTACCCTTCGAGCTCGACGTTCGCATATTCGTTCGGCCCCGGTCCGCTGACCCCTGCCATCAAGGCGCTCGTCGCGGCAAACGTTGCCGTGTTCGTGATCTCCTTCCTCTCGCCGACGATCGACGCCGTGGCGCAACGGACTCTCGGCCTGCAGCCAGAGGCCGTTGTTGAGCAGCTGCGCATCTGGCAGCCGTTCACGTACATGTTCCTGCACGGCGGCTTCTTCCACCTGCTCTTCAACATGCTCGCGCTCTGGATGTTCGGCGTGGAGCTGGAGCGGATGTGGGGCAGCCGGTTCTTCGTCAAATTCTATTTCGTCGCCGGCGTCGGCGCGGCGCTGACGACGCTGCTGTTGTCGTTCACGCCGTTCGCAATCGCCGACCAGTTGTACCGGTCGGTGACGATTGGCGCGTCCGGCGCGATTTACGGGGTCCTGCTCGCGTACGCGCGCTACTTTCCGCACCGGCCGATCCTGCTGTACTTCGTCTTCCCGATTCCGGCGAAATACTTCGTGATGATCATCGGCGCGATTTCACTGATGTCGTCGATGAGCGGACCGGGCGGCGGCGTCGCGCACACGACCCACCTCGGAGGGCTGGTTGCGGCCTACCTGTACCTGAAGAGCGGCATGCGCACGCACCTGGTATCGGAAATCAAGTATCGATACCTGAAATGGCGCATCAACCGGATGCGCCGCAAGTTCGACGTCTATTCCGGCGGCCGCGCGGACGACGTCGACCGGCGAGTACATTAACCACGACGGCGACGACGATCACGAACCGAAAAAGTGACGTGTCCTTCGTGTCGTGGTGGTTTCAGGACTTCGACACGCTGAGCGGAAGCCTGGATCCGCCAAGCGCCAGCGCGAGCAGGCTGCCGAGGACCGGCAACCCTGCCCCGTCGATCAGAAACGCCCACTCGTAGAACGAGCCGCGCGCGAAATGGAGATTCACCACCATCAGGAACGCCAGCGCCGCAGCGAGCCGCGTCCAGAAGCCGAGTATCAGCGCAGCGCCGGTCGAGAGTTCAACCAGGGGCAGGAGGCGGGCGAACAGCGGGACGCCAGGGCGCGCGACCGTCTCGATATACCAACGCACGCCGGGCGCCGCGTTCTGCACCCACGCGTTGAGCCGCTCCGCGAGCAGGCTGCTGTCGGTGAACCACGCACTCTTCTGGACGCCGTTGGACACGAAGTAAATGCCCACCAGCAGTGCAAGCAGGCGGAAACCGATCGCCGCGCCCCGGCCTCCTCCCGCCTGCCCTTTCAGCTGGGCCACGACCTCGCTTTAGTCCTCGCCTTTCAGCCAGTCCTGGCGCACCGGACTGAAAACATCGAGCTCGAAGGTGTCCTCGAGTGCCTCCGCCTGGTGCGGGAGGCCCGACGGGATGTGGAGGACCTCCCCCTCGCGCACGGTGATCTCCTCGCCGCCGGCGACGACTTTCAGCGCGCCTTGCAGGATGTAGGTCATCTGCTCGCTTTCGTGCGAATGCATCGGCACCAGCGCTCCGCGCTTGAGATAAATCTGCGCGAGCATCTCCCGCTCGCCGGCGACGATCTTCTGCGAGATCATCTCGGTGATCTTTTCAAGCGCGATCTCATCCCAGCGATGGACCCGCACGGTGGTCATACGCTTCCCGATAGTGCCATAATTTGCCGCGTATGAAGGGGTCGACCCTGGCCCATGGCGCCGACGCGCGAGCCGGCGCCCGGCGGGCGCGCGGTGAACACGAGGGACTGACCAGGGACGCGCTCCTCGCGGCGTACCGCACGATGCTCCTGTCGCGGAAGATCGACGACAAGGAGATCCAGCTCAAAAACCAGAGCCAGGCATTCTTTCAGATCAGCGGCGCGGGGCACGAGGCGGTGCTGGTGGCGGCGGGCGCGCATCTGCGCGGCGGCTACGACTGGTTCTTCCCGTACTACCGCGACCGCGCGCTGTGCCTCGCGATCGGCGTCACGCCGCTCGAGATGCTGCTCGCATCGGTGGGCGCGAAGGACGATCCCGCATCGGGGGGCCGCCAGATGCCGTCGCACTGGGGCCACCGGCGTCTGAACATTCCCTCGCAGAGCAGCGCCACCGGCACCCAGTGCCTGCACGCGGTCGGCTGCGCGCAGGCGGGCATCATCTACCAGCGGGTGCGCGACATTCCCGATCGCGAATCGCGCTTCCAGGGCGACGAGGTCACCTACATCTCGATCGGCGACGGCGCCACGAGCGAAGGCGAATTCTGGGAATCGCTCAACACGGCGTGTACCAACACGCTCCCGGTTCTGTATCTCTGCGAGGACAACGGCTACGCGATATCGGTCCCGGTGGAAGTGCAGACGCCGGGCGGCGACATCTCGCGGATCGTCGAGCACTTCCCCGGCCTTCGGCTGTTCCGCTGCGACGGCACCGACTACCTCGCCAGCTACCGGACGCTGGGCGAGGCGGTGGAGCACGTGCGCGCGCGCAAAGGCCCCGTCTTCGTCCACGCCACCACTATCCGGCCGTATTCGCATTCCCTCTCGGACGACGAGAAGCTGTATAAGTCGCCGGCGGAGCGCGAGGCTGAGGCGCGGCGGGATCCGCTGCTGCGGATGCGCCACTTTCTGAAGACCGAAGGGCTCGCCACCGACAACCACCTCGCCGACGTCCTGGCGTCGGTCGAACGCGAGGTCAACGCGGCCGCCGAACAGGCGTTGGCGGCGCCGAAGCCCGAACCCGAGACCGCCACGCTGTACGTGTTCTCTCCCGACGTTGATCCCACGTCATCGGCGTTTGCGACCGAGCCTCAGCCGGAAGGTCCGCCGCAGACCATGGTCACCCTGATCAACACGACGCTCCGCGACGAGATGGCGCGCGACCCGCGCATCGTCGTCTTCGGCGAGGACGTCGCGGACGCGAGCCGGGAAGAAGTGCTGGCGATCGTGGCCGGCAAGGGGGGCGTGTTCAAGGTGACGCACGGCCTGCAGCGGCTGTACGGCAGCGAGCGCGTCTTCAACTCGCCGCTCGCGGAGGCAAACATTGTCGGCCGCGCCGTCGGGATGTCGCTTCGGGGCCTCAGGCCGGTGGTCGAGATCCAGTTCTTCGACTACATCTGGCCGGCGTTCATGCAGATTCGCGACGAGATGGCGATGATGCGGTACCGGTCGAGCAACCACTGGTCGTGCCCGATGGTCATCCGGGTGCCGATTGGCGGATACCTTCGCGGCGGCGCGCCGTACCACAGCCAGTCCGGCGTCGCGATCTTCGCGCACTCGCCCGGCATCCGCATCGTCTTTCCCTCGCACGCGCAGGATGCGGCCGGCCTGCTGCGCACGGCGATCCGCTGCGACGACCCGGTGCTGTTCCTCGAGCACAAGCACCTCTACCGCCAGACCTACAACAAGGGGTCGAACCCCGGCGGCGACTACATGATCCCGTTCGCGAAGGCCGCGGTGGCGCGCGACGGCTCGGATGTCGTCATCTTCACGTGGGGAGCGCTGGTCCAGCGGTCGCTCCTCGCGGCGCAGCAGGCGGAGCGCGAGGGCGCCAGCGTGGCCGTCATCGACCTGCGGACGATCATTCCGTACGACTGGGAGACCATTGCCGCATACACGCGCAAGACAAGCCGCGTGATCGTGGTGCACGAGGACCAGCTGACCTGCGGGTTCGGCGCCGAGATTGCCGCGCGGATCTCGCAGGAGCTGTTCGAATACCTCGATGCGCCGGTCACCCGCGTGGCGTCGCTCGACTGCCCCGTCGCCTACGCGCCGGTGCTCGAGGAAACGATCCTGCCCGGCTCACCCGACATCCTGAAGGCGATTCGGACACTCGTCGCGTACTGAAATGGTCCGTGCCTTCGCCGTCGTCCTCCTGGCGCCGGCGTTGCTCGCGATCGAGGCCCGCGCCGCACTCGACGTCGAAATCATCCGATCGATCGGCGGTCTTCCCCCGCACATCGTCGGACTCTTCGAGGAGCCGCTCGGCTTCCAGCAGACGCCGGGCGGCCCGTACTACGTGTTCGATCGGCGCGGGCATACGGTCTACTCGGTTGACCCCGACCGCAAGTCGGCGCTGAAGCTGATCGAGATCGGGCAGGAGTTCGGCCGCATCATTCAGCCGCGCGGCTTCGACACGTCGGCCGCCGGATCGTTCGTCGTCGCCGACGCGCCGCGCGGCACCGATCGCGTGCAGATCTTCGGCGCAGACGGGATGCGCACCGGCGGCTTCACGCTCCCGTCACGCCAGACGTCGGCAGAGCTCAGGCTGGAGTCGGTCATCATCAACGGCGTCGCCTCGATCCAGTACTCGGGCGCGAACTTCCTCATCAGCCACCCCGAAGGCGGCGCGCTGATCACCGAGTACTCGCGGTCTGGGTACGCCATCCGCAGCATTGGCCGCCTGCGCGACACCGGTTTCGAGCAGGACCGCGACCTTCACCTGGCGCTGAACGTCGGCCTCCCTGTCGTCGATCCAACCGGCGGGTTCTATTACGTCTTCCTCGGCGGCCGTCCGCTCTTCCGCAAGTACGACCGCAACGGCGCGCTGGTGTTCGAGCGCCATATCGAGGGAATAGAGCTGGATGCGTACCTCGCCTCGCTGCCGACGATCTGGCCCACGCGCCAGGCCGCCGACCGTGAGCTGCCGCTGGTTCTGCCCGCCATCCGGGCGGCCGCCGTGGACGGGCGCGGCCAGCTCTGGATCTCACTCGCGCAGCCGTACACCTACGTCTACGATGCGCGGGGCGACAAGGTGCGGACGGTGCAGTTCACGGCCGCCGGCACGGTCAGCCCCACCAGCCTGTTCTTCACCCGCGACGGCCGCCTGCTCGTCACGCCCGGCTGCTACGAGTTCCGCCCATGAACCACGAAGACACGAAGGTGTCGAAGGACACGAATACTATTGGTATTCGTGATCTTCGCGATCATCGTGGCCTTCGTGGTTGACCGGTGCTGACCGCTTCTCATCTCACTCGCCGCTTCGGAGAACGCATCGCCGTCGAAGACGTCTCCTTCGACCTCGCGCCGGGCGAAATCTTTGCGCTGCTCGGACCCAACGGCGCGGGCAAGACGACCACGCTGCGGATGCTCGCCGGCCTGATCAGGCCGACCTCGGGCAGCATCAGCGTCGACGGCGAGACGATGACATCGAGCAATGCACCCCGGCTGCGGAGCCGCGTCGGGTTCCTCACCCAAAAAACCGGGCCCTGGGAGCGCCCCGCTGTGCAACGGAACCTTCCGGTGTATGCGCGCCTGGCCGGACTGACGGATCCTGACGGCCCCGTTAACGCCCC
>Ga0190265_10004108_pt1 | contig 10056 bp, 12 predicted proteins | sample Popmic124T_FD_133135 | JGI IMG/M metagenome (GOLD analysis project Ga0190265, IMG submission 133135) | Populus adjacent soil microbial communities from riparian zone of Indian Creek, Utah, USA - 124 T | ecosystem: Environmental > Terrestrial > Soil > Riparian zone | place: USA: Utah | collected...
CGGCCCTCGCCGAGCAGGTCGCGGGGCTCGAGGCCGCCGACGTGCTGCTGCGGACCGAGCAGCCCGACGCGGTGCACCAGCTCCGGATCTCCGCGCGGCGGCTGCGCAGCACGCTGGCCGCCCTCCGGGCCGTCCTCGATCTCGAGGCCACCGTCGGGATCCGGGAGGAGCTGCGCTGGCTGGGGGGCCAGCTCTCCGAGGCGCGGGACGACGAGGTGGCCCTCGCGCACCTGCGCGAACTCGTCGACGCGCAGCCCGCGGAGCTGGTGCTCGGACCGGTGGTCGCCCGCCTGCAGCAGATGCAGGTGCAGGAGGAGCGCGCCGGGCTCGACCGGGCGCTGGAGACGCTCTCGGGGCCGCGGTACCTCGCGCTGCTCGACGCCGTGCACGCGCTGGTCGCCGACCCGCCGTTCACCGACCGGGCGGGCGACCGCCTGGAGCCGGTGCTCCAGGAGGCCCTCCGCGGATCGGTCAAGCGGCTGGGCCGGCACATGGCGACCGCCCGCAACGCCGACGGGGCGGAGCGGCACGAGGCGTTGCACGCGGTGCGCAAGGCGGCCAAGCGGGTCCGCTACGCCACCGAGATCGCCGGGTCGGAGCTGAGCGGCGCCAAGGACGTCGTCCGGGTGGCCAAGAACATCCAGAAGGTCCTCGGGGAGGTCCAGGACACCGTCGTCACCCGCGAGCTCTGCCGGCGGCTGGGCGCGGTGTCCGCGGTCCCGGGCGAGAACGGCTTCACGTTCGGCCGGCTGCACGCGCTGGAGCAGGCGCGGGCCGAGCGGGGCGAGGAAGCGTTCTGGGCCTCCGAGCCCGAGGCGCGCAAGGTCCTCAAGCGGGCGACCCGGTAGCCCGGCTCCGCAGCTCCGGTCCGCCCACCTGGGAGAGTGGGCCCGTGACGGACGCCGGTCGGAGGGTGCGCCGGTGTCGGTGATCGCCCTGCTCGGCTTCGTCACCGTCGCGCTGCTGGCCACGCTGCTGCTGCACGGCTACCTCTGGTTCCGGCTGGTCCGCGGCACCACCCGGCCGGGCCGGCTGCGGCGCCGGCTCACGCTGCTGTCCCTCCTCCTCGCGCTGCTGCCGGCCCTCGCCCTCGGCCTGCGGCGCACGCTCCCGCTCGATGCCGCCGCACCCCTCGACTGGATCGCCTACTGCTGGCTCGGCGTCGCCTTCTACGCCTTCCTCGCGCTGCTCGTCCTCGAGCCCGTGCGGCTGATCGGGAACGTGATCGCTCGACGACCCGAGCGAGAGGTCGTCGCGAGTGGGGCCCGGAGGGCTCCGCGCAGCGACGACGCGACGGCTCCGCCCGGCGGGGGGACGGCCCCTGGCGGCGGTGCGATCCGGGAGGATCGCGATGCCATGGCCGTCCCCCGGCGGCTGTTCCTCGCCCGCGGACTCGCCGTCACCGCCGGCGCGGTCGCGCTCGGCACCGCGGGCGCCGGGGCGTACTTCGCCAACTCGCCGCCCGTCGTCCGCCGGGTGCCCGTCACGCTGGCCGGCCTCGACCCGGCGCTGGACGGCCTGCGGATCGTCACGTTCTCCGACGGCCACCTCTCGGCGACCTACGGCGGGCGTCGCTTCGAGCGGCTGGTCGAGCTGGTCAACGAGCAGCGCCCGGACGTCGTGGCGATCGTCGGCGACCTGGTCGACGGCGACGTGTCCGAGCTGCGCGAGGAGGCCGCTCCGCTGGCCGACCTGGTCAGCGAGCAGGGCGTCTTCTTCGTGACCGGCAACCACGAGTACTTCGTCGACACGAACGCCTGGCTGCGGCACCTGCCCACCCTCGGCGTGGACGTGCTGCGCAACGAGCGCGTGGCCATCGGCCGCGGCGGGGCGACCTTCGACCTGGCCGGCATCGACGACCGGACCGCGGCGTCCTCCGGGTTGCCCGGCCACGGCGCGGACCTGGACGCGGCCCTGGACGGGCGGGACGACGGCGTCCCCGTCGTCCTCCTGGCCCACCAGCCCGTGCTGGTCGAGCAGGCGGCCGCCGCCGGGGTCGACCTGCAGCTCTCCGGCCACACCCACGGCGGGCAGCTGTGGCCCTTCGACTACGTGATCCGGCTGGACCAGCCGTCGGTCGAGGGGCTGTCGCGGCACGGCGACACCCAGCTCTACGTCACGTCGGGGGCGGGGTACTGGGGCCCGCCGATGCGCGTCGGTGCCCGGCCCGAGGTCACCGTCGTGGAACTCCGGGCACCGGGGGTCTGACCGCCGAGCGGATCAGCGCTGCTCGAGCGCGTCGAAGGACGCCTCGATCAGCTCCTCGAGCTTGCGCTCCCCGTTGCAGTCCGCCCATTCCAGCAGCGCAGCCGTGTAGGCGGACATGTAGGCGTTGATCACGATCGCGTCCGACGACCGCGCGGGTCCGCCCGGCTCGACGGGCATCGCGTCGGCGACGACATTGCCGGTGGCGCGCTCGAACTCGGCTGCGCGGGTCCGCAGCGACGGCGTGGTCGCGACGATCCGCCAGCGGGTCAGCGCGTCGTCCCGGAATTCCTGGTCCCAGCCGGCGGTCCACTGCGGTACCGCCTGGCGGATGCGGGCCACGAGGGGCAGGTCACCCGGGAACTGCGCCATGAAGAGCGCGAAGTCCTCCGCGCTCGGCAGCTGCATGATCAGGTGTTCCTTGGACGGGTAGTGCGCGTAGAACGTCGGGACCGAGACGGAGGCCGCCCGCGCGATCTGGCCGACGTTGACCGCGTCGAACCCGTGCTCCTGGAACAGGTCCAGGGCTGCGTCGTAGATGCGCTGGTGGGTGGCCGCCCACCGCCGAGCGCGCCAGTCCGGCGTCTCCGTCACGCTCTGTTCCTCCGTCGCCCCCGTCGCGGCAGTGCCGTCGCACCGAGGTTTGCAGCGCGCGGCAGCGAGCATTGTGCGCCCCCTACCCGGCCGCGGCGCACCGAACCGGGTCCAACGTCCCTGGTGTCACCTGCGCATATGCGCCCGGAGGCCACCCTCAGCCGGTGAAGGCCGCCGTCTCGGCGAGCCGGGAGCGGGTCACGGTCTTGAGGCGGGAGACCGCCTTCTCCAGGGGCACGAGCTCGATCTCGGTGCCGCGCAGCGCGACCATCTGCCCGTGGTTGCCCTCGTGCGCGGCGATCGTGGCGTGCAGCCCGAAGCGGGTGGCCAGGACGCGGTCGAACGACGTCGGGGTGCCGCCGCGCTGCACGTGGCCGAGGACCGTGGTCCGGACCTCCTTGCCCGTCCGCCGCTCCAGCTCGGCGCCGAGCTGCTGGGCGACCCCGGTGAACCGGCGGTGGCCGAACTCGTCCACCCCGCCGTCGCGCAGGTCCATGGTCCCGGGCAGCGGGGTCGCCCCCTCGGCCACGACGCCGATGACGTGCGAGTCGCCCCGGTCGAACCGCTGGGTGACCAGACGGCAGACCTCCTCGACGTCGAAGGGCTCCTCCGGCACGAGGGTGAGGTGGGCGCCCGAGGCGAGACCCGCGTGCAGTGCGATCCAGCCGGCGTGCCGGCCCATGACCTCGACGAGCAGGACCCGCTGGTGGGACTCCGCGGTGGTGTGCAGCCGGTCGATCATCTCGGTGGCGATGCTGACGGCGGTGTCGAAGCCGAACGTCAGGTCGGTCTCGTCGATGTCGTTGTCGATCGTCTTCGGGATGCCGACGACCGGCACCCCGGCCTCGGACAGCAGGTGCGCGGCGGTGAGCGTGCCCTCGCCGCCGATCGGGATGAGCACGTCGATGCCGTGGGTGGCGAGCACGTCCTTCATCTGCGGCAGCTCGGCGTTCAGCCGCTCCGGCGCGACGCGCGCCGAGCCGAGCGTGGTCCCGCCGCGGGTCAGCAGCCCGTCGACGGCGGCGATGTCGAGCGGCGTCGTGCGGTCCTCCAGGAGCCCGCGCCAGCCGTCGCGGAAGCCGACCACCTCGCTGCCATAACGGGTGGACGCCGTGCGGACGACGGAACGGATGACGGCGTTGAGGCCGGGGCAGTCGCCCCCGCCGGTGAGGACACCGATGCGCAACGAGCTCTCCCTCGATGGTCGAGCCCCGACCATACGTCATGACGTCCTGACGATTCCGCATCGAGCGACAGATGTCCCGGAGGGCGAGATCAGCTGTGACGTCCCATACGACATGACGACCAGACGTCTTGTGATCCCGTACCTTTGCGGACGTGGTCAGCCCCGTCTCCGGACCGAAGTACCTCGCGGTGCGCGAGCATCTCCGGCGTCGGGTGGCCTCGCTGCCCGAGCTGACGCTGCTGCCGCCCGAGCCGGTGCTCTGCGCCGAGTACGGGGTCAGCCGGATCACGCTGCGCCGCGCCGTGGACGGCCTTGTCGCCGACGGCCATCTGGTGCGCGAGCAGGGCCGGGGCACGTACGTCACCCGGCCGGCCATCCGCCACGAGTACCGCGAGAGCTTCGTGCACCGGATCGCCGGATTCAGCTCGGTCATGAGCGAGCAGGGCGCCCAGGTCGGCACGAAGGTCCTCACCCAGCGCGTCGTCCCGGTGCCCGCGACGGTCGCCGTCGAGCTGTCCCTGGACGGCACGGCCGACGTGGTCGAGCTGGAGCGGCTGCGCAGCTTGGACGGCGAGCCCAACCACGTGGCGCACAGCTTCCTGCCGGCCGCGCTCTACCCGCGGGCGGCCGAGCAGGACTTCAGCGAGGGCTCGCTGTACGAGTTCCTGCGGCAGGAGTACCAGGCCGACCTGGCCCACGCCCGCATCGTCGTCGACGTCGGCACCGCCGATCCCGGTGAGGCCGATCTCCTGCGGATCGTGGCGGGCTCCCCGCTGCTGGTGGTGCGGACGACCGTCCGCGACAGCGCGGGACGCCCCCTCGTGCACAGCTACTCGCGGTTGCGGCCCGACGTGAGCCAGGTGGAGTTCGAGGTCTCCGTGGGCGGCCGCTGATGAGCACCACGACGGCTACCGGCGTCCGCGACGTGCCGCAGTCGCGCCGGGAGGTGTGGCGCGCGCTCGCCGTGCTGGAGCCCTACTGCTCGGTCTGCGACGTCTCCTACGTCCTGGGCGAGGGTCCCGGCACCCCGGGGATCGGCACGACGTTCGTGTGCGCCCCCGGCCGGCTCGAGGGGCCACCCGCCGCCGGGGCGCCGCAGGGCGAGATCGTCGAGTGGGACCCGCCCCGGGTGGTGGCGACCCGGCTGCGGCTCACGCCGGAGACCTGGACGACGCGGATCGAGCTCGCCGGCACGGGCGACGGCGGGACCCGGGTGACCATGACCGTCACCCACGAGCCGACCGGCGGCAGCCGGGTCGTCCGCCGGCTGCAGCGGGGAGCGCTGCGGCGGCTCGTGCAGCGGACCGTGGACGCCGAGCTGGCCAAGGTGCCGGCCCACGTGGAGCGGGCGGCGCACCCGGCCTGACCCCCGATCGGGGGATGCGTGCATCGTTGATCGTTCCGGGGGTACGGAGTCTCCACGTGCACCGGTGTGCGCAGCCGGCGAGTGCCGGAACGGGACCACACCGGTCGAACGAAGGAGAACGCTGTGCAGATCCTCGGCCTCATCGTGGTCGGCCTCATCATCGGCGCGCTCGCCCGGCTCATCAAGCCCGGTAAGCAGCGGCTGAGCATCCTCGCCACCCTGCTGCTGGGCGTCGTCGGCGCCCTCATCGGTGGCGTCGTCGCCAGCCTGCTCGGCACCGGTGACATCTTCGAGCTGAACGTGATCGGCTTCATCGTCGCCGTCGTCGCGGCGGTCCTGCTGATCGGGGTCGCCGAAGGCGTGTCCGGCGGTCGCTCGCGCGGCGCCGTCCGCTGATCCCTCCGCTCGAAGGGCGCCGCGGCGCCCCCTGCGGGGACACGTAAGGCCGGCCGGGGTACCGGCCCGCATCGAGCGGGCAGGTGCCCCGGCCTGCTGTCCCCTGACGGTGGGATCCGTGCATCGAAGATCGCCCTCGGGGGTACGGATCTCCTCGTGCACCGACGTGCGCAGCCGGCGGATGCCGGAACGGGGCCGCGTCGGACCCAACGAGGGAGTTCGCAATGGAGATCATCGGGCTGATCGTCGCGGGGCTCATCATCGGCCTGCTGGGGAAGTTCGTCGCCCCAGGGGCGCGGGACAACACCCCCCTCTGGCTCACGCTGCTGTGCGGCATCGGCGGCGTGCTCATCGGCTACTACGTGAGCGGCGCGCTGGGGGTCAAGGAGACCGACGGCATCGACTGGATCAGGTGGATCATCTCGATCATCCTGGCGGCGGTGCTGGTGGTGGCGGCCTCCACGATCACCGGCCGCAACAGCCGCTCCCTCCGCTGAACCGTCCCCCGGGGGACCCGGCCGGGCTCAGAGCTCGGTCGAGTCCCCCGGGGCCAGCCGGCTGAAGGGCGTGGGCGTCCCGGGACCCCGCTCGCCCAGCAGACCGTTGACGACGCCCAGACCGGCGTCGTTCAGCAGCCCGTCGTGCACGGCGAACGCCTGGTCGGCGTGCACGGCCCGCACGTAGTCGATGAGATCGGCCGTGCGCGACCACGGCGCGTGCATGGGCACCAGCAGGGTCGCGACCGGCTCGTCCGGCACCGTCAGGGCGTCACCCGGGTGGAAGACCTGGCCGTCGACCAGGAATCCGATGTTGGCGATCCTCGGGACGTCGGGGTGGATCTCCGCGTGCAGCTCCCCGTGGACCCGCACGTCGAACCCCGCGACCGTCACCGCGTCGCCGGAGCCCACCACGTGCACCCGCCCGCCGAGCCCCTCGAGCTGCGCCGCGACCGACGAGTTCGTCCACACCTCGAGGGCCGGGTCTGCGTCCAGCGCCTGCCGCAGCGCCTTCGGCTCGAAGTGGTCCGCGTGCTCGTGCGTGATCAGCACCGCCGCGGCTCCCGTGAGCACCGCCGGGTCGGTGAAGACACCCGGGTCGATCACGAGGTCGCGGCCCTCCTTGCTGAGGACGACGCACGCGTGACCCTGCTTCGTGAGCTCCATGACGCGCATCCTGCCCCGGTACCACCGGCCCCGCAGGCCACCCCTCTCCCCCCTCGGGGGTAGGTGGGCCCCGGCGGCGTAACCCTTCCCCGGCCGCCTGCCGACCTTCTCCGCATGATGCTGCACACCTCCACCTTCGTCGCCGCCCGCAGCCGCGCCCACGGGCCGACCGCCGCGCTGTGGCACGCCGTCGAGGTGCACCGCCCGCCGGCCGAGGTGGACGGGGCCTGCGAGCTCACCCTCTGCGGTTCGCTGGCCCGCGTGTCGACCGAGCAGGCGTGGCCGGTGGCCGCCAGCGACGTCTGCCCGGCCTGCACGCTGCTCACCCGCTGTTGAAGGACCTCGCTGCCCCCCACCGCTCGCAGGCTCGCGGCGGGCCCCTGCAGCGAGGCCACAGACGCCCTGTCGCCGGGTGGGGGAGCTCGCCCCGACGGCAGGTGCACACGTCGCGGCTCATCCGCCGCGCTCGCCCCGCTCGCCCAGGTCGGCCTGGACGCGGTCCAGGGCGACGCGCCGCTGCTCCGCGAAGATCCGGCAGCCGACGGCGGCGGCCGTGAAGCAGAGGCCGAGGCCGAGGACGGCTGCCAGGCTGCCGTCGCTCAGGAAGAACGCCGCGATGCCGCAGACGAGCGCCGATCCGCCGAGCAGCACCGGGAACAGCCACCGCCACACCCACAGGGCGCTGCGGTGGTGATCGAGGGCGGCTCGCCAGAGCACGAGGTCGACGTCCCGGGGCAGCTCTCCGCGCTGGATCGCGCTCGCCAGCGGGCGCTGGACCGCCCGCAGTCGCCTGGGCGGGATGACGGCGGCGATCGTCAGCGCCGCGAGTCCACCCGTCGCCGATCGGACGGCGGTCTCGACCCAGCTCCAGTCGTCGTCGCCGGACACCGAGTGCGCGGACCAGCTCACCAGCGCGATCCAGGCGGTGCCGATCCCGAAGACGAGCGCCAGGCGACGGCGTCTCCTCGTCCGCGCCGAGTCCGCCACGCGGGCGATCCTGCGGCCGGGAGGCGACCGACCGCCAGGCCGGTCCCCGGACGGGTGACGCGGCTCAGCGACCGGTGAAGTGCGGGGCCCGCTTCTCCAGGAACGCCTCGACCGCCTCGCGGTGGTCGGCCGTCTGACCCAGTCGGGTCTGCAGCCGCGCCTCGAGGGCCAGGGTCTCGTCCAGGGAGTCGGTGGCCGCCGTCGCCAGCACCGACTTCATCGCCCGGTAGGCAGCGGTCGGCCCGTTCGCCAGGCGTGCCGCGAGCGCCTGCGCCTCGGACAGCACGTCCTCGGCCGGCACCACGCGGTGCACGAGCCCCCACTGCTCCGCGGTCTCGGCGGGAAAGGGATCGGGCGTGAGCAGCAGCTGGGTGGCCCGCGACCCTCCGACGGAGTGCACCAGCCGCGCTGCCAGCGCCGAGTCGCTCGACAGCCCCACCCCGGCGAACGCCGTCGTGAACTTCGAGCCCGCGGCCGCCACGCGCAGGTCGCCGGCGAGAGCGATGCCCAGGCCCGCCCCGGCGCAGGCCCCGTTGATGCCGACGACGACCGGCACGCGCAGTGCCGACAGCGCCAGGATCAGCGGGTTGTACTCGTCCTCGACGACCGAGAGGGACGTCGCGGCGTTGCTCCGCAGCGACTCGATGTGCTCGGCGAGGTCCTGCCCCACGCAGAAGGCCCGGCCCGTGCCGGTCAGGAGGACCGCCCGCACGGAGTCGTCCGTCGCGACCTCCCGCACCGCGGCCAGCAGGTCCTGGCGCAGGGCGTGGGAGAGCCCGGGGCGCAGCAGGGTCAGGGTGGCCACGCCGCCGTCGTCGGTCCTGCTCACGGTGTCGGACATCGTCGTCCCGCCTCGTCGTCTCGATCGTTGCCGTCGGTCACCCTGTCACGCCGGACGGGATGGAGACCCTGTGCTGGAAGGTCGATCCCGTTCCACGTGGAACCGTGGGTAAGGTCAGCCTGCCCTACGTCGTCCGACGGGGTAACTCGTCCCCGCAGATCGGTCGTCATGGATCAGGCTTTCCTCGCCAGCTTCCTGATCGGGCTCCGGGAAGGCCTCGAGGCGACGCTGGTCGTCAGCATCCTCGTCGCCTACCTGGTGAAGTCCGGCCGACGCCGGCAGCTCCTTCCCCTGTGGGGTGGCGTGGCAGCGGCCCTCGCCCTCTCGGTGCTGTTCGGCGCCCTGCTCACCTACACCGAGACGGCGCTCCTGGCCGACTACCGCTCGCGGGAGCTGTTCGAGGCGATCGCCTCGGTCCTCGCGGTCGTCCTGGTCACCTGGATGATCTTCTGGATGCGCCGGACGGCGCGGCGGCTCAAGGGCGAACTGCACGGCCGGCTCGAGGCGGCCATCGGTGTCGGGGCCCTGGCCGTCGCGGGCATCGCGTTCGTCTCGGTGATCCGGGAGGGCCTGGAGACGGCGCTGCTCTTCTACGCCGCCGCCCAGGGCGCCACCTCGACCGCCACCCCGCTCGTCGCCATCTCGCTGGGCGTCCTGACCTCGGTCCTCGTCGGGTTCGGGCTCTACGCCGGCGCCATCCGGGTGAACCTGCAGAAGTTCTTCACGGTCAGCGGCGTGCTGCTGGTCCTCGTGGCCGCCGGGATCCTCAAGTACGCCGTCCACGACTTCCAGGAGGCCGGCGTCCTGCCCGGGCTCGACGTCATCGCCTTCGACGTCTCGGGCGTCCTCGACCCCAACAGCTGGTACGGCGCGGCCATCGCCGGGATGTTCAACATCACCGCGGCGCCCACCGTCCTCGAGACTGTCGCCTACCTGGCCTACCTCGTCCCGGTCCTCACGGCCTTCCTGTGGCCGTCCCGGTCGACCCCTGCTCCCCGGACCGGTGCGGCTCCGGGCTCCTCCACGAACTCGGAGACCTCCCAGCATGTCCCTGCGTGACCGCCGGCTCGCACTCCTCCCCGCCCTCGCCCTCGCCGTCCTCACCGCCGCCTGCGGCGGCTCGGACGACGGCGACGGCGGGAGCGGCGGCGCCGCCGCCGACACCATCCCCGTCGCCGCGGCCGACGACGCCTGCGACGTCGAGACCTCCGAGCTCGAGGCCGGCACGCACGAGTTCGAGGTGACCAACAGCGGCAGCAAGATCACCGAGTTCTACGTGTACGCCGAGGGCGACCGCGTCATGGCGGAGATCGAGAAC
>Ga0190265_10004109_pt1 | contig 10052 bp, 11 predicted proteins | sample Popmic124T_FD_133135 | JGI IMG/M metagenome (GOLD analysis project Ga0190265, IMG submission 133135) | Populus adjacent soil microbial communities from riparian zone of Indian Creek, Utah, USA - 124 T | ecosystem: Environmental > Terrestrial > Soil > Riparian zone | place: USA: Utah | collected...
CGGACCACCAAGAGCATCCCGGCGATGAACAGCAGGGTGAGGAGGATGGTCGGCAGCGCCTCACCCACACCCCCCGCCCTCGCCAGGGCGACCACCACGGCCAGGAGGCACCAGGCGGTGACGTCGTCCACGGCCGCGCACGCGATCGCGGAGCTCCCGAGGTGGGTTTTGGTCATCCCGCGGTCTTCGAGGATCCGCGCGAGGACCGGGAAGGCCGTGATGCTGAGCGCCACGCCGAGGAAAAGGGCGAAGGCGCTGAAGGGGATGCCGGCCGGCGCCAGGGTGGGGTAAAGGAACAGCGCCCCGGCGGCCCCGAGGAAGAACGGGACCAGGATGCTCGAGTGGCTGACCAGCACGGCGGAGTGCGCCTTCTCGCGCAGGTGATCGAGATCGAGCTCGATCCCCACCACGAACATGAACAGGATGACTCCGACTTGGCTGAGCAACTGCAAGGGACCCAGCGAGGCCACGGGGAACAGGAACCCCTGAAAGTCGGGCGCCACCATCCCCAGCAACGAGGGGCCCAGGAGGATGCCGGCGATCATCTCGCCGATGACAGGGGGCTGCCGGATCTTGGCGAACAGGTGGCCCAGAGCCCGCGCCGAGGCGACGATGACGAGGATCTGGAGCAGCAGCAGGGCCAGCGGATGCCGCAGGTTCTTGAACAGGGATGCACCGATCCCCTGCGGGGCCTCCTCCCCGCCCGCGGTTGGAGCAGTCTCCGCCACGCCCGCGTGGGCCGTCACGGGCGCCGGAGCGGGCTTTTCCAGAAGCGAGCCGAAGCTCAGTACTTTATAGATCCCGATCGAGAAAAGGCACAGAAGGAGGGCATAGAACAGCAGGTTCTTAGACATGGACTATCTCCCCAGAAGCAAAACTACAGTTGGTTCAGAGGGTCCCGGTCACCCGAGACCCATGGATGATCAGACGGAACGTCGAGCCTTCGTACCGGGAAACAGGCGCCTCCAGTCGAGAGCTCGGGTCCGCTGACAGAGGTACAGTGCGGCGAGACCCTCGGATCGAGACAGGTGAGGCCAAAATGAGGCGCTCACGGTCCGGGAAGCGCAGGGCGGCCGGGTCTCCCGACTCCGCGTAGCGGGTGTCCAGGCCCCCGGCGTTCTAGGCATGAGCCGACGACTTCGCTTCATCCCCGAAGGCGGTGCCCTCGTCGAGGTCACCTGCCGCACCGTCCATAGACGCTTCCTCCTGCCTCCAACCTGGCCCGGGAGGCCGGCAGAGCTTGCCCAGGGTTTCCACCCTGGGCTGCCCGGACGTCGCTCGAGGAGCGATCCGTCGAGGAGTTGGGCGGGGTCGAAGGCACTCTCACCCCCAACGCCCCCTCTGGGCCATCCGTATACTGTGATGGACGCAAAGGCAGAGATCTTCCGGGGGCTTGTCCCGGTCTGTCTCGGCCTGCATTCGTCACATGCCCAAAGGAGTTTCAGTATGCGCAGAAACCTCACTCTAGCCGTCTTCTTCATCCTCGTCAGCCTTAGCAGCGTTTGCCACGCGGCTCCACCGAAGGCGCCAAGCTTGAGAGCGGCCTGGCAGAATCTCGATGGGAAATGTGGCAAGTTTCTGGAGAAGGACGGAAACTACAAATTTTCTCTGGACGACAAGCTCCCGGGAGAAGGACGGACCTGCATTCTTTCCGTCGGCACGGACGTAGTTGTGTTCGGACCGAACCCAACCGGCGCTTTGATCGATTCTCCGAAGCAGTACCTGATCCTGCCCATGGAGCGGATCGTGCTATCCATCAGCCAGTGAAGAGTTGCCCAGGGTTTCCACCCTCTTCATGCCCGATTGCCCAGGGTTTCCACCCTGGGCTTCCCGGACGTCGCTCAAGGAGCGATCTTGGACCTGGATCTCGAAGGATTTTGAGCCTGAAGGATCTCCTGATTTCCTAATGTAAGCGCTCCCCCATCACTCATCGGTTTTTCGCCCCCAGGGCGACGTCCGGGCAGCCCAGGGTGGAAACCCTGGGCAAGCTCTGTGACGGTGCCACCCGGGCAGACCACTCGTACCAAGGGTAGGCCTTGGTCAGTTGTGGAACTGGGAAACTCCCTTTTTCACAGTAGCGGCTTGAATGATGGTCATACCTTTCAACCGGCCAGGATTCTTTTCTTTGTCATTGACAACGTCACGGATCCTGATTTCCTGCACCTGACCAGGGAATCGGCTCTTTATCCTGCGGTACACCTCAGGATCCTTCTCGCCCGAGTCGCCTATCAAAACGAACATTCTCGTCGGAAATCTTTTCATTATTTCGCCTATGTGCGCTACTTTTAGATCGAAAGTGTGATTCTCATTGGCGACAAGTTGCTTCAGATCGTTCCAGGTATCTGGGTTCAGGAGATTCTTCCTCGCGCTCTTCATGTGAAAGGTGCCTTCAGGAAATCCTCCTTCGTTGAAGAGAAACTCGGAGAGCGGTCCATACAATTGCCAAGGACCTCCCGAAACGTAATGAAATGCAGCCTCACTCCATTGTCGATAGGTGGCTGCCATCTCAGGCGCGCCCACGAAGTTGCGAAAGAAAGTATTCCTAACCACGATCCTCGCGCCTGCCGGAAGCTCGGTTATTTTTATGGTATCGTCGATATCAGAAATGATCGATAGCCCGGTTGGCTCAATCAGCCGGACTCGACCTATGCCAGCATGGCTCTCGGACGTGGCACGAAAGGTTAGCCAACCATCCCGCGAACCTTGCCGCCTCAACAGCTCTTGGGCTTGCGTCCGGGGAATCTTGATCGTCCCCTCTATGAGCCCATTATTATCGGTCTTCGGAAAATTTCCACGGCTGTTCCGCACTCGGTATTCTTGATCCTCCGGGTCATTGTCGAACTCGAAGGTGACTTCCTCGTGGGACTCGCTGTCCGCCACGAAATCCTGGATGCGTGAGCGAAAATTATTCATTTCCTCGGGGTGGATATCACCCATGTCTGTCGCGATTTCGTTGACCACAACGTCAGCTAATCGATGACGCTCATGGACCCAGATGCGCATTGGGATTACCCAGTTATCTCCGTCCTCGTACCCGTATGTGGGGTAAAAGGTCACCTGCTCCTCATCCGCCGAATAGGCCACGCCTGCAAAAATCAGGATTACAGCTAGCGAGCGGGCGCCTCTGCACAGGAAAGCCGCTATAGATTTCATCGCAAACCTCCTTTGATTATCTATCACCTGACGCTTCTCTCATTCTATGCGTTTAGCGAGTCTACGCCGATTCCTGTTCCTCGTCAACGCAGCAGGATTCGGACAAAGAGCCGTAGAAGACTACGACGTCTCCCAGAGGATTACGGCGCGGCAAAACAATCTTCCGGCGTCATGTAGGATCTTACGGCGCCTCGCAGAAGATTGCGACGCCGCAAATAATCTTGGGACGTCGCGCAGAGCCTTACGACGTCACGCAGAAGATTGCGACGTCATGCAGAATCTTCTGGCGCCGCACATGATCTTGGGGCGCCGCGTAGTATCTTGCGGCGTCGCGCAGAAGATTGGGATGCCATAAATAATCTTACGACGCCGTGCAGAATCTTACGGCGTCACGCAGGAGATACTACGCCGCTAATCATCTTACGACGTCGCTCATAATCTTGCGGCGTCCCGCAGAAGGTTGGTACGCCGCATAGCATCTTGGGGCGTCCCGCAGAATCTTCCGGCGGCGCGCAGCAGATTGGAACGCCGCAGATAATCTTGGGGCGCCTCGCAGAATCTTGCGGCGTCACGTAGAAAATTGGGGCGTTGCATATGATCTTACGGCGCCGCGTAGAATCCTCTGGCTCCGCTCAGAAGATTGAGGCGCGGCGCAGAATCTTGCGATCCCCCTTCTCATTGCGGGGCGAACCCCATCCCTACGAAGGGTTGGGCGATTAATTTTGAGGCGCCTTGCAGCGGTGCGGAATCTTGTGGGTTGGGGCGGAAGATCGGGAAGGGGGGGAAGGCGCGGCCGGTGGCGCTTCCTGGGGAGGAGCTACTGGTTCAGGGCGGAGGCCGCTGAGGGATGGGCAGGGTGCAGGGCGAGCTCTGCCAGATTCTCCGAGCGATTGCCGCGGGGCTGGCGGAGGGACCGGCCTGGGCCGAACGAGGGGCGATGCCGTTCGGCGATAAGCTTCTGAAAGGGCCGGGCGACCTGCCAAGGGCTCGGCTTGAAGGCGGCATGCTCGCGGGCGGCCTGCTGGACGCTGGGAAAGATCTCGACGGCCGGCCCTTGGGGGGCCTCCCGGCGGGCCAGGTGCGCAGCGCTGTCCCTCAGGGTGGCCAGCAGCCGCAACAGGTGGCCCAGAATCGTCGAGTACGTCGGTCCGTTTCCCATGGTCCTTCTCCTTGGAGTCTCCAGCAACTTCGGCTATGGTGCTCCAGGCCCAGGGCAAATGTCAATACGAACAATGGTATTCCGATTCACCGGGGACTCTCTGCATAGGATAGGCGGCCAGTCCCCGTAGCCGACGCGCTTTTGGGGTATGCTTTTCCGGAAATCCCTATGCCTCGCCCTCCGGCCCCCCCTCACGTTCCACAAGCCCGCCCTGCTCCCGTCCGGGCGGCGCACGTCCAGCGTGCTGTCGCGCCGCCCACTTCGAGGCCGCCTCTCAAGGGAACGGTGCAGCCGTCCGTAGCCCCCGCGGCGGCTTCACGCCCGGTGGCGGCGCACGTGCGTGCGGCCCTGGGGGGTGGAGCACAGCCGGCCGCGGCACCGGCAGGCCGCCTTCCGGCTCCTCATGTCCAGGCTGCGGCCGGCCGGCCCATCATCCAGCCTCACGCGGCGCCACCGCGGCCCGTGACACCGGTGCGGCCCGCGGCAACACCCCGGCCCGGCGTGCCCGTGCCCGGCGGAACGATCCAGCCGGCTTGGGGCCTGGGAGCTTTGGCCGGAGGGCTCGCGTCTGCCGGACTCTATGCGCTCTCCTTCAGCAATCCGGTAACGGCCCTCGGCGGGATCGGCGTCGGTCTGGTGACTCACTTCCTGACGGAGCCCGCGGCGCCCGTCGTGGCACACGTCGTAGCCCCGGTGATCGCGGCGCCGATGGCGGCACCGGTCTTCAATCTCACTGGTAACGGTATCGGGGACCTCGTCCTCTCGAAAAGCGCCAGGATCCAGGGTGCAATCGGCAACGGCGCGGGCTGGGAGATCTGGCTTCAGATCGAGCTCGCAAGCTGGCTGCGCAACCGCGGTTGCCAGGTAGCCCGGGAAACCCCCTACGGCGACGGCCAGTCTCTCGACATCCTGGCGACGAAAGACGGCACAACCGTGGCCATTGAGATCAAGGTAGAGAGCGCCACCAACGCGGTCGTCGGGTTCATCCCAGCCGTCCGCGCCGACGTCCAGAAGATCCAGGGTTACAACGCTACACCCGTGGATGAGAGGTTGGTGCTCGCGGTATGTTACGGCGCGTACGCCCGCAGGACCTTGGCGGAATTTGGTACTGACATGGGCGTGACCTACCAGACCGACGGAGCCATCGGTGTGGCCGTGGTGTTCGCCGACAACTTCTAAGGTCATCCTCACCGATAACCGGTTACATCGGCGGGCTTGCCCGCGTCCTGAACCTCGGTGACGTACCTCCAGGCATCGGGTTGGCTTCCGTCGAGATCGGTGAAGCCGTAGATCTTCGCCAGTTGCCCGCTGGAAAGCGACTGCCCGTTCCAGCGCGACACCTCCGGATCTTGCGCGAGCGCCGCCACGGCTCGGCCGACGAAGGCCGGGGTCTCAGAGATTGCGAAGTGGGGCGAGCGCGCTGTCGCATCGAGCCAATTTTCCTCGGTAACGCCATAAGCCTCGAGCATGGCCTCGGAACGCAGCCAACCCGGAGTAAGTGACACCGCGGTCGCCCCGTGAGGCCGCAGCTCGTGCGCCAGAGCGAACGCCATGCGATTGACCGACGCCTTAGCCAGGTCGTAGAAGAACGAGACCCGGTAGTTGCTCGCATTGTACTCATCCGTCCCGTCCGTCACCTCGACGACCAACCCACCGGGCGTCTTGAGGAGCAGCGGTATCGCGAAGTGGCTGGTGATGGCGCGCGTATCCACCGCCAAACGCAAGGTGCGTAACCCATAATCCAGGTCAGACTCCCAGACCGTCTTATTCCACTCGATCTTGGTGGCGCCAAAGATATCGTTCACGAGAACGTGCAAGGCACCCTGCGCGTCCTCGATCCGATTCACGAGCGCACGCACCTCGTCGGGAACCAGATGGTCCACCTGAACCGCGATCCCCCGGCCGCCGGCCGCATCCACAAGAGCCGCGGTCTCTTCAATCGTCTCCGGCCGGTCCATTTCCGATCGTTCGAACCGGGTTGTACGCCCGGTAACATAGACGGTCGCTCCGGCCGCGCCCAACTGCACGGCGATCCCGCGGCCGGCGCCTCGGGTTGCTCCTGCGACCAATGCGACTTTGCCGGCTAATGATGTTTCCATGGTTTGTCGCCTATTGTGCTATTATGCGTCCTGGGCGAGGTTGACTCACGCAGCTCGATACAACTGGTTCGTGGCACAGTTTAGAAGAAAAATCTGTTTGAAGCCACTACCAGAAAGACCCCCTTGACGGGTGATGCGTTCAAGGAGGCGGGTCCAGACTGAATGCTGAGACAAGGTAACATCATCGAACGATATGAGCAGAGCAGTGTTGGATGTAGCACCCTTCTCTGTCTTATTTTGAAATCTAGCGAGAATAGCCAAAGACAGGATATCCAACGTCTCTTCAACGTCCGTAGCTTGACCACAGGCGATGATGCCGTCGAACTGCTTGTCTCGATAGATAGGACCGAACCCCGGCGCTGCGCCCTGTCGAGCCAACAACTCGTCTCTCAAGGAGTCCGTGTAGTCATAGACAAAAGTGGCTTGGACATCGAACTCGTCCACACGAAATCCGGATACCCGAATTCTTCCATCTACGGGACCGCTATCCTCGAAGACTTCCACCTCGACTTCGCATCCCGGGAGCTTCAAGGAGAGAGCGAAACGACTGATCGGAAGTATTTCTTCCCGTAGCCTCTTACAACGCCCCTTCTTCTCCAGAAACTCATCTCTAGAAAACGACTCGATTTGCCGGTCGACCTCAGAGGCAAAAGCGTACGCGTTACCCTTCACTCCTGGATCATCCCACTCATTTGTCCTTAGGCTCCCTCCAAGATAACCGCATAACGCTACCTGCCGGCTCAGTGGCCAGGAAGCGCATACTTCCCGGGATGGTGGTTAGAATTGCAGTCCCGTCCCCATTTCTGCTCGCACGCGTTTTCCTCCTCGATCACAACCTCCAAAGCGATAACGATGGCATAACCACGAACTCACGGCTTCCATCACGTCAATCATACCAGCATCAATTAGCACCTTCGGAAAGCTCATTTTCCAAATGGCTAACAAGAACCTCTAGTGGCCTTCCGTACGCAACGGACTTGCCTCCTGAGCCTGACGCCGAACGATGACTAGGTGAACGGCGGGACCGCGCATTTTGCGGTATTCGTCCGTTCCGCCGTAGGGTCAAGCGCTACATGGGAGTACTTTGCCGTGAATCGATTCCCGTTATCGGGATAACGGTCCAGCATAAGGAATACTCGCCGGTTTCTGCAAAAGTTGTGTTCATGATTCGCTAGATTGATAGCTATTGACTTCTTCATTTCCGAGGAAATGTGTCGCCCGGCCCTTATTAATTCTCGAGCTATCCATTCGGCACGCTCCTTAAGCTTGTCCTCCCCACACTGTTGGGCCAGGTATTCTCGAAAGGCTGCTACAAAGAAGTACTCTGCTGGCCAGAAGGTCAACGTCCTTCTGCCATTTGGCAGGCCTGCCCCTGCAGCGTCGAGGGCGGCACGAAAATCTCCTGACCCCAACAGACGGTGATAGAAAGCCTTAAAACTATCATATAATATACCTGAACGCTCTTCTGACCGAGGACCGATGCATCCCCAGAACGGCGCAGGCTCGCTGAGGCGAACCATGCTCACCAAGCTCTCTCCAGAACACGCTGACAGGGCTACAAAGAGGTTCATCTGACATGTTATATTGATATCCGTAAGGCTCGCTCTAAGTTCGTGCCATTCGACGAACTCGCCCGAGCTCAGCCGAAGTCCATCGGAGTTCCCGTGAGCCTCTAGATGCACTAAGGGTATCTGGCCCGTGGCCAGCAAAGTACTCTTGATTTGCCGGAGCGCGCCAAACATGTCTTGCTTTGTCCGCACCCTTCCAAATTGTAGATGGCCATGTGTATTAGGGAGGTTCTCCAAGAAGCGAAGCAGGTGAAGTCCCGTGTTCCACTCTCCCTCAGGGAGGGACTGAAGAATATGAACTCTATAAAAGCCGAAGCCTGGTTTTGGCATAGGTTCAGAGACTCGACGCAGTAACGAGGGTGGAAGTAAGCGGCGGGACCGTGCTGTTAGCGGCCTCCATCTGCTTGACTGCCTGGGTTGGGAGCTCTTTTCTCGCGCTCCCGTTGTTTTGGCCAGATAAGCTGCCTAACATAGAGCCCACCTATGACGTAGAACGCAAGAAGAAATACTAGGACAACGATGTACGTGCGCGGTATACCACCATATACTCTATCTATAGCAGCAGCAGCAAGAGCTATAAGAAGGATGGTAGGAGCAGACGTCACAATGCTCGTCATCCAGCTACGCAGTCTTACAATGGGCATGATGTCCTGCTCGCCTAGGTCTCCCCAAAGGGTTGACTCCCAGGCTGCGAGGACAGATGGATTCCTGAAATTTTTCTGAATGAACTTCGATATGGCGCGGGCGTGCAGGCTATACTCAACTGCCTTGGAATCCAACAGGACCGCAAGAATCGGAATTGCGAGCATTGCGGCACCCAAAAGATCTCTCGGATCGCCTTCAGCAGCAGTACCTAATTTTTTATAATTAATGACGAGAAAGGCTATTACCGCTCCAACCAGAGTAAACTTTTGGAGCCAAATTGCCGGGATCTTCTCAATGTAGCCAACCACTTCTCCTCGAAGGCTTTTGTACAGCTCTAAGCTGAGGTCCTCATTCATCTTTTGGGTCTCCGGAAGTAGTGTGGGTGATTTGAGTGTAGCCGCGTCTATGAGACCGAGCGACTGCTTCTGAGGAGAAAGGTGCGCCATTGGCGGATTGTGGGGCTGCCAAGTAGGCCGAGGGGTCTACGAGGCGAGTTCCTTGGCTTCAGCCCGTACTTTAACATGCCTGCGAATCGACACGCTACCCGCCCCAACTCGGAGGCCCTGGAGGTGCCAGCACTTCGCTTGGCACCTATTCTATTGCTGCCCGCCATTCGCCGCCGACTTGATACACGGCTGCCTAGTTCCAGCAAGTCGCTTGCGGCTGGTCGTTGATGTCAACCCAGAACCGCTTAGACGGCTGGCCTACGCCCCCGTAGGCTTGGAAGTACCAGCCCCAGCCGTCGTGGAATTCAGCAACACGCCATCCTGTGCCGAACAGCTGTGCACAATAACTGTTCGCCTTGGCAATCGTCGTCAGGTCTGGATTGCTGGCGCTGTTACCTGCGACAGCGGGCGTCGTCGCTACAATTCCACCCGACCATTTATGATTTTGGTTGGAATTGTTTACGTTGGTTGGGACAGGAAGCTGTGTTGGCTTGAAGCAGAGGATCGGAAGTTTCGTGGTACACATAGAGTCGCCAGTATTGGGATTGCACTCGTTTGCATTACTCGAGTATCCGCAGCCGACGTCAATCGTGCCAGCTGTAGCATTGGTCGAGTTTAATCTCCACGTGAGTCCCTTGCCACCCCCGCAGCCACACTTAACATCCACCGGTATATTCTGACCCTGTACGACAAAGTGGTCCTGGCTTTTGCCACAGCCGGGACAGACAATGTCGTAAACAAAGAAAGTGCCACTTCCTGGTAAACAACCAGTGCCCGTGCTCGGAGGAACACCCGCGGCAATGATATCGAAGCTTCCACTACCATTGGCCTTAGCGCACCATATTTTGCCATTCGCATCCTTGGCACATACCTTTGCATTAGCAGCCCGTGGTAAAAGTCCCGGTGCAGGTTAAATGCGGCACGACATGCGGTAAAATGTCGTTGCATTCAGGGGGAGGGGCTCCGATGGCAATGGGCAGGC
>Ga0190265_10004110_pt1 | contig 10050 bp, 9 predicted proteins | sample Popmic124T_FD_133135 | JGI IMG/M metagenome (GOLD analysis project Ga0190265, IMG submission 133135) | Populus adjacent soil microbial communities from riparian zone of Indian Creek, Utah, USA - 124 T | ecosystem: Environmental > Terrestrial > Soil > Riparian zone | place: USA: Utah | collected...
AAGGTCGTCAGCTTCGAGATCCCGATCGACAAGATCGGCGAGGTCATCGGGCCGAAGGGCAAGGTCATCAACGCCATCCAGGCCGAGACCGGCGCCGACATCTCCGTCGACGACGACGGCATGATGGGCACGGTCACGATCGGCAGCGTCGACAAGGGCGCCATCGACGAGGCCGAGCGCCAGATCAAGCTCATCCTCAACCCGCCCACGGCGGACGTCGGCCAGGTGTACCCGGGTCGGGTCGTGAACATCACGAAGTTCGGTGCGTTCGTGAACATCCTCCCGGGCCGTGACGGCCTCCTCCACATCTCCAAGATCGGTGGCGGCAAGCGCATCGATCGGGTGGAGGACGTGTTCAGCCTCGGCGACGAGGTCGAGGTGAAGGTCGACGACGTCGACCCCAACGGCAAGGTGTCCCTCAGCCTCGCGTCGGCCGTCGAGATCCCGGACAGCGCCGTGTCCAGCGCCGGTGGCCGCGAGGGCGGTTCGCGTGATCGCGATCGTGGCGACCGTGACCGCGGTCCCCGCGACAGCGGTTCGTCCGCGCCGGCCGGCGACCGCGAGGTCGTCTCGTTCGAGGACAGCTTCGATGCCGAGGTGCGCCAGGAGTTCGGTGATCTCGGTCCCACCGCAGCCCCCGAGGGTGGCGGCGGCGGACGCGGCGGCGAGCGCCGCGGCGGCGGACGCAACCGCCGGTAGCAACCTTTGACCGACCTGCACGACCCAGGCGTGTCGACCGCTGATCTGAGCAACGGCCTTCGCATCGTCACGGAGACGATGCCGGAGGCCCGCTCGGTCACGCTCGGCGCCTGGGTGCGGGTCGGTGGGCGCGACGAGGACCCGGCCCTGTCGGGCGCGTCGCACTTCCTCGAGCACCTCCTGTTCAAGGGCACCGAGGACCGGTCGGCCCGCCAGATCGCCGAGGCCATCGACTCGGTGGGCGGCGAGATGAACGCGTTCACGGCCCGCGAGCACACGGCGTACTACGCCCGCCTGCCGCACCAGCAGCTGGGGCTCGGCGTCGAGCTGCTCGGCGAGGTCCTGACGGCCCCCGCGCTGCGCCCGACGGAGGTGGAGGCCGAGCGCCAGGTCATCGTCGAGGAGATCATGATGAACCTCGATGCGCCCGAGGACCGCGTCCACACGCTCCTGGCCGAGGCCGTCTTCGGCGACCACCCGCTCGGGCGCGAGGTGCTGGGGGAGATGGCGACGGTCGAGGCACTGACCCGTGACGACATCGCCGGGTTCTTCGACCACTGGTACCGCCCGGCCACCATGGTCATCGCGGCGGCCGGCCGGCTCGAGCACAGCGCGGTCGTCGACGCGGTCGCCACGGCGTTCGGTACGGCCCGCGTCGGCGGCGAGCGCCCGGAGCGCACGTCGCCGGAACCCGGCAGCGAGGTCGTCCGGGTCGAGCACGACGACACCGAGCAGGCCCACCTGTGCCTCGGGTGGCGCAGCCTCCCCAGCGGCGACGACGACCGTTGGGCCATGGCGGTGGCCAACCAGATCCTGGGTGGGGGCATGGCCAGCCGCCTGTTCCAGGAGGTCCGCGAGGAGCGGGGCCTCGCCTACGCCGTGTACTCCCACCCGAGCGCGTACTCCGACACCGGCTGCCTCACGATCTACTGCGGCACGGCGCCCAAGCGGGTTCGCGAGACGCTCACGGTGATCGAGGACGTGGTGAGCGGGCTCGTCGCGGACGGCGTCACGCCCACCGAGCTGTCGGTGGCCGCCGGCTACCTGGAGGGCTCGCTGCTGCTCGGGCTCGAGGACAGCGGCGGGCGCATGGGTCGCCTCGGTCGCAGCCTGATGCAGCACGACCGGACGACGACGATCGACGAGCACGTCGCGGGGATCCGCGCGGTGACGGCTGACGACGTCCGACGGGTGCTCCGCAAGGTGTTCGCCGGCCCCCGCGCACTGGCGGCCGTCGGGCCCTTCGACGCCGAAGCCCTGGTCTGACCCCCGCGCTCGCCGCGTAGGCTGCCGCGATGATCCGGGTCGGCGTGTTCGGTGCGGCAGGGCGCATGGGAGCCACGGTGTGCGAGGCCGTGGTCGCCGACCCCGCCCTCGAGCTCGTCGCGGCCGTCGATCCGCTCCACGCCGGCCTCGACCTCCACCACGTGGCCAAGGTCCAGAGCGACCTCCAGGTCGCTGCGGACGCGTCGGCGCTCCTCGACGCCGGCACCGAGGTGGTCGTCGACTTCACCCACCTCGACGCCGCTCGTGAGAACCTCGCCTTCGCGGCGGAGCACGGCATCCACGCCGTCGTGGGCACCACCGGCTTCACGGACGAGGACCTCGAGCGACTGGGCGCGGCGTTCACTCGGAGCAGCTGCCTGATCGCGCCGAACTTCGCGATCGGAGCGGTCCTGATGATGCGCCTGGCCGAGCTGGCGGCTCCGTGGTTCGAGACGGTGGAGATCATCGAGCTGCACCACAACGCGAAGATCGACGCACCGTCGGGCACGGCGATGCTCACCGCCGAGCGCATGGCCGCGGCGTCGTCCGAGTGGGCGGCGGACCCCACGAAGACCGAGGTCGTCCCCGGCGCACGGGGGGCCAAGGGGCCGGCGGACATCCCGATCCACTCCGTGCGCCTGCAGGGCATGGTCGCCCACCAGGAGATCCTGCTCGGCACGACCGGCCAGACCCTGTCGATCCGCCACGACAGCTACGACCGGTTCAGCTTCATGCCCGGCGTCCTCCTCGCCGTGAAGCAGGTCGCGCAACGCCCCGGCCTCACCGTCGGCCTCGACGACCTCCTGTTCTAGGTTTCGCCATCGCTCGTCTGCGGCGAGCTCCTGCGATCACCCGAGACGGGTGACGGGGCTGGTGCCGTGGAGGGCGCAGAGGGTGCGCTTGAGGCCGGCGATCCCGGCGAGCGACTGGGCCCGGTGGCCGTTGATCAGGGTGCGCTGCACGTCGCCGTCGCCTTGCCACGCCCGGACGCACCCCTCGGGATCGACGTTCGCGAGGGCGAGGATGGCCCCCGCGCAGCCGATCGCACCCGCCAGGTGGATGAGGACGGGACTGCCCGTGTACACGCCTTGCGAGATGGCATCGGCCTCGAGGATCAGCCGTTCGGCGTCGCCGGAGGAGTCCTTGATCCCTGCGATCGGCAGGCCGTCGAGGAGCTCCACCGGGATCCCGGGGCTGGAGACCTTGGGGTAGTGGTACGCCAGCACGGGCACGTCGACGGCGGTTGTGACGCGCTCGTAGTACGCGAGTGGCTCGGCCACGTTGGGAGGCGACAGCACGAGCAGGGCGTCCGCTCCGTCGTCCGCGGCCCGCTTCGAGAGCACTACGGCCTGGCGAGTGGAGGGGGCACCGGTGCCCGCGATCACGGGGACGCGTCCGTCGACGGCCGAGCGCACCGCCACGAGCAGGTCGCTGCGCTCGTCGGGATCGAGCGCCGCTGCCTCACCCGTGGTGCCCGCGACGAGCACGGCCCGGACGCCGGCGTCGACCATGCGGGCCGCATGGTCGGCCGTGGCCGGCGCGTCGATCTCGCCCTCGTCGTCGAAGAGCGTGACGAGGGCGACGCCGATGCCGGTGAAGATCGAGCGGTGCGGCCCCATCCCGACGACCCTACCGACGCCCTCGGGATGGATGACATCTCTCGGGTCTCGTCCCCCGCTACGGTCGTCGGCGATGCAGGCATCGCCAGTCACCTACGTCCGGCATGCCATGGCCCTGACCGACGAGGCGGTGGACCCGCGGCAGTGGCACCTCGGCGAGGAGGGGCTGCGTCTCGCCGGGCGACTGGCGGAACGACTCGAGGTCGCCCCGCGCATCGGTGTGCTCGTGACGAGCACCGAGCCCAAGGCGGCGCAGACGGCCGCGGTGATCGCTGAGCGCTGGCCGGTCGACGTGATCGCCGACGACCGCCTCCGCGAGGTCGATCGCCCGTGGATCGGCGCCGGGTACCGCTCCGTGGCCCACCGCTACCTGCGCGGTGAGCTCCCCGACGGTTGGGAGCCCCACACCGCCGTCGCCGCCCGCGCCGCGGCAGCGGTGGTCGAGGCCACGCAGGCCGCCGGCGACGCCCCCGTCGTGGTGGTGTCGCACGGCCTGGTGCTGGCCGTCCACCTCGGTGACCTGTTCGGCGAGGACTTCGACCGCGAGGCGTTCTGGAGCTGCCTGGCCTTCCCGGACGCGTGGTCCCTCGGCCCCGCCGGCACCCTGCACCGCCCGCAGGTCGGCGTCGCCGCTCTCTAGTCCTTCGGGCGGCGGTGCACTGCGGTGGCAGACGCCTGATCGCGGGGCTGCACGACGATCTGGTCGATGTTCACGTGGCTCGGCCGCGTGACGGCCCACCCGATGCAGTCGGCCACGTCGTCCGCGGTGAGCGGCGTCATCCCTTCGTAGACCTTCGCGGCGCGGTCGGTGTCACCATCGAAGCGGACGATCGAGAACTCCGTCTCCACCGCCCCAGGATCGACCTCGGTGATCCGAACGGGTTGGCCGAGGAGCTCGAGCCGGAGCACCTGGCCGATGGCTCGCACCCCGAACTTGGCCGCGTTGTAGCCGGCTCCGCCCGGATAGCCCCGCAGGCCGGCGATCGACCCGACGAGCACGATGTGCCCGTCCCCACTTGCGACCAGGGCGGGAAGCAGGGTCTTCGTGACCCGGGCCAGGCCGAGCACGTTCGTCTCGAACATCCAGCGCCACGCGTCCTCGTCCGCGTCGGCCACAGGGGCGAGCCCCTTCGCGCCGCCCGCGTTGTTGACCAGGAGGGTGCACTCGGGCACCTCCGCGCAGAAGGCCGCCACCGACTCGGGGTCGGTGACGTCGAGCGGCAGGGCACGTGCGCCGATCGGCTTCGCGACGGCGTCGAGGGCGTCGATGCGGCGGGCGCCGATCACGACGTCCCAGCCCTCTGCCGCCAGTCGCGTCGCGGTCGCTGCGCCGATGCCCGACGACGCGCCCGTCACGACCGCTGTGCCGCGTGCCCCGCTCAGGTGAGCTCCTCGTCCGTGGCGGCCTCCTCGGCGTCCCCCGGGGCGATCGCCCCTTCCACCTCGGCCTCCTCGAGGTCCTCGAGGATGGCCTCCACCTCTTCGGTGCCCTTGCGGAGCTCCAGGACGAGGAACACCGCGGCCATGCCGATCGACAGGATCAGCAGCGGGATCCGGTAGTCGGCGATGAAGCCGAGGACGTCGTCGATGGGCGCGTCGAAGGTCTCCCCGAGGCGCCGGATGAGGTAGAGCCGTGCGATCGTGCCGGCGATGTTGACGATGAAGAAGCCGGCCACGCTCATGCCGGCGGCGCCGGCGAAGAGGCAGATGTACTGGTTGGGGGCGAAGAAGACGATCGGGTACGCGGCCTTGCCGAACCAGCCTTCCCACTGGCGCAGGGTCTGGCCGAGGGTCTTGGTGCGCCGCTCCATCCACGACAGCGCCATGTCGCCGTACCAGTAGCCGACGAGGAAGAAGAGCGGATCGGAGGCCAGGAGGCGGAGCGTGCCCACCGTGTAGTAGCTCCACGCGTCGAGCTGGTTCGTCACCAGGAGGAGCGTGCGGTTGCGGGCGTTCATCGACAGGAGCAGGAGCGGATGGGTGTCGACGAGCGTCGGGGCGATGGCGTCGCCCACGGCCGAGAGCACCATGAAGCCGACGATCGGGATCACCAGGAAGGTGAGGGTCCGCCGGTCGCGGGTCGGTCGGGTGGCTCGGGTGGAGGCCAAGACCGCCGAGTCTGACATCTCCTACAGTGACCGCGAGTTGCAACCGACCTCAGGGGGATGATGGCGATGCAAGGTCTCATGCAGGACGTCCCGCTCACGGTGCCCCACCTGTTCGGGCGGGCCGAGCGGCTGTTCTTCGACAAGGACATCGTCACCGCCACGGCCACCGGCCTCGAGCGCACGACGTACGGAGCGTGGGCCGAGCGCACCCGGCGCCTGGGCGGGGTGCTCGACGACCTCGCCATCAGCGAGCACGGGCGCGTGGCCACGTTCGGGTGGAACACGGCCCGGCACCTCGAGCTCTACTTCGCTGCGCCCTGCACCAACCGGGTGCTGCACACCCTCAACATCCGCCTGTTCCCCGAGCAGCTCGTCTACATCGCCAACCACGCCGAAGACGAGGTCATCTTCGTGGACCGCTCGCTGCTCGGCCTGTTGTGGCCCCTCGTCGACCAGCTCGAGACGGTGCGCCACTTCGTCGTCATGGACGATGGAAAGGGCGAGGTCCCGAGCCCCGACGGCGGCCGCCCGATCCACGACTACGAGGACCTCCTGTCGGCGGCATCACCGGTCGAGTTCCGCGTGGACGACGAGCGCCAGGCTGCGGCGATGGCCTACACCAGCGGCACCACCGGCAACCCGAAGGGCGTCGTGTACTCGCACCGCTCGACCTACCTCCACACGCTCGGCACCATGAGCTCCAGCGGCATCGGCGTGCAAGAGTCCGACCGCATCCTGCCGGTCGTCCCGATGTTCCACGCGAACGCCTGGGGTCTGGCCCACGCCGCGGTGGCATCGGGCGCCAGCCTCGTGATGCCCGGACCCGACCTGTCGCCGAAGGCGATCGCCACGCTCATCGAGGACGAGCGGATCACGATCGCGGCCGGCGTCCCCACGATCTGGATGGGTGTGCTGCCCGAGCTCAAGGGCCGCGACACGTCGTCCCTGCGGGCCATCCCGTGCGGCGGTTCCGCGGTGCCGCGGGCGCTCTCCGAGGGCTACCGCGCCCAGACCGGGCTCCCGATCATGCAGGCGTGGGGGATGACCGAGACCAGCCCCGTCGCGTCCGTGGGCCGGATCAAGTCGACCATCGACGCCACCCTCGACGACGAGGGTCGGGCCGACCTTCGCACCACGGTCGGCCAGCCGTCGGTGTGCGTCGACGTCAGGATCGTGCGGCCGGGGAGCACCGAAGAGCTCCCGTGGGACGGCGAGAGCTCGGGCGAGCTCCAGGTGCGGGGGCCGTGGATCGCGTCGTCGTACTACAACGACGAGCGCTCGCCGGAGTCCTTCACCGAGGACGGTTGGCTGAAGACGGGCGACGTCGCCGTCATCGACGAGCACGGCTACATGCGCCTCGTCGACCGCACGAAGGACGTCATCAAGTCGGGCGGCGAGTGGATCTCCTCGGTCGACCTCGAGAACGAGCTCATGGGCCACCCCAAGGTCGCCGAGGCGGCCGTGATCGGCGTGCCCCACCCGAAGTGGTCCGAGCGCCCGCTTGCGTGTGTCGTCGTCCGCGAGGGCGAGTCGCTCACCAAGGACGAGGTGCTGGCCTTCCTCGAGGACAAGGTGGCGAAGTGGTGGCTGCCGGACGACGTCGTGTTCGTCGACGAGATCCCGAAGACGAGTGTCGGAAAGTTCTCGAAGAAGGATCTTCGGGACAAGTTCGAGGGCTACGAGCTGCCGACCGTGTAGGGGTCGGCCGCGGGCGCGAAGCGCTCGTTCGGCGCGACCGGGCACAACCCGTCTGGGCCCTTCGACTCGTTCCGCTGAGGAACAGGTCGAACGCCTCAGTTGCTTTCGCGCGATGAGGTCCATCGTGCGGTCATGGACAGCCAGAACCGACGCCTGTTCGTTGCGTGGATCGCCTTCGCCGCCTTGATCGGATGCCTCGGTGTGGGTGGTCGCCCGCAGTCCTCGGACGGGTCCACGCACAAGGCCGCGATCACCACCGCGTCGCCGGTGGTCGACGACGGGTGGCGCGACTGGACCTGGTTCGCCACCACGACGACGACGCTCCCGCCTCCCACCACCACCGTGGCGCCGACGACGGTGCCGCCCACCACTGTGCCGCCGCCCCCGCCCCCGACCACCGTGGCGGCCCCACGCACGCCGCCGACCACTCGGGCCCCGGCCGCGCCGCCGACGACCGCGGCACCCGCCCCGGCGCCGTCAGGCGACCTTGCCACCTACGCCTCCGGGCTGCTCCAGGAGATGGTGCCGGCGGCGTGGCTTGCCGCGGTGCCCGCCCGGGTCAGCGTGATCGACGGCGACACCTCGTGGTCCTACGACGACGGCACCATCGACATGGCCGTCTCGCACCTGTCGTCGCACAACATCGCCCGCTTCACCGTGGCGCACGAGTGGGGTCATCTCGTGGCCTGGAAGTTCGGCACGAACGCCTACAACGGCGCCGGTCCCGCCGGCTTCCCCTACTCGGGGAGCCTGCCCGCGGAGATGTGGGCGGACTGCGTCGGCGTCGTCATCAGCGGCGTGTCGCAGCACTCCCACGGTCTCCCCGGGTGTCCCGGCGACGCGCTGAGCTTCACGTCGTCCTGGCTCGCCGGCGGGCCGCCTGGCCGCTAGCCGGGACATCACGCGGTGACGTCCCGGCGGGCGACGAGCGCGAGGGCCGTCGTGGCCGCGATCGCGGTGTAGACGACCGTGGTGAGCGCCGCTCGTCCGAGGCCGAGCTCGGTGGTGCCGCCCTGGATGAGCGAGCCGAGCACCTGTCCTGGGAACACGCGGAAGCCGGTGCTCCACGAGTCGACGATGATGTTCTCGAACGGCCCGGCCCAGGCGAACCCGACGGCCAGCGCGATCGGGGCGGAGCGGAAGATCACGGCGAGGGTGGTGCCGAAGATCGCCCAGCCGGCCACGCCCCCCAACACGGTCGCGTAGTCACGCAACGCGTCGCCGAGGCTCCCGAGGGAGAACCAGCTCGACGTGGAGATGTCCTGCGTCGGGGCCATCCCGAGCGACAGCACGAACGTGAACACCTCCGCGAGAGCCACGACGCCGGCTGCCACCATGAAGATGCCCACCAGCTTGCCGACGATGACGCGGAGACGGTGCGGGTTGCGGAGGAGCAGCGCGCGGAACGTCCCGCCCGAGAACTCGCCGGCCATGAGTGCGATGAAGGTGACGAACACGAGGAATCCGACGTACGACGCCCCGACCGCGAACACCTCGGTGCCCCCGCCCTGGGCGGTGAGCTCGGCCACCGTCGTGGCGCCTCGGGCCGCGGGATCGGCCGCGTCGTCGGCGGCGGACATGACGGCGAGTGTGGCGACGGCCGAGAAGAGCAACGCCGCCCCGGCGGTCAACAGGATGGTGCGCCGCCGGACGAGGCGGAGCAGCTCTGCGTGGATGATCCTGGTCATCGGTTTCCTCCTTGCACCATGGACAGGTAGCGGTCTTCGAGGGTCGTGCGGAGTGGGGTGAGCTCGACGAGCACCATCCCGGCGTCGAAGGCGGTCCGGTTCACCGACGCCGCGAGATCGCCGAGGTCGGCGCCGTTGATGCTCACGACGAGCCGGTCGTCCTGGAGGTCGACCTGGTGGCCGTGGGCCACGAGGAGCTCCTGCAGGGCAGGGTGGTCATCGGGGTGCTCGGGGATGACGGCGAGCCCGCCGGCGACGCCGTCGAGCAGCTCGCGGGTCGGGCCCTGGTAGAGCGAGCGGCCGGTGTCGATCAGCACGAGCCAGTCGCACACCTGCTCGAGCTCGCTGAGGTCGTGGGACGACACGAGGACGGTCCGACCGGTGCCGGCCAGCCGCCCGATCAGCGACCGCATCTCGCGCACCCCCTGCGGGTCGAGGCCGTTGGCCGGCTCGTCGAGGATCAGGAGCTGCGGGTCGCCGAGCAGGGCCGCGGCGATGCCCAGGCGTTGCTTCATGCCGAGCGAGTAGCTGCGGTAGCGGTCGTCGCCCCGACCGTCGAGGCCGACGGTGTGCAGCAGCGCCGGGATCTGGCGGGTGTCGTGGCCGGCAACGGTTGCGAACACCCTGAGGTTCTCGGCCCCGGTGAGCGAGGGGTAGAACGCCGGCGTCTCGATGAGCGCGCCGACCTTGGGGAGGTAGGCCGCGGGGTGCTCGATCGACGCGCCGAGCACCGTGCCGGTGCCGGCGGTCGGCCGTACCAGGCCGAGCAGCATCGCCATGGTGGTGGTCTTGCCGGCCCCGTTCGGGCCGACGAAGCCGGCGACGACGCCGGTCGGCAGCTCGATGTCGAGGTCGGCGACGGCGTTGCGGGATCCGTAGCGCTTGGTCAACCCCGTCACGGACAGGGCGGTGGATGTCGAGGTGGAGGTCATGCCTCCATGGTCACGACATCGGGTCGTGCTGTCGTCGGTC
>Ga0190265_10004111_pt1 | contig 10047 bp, 8 predicted proteins | sample Popmic124T_FD_133135 | JGI IMG/M metagenome (GOLD analysis project Ga0190265, IMG submission 133135) | Populus adjacent soil microbial communities from riparian zone of Indian Creek, Utah, USA - 124 T | ecosystem: Environmental > Terrestrial > Soil > Riparian zone | place: USA: Utah | collected...
CGCCAACGAGCACGTGTGCGGGGCGATGACGCTGGAAGGCGCGCCGCACCTCGACGTGCAGCATTTGCCCGTCTTCGATTGCGCCAATCCGTGCGGCCGCAAGGGCAAGCGCTTCCTGTCGGTGGGCAGCCACATCTACATGATGGCGGCGGCGCAGCCTTTCATCTCGGGCGCCATCTCCAAGACTATCAACATGCCCAACGACGCCAGCGTAGAGGACTGCAAGGAGTCCTACATGCTCTCCTGGCGGCTGGCGCTGAAGGCCAACGCGCTCTACCGCGACGGCTCCAAGCTGTCCCAGCCGCTCAACTCGCAGTTGCTGGCCGACGATGCCGAAGAGGCCGAGGAGATCGTCGAACAGCTCACCGCCGACAAGCCGATGGCGGCGCGCGCAGCCGTGATGGCGGAGCGGATCGTCGAGCGCATCATCGAACGCAAGCGTGAGCGCGAGAAGCTGCCGAACCGGCGCAAGAGCTACACGCAGAAGGCCACCGTCGGCGGGCACAAGGTGTATCTCCACACCGGCGAGTACGAGGATGGCCGGCTCGGCGAGATCTTCATCGACATGCACAAGGAAGGCGCCGCCTTCCGCAGCCTGATGAACAACTTCGCCATCGCCATCTCGCTCGGCCTGCAATACGGCGTGCCGCTGGATGAGTATGTGGAGGCCTTCACCTTCACGCGCTTCGAGCCGGCCGGCCTCGTGCAGGGCAACGACACCATCAAGAACGCCACCTCGATCCTCGACTACATCTTCCGCGAGCTGGCGGTGTCGTATCTAGGCCGCAACGATCTGGCGCACGTCGACCTGAGCGAGATCGCTAACACCGGGCTCGGCTCATCCGAGGAGGAACTGGAAGAGCAGGCACCACCGCCCGCCGCCAAGTTCCTGTCCCGCGGGCTACTGCGCGGGCAGGAGGGCCGGGTGCTGGCGTTGCGCACGACGACGAGCGTTGCGGTGGCGGAGCAGCCCAATCTTTCCGGCCCCGTCGCCTCGATGCAGCAGGAGGTGGCAACGGCGTTCCAGCCACAGCCCGAGACGGCGCGAATGGAAACGGCGGTTGGGGCGCTCACCGCCCTGCAGCAGGAACTTTCGATCACCGAGGCGGCGCGGATGCTGAAGGACCAGCTCGACGCCAGGGCCAAGGACCGCATCGTCAAGGAGAACCAGGGGTTTGATCGCGTCGCCGAAGCCCGCATGAAGGGCTACGAAGGCGAGGACTGCCGCGAGTGCGGGAATTTCACACTAGTGCGGAATGGCACATGCCTGAAGTGCGATACGTGCGGTGGGACGAGCGGGTGTAGCTAGTCAATCAAGGGTAGGGTGGCCAAGCACAATTTCTGGCCACCTTGCCCTGGGCTTTCCGGCAATGCTGAATATCCCTTCAGCCTGACAAACAGCCCATTGACGTAAGCGTAGGTGACAACTATGTGATGCCGCCAGCTGGGATCAGGTTTCCGAGTCCGGCGGCAAGTACCAAAAGGCGCGTTGAAAATTCGCGGTTTCGGATCTCTTAGGGGGTGGTCATGGAACTTTCGAATTACGAAGTCGTGCGCTATCCGTCTGGTCAATTCGTCATCACGCGCCTGCCGCTTGCGGCCAACGGCGCGCCGATCTCCGGCCCGCGCGACGTCATGGGCTCCTACTTCAGCGAAGCGGACGCACAGACGGCACTCGACCGCATGATCGCGGCCGCCCGCGACGAGCGGCGCCACGCGGCCTGACGAGCGCCGGGCAGACGGGCCGCCGGCCGGTCGATTCTTACGATGTCAAAGAGCGGGCACCTTTCGGGTGTCATCGGGCGACTGAATTTGGGCGCAGACGCCCTCGTTAATCGATCGACAGCCGAATGGTAGCAGGTCGGGGATAAGCCGCCCCCAAGGACGGGGCCTGAGGGCCGCGAGGACCCGCGCTGCCGTTGATAAGTCGCTTTTGCTCCTCTTGGCCGTCACACGAATCAGGCTTGGCTGACGCCATCGCATCGCGGGGAGTTGCGCCATGGGTTCGATCGCGCCGGAACGCACGCATCCATCGATCTACCTTCTCAATGATCACCTCGACGCGGCGCTCGCCATGGGCGAGGACCTGCTGAGGGAGAGGGTGGCGCTCGACAATCCGCCCGGGGCTTCGCCGCTGCGCGACTGGATGCGGCACAACCGCGACCTCAATCACTTCCTCACCACCGCGCGTACCCTGGAGTACGCCATGACTGCGCGGCTGCTGCAGGCGCGCAAGCGGGCGGAGGAACTGAAACGCAAGGAGACGAAGCTCAAGCCGCTGATCGGCCTGTTCGTTGCCGGAACGGCATCGCTGGTGGATGCCGCCGCGGAACTGGGCGATACGGATGCGCGCGATTTCGACGGGCTCGATACGGGCCTGAGCTTCCTGCGCCAGCGGGGCCTGCTGGCACCGGATGTCGCGGGTTTGGAGGGGCTGGCGCAGCTTTCCGTGGGTGAGGAATATCTCGTGGCGGGGCGCATCCGCCTGGGCACGCTGATGGATCTGGTTGCGACGTTCCTCGATACGCTCGACCTGTTGTTCGACCTCTATGCCGAGCGGGCGGAGGGCGAGGATGCCGTGGTGGTGCCGCCCGAGGCCGTTGGGCCGCTTCCCGCCGAGCCGGCACCTACCCGCTAGGCGCTTTTCGCCAGCCTGCCGCTGGGTTAGCCTTCCGGCAAGGAAGCCGGAGGAGGCCCATGCAGACCATTCAGGTCAAGAAGCTCGACCACGTCAACATTCATACCGCCAACGTCGACCGCCTGGTCGAATGGTACGACCGCGTGCTCGGCATGAAGGCCGGCGACCGCCCGCCGTTCCCGTTTCCGGGCGCGTGGCTTTACTGCGGGGGCGAGCCGACCATCCATCTCGTGGGCGTGGAGAAGCAGCCGCAGGTGTCGGGCGTGACGCTCGAGCATTTCGCGTTCTCGGCTGTCGGGCTGAAGGATTTCCTGGCGCGGCTGGAGGAGAACTGCGTGAAGTATGACGCGCGCAAGGTGCCGCGCATGGAGGGCGTGCAGATCAACGTCTGGGACCCGGATGGCAATCACATCCACATCGACTTCGCGGGGCCCGAAGTGGCGGGCGTGAACTTCAAGGAAGTGGATGCGACCGCGATGGCGCGGTGAGGGGGGACGTCATTCCCGCGAGCGCGGTAGCGCGGTTAGCGGGAAACCAACCGGCAAGCTCAGCCTGAGAAGCTGGATTCCCGCTCAGCGCTGCGCTTGGCGGGAATGACGCGATACGCCGTCCGACAATTCACTTCCGCCCGTGTTGGGTCATCGCTGACGCTCGACCACCTACGTCGAGCGTCCTACTACGGCTTGGGGGATGACGAATCGCTGGCCGAGCGCTCGGCGTGCTGCCGGCCGAGCGAGAAGCTCAGCCAGAGCCATGCCAGCGCGGCCGGCAGCGTGACGACAACGATGGACCCGAAACCGAGGCCGACCGCGCGGAAGCCGTTGAGGAACCAGGCGGACGCGGCATCGCCGCCGCGGAAGACGACGGTGTCGTTGAAGTTCTGCGCCTTGTATTTCTCTTCGGGGTCCACGAGCGTGTAGAGCACCTTCATCGCCGGATTGGCGAGCGCGAAGGCCACCGTGCGCTCAACGGCAAGGACAGAGACCACAACGGCAAGCGTAGGTGAGATGGCCAGCGCGACGAGCCCGAGCGCCGCGGAGGCCGGGAGTACGGCTGCTGAAATGCCGACGCCGAAATTCTGCATGACGCGCGCGGCGAGGAACACCTGGACCAGGATCGTGAGCACGCTCACGGCGAGGTCGACGCGGGCGAACAGCTCCACGCGCGACGTGCGATCCATGGCGGCTTCGCCGACGATCCGGGCCTGCTCGAGGTAGAAGAAGGTGCCGACGAAGTTGCCGAGTAGAATCCAAAGCGCGATCTGGAACAGGTAGGGCGAGCGCCAGACGGCGCGCGCACCTTCGAGCAGGCCGCGCCGTCCGACAGGTTCCTCGTCGCCGGCGCCGGAAAGGCCGGCAAAGAGCTTCCGCAAGGCGAGAGCAGCGATGACTGCGGCCGCTAGAAAGAGGCCCGAGACGATGAGGAGATTGTTCGGGCCGATCACCCGCACGAGACTTTGCGTGATGAGCGGGCCGGCGAATGCGCCAGCGGTTCCGCCTGCCGCAATGAAGCCGTAGAGCCGCTTGGCCTGATCGTTTCGCCACAGGTCCGACATCAGGCTCCAGAACAGTGACACCACGAACAGGTTGAAGACGCTGACCCACACGAAGAACGTGCCGGCGACGATCGCGCCGTGGACGCCAGCCTTGAACACAACCCAGAACAAGACAAGGTTGAGGATGAAGAAGCCGTAGATGACGGGCACGATGCGCCGGCGGGCGAAGTTCGACACGACCCAGCCGAATAGCGGCACGGCCGCCAGCATCACGAGAAAGACGATGGCGAAGAGCCACTTGAGGCCATCCGGACCCACCGTCACGCCCATCTCGTCGCGCAGGGGACGAAGGATGTAGTAGGCACAGAGCACCGAGAAGAAGTATGCGAACGACCAGAGGACGCTGGCGATCTCCGTGCGCTCGACCTGGACGACGCGCTGCAACGCACGCCCGGGAGTGCCCGGCGACGGATGTGATGATGACAAGTGCTTTCCCCAGCTGGCTGAACCACCGATGTTAGCAGTTGCCAGGCGGGCTGTCGGCGGCGCCCTCTCAAGGGTGCGCCAGCTGACCCTCGAGCGCGACCCTGTGCTGCTGCTGGGCCGCATGGGACGCTGGCGATGGCCCTGGCTCGTGGTGGGTCTCGCCCTTACGGCGGCTGTTTTTCTTCAGCTCAGCATTTTTGCAGGCGCCTTCGAGGACACGGCGACGGCGAGAGGGATGATAGGAGACGATATCTCGCAAAGCGTCTTTCCCATCGACCCCGCGCAGCCGGCGACGTTCGTTCTCCTGGTTTTGACGTCGCTGCCTTTCCTGCTTGCCGCGCTCCCGGCCGTCGTGCTCGTACACGGGCAGTCCTGGCGCCGGGTGCTTTCCTGGGGCGCTGGTTTCCAGTGGCGGCAATTCTTTCGGACTGCGGGCGCGCTGCTGGCGCTCGGCATTGTGGGCGCCGGTGCCGGCTACATCGTTGAGCCGCAGCAGTATCAGTTTCCCGCCCGCAGCACGTTTTTCTTATTCTGGGCCTTGCTGGCGCTCGGGGTGGTGTTCGTGCAGTCATTCGGGGAGGAGGTGCTGTTCCGCGGCTACCTCGTGCGCTGGGTAGGAGCGGTGCTGCCGTTTCGCATTCCCGTGACGGCGGCAGTGATTGCGGTGTTCGTCGCGGGCCATCTCGGCAACGAGGACGTGCGCCGGGATATCGCTCTCAACATCCTCTATTTCGTGGTGGTGGAGGCTATATCATACGCACTGCTGTTCCGTACGCAGAACCTGGCGGCGTCGGCGGGGCTGCACTGGATGAACAACGTGATGGCCCTGATGGCACCGAGCCTGCCGGGCCAGCCGACCGCACTTGCGGTGATGATCTATACCGATCCCGTCTATGCGGCAGGTGGGAGCCGGCTGCTCGATGTTTTCACGCATACCGCGGGAGGCATCGGTCTCGCGGCGCTGCTGACACTGCTGCTGTGGCGGCGGTCGCCGTTCTATATCGAGAAGGCTCCCGTGCCGGTGCCCGCGATCGTGCCAGCCATCGCAAATGCAGGCGGAAAACCGGGAGCCGCGGCGTCTGAAGCCCGCTGATACGCCGAGGGGCATCAAGTGCTGGTCATCGGCCCGCGGCGCGGCTTCGTCGTGGCGAGCGTCGTCTCGGTGAGCGCGATGCCGAGGCCGGCGAGCGCCTTGCGCTGCTCGGCGGGCGGCGTGCGCATCAAGGTGTCGCCGTAGCGGGTGACCTTGGCGACTGCGGGGAGGGCGTGCGTGCGCTCGAACCAGGCGCAGGCCTTTGCCCAGCGGGCGGCATCGGGCGTCGACCGGGCCCAGCGCAGGTTGCAGGCGAAAGCTGCAACGGAGATATCGGCAATGCCAGGCTCGCCGAACAGGAAGCCCTCGGCGGGAGCCAAGCTCTCCAGGTAGTCCATCACCGGCGGCAGGTCTTCGGCAACCGCGCGGGCGATCCTATCGGTCTCGCGCTCTTTGCCGAACACGAAGGGCAGGACCACCGCGTGATAGAATATCTTCCAGATCGCCACACTGCCAAGGCGTGTGTCGGCGAACTCCTCCACCCAGCGCGCGCGGGCCCGCTCCACCGCGCCGGACGGCAGCACGGCCGGTGATGGATAGCGCTCCTCGAGATATTCGCAGATCACCGTGCTGTCGCAGAGCGAGACCTGATCGTCGATGAAGACCGGTATGCGCCGCAGGGGAGAGAGTTCGCTGAACTTGTCGTCGCCGAAGAAAGGCACGATGGGACGAGACGGTAAGGTACACCCTTCAGCTCGCACACGGCGAGCACCTTGCGCACGTAGGGCGAGACGGGGCCGCCGATGATGGTTGCCGGTTGCACAGACGTATCCATCATGTCCTTCTGGACGCATCGCGTTGATGTTGAAATCGTAGCGCGAACATTCCTTGTGTAATTCAACCAGCAACCGAATGCCATTGGAGTTCCGCGCAGCGCGAACTAGGGCGCGAACGGATGCGAGGCCACCCCGTGTGGCAGGCAACTGGACTAAGGCTGGTCGTCGCGTGGCCTTAGGCATTTTAAGGATTGCAGTCCACGGCCGACGCGTCGAGGGCCAACGGTTAAGCGCGCTGGCGATTTGAGTTGAACATGGCGATGGGGTCTGCGCCGCACTCTGTGGCAAGTGGTGGCCAAACCTGATTGCGCCCTTTGCGCTTCGCCGCGTAGAGCGCGCTATCCGCTGCGGCGATCAGCTCGGGTGCGCTGAGATCGGTTACCGCCGCCGAGGCGACGCCAAAACTCGCCGTGACAATGCCGCGCACACTCGAGCCCTCATTGAGGATGGCCGCGCTCTCGATCGCCCGTCGCGCCCTCTCCGCAACCCGCATGGCGTCGACGGCGTCCGTCTTGGGCAGCAGCAACAGGAATTCTTCCCCGCCGTAGCGGACGGCGTGATCTCCGACGCCGCGCAATTCGGCGGCCAGTACGGCAGCAACGCGCTTCAGGCAGATGTCTCCGGCCCCATGGCCGTATCGGTCGTTGAGGTTCTTGAAATGATCGATGTCGACGAGCACGATGGACACGGGGCAATCGGCGTCCGGCACCGCCCAAAGCTTATTCAGTTCTTCGTCCAAATGGTGCCGATTGGTCAGCCCGGTGAGCGCATCCCGCTTCGATGCCGCATCCGCTTGGGCATGCCGCAGTCGGTCCCTGAGCGAGTAGAGGTAGGCGCGCCGCAGGTCGCGCTCCATCGTGTAGTTCGCAACGAGTGTAATGTAGGCGCAGATGGCGAGCTGAACCAAAATCAAAGCCGCGACGTGGCCCGAGAGGTAGGGCACCGTGAGCACCAGCGCGCCGTGGCAAACCAATATCGCAGCCGTGACAGCGCGGGCGAATGGAAACGCCAGCCGATGCAGTGAAACGTTCGTGTAAAGCAGCGTGGGTATGATGACGTACTGATAGTGCGCTGCGCTCGCGCTTGTCGTGGTTGCGAAGCCATAGTCGATCTGCAGGCAGATGACGAGTGGTATGCTCGCCGCCAAGAATTCGCGCATGAATGGGGTTGGCCGTCTGGAAATTAGCCAAGCCGCCGTTAGCATCCAGGGAGTGACTACGCCGAAGTGGAGCAAGGTTGCCCGCCACAGCACGTCGGGCACCAGGAGCCAATCGGCGACCAGGAAGCAATTATACAGGACGACCGAGACCAGGATGCCGATAGTAAGACGCTCGCAGCGGCGGGCGTGCGTATCCGCCTCGAATTGGCGCTCGATCGCGGGCGGAAAAGAAATGCTCCGCTTCCGACGGCGTTCCATCGACTTCTCGACTTCTTCGAGTGTCACTGCCGCGTTCGACATTCGAGGCGCCCGTCGGTTAGATGGGCCCAGGCTAGGACAAGGGGATTTCAGAAGTACTGAGCGGCAAGGTTAATTGTTCCTGTCGATGCGGTTAGCGGCGCCTCGTAAGGCTGCCGTGTCCCCTGGCCAACCGAAGGCCAATGGACGAAATACGCGTTCGCGATTGGAATGCCTGATCGGGGCCGTCTTCGTCTCCTGTTGGCACGAACCAGCCGACTTCCGCGCTGCAGCGCTTCAGTCCGCTACCGGGGGCTCTGCTGACGCCACAAAGAACGCACCCGCCTCGCCTGTAACAGCCCGGGCTCGCATAACTCCATGCGAGCGCTTCTCCTTTAGGAACTCACGGCCTAGGCTCGCGCGCACAGGCCTGGGAAGCGAAAACATGCTGTGAATTCTTGGACGCGCCAACTCGTTCAATGTGCGCAAGGTATTGTGGACGTGTGACGAGATCGGCATCCCCTTCGAGCGCGAAGACTGGGGCCGCGGCTACCAGCCGACGAACGACCCGACGTTCCTGGCGGTCAATCCGATCGGGCTGGTGCCGGCGGTGATCGACGACGACGTGGTGCTGCGAGAATCCAACACGATCGTGCGCTACCTTGCGTCCAAGTACGGGCGGGGCGATCTCTATCCGGTCGACCTCGTTCAGCGCGCCCGCGTCGAGCAGTGGATGGACTGGGCGAACTACGAGACGTCGATCTCCCTTCGTGGCGCCTTCCTCGGCGGGATGCTGAACGAGCCGCCGTGGAACGATAACTGGTTCGTCGGGCAGGGTCGGCGGCAGATCACCAAGGAGGTCGGCCAGCTCGACAAGCATCTGGCTGAAACGGGTCCGCACTATGTTGCAGGCGCAGCCTTCACGGTAGCCGACATTCCGATCGGGCTGGTGGTCAACCGCTGGTTCTGCCTCAACTTCGAGCGGCCGGAATACGAAGCCGTGGCTGCCTACTACGACCTTCTGAGCGAGCGGCCGGCCTACCGCGCGCACGTGCGCAACGGCCTTCCCTGAGCTGCGGCGCTATTGCCTCGGTTTGCCGGCTTCTGCCCTTGACTCGACGCTCATGGGGGGTAGGTTCCGCGCGCCTCGCATCGGGTGGGGCGGACTCAACCAGCAGAGGCCGTTATGGGAGCGCTTCCCGCCGGATTTCTCGCCGACAGCGTCAACCGCATCTCCCCGTCCCAGACTATCGGGATGGCGACGAAGGCGCGCGAGCTGAAAGCGAAAGGCCGGGACGTGATCTCGCTGTCGGCCGGCGAGCCCGATTTCGATACGCCCGACAACATCAAGGAGGCGGCCATCCGCGCCTTGCGCGAGGGTAAGACCAAGTACACCGACGTCGACGGCATCCCCGAGCTGAAGGCGGCCATTGCGGCCAAGTTCAAGCGCGAGAACGGCCTCGACTACAAGGTCTCGCAGATCTCGGTGGGCACCGGCGGCAAGCAGGTGCTCTACAACGCGCTGCTGTGCACCCTGAACCCCGGCGACGAGGTCGTGATCCCGGCGCCCTACTGGGTGTCGTATGCCGACATTGTGCTGCTTGGCGGCGGCAAGCCCGTGTCCGCCAATTGCCGGATCGAGGACGGCTATAAACTGAAGCCCGAAGTCCTGGAGAAGGCGATTACGAAGAAGACCAAGTGGTTCCTCTTCAATGCGCCCTGCAATCCGTCGGGCGCGGCCTATAGCAAAGCGGAGATCAAGGCGTTGACCGACGTCTTGATGAAGCATCCGCACGTCTGGGTGCTGACGGACGACATGTACGAGCACCTGCTCTACGACGACCGCGAGTTCTTCACGCCGGCCCAGGTCGAGCCGGGGTTGTATGAACGCACGCTGACCCTGAACGGCTTCTCCAAGGCCTACTGCATGACGGGTTGGCGGCTCGGCTACGCGGGAGGATCGGAGCAGCTCATCAAGACGATGTGCAAACTGCAGTCGCAGTGCACCTCCAACCCCTCCTCCATCACGCAGTGGGCGGGCGTGGAGGCGCTGAACGGTCCGCAGGACTTCATCCCGCGCAATCGCGACGCCTTCAAGGAGCGGCGTGACCTTGTCGTCTCCATGCTGAACCAGGCGAAAGGCATGAGGTGCCCGAAGCCGGA
>Ga0190265_10004112_pt1 | contig 10046 bp, 10 predicted proteins | sample Popmic124T_FD_133135 | JGI IMG/M metagenome (GOLD analysis project Ga0190265, IMG submission 133135) | Populus adjacent soil microbial communities from riparian zone of Indian Creek, Utah, USA - 124 T | ecosystem: Environmental > Terrestrial > Soil > Riparian zone | place: USA: Utah | collected...
CGAGTGGCGCATCGACATCGACCCGATGCCCGAGGCCGGCTACGCCGACGTGCGTCGCGTGGCGCACGTCGTGCACGAGATCCTCGACGAGCTGGGCGCCACCGGCTGGCCGAAGACGTCCGGCGGCAAGGGCATGCACGTCTACGTGCGGATCGCGCCGGAGAACGGGTTCGGCGACGTGCGGCGGGCCGCGCACGCGTTCGCCCGGGAGGTCGGGCGCCGGTGCGACCTGGTCGACCTGACGTGGTGGCGGAAGGACCGCAACCCGGCGTCGATCTTCGTGGACTTCAACCAGAACACCCGCGACCACACCATCCGCAGCGCCTACTCGGTACGCGGCGTGCCGGAGGCGGTGGTGTCCACCCCGATCCGTTGGGACGAGATCGACTCGGCCGAGCCGGGTGACTTCACCATCGCCACGGTGCCGAAGCGGTTCGCCGAGCTGGGTGACCTGCACGCGGGCATCGACGACGCGGTGTTCCTGATCGACGAGCTGCTGGAGTGGGCCGACCGGGACGAGCGCGACGGTGCGGACGATGCCCCCGCACCACAGGACCTCTGACCACTTCGGCCCCGGCTCGAACCCAGGTTCCACTGCCTCTCAGCCGGCGGCAGTGCGGCCCGCAGTGCGCTCGGGCGCGGCGGCGTGGTGGAGGCGGGTGAACTCGGCGATCAGGTCCGGGAGCTGGTAGTGCGCGTTGAGGCCGCTGGGGTTGGGCAGCACCCAGACCCGGGTGGCGCCGAGCGGTTCCGGCTGCCGGCCCACCGCGGCCGTCGGCGTCCCGAACGCGGTGCGGTAGGCGCTGATCCCGACGACGGCCAGCCAGGACGGGCGCATGCGGGCGGTCAGCTCGCGCAACCGCTGCGCCCCGGCCACGAGTTCGGCCGCGGTGAGCTCGTCGGCGCGGGCGGTGGCCCGGGCGACCAGGTTGGTGACGCCCAGCCCGAGCCCGGCCAGCTCGCCCTGCTCGGCCGGGAGCAGCCGTCGCGGGGTGAAGCCGGCGCCGTGCAGCGCCGGCCAGAACCGGTTGCCGGGGCGCGCGAAGTGGTGCCCGGTGGCCGCGCTGACCAGGCCCGGGTTGATGCCGCAGAACAGCACCCGCAGCGGCGGGTCACCCGGCCCGGGCAGCACGTCCGCGATCACCCGCTCGCGCGCCGCGGCCAGCTCCGCCGCCGTCCACCGTGCCACGACCGCAGTCCAGCACGGCGGTGTGATCAACGGGACGCCGGGGTCGAACGAACACGGTCGGGCGACCCTGAGGTCCCTCTCGGCCCGCGGGGGGCCCGGACGGGCAGGATGGCCGCGTGGACCTGCCCGTGATGCCGCCGGTCAAGCCGATGCTGGCCAAGCCGCAACCCGCCATCCCCACCGGCCAGCTCTACGAGCCCAAGTGGGACGGCTTCCGCTCGATCATCTTCCGGGACGGCGACGAGGTGGAGATCGGCAGCCGCAACGAGAAGCCGATGACCCGCTACTTCCCGGAGGTGGTCGACGCGGTGCTGGCGCATTTCCCGCAGCGCGCGGTGATCGACGGGGAGATCGTGGTGCTGGACCGGGAGCGCAACTCGCTGGAGTTCGAGGTGCTGCAGCAGCGCATCCATCCCGCGGTCAGCCGGGTGAACCTGCTGGCGGTCCAGACGCCGGCCAGCTTTGTGGCCTTCGACCTGCTGGCCCTGGGCGACGAGGACCTGACCGAGCGCCCGTTCGCCGAGCGGCGCCGCATGCTGGAGCAGGCGCTGGCCCCGGCGAAGCCGCCGATCCACCTGACCCCGATCACCGACGACCACGACGAGGCGCGCGCCTGGTTCGAGCAGTTCGAGGGGGCCGGGCTGGACGGGCTGATCGCCAAGAAGCCCGAGCAGCCCTACCAGCCCGACAAGCGGGTGATGACGAAGATCAAACACGAGCGCACCTGCGACTGCGTGGTCGCCGGGTACCGGGTGCACAAGTCCGGACCGGACGCCATCGGATCGCTGCTGCTCGGGCTGTACGACGAGCGCGGGGTGCTGGCCTCGGTCGGGGTGATCGGCGCGTTCCCGCTGGCCCAGCGCAAGGAGCTGTTCATCGAGATGCAGCCGCTGGTCACGGAGTTCGAGGGGCACCCGTGGAACTGGGCGGCGCACGAGCAGGGCGAGCGCACACCGCGCAAGAACGAGACCAGCCGCTGGAACGCCGGCAAGGACCTGTCGTTCACCCCGCTGCGCCCGGAACGGGTGGTGGAGGTGCGCTACGACTACATGGAGGGCGTGCGGTTCCGGCACACCGCGCAGTTCGTGCGTTGGCGGCCGGACCGGGATCCCGAGTCGTGCACCTACGAGCAGCTGGAGCAGCCGGTGACCTTCGACCTGGCCGAGGTGCTCGGGCTGCGCTGAGCCAGGCCGACCTGAGCCGGGCCCAGGTCCCCGTCCATGATCCATTCTCCGCGGTCGGCCAGGTCCGACTGCCGGGCCGCCCACTGCCGGGGCGGCGGCGGGAGCAGGTCCGGGCTCCAGTACTCCCGGTCCAGCTCGATGACCGGCAGTCCGGTCAGTGCGCCGAGGCGTCGGGCCAGCGTCGACTTCCCGGCGCCACCGCGCCCAGCACGGCCACGCGACGCACCTCGGCGCGCCCGCTCAGCCCGACGTGGCCGCGAGCTGGCCGCAGGCGGCGGCGATCTCCCGGCCTCGGGTGTCGCGCACCGTGCAGGCCACGCCGGCGGCCTGCACCCGGCGCACGAACTCGTCCTGCACCCGGCGCGGGGAGGCGTCCCACTGGCTGCCCGGGGTCGGGTTGAGCGGGATCAGGTTGACGTGCACCCGCTTGGTCCCGACCTGCTGCCGCAGCAGCGCACCGAGCAGGTCGGCCCGCCACGGCTGGTCGTTGACGTCGCGGATCAGCGCGTACTCGATCGACACCCGGCGGCCGGTGGCCTGTGCGTAGCGCCGCGCCGCGGCCAGCACCTCGTCGACCTTCCACCGGTTGTTCACCGGCACCAGGGTGTCGCGCAGCTCGTCGTCGGGGGTGTGCAGCGACACCGCCAGGGTGACCGGCAGTTTCTCGGCGGTCAGCTTGTCGATCGCCGGCACCAGCCCGACGGTGGACACGGTGACCCCGCGCGCGGAGATGCCCAGCCCGTCCGGGGCCGGTTCGGTGATCCGGCGCACGGCCGCGATCACCCGCTTGTAGTTGGCCAGCGGCTCGCCCATGCCCATGAAGACCACGTTCGACAGCCGCATCGGGGCACCCAGCGCACCGTCGCGGGCCGCCACCGCGGCCTGCCGCACCTGCTCGACGATCTCGCCGGTGGACAGGTTGCGCTGCAGGCCACCCTGCCCGGTGGCGCAGAACGGGCAGGCCATCCCGCAGCCGGCCTGGCTGGACACGCACACCGTGGCCCGGTCCGGGTAGCCCATCAGCACCGACTCGGCCCGGGTGCCGTCGTGCCCGCGCCACAGCGTCTTGCGGGTGGCCCCGCCGTCGCACTCCAGCTCCTGCACGGGCGTGACCAGCGGCGGCAGCAGGGTGCTCAGGGGCTCCCGGGCCGCGGCCGGCAGGTCGGTCATCGCGGCGACGTCGGCGGTGAGCCGGCCGAAGTAGTGCCGGGCCAGCTGATCGGCCCGGAAGGTGGGGAGCCCCAGCTCGCCGACGGCGGCCCGGCGCTGCGCGGGGTCGAGGTCGGCGAGGTGGCGCGGCGGGAGGACCCGGCGCGGGGCATCGAAGACGAGCGGGAGGACGGTCATGACCCACCCGATTGTGCCAGGGCCGGTCAGCGCCGGGCCCGCTCCCTGGCCTCGGCGAGCAAACCGGTGCGCTGGGCGCCGAACGCCCACAGCAGCGCGCCCGCCCCCAGCCCGACCAGGCCCTGCGGGAAGAGCCGCCCGGCCGAATCCAGCGCGAGCACCGCACCGGCCGCGCCGAGCACCATCAGCGTCGAGCCGGCGGCGACCGGCGTGCGCTGCTCGAGCGCCGGTGCGGCCAGCAGCAGGGCCAGCCCGAATGCGGCGCAGGCCAGCGGGACGGTCAGCTCACCGTAACCGAGATAGCCCAGCCCGACGGCCACCGCTGCGATCACCGCCAGCGTCCCGCCGAGCAACCGCAGCAGTCGCCGCCGGCCGCCGGGCCGCAGCTGGGCACCTGCGGGGTGGACCCGGCGCAGGGCGGCGACCAGCGCGCCGGTGATCCCGAGGCCGAGGGCCAGCACGGCGGTGCTCAGGCCGCCGCCCAGCGCGACCGCGCCGACCGTCCACCACACGCCGGCCGCGACCGTCTCGAGGTAGGGCACCGCGGGAGCTCGCATGCCTCCACGGTAGCGACGGCGGCCAGCGCGCTGCCCGCCCGGACCCGCCAACAGTGCCGGGCCGCAGCTCAGGACCGTGCCCGGCGCTCCCGGTCGCGCCGTGGCGTCGCCGGTCCACCACGGTGTCGGTCAGTGTCGGGGCTCGGTGTCGCCGGCACGCAGCGGGCGCTCCGGATCGCGCTCGCGCTGGGCCACGCGCGCCCCCCGTGTCGTCGCGATTCCCGTGCGCCGCACGTGCAGCCGGTAGCCGACCGGCAGCGTGACTCCGCTGGTCCGGGCGATCGCGCGGTCGGCGACCGGCCGGGAGAACTCGATGCGCAGTACCGCCTCGCACGTCGCCCGGTCCGGGAAGCGCCATACCGTGGGCACCCGCCGCATCGAGAAGCCCTGCCGCGCGAAGAACCGCTCGACCGCGTGCGGGTCGTAGTGCGGGATGTCCGCGCGCATCCAGTCGCCGTAGGGCGCCACGGTCGCGTCCAGGTCGATGATCGCGATCGCGCCGCCGGGACGCAGCACCCGCTCGGCCTCCGCCAGCCCCGGCTCGCAGCCCGGGCCGAAGAAGTACGCGGTGCGGGCGTGCACCAGATCCACCGACCGGTCCGGCAACGGCAACGCCGCCGCTCCCGCCGCGAACACCCGGGCCACGTCCCCCGCCCGCGCCCGGGCCCGCTCCACCAGCGGAAGATACGGCTCCACCCCGACCACCGACGCCGCCTCGGCCGCGAAGAGCGGCAGGTGGAAGCCGTCGCCGCAGCCCACGTCGAGCACGTCGGCGCCGGCCCACGGGGCGATCTCGCGCAGCGCGGCCCACAGCAGCCCGTCGGGATCCTGGGCGGCGTTCTCCCGCTCGTAGACGTCCGGCCAGTTCCAGATGTTCGGGCTGGGGATCGGTGGCCGCGACGCCGCTCGACGCCCCTCGCTCAGCCGCACCGGGCGATCGTAGGCGGGGATCTCAGCCGAGCGGGACGGCGACGCTCAACACCACCCAGGCGACCACGGCGGTGGGCAGCAGCGAGTCGAGCCGGTCCATCAGCCCGCCGTGCCCCGGCAGCAGGGCGCCCATGTCCTTGATGCCCAGGTCGCGCTTGATCAGCGACTCGATGAGGTCGCCGAGCGTCGCGCTGGTCACCAGCAGCGCACCGAGCAGCACGCCCTTCCACCACGCGTCGCCCATCAGCAACGCCACGCACAACGCTCCGACCGCCGTCCCGGCCAGCTGCGAACCCGCGAAGCCCTCCCAGGACTTCTTCGGGCTGATCGTCGGGGCCATCGGGTGCCGGCCGGTGAGCACGCCCGCCGCGTAGCCGCCGACGTCGGAGGCGACCACGCAGAGCACGAAGGTCAGGGCCCGGGCCTTGCCGTCGGGGGCCACCACCAGCAGGGTGGCGAACGAGCAGAACAGCGGCACGTAGGCCGCGGTGAAGATGCCGGCGGCCACGTCACGTAGGTAGTGCGCCGCACCCGTGCGCATCCGCCACAGCAGCACGGCCAGCGCGGTGACACCGAACGCGACGGCCGGTCCGGCCGCCCCGAACGGCCACGCCAGCCAGACCATGGCCTGCCCGCCGACCAGCAGTACCGGCAGCGGAACCTCGATACCGGCCCCCCGGCGCAGCGCGCCGGCCAGCTCCCAGGTGCCGACCGCGGTGGACAGCGCGAGCACCGCGACGAAGAAGTGCCGCTCGAACACCAGCGAGCCGAGGATGACCGAGCCCATCGCCACCCCGACCGCGATCGCCGCGGGCAGGTTGCGCCCGGCGCGCGACGGCCGGCGCACCGCGGGGATTATCGCGGCGGGCGGCTCCGAGGACTGGGCGGTCACCGGCTCAGACTTCGAGGAGTTCGGCTTCCTTGTGTTTGACCAGGTCGTCGATCTGGTGGACGTACCGGTCGGTGGTGCCCTGCAGCTCCTTCTCCGCCCGACCCACCTCGTCCTCGCCCGCCTCGCCGTCGCGGACGATCCGGTGCAGCTCCTCCATCGCCTTGCGCCGGATGCTGCGCACCGTGACCCGGGCGTCCTCGCCCTTGCTGCGCGCGATCTTGACCATCTCGCGGCGGCGTTCCTCGGACAGCTGTGGGATGACCACCCGGATGATCTGGCCGTCGTTGCTGGGATTGACGCCCAGGTCGGAGTCCCGGATCGCCTTCTCGAGCTGTCGGAGCTGGCTGGTGTCGTACGGCTTGATCACCGCCATCCGCGCTTCCGGCACGTTGATCGACGCCAGCTGGTTGAGCGGGGTCATGGCGCCGTAGTAGTCGACCGCGACCCGGGCGAACATGTGCGGCGTGGCCCGCCCGGTGCGGACGCCGGCGAGATCGTCCTTGGCCACCGCGACGGCCCTCTCCATCTTCTCCTCGGCATCGAACAGCGTCTCGTCGATCACGGCTGCTCCCTGTGCGTCGGCCCCGACGCGGTCGCCCAGTCGGGGGTGCTCACCAGTGTGCCGATCCTCTCACCTCTGACCGCCCGTGCGATGTTCCCCTCGATGAGCAGGTTGAACACGATGATCGGCATGCGGTTGTCCATACAGAGGCTGAACGCGGTGGCATCGGCCACCTTGAGGCCCTGTTCGAGAACCTCGCGGTGGGTGATCTCGTCGTACATCTTGGCGTCGGGGTCGGTCTTGGGATCGTCGGTGTAGACGCCGTCCACGCTCTTGGCCAGCAGCAACACCTCGGCACCGATCTCCAGGGCGCGCTGCGCCCCGGCGGTGTCGGTGGAGAAGTAGGGCATCCCGACCCCGGAGCCGAAGATCACCACCCGGCCCTTCTCCAGGTGCCGGATGGCGCGCCGCGGGATGTAGGCCTCGGCGACCTGCCCCATAGTGATCGCGGTCTGCACACGGGTGTCGATGTGGTTCTCGCGCTCCAGGAAATCCTGCAGCGCGAGGCAGTTCATCACCGTTCCGAGCATGCCCATGTAGTCGGCCCGGGCCCGCTCCATGCCCCGGTGCTGCAGCTCGGCGCCGCGGAAGAAGTTCCCGCCACCGATGACCACCGCGACCTGGGCACCGGTGGCCACCACCTCGGCGATCTGCCGGGCGACCGTCTCGACCACCGCGGGGTCCACCCCGACGGCGCCACCCCCGAACATCTCGCCGCCGAGCTTGAGCAGCACGCGGCGAAATCCCGGTCGGACACCGTCGGGGTTGCCCCGTAGGTCGGTCATGTGGTCGTCCCCTCTGCAGGTCGTCGAAGTGGCGCCGCCGGGTGGGTTCAGGCCTGGCCGACCTCGAAGCGGGCGAACTCCTTGATCGTGATGCCGGCCTCGTCGGCCAGCGCCTTCACGGTCTTCTTGGCGTCGTGCACCGAGGCCTGCTCGAGCAGCACGAAGTCCTTGTAGAACCCGTTGATGCGGCCGTCGACGATCCGCTGCAGCACCTGCTCCGGCTTGCCCTCCTCGCGCGCGGTGGCCTCGGCCACCCGGCGCTCGTTGGCCAGCACGTCCTCGGGCACCTGGTCCCGGGTGGTGTAGCGGGGCCGGGCGGCGGCGATGTGCATGGCCACCCCGCGGGCGGCGTCCGCACCGGTGTCCACCGAGCCGTCGTAGGCCACGATCGCGCCGATGGCCGGCGGCAGGTCGGAGGCGCGGCGGTGCAGGTAGAGAGCCACCGGGCCGTCGACCGAGATGTAGCGCTTGAGCTCCAGCTTCTCGCCGATCCGTGCGGAGAGCGCCTGCACGGCCTCGTCGACCGTGCCGCCGTCGAGCTTCGACGCCTTCAGGGCGTCCAGGTCGGCGGGCTTCTCGTCGACCGCGATGCGCAACACCTTGTCGGCCAGCGCCTGGAAGTCCGCGCTCTTGGCCACGAAGTCGGTCTCGCTGTTGATCTCGACCATCGTGCCGCCCTCGGCCGCGACCAGGCCGTTGGCCGTGTCGCGCTCGGCGCGCTTGCCGACATCCTTGGCGCCCTTGATGCGCAGCAGCTCGACGGCCTTGTCGAGGTCACCGCCGGAGTCCTCGAGGGCCTTCTTGCAGTCCATCATTCCGGAGCCGGTGAGCTCGCGGAGCTTCTTCACGTCGGCGGCGGTGTAGTTCGCCATGGTGTGTCTCTTCGTCCGTTCTCGCTAGGGGTCTGCCGGCGATGGCCGCCCGGCCCGGCACCCGGCCGGTCCGGACGGCCACCGGATCAGGTCGCGGTCTCCCGCGTGCCGTTGCTGGTGCTGGCCGGCGCGACGGTGGTCGCCGGAGTGGGCGACTCCGCCGGGCTGCCGGTGTTGTCCAGGCTGGCGCCGTCGGAGCCGGCACCCACCGGGAGCAGCTCGCGCTCCCACTCGGCGAGCGGCTCGTCGGCCCCGACGCCGGCGTCCGGCTTGTCCTCGCCGTCGCCACCGCGGCGGGCCGAGCGGGCCATCAGGCCGTCGGCCGCGGCGCGCGCGATCACCTTGGTGAGCAGCGCGGCCGAGCGGATCGCGTCGTCGTTGCCCGGGATCGGGAAGTCGACCTCGTCCGGGTCGCAGTTCGTGTCCAGGATGGAGACCACCGGGATGCCCAGCTTGCGGGCCTCCCCGACGGCGATGTGCTCCTTCTTGGTGTCCACGATCCAGACCGCGCTGGGCACCTTGGCCATGTCCCGGATGCCGCCGAGGGTCTTCTCCAGCTTGCCCTTCTCGCGGGTGAGCATGAGGATCTCCTTCTTGGTGCGACCCTCGAAGCCCCCCGTCTGCTCCATCGACTCCAGCTCCTTGAGCCGCTGCAGCCGCTTGTGCACGGTCTGGAAGTTGGTGAGCATGCCGCCCAGCCAGCGCTGGTTGACGTACGGCATGTTGACCCGGCCGGCCTCCTCGGCGATGGCCTCCTGCGCCTGCTTCTTGGTGCCGACGAACATGATCGTGCCGCCGTGCGCGACGGTCTCGCGGACGAACTCGTAGGCGCGATCGATGTAGGACAGCGTCTGCTGCAGGTCGATGATGTAGATGCCGTTGCGCTCGGTGAGGATGTAGCGCTTCATCTTCGGGTTCCAGCGCCGGGTCTGATGCCCGAAGTGGACACCCGAATCCAGCAGCTGCTTCATGGTGACGACGGCCACGGCCGGTACTCACCTCTCGGTCCGGCGTGGTCGCTGGGCGGCCACGCACGCGGTTGTCGCGGAGCGCCGGTCGGCGGCACCGCCCTGGCGTCGCGCCGGTGTCCGGACCCACGTCACCCTCGTCGACCAGCGACGACGGCTACGCGAGACCGCCCGTCCACCGTGTGCGCGGCGATGTGACGCGGACGTCCACCGCCGCCCGGAACGCGAGCGCGCGAAGTCACCCCGGGTGTGAACGGGGTGCGAGTCGAGTGTACGCCCCGGCTGTCGCCCGACCGTGGTCGCGTCCGGCAGTTGTCCACATCGCGGTGCCGCCGTCCACAGGCGGACCACTCCTGCACCCGCTGCCGGCGCCGGCGAGCAGGCTGAGCCCATGGTCCTCCGACTGCGCAGGGTCCGGGCGTGGCTCACCTCGCTCCATCCGGTGCCCGTCGGTGGACCGCTGCGGGCCCTCGCGTCGGCACTGGTGGGGGCGACGGCCGGCGGGCTACCGGCGGTTGCGAGCCCCGGTTCGCGCCAGGTCGACAGGTGCCGGGGACTCGCCGTGATGGCGGCCTTCGCGGCCGTGATGCTCGAGGCCGCGGTTCCGGCCGCGTCGGCGCCGCCCGGCGGGGTCGGGCAGACCGAGCCGATCGGACCGGTCGGCGCTGACGGTGCGGTCGCACGTCCGGCGGCGGGTCCGGTGGCGGGTCCGGTGGCGGGCGCGGCAGCCGGACCGGTGGCGGGCGCGGCAGCCGGACCG
>Ga0190265_10004113_pt1 | contig 10045 bp, 8 predicted proteins | sample Popmic124T_FD_133135 | JGI IMG/M metagenome (GOLD analysis project Ga0190265, IMG submission 133135) | Populus adjacent soil microbial communities from riparian zone of Indian Creek, Utah, USA - 124 T | ecosystem: Environmental > Terrestrial > Soil > Riparian zone | place: USA: Utah | collected...
CCTCGCCTTCCTCGGCCTGGCCGCCGTCCTGACCTGCTACAAGAAGCTCGCGAAACTTGCCACGTGAGACACCCTCTAAGGCCGATCTGCGGTGTCGTGAAGGAGGCCATCGTGGGTGCTGTTGAGGGAGCAGGGACGGCAGTTCTCGTTCACGGTGGTTTCGTGGACGGTTCCGGCTGGCAGGCCGTCTACAACCTTCTGCGGAGCGACGGCTACACAGTCCGTGTCGTCCAGAATCCGACGCTGACGCTCGAAGGCGACGTTGAGGCGAGCGACCGCCGGGAGCCATGCGATCTTCATGTCGCAACCCGGCGTCGTCGCTGAGCTCATCAAGGAAGCCGCAGGCGGATTGAACTTGGCGACGCGCTGAGCGTCTGCCGACAGCCTCCGGCTGACAACACGAGGCGTAGCGGCTTTGGGCTGGAGCTGCCTTGGGGCGAGAGATCAGGGGCTCGTAAGCTTGCCGCGACTCGGGCAGTCTGCTCGTCGCGCTCAAGGTGCACCCCAAGGGGGCGCAACGGATCCTGCGGCACTCCAAGTTCACGATGACCTTCGACGTGTACTCCGAGGCGAGTGACGAAGAGATCCGCCACGCGCTGCAACGGCTCTCCAGCGGCTTCGGCGGTACCGGCATAGAGCCAGCGCCAGAGTCGTAGCTCAAGCGCCCGAGTCGACGATTAGGCACGTCAGAGGCCCTGTTCCGGTCACCGAGCAAGGCCTCGGTTGCCGTTACCTCATACCCGCGCGAAATTGGGCATACGGACCCGACAGCTTTGGACGCCGGGGCCTTGCGTAGCACAGCTCTGCGAGGAGGAACCCCATGGCACAACAGGTTCTCGGCCACGGACGCACAACGACCGCAGAGGGCTTCTGGTACATACTCGGCTGTCTGGCCTTCGCCGCGTCCTACTTCGCAAAGGTGCCCTGCAAGAAGGCACTCAGCGAGTACGGACTGGTCGACATGACGGACGCCGAGAGGATCTGGTACGTGATCATGAACATCGCCTTCGCCTCCGGCTATCTCTCCAAGGTGATCATCAAGAAGGCGCTCTCTGAGGTGCAGCGCGACGATCACGCATACACCGAGCAGTGATCGGCCGGACTCGCGCCGACACCCCCGATAGCGATCACCCCCATTGCTGTACTTCGCTGCTGTACAGCCATGCCCCTGGACAGATCGCCTCTCAAACAGAGGGGCCCCGCCTACCGGCCGCCAAGAGCTGGTAGGCGGGGACGCCTCGACCGTCGGGACAATGAAGGAGGCCCGCTGCTGAGCGGTCATTCCCCGACGCGAGGTTGTGGCGACGGCGGCCCGATCACCGGCACTCGCGGGTCAGCCGCTCATGCAGTGCGTGAGCGCTTCTTCCGCTTGGGCTTGGAGCGTTCGTCGAGTTGGAGTTCGCGCTCGGCGCCGCGGGTTCCGGCTGTGATCTGGCGGCTGCGTTCGCGCTCCGCGTTGAACTCCGCGCCCAGCAGGATGGCGAGATTTGTGATCCACAGCCACACCAGGAACACGATCACCCCGGCGAGCGCTCCGTAAGTCTTGTTGTACGAGCCGAAGTTGGCGACGTAGGCGGCAAAGCCGACAGAGGCGACGAGCCAGATGGCCAGTGCCAGCAGGGCGCCTGGAACGACCGACTTCAGGCCGGACAGCCGGGCGTTGGGAGATGCGTAGTACAGCATGCAGAACATGAGCACGACGACCAGCAGCAGAACCGGCCACTTTGCGAAGTTCCAGGCTGTCACTGCGGAGTTTCCGGCCCCGATGGCCGATCCGACCTTCGTGGCCAGCGGCCCGCTGACCACCAGAGCGATCAGGACGATGGCCTGCAGCAAGACGAGTACGAGCGTGACGAGCATCTGCAGCGGGCGGAGCTTGAAGATGGGCCGGCCTTCCTCCACCTCGTAGATCACGTTCGAGGCGCGCATGAACGCACCGACGTAGCCTGATGCGGTCCACAGAGCTGCGGCGACACCGACGACGAGCAGGACTCCTGCTGTCTCCTTGCTCGCCGCCAGACTGCTGATCGGCCCCTTCAGAGTGTTCACCGCTGACGCGGGCCCGATCGAGCTGACCAGGTCGGTGGCGGCACTGATGATCTTCTTGGGGCTCATGACCAGACCGACGAGGGAAAGCAGCGCGATGAGCGCAGGGAAGATCGAGAGCACCCCGTAGTAGGTCAGCGCTGCCGCCGAGTCGGAGAGATTGTCTTCCTTGAACTCGCTGAACGTGCGCTTGAGTGTCTGTCCCACTCCACCCTTCCTGGAGTGGGCAGGGCCCTCGGGCTGCCGGCCGGTGCGCTTTTCGTCGATGTGGCTCACAGAGGCGGATCGGGACTCGGGAGCCTCGGCCTCCCGGCCGGTGTGCTTCTCGAAGGGGCTCTCAGCGGCCGGCTCGGATGCCGGGCCTTCGCGTTGCCTGTCGGGACGTTCCTCGGGACCGCCCGGTGATGTGGGCTCCGATGCAGACATTGAACCTCCTCCGCTGGTGCGTGGGCTGCTCACCCGTGCCATTCCGGTGCACCTTCGTCTCCACGCTAGGGGCGGGTTTCCTGGGCTGCATGCGGAGCAACGTGATGCTGCGCGTGCGCCGCCGCCCACCTCACCTCCGCGCGCCGGGAGACTGCCCGGCCAAAGTCCGCCTGTTCTGGCTGTCAGCCCAGCGAATAGGCTCTCCCCGACGGGGGCAGTGTTGGGATGCATCTACGGGCTTTGGAGAGCGGCGTCGGCCGTGAGCAGTGATACCCACGACGGGTACGTGGAGCTGAAGCGGCGTACGGCGATGGAGACACGTCCTGTTATCGATCAAGCCAAGGGCGTACTCATAGCGGCTCACAGCCTCACTTCAGAGGCTGTGACGGCAAACGCTCACAACCTCCATGCCGCACGTCGGCGGAAATGGGCGCTCAACACCGCCTTAGGAGTGTTGGGGCGGATGTCGGCTGACCTGCGAGACGGTCAACTGGCCTGCAGCGGTCAACTCGCCCTTGCGGTATCCGGCTTCCCCGTGAGTCCCCGTCTGATCTGGCACGCGAGTGGCATGGATGACCATCTCGTTGCGGGCGGGACGGTCGTTGAGGTCTGCTGAACTGATCGGGCGGGTGCCTGGGGGCGCTAACCGGCGCTTCCGTCGATCCTGCCGGTTTCGCAGACGTGCCGGGCGATGTCGTGGAGCTTGGTGTTGCGCTCCTGGGACAGCTGGCGCAGCACGCTGAAGGCGTCATCTTGACTGAGCTTGTGGCGCTCCATGATCATGCCCATCGCCTCCCCGATGGTGTGGCGGGTGCTGAGGGCTCGGTGGAGCTGTTCAGCGTTGCGTGCGCTGGAGAAGGCGACTGCGGCGTGGGAGGCCAGGAGCAAGCCGGCGTTCTCGCTGGCGGCGGTGAAGGCGGCGGGGCGGCGTGAGTAGAGGTTGAGGGTGCCGAGTTCCTCGGCATCGGTGTAGAGCAGAAAACCCATCATGCTGCCGACACCGAGCCCGCTGACTGCGGTCGCGTACCCGGGCCACCGGTCCTGATACGAAGTCAGGTTCTCTATCCGGAAGATCCGCTCCACGTTGCCGGGTCCAGCAGCCTCGAAGCAGGGCCCTTCCCCGAGGCGTTGCTGCAGCTCGTCGCTTTGCACGACGAGTCCTTCGGTGGGAGCCAAGGAGTGCACCAGTGGGCTCTTGAGAATCAGAATCCCGGCAGCGTCACACCCTTCGACGATTTCCACAGCGGAAGCAGTGATCCGCTCCAGCGTCGTGTCGACGGACTTCTGCTCCAGCAGGTCCCGCGCCATCGCCCCCATCCGGGTGGCGAACACCTCCCAGTCCATTGCTGGGCCCTTCCCCTCATCCTGTCGGAACGGAGCCGTCCGAGGTTGCTCTACCGCACGCGCCCAAGTATGCACGAACCGCAGTACGTGTTACTGGGTGCGTGAACGTCAGGTAGTTAGACTCGGACCATGCGTGGAGTGCCCGAACCTCACACCGGATGGACGTTCCTGACCAACCATGCTCGAGTACTGGCGACCATTGCCGACGATCAGCACGTCCGCATCCGCGATATCGCTGCACACTGCCGACTGACGGAGCGCGCCGTCCAGAAGATCATTTTTGATCTGGAGCAGGACGGCTACCTGTCCCACACCCGTGAAGGGCGCGCCAATGCGTACCGGATCGAGCCTGACAAGGTGCTGCGGCACCCGGCCGAAGCCGGCCGGACGGTGGCCTCATTGCTGTCCTGGCTCGTCAAGGACGAAGCCGACCGCAGGACGGCCCGCGTCGACTAGGCCCGGCCCAACGTCCGTGCTGCATCGACCAGTCCATGGGCGTGCTCATCGGCGTCCTGGGTCCTGCCGAAGTCGTCGACATACGAGGTCGGCAGAGCGACTTTGGGCTGGGGCTGCCTTGGGGCGAGAGATCGGGGGCTCGTAAGCTTCCCGCGACTCGGGCAGCTCCTAGCCTGCCCGCAACAGCCCGATCTGGGCCCCCGATTTTCGAGGCTCGCCCCACGGCCGCTGCCTAAAGTCGTGGAGCCGACCGCCCAGCCACGACGGCGTCCTCCTCTCTGAGGCTCGCGTCCGTGCGCGGGGCGGAGCGGGGCGGAGACAGGAGCGTCGGCCCGGCGCCAAGCCGGGCCGCGCGCGAGCGGAGCGAGCCCTTGATGAAGCAAGATCAAAGAGGCCGGTTCCGTGATCGGAACCGGCCTCTGAGCTGCGAGCCGCCTGTCGGAGTCGAACCGACGACCTTCTGTTACAAGCGCGCTGGTGGATCTCGCAGGGGCCGCCGCCTCGTGTTCGTCGCCGGAGTGCGCCTGTAAAGCTGGATCTGTGGGCCTGATTCGCAGGCCGTGCGGAAGCCCGGTTAGCAGATCATTGGCAACCCTGGCCGAGGACAGAGGCCGAACGGGTCAGGCCGCCCCCTCACGCGGTGTGACTGAGTATGCGTTGTGACCCCCTGCTGCCAACCCATCATGCGGACCTTTGTCCCGAAGCCATGCGGCGAGCCGGGCGACGTGAAAGTTCTTCCATCTCCGCACGGTGACCGCCGGTACCGCCCCGGTCCCGGTCGCGGTCCGGCATCGATGGTGCGAGGTGCGGGCGGGCATTCACTCAACCGAGCATCGATCGGGTGACCGCAGCGCTGCGCTTGACGGGAGACCGGTGGTAGCGGTTCACCATGGTGACTGAACACCACATATCCCACCGAACATGGAGAAGCCGACCTATGTTCAAGGGTCCGCTGGCCAGCCGCTACCCCGTGGTGGCGGCGATGGTCGTTTTCGCCTTGGTGCCGTACCTGGCTCTCTCTGCGGCTCTGGGGCCGATCACACCGATCATCGCCCATGACCTGAACATGAGCCTCCCGACGCTCAATGTGGCGGCGGGCCTGGCCAACGCCGGCTACGCGGTGGGAACGATCCTGGCAGTGCAGTTCGCCCAGCACCTCCCGCAGCGGCGCATGCTGATCATCTACGGCTCCCTGCTCGTGATCGGCTCAGTGCTCACCGCGTCGGCGGTGAACGCCGGGATGTTCATCGTCGGGCACATCCTGCAGGGTCTGTGCACCAGCCTGCTGCTGATCGCAGCCGTACCGCCGCTGATCACCGGATATCCGGCGGCCCGTCTGCGCGAGACCGCCGTGGTCCTGAACATGTGCATCTTCGGCGCGGTCGCGCTCGGTCCGGTGTTCGCCGGCATCCAAGCCGACTCCAACGGTTGGCGGCCGCTGTTCTGGGTGATCGCCGGAATCGCCGCGTCGGCGCTCGTCCTGTCCGTCCTGACCTTCGAGTACACCCCGCCGGCCAACAAGGGCGCGAACATCGACTTCGTCGCACTCGGGCTGGCCAGCGTCGGATGCGTGGCGGGGTTCTTCGGCGCCTCGCAACTGCTCACCCACAGCTTCTCCGAGGCCAGGGCGTGGGCGCCGTTGATCGGCGGGCTACTGCTGATCGTCATCCTCTTCATCCACGAGTACACGGCCAAACATCCGCTGCTGTGCGTGCGCAGCCTCTTCAGCACGTTTCCGGTCGCCGGTATCGTCGCCGCCATCTGCGCGGCGGCCGCGTCGGTGTCCGCGACGTTGCTGACCTTGACGGTGCTGGCGGACCGCATGTCGCCCCTGCACCTGGGGTTGCTCTACCTTCCCGAGGTCGGCGGGGCGGTGATCGCCGCGGTCGTCTTCGGTCGCGTCTTCCGCACCCGCCTGCTGCATTACTACGTCCTGGGCGGACTGACCTTCCTGAGCGTCGGCATCGTGGTCATGAACGCCGCCGAGCCGCCGACGTCCCCTCTCATCGCTGTGGGCTCCGGGCTGGTCGGCGTCGGCGTGGGCTCCTCCGTGGTTCCGGCGCTGTTCATCGCCGGCTTCTCGCTGCGCTCTAACCAGGTGCAGCGGGTGTTCGCGATCGTGGAGCTGATGCGGGCGGTGGCAGCGTTCATGATCGCCCCGATCCTGCTGTACATCGCCACCACCGTCGAGAGCAACCTCGTCTCGGGCACGAGGGACGCCCTGTGGATCTGCTTCGGGATCAGCGTCGCGGGTGCGGTGCTCGGCGCCGCCCTGTACGTGGTCGGCGGGGTGCGCCACCCGCCGAAGCCGTCGGTGGAGGGATGGATGAGCGGCGAACGCCCCGGGTGGGATTCCCCGCCGCTCTTCGCCCGGCTCACCCTGAGCGGGAGAGGCGACAAGGAGGACGAGATCTGCTAAGGACGGTCGGCCGGCACCGCCAGCCGACCGCATCCGCGAAAAGACCGGCACGGTCGTGCCGGACCTTGCGCGAGGCCCGAGAGGCCGGTTCCGTGATCGGAACCGGCTGCTGACCTGGGAGCCGCCAGTCGGAGTCGAACCGATGACCTTCTGTTTACAAGCTGTGGACAGCTCGGACATCCACGGTCGCAGCGGTCAAACGAACGACGACTACAGGGGCCTGCGGCCGCCAACGGTCAGCGAGGTTGCTGTGCTTCGCTGCTGTAACGCAGACAACTCGGCCTCCGGCCAGGGAGTTGGTCAGGGGCCGTTGTCATGCGTGCTGCCGATCGGTGGTTCTCAGCTGGATGGGGCACGCCAAGGTCGTGAGCTCATCCCTGCACCCCGAGCCGGATCCGCCGGCGCGCCGGGTCAGCGTCGTGTCCCAGGCCCTGCATGTGTTCCTGCTGCGCCGCGGTCAGTGCACGGACGACGAGAACACCGGCCACGGCGGCGCCCATAACGGCCGCGTTGGTCACCACCAGGAACCGCACGTCTGTGTAGACACGCACGATGGCATCCTCCGTGGAGCCGGGGTACAGCGCCCCCACAGTGCCCAGCCTCCCGACCAGCCACAGGCCCCACCACCAGTTCACGACGCGCGGCAGCCGCTTGCCCGGGGCGCTGTCCTCGTGGACGTCCGCGAGGAGTCCGCGGGGCACCCACAGGTTCATGACGGGCACGATCCAGCCCGCGTAGACCCACGGCCAGGCATAGCGCGGCGGATCTCCCGAAAGAGCACGCGCGTTGCTCCTCATGCGCAACAGCCACCCGAGGAACGCGACCGCGCACAACACCGTGGCCGCAACTTCCAGGGCACTGAAGAGGTCGTAGGCATTCTCCAGCCCGGTCAGCGGCCTGTGTCGGCCGCCGCCCTGGTCCGGCGGCCCGGAAGGCGGCTGCCCCACCATGGCAAGCCGGACCTCGCAAACGGCCCTTGCCGCCGAGGCGGCGCCGACGAGGACCAAACTGGCGACTGCGCAGCGGGCCGCTCCCCGAATCGGACGCAGATCAGGCTGCGCTATGTCATCGTTCACCCGGTCATCCTGACTGTGCCTTGTTCGTTCAGCGTTCTTGGCCGTCTTGCCATCCAACCCCTGCTCGGTCGTTGGGCTTCGACAGCAACGCAGTTCTGTTCAGGCTGCAAATCTGCCGGCCACCAGTGCCGGCAGATCCCTGCCGTACGCCAGAAGTTCGGTTGGCGCGCAAAGAGCTTGCCAGCACCCAAGTACTGCCGCAATCCTCACCACTCGGCAGTCCGTCCTACCCGGCGGGACGTGAGGAAAGGACCGCATCCTCATCAGGTCGAACACCTGGGGTCGTGAACCTCGGTGAACCCGCTTCGGACCTTGATGAGTGATCCGTCGGCGCTCGCTGGCGACCGCCTGTGTTCGTCGCTGTTGGTGTCGGCGGTTGGTGTCAGCGAAGGGGGCGCTCTTGGCAAGCTTCGCCCAGCGTGCAAGCGCCCAACACCTCGATTCGCCGCTTCGCCTAGCAGCTACTTCTTCCCAAAGCATTAACCAATAGCTGATACAGCGTCATAATGGGGCATGACTCCTGATCCGCGTGGTCGTCGACGATGGCTGGCTGTTCCTGGTCCCTCTCCCGGCATCTGATCCTGACATGGGAGTTGAGTGAGTCGGGTGGAAGGTTCTTTGTCAGGGCTTCGCTGTGGCGCATTCTTACCGGCCTACTCAAGGAACGTAGAGAAATCTCGACCGAGTCAGAAACACGGTCGGGTACTCCATGTGGCTTGTTGCTGTGGCTGCCGCTATCGCCCGGTCCGAAGCTGGTGGTTATGGGAGGAACGAGATGAGTGATGCCCAGCGCCGGGGCCCCCGTGGGGTCGCGGTGAACTTGTCTGAGGGCTTCGGTGAGCGTCTGCTGGGAAAGCTCCTGGACCGTGCTCATGAGATGCCGCCGCAGCTCCTTGCCCCGCTTGTGGCCGAAGAGATCCACAGGGTCGGTGGGCGGGATGTCTCGATCTTCCTACAAGACTATGAGCAGGCCGATTTGGTACCGCTGCCGGGCCGGGGACTGCTCGTCGGCAACGCCGTGCCCATTGACGGTTCCATGGCGGGTGACGCCTTTCTCCGGAAGACCACGGTCGAAGATGCCCAGCACGACGACGTACGGATGTACTTGCCGCTCCTGGATGGCAGCGACGAGATCGGAGTCATGTCCCTCACCCTCGACTCCGTCGAGGACGATGACCGGCGGCTGCTGCGGCGGCTGGCTGGTCTGGTGGCAGACATGCTGGTCACGAAGAATTCCTACACCGACCAGTTCGTCCAAGCGCGCCGGCGAATGCCCATGTCGTTGTCGGCAGAGATTCAATGGGCTCTGCTGCCCCCCGTATCGATGGAAACTCCGCAGTTCGCACTCGCCGGGGCTCTGGAGCCGGCCTATGACGTTGCTGGTGACAGCCTGGACTACGCCCTGAACGACGACATTCTGAACATGGCGGTCGTCGACGCGATGGGCCACGGCCTGAACGCCTCCCTGCTGGCGACCCTGGCTGTCATTGCCTACCGGCACGCCCGTCGGCAGAACGTCGGACTCGAAGGGCTGTATGCGCTCATGGACCGGGCCATCGATGAGCAGTTCGGTCCCGACCAGTTCGTCACCGCGCAGATGATGCAGTTGAACGTCACCACCGGGCACCTGGAGTGGGTCAACGCTGGTCACCCCGCGCCGCTGTTGATCCGGGGGCACCGGGTGATTCAGGCGCTGCACGGCTCGGGCACCCTGCCGGTTGGTTTCGGCGGCGCGACGCCCTTGATCTATTCCATCCAACTCCGTAAGGGCGATCGGGTGCTGTTCTACACCGACGGGCTCGTGGAAGAACACAAGGTCGGCGGTACGCAGTTCGGCGAGGAGCGCCTGATCAGGGCCGTGGAGCGGATTGGGCCTCTCACCGGCGGAGTACAGGCGATGGTGCGCAACCTCTCCCATACGCTGAAGCGTGAACGTGGGGGCGTCACCAGCGACGACGCAACGCTTCTCCTGGTGGAGTGGCGCGGCGGCACAGCGGACCACCTCGCCACCGTGGACTTCTAGCATCGGGCTCCGGCCGCAGTGGGAGACCTTCAGTTGCGGCGGCGCTTGCTGAGCGTCTCGTCGTTGAGAGCGTCGTCGCCACCCACCAATTAGCAAGACAATTAGCAACCAAGATCAAAGAGGCCGGTTCCAAGATCGGAACCGGCCTCTGACCTGGGAGCCGCCTGTCGGAGTCGAACCGACGACCTTCTGTTTACAAGACAGATGCTCTAACCAGCTGAGCTAAGGCGGCGGGCGTGCGCGAGCAGTCTACCC
>Ga0190265_10004114_pt1 | contig 10045 bp, 8 predicted proteins | sample Popmic124T_FD_133135 | JGI IMG/M metagenome (GOLD analysis project Ga0190265, IMG submission 133135) | Populus adjacent soil microbial communities from riparian zone of Indian Creek, Utah, USA - 124 T | ecosystem: Environmental > Terrestrial > Soil > Riparian zone | place: USA: Utah | collected...
AGGCATGCTGAGCCGCGACGAGCTGGCGGTGCTCGTCGAGCGCGGCGAGATCGAGACGGTGCTGGCGGTCTTCCCCGACATGTACGGCCGGCTGATGGGCAAGCGGATCAACGGCGGGTTCTTTCTCGAACAGATCGCAGACGGCGGCATGCACGCCTGCGACTACCTGCTCGCCTGCGACATGGAAATGGACGTGATCCCGGGCTACAAGTACACGAGCTGGGAGACCGGCTACGGCGATTTCCACTGCGTCCCCGATCTCGCGACCCTGCGCCGCGCCGCCTGGCTGCCCAAAGCGGCGTTGGTGATCTGCGACCTTCTCGATCATCACGAGAAGCCGGTAGAGGTCTCGCCACGCAGGATGCTCCAGCGCCAGCTCGAGCGGGCGAAAGAGGCCGGGTTCTCGGTGATGGGCGGCACGGAGATCGAGCTCTACGTTTTCGACGACAGCTTTGCCGAAGCCCGGTCCAAGCACTACCACGACCTGCGGCCGATGGGGACGTACAACGAGGACTACCACATCCTCCAGGGCACGAAGGAGGAGGAGCTCGTCGGCGCGATCCGGCGCGATCTGGACAACAGCGGCGTGCCGATCGAGTTCAGCAAGGGAGAGGCGGGGCTGGGGCAGCAGGAGATCAACCTGCGCTACAGCGAGGCGCTGACCCAGGCCGACCGCAACGTGATCTACAAGCACGCCGCCAAGGAGATCGCCTGGGCGCAGGGGAAGTCGGTCACCTTCATGGCGAAGTGGGACGAGAAGCACACCGGCTCCAGCGCGCACATCCATCTCAGCCTCTGGGACAAGGACGGAAAGAACGTATTTCCCGGGGACAAGAAGACGGGGCCTGTCGACGCCAGCGACACGTTTCGCTGGTTCCTCGGCGGTTGGATGAAGCACGCCCGCGCGCTGGCCGCCTGCTACGCCCCATACGTGGCCTCCTACAAGAGATACCAGGCGCGCTCCTGGGCGCCGACCGCGATCGCCTGGAGCTATGACAACCGGACCGCGGGCTTCCGTGTGGTCGGCCGGGGTCCCTCTCTCAGGATCGAATGCCGCATCCCGGGAGCGGACGCCAATCCCTACATCCTCTATGCCGCCGCCCTGGCCGCCGGGCTCGACGGCATCCGCAACCGGATCGAGCCGCCGGAGGTCTTCCAGGGAGACCTCTACGCCGCCGCCGAGCTGCCGAAGGTCCCCGGCACGCTGCGGGAGGCGATCGCGGAGCTGGAGCGGAGCGACATGGCGCGCGAGGCGTTCGGCGAGGACGTGTTCGAGCACTACCTCCACTTCCTGCGCACCGAGCAGCGGAAGTTCGACGAGGTGGTGACCTGCTGGGAACGGGCAAGATATTTTGAGAGAGCCTGATGCGATTAAAAGACAAAGTTGCTCTCATCACCGGAGCCGGCTCGGGGATCGGCCGCGAGACGGCGCTGCTGTTTGCCGGCGAAGGCGCCCGGGTTGTCGTGGTTGATGTGAACGATGCCGGAGGCCAGGCGGTCGTGGAGGAGCTGCGGGGGAGCGGAGGCGAGGCGGTCTACGTCCACGCCGATGTCTCGAAGGCCGCCGAGACCGAGGCGATGATCCGCGTTGCCGAGGAGAGCTTCGGCCGGCTCGACGTGCTGTTCAACAACGCCGGCATCTCCCATCCCAAGGATGACGATGCGGTCACCACCGAGGAAGAGGTCTGGGACCTCACCATGAACATCAATCTGAAAGGCGTCTTCCTCGGCTGCAAGTACGGCATCCCGGCCCTGAGGAGGGCGGGGGGAGGTTCGATCATCAACACGGCCTCCTTCGTGGCGATCCTGGGAGCGGCCACGCCGCAGCTCGCCTACACGGCGAGCAAGGGCGGAGTCCTCGCCATGACGCGGGAGCTGGCCGTCATCCACGCCCGCGAGAACATCCGGGTCAACGCTCTCTGCCCCGGCCCCCTGCGCACCGAGCTGCTGATGAAGTACCTCGACACCGAAGAGAAGCGCCAGCGCCGCCTGGTCCACATCCCCATGGGCCGCTTCGGAGAAGCCCGGGAGATCGCCCGCGCCGTGCTCTTCCTCGCCTCGGACGAGTCCTCCTTCACGACAGGGGCGACCTTCCTGGTCGACGGCGGGATCACGGCTGCGTATGTGACGCCGGAGGGGTGAGGACCGCTCTCAACGTCGGGCCGGAATGATGGGAAGCACGATGTGCGAGGCGAGCCCCTTTTCCCGATGGAGGACCAGCCGGGGCGGCGGCGTCTGCTCGGGCGTGAGCGCGTTGGCCTTGTCCGACCCGGTCACGGTCACACGGATGCGGTGGCCGGCGTCGAACAGGTTCGAAGTGGGGAAGAGATCGAACGCCAGCTCCACCGGCTCGCCCTTGGGGAGAGGCGCCGCGTCGGCCGCGAAGCTGCGGTGCCAGGGCATGCCCAGGTAGTCGAAGCCCGGATCGGCCGTGGCCCGGTGCGAGGCGCGGAGAGATCCTTCCGTCACGTAGTGCGAGGCTCCCTTGGCGTCCACCTCTTCCAGGTAGACGAAGAGGTCGGCGTCCGCCACGTCGGCCGAGACCCAGAGGCGCACGACCGGGTGGCCCGTGACCTCGACGGTCGCGGTCAATGGCGGCGTGGTGTAGGTGATCCCCTTGGCGTCGTTGGCCGAGAGGTCTTCCGGATAGGTCGCCTCCAGGGACCAGCGCGGGGCCGGCCAGACGCTGGCCGAGTAGTCCACGGCGAGCGTGTCGCGGCCTTTTTCGGAAGGGGCTTCCGGCGTGAGCCGTCCGTCCGCCGCGAACCAGTAGGAGGTCCGCTTCTCCTCCGGCAGCGGCCACTGCCGGGCGGAGCGCCAGCCGCTCCCCATCACGTAATAGTGGACGGGGTCCTCCTTCGCGATGCCGTTGTCGATCCCCTTCAGCCAATAGTCGTAGAAGCGATGGTGCTCGGCGCCGGAGTCGAGCTCGTGGTCCTGGACGTGCGACCAGGGTCCGATCGTGATCCGCTGGGGATTGTCAAGGTTTTTGAAGAGCACGGTCTGGCCGGTGACGTAGCGGTCGAACCAGCCGGCCACGTGATAGATGGCCACGCCCGAGCGCTCGATCTCCTTGCGATAGGTGATCGGGCTCCACTCGATCCAGGGACGGATGCCTGTCTTCGCATCCACGCTGTCGCGGAAGGGCAGCGCGGCGGAGATCTCGGCCATGCTGCGGTTGGCCCGGTGCCCGGCGACCGCGGCCCGAAGCAGGGCCTCGCCCTCCGGACCGTCCACGGGCGGAGCGGGCTTGTCGACATCCAGCTCCCTTACCAGCCCGGTCCACCTCTCGATGAAGGCGGCGCGGAAGATGCCGCCGTTCCAGAGCAGGTTGTACAGGTCGGCCCCACCCTTCTCGGGGACGATCGCGGCGAGATGGGGCGGGACCTGGCCCGCGGCCATGTACTGGGTGAACCCCAGGTACGAGCCGCCGTACATCCCCACCTTGCCGTTCGACCAGGGCTGGGTGCCGAGCCATTCCGTGACGTCGTAGGAGTCCTGGGTCTCCTGCCGCGTGAACATCCCGCCGAAGGTGCCGAACGAGGCCCCGGCGCCGCGCACGTCCAGGACCGCGATCACGTAGCCGTGGCGAAGCAGGTCCGCCATCCAGCCGTAGTTGTCGAGGATCGTATAGAGCTTGCCCTCGTCGATCATGGCCCGCTGGTAGCGGTTCGCGGTCCAGATGACCGGCAGGCGCTCGGTCGCGGGCTTGCCGCCGCGGGTGGGGCGGAAGAGATCCATGGCGAGCCGCGTGCCGTCGCGCGCCGGGATGTGGAACGAAGTCCGCTCCCAGCCGTCGTAGACCGGCTGCGAATAACCTTTGTATTCGCCGAAGCGGGAGACGCGTTGCGGCTCCTCTCTCTCCGGGGCCGGATTCGCGGCCAGGGCCGGAGCGGCCGAGAGGAGGAGACAGGATGCGAGGGCGCGGCAGAGCATCTTCATCAGAGGACCTCCTGGATGGTTCCTCTACTGTACGCTCGAGCGCAGGATGGGTTTCGTCAGGCAGGTGGGACCACCCTCGGCCTTGAGCGAGAGCTCCCGGCCGCGGTAGGTGAGCATGGCTATCGTCGAGGATAGGACTGTGAGGCTCAGTTGAGAACCAACATCGGGGCCGATGTCCTGGAAGGAGCCGCTCCTGACGCATTCGGCGTGGTTCCCGGCGCGGTCGGAGCGGCTCCGGATGCAGCCGGAGCCCCTCCGAACCCATTCAGGATGACTCTGAGTCGATTTGGAGGCCCTCTGAACGCATTCAATACCGCACCGAGTGAAGCCGGAGACCCTCCAAATGGACCCGGAATGGCTCCGAGCGCATTCGGAGCCCCTTCGGATGAATTCAGAGTGGCTCCGAATGGACCCGGAGCCTCTCCGCATGCGTTGGGGTCGCTCCGAGTGAGGGTGGAGCCTCTCCGAACGGACTCGGAACGGCTCCGAGCGCGTTCGGAGCCCCTTCGGATGGATTCAGGATGACTCCAAGCGCATTGGGAGCTCCTCTGGATGGACCAGAGCCGCTCCGAATGGATCCGGAGCCTCTCCGCATGCGTCCAGAAGCGCTCGGAATGCGGTCCCGATTGACAGCCTGCAGCGTCGGGCCTTAGACTGGCTAAGTCTATGTTTCTGCGAAGCTTGAGGGGAAAACCGCTTGGAGCTGCCGGCGCTGTGCGACACTGACCTCGTGTCCTGGTCCAGCGGGCGGCACATGCCGGTGGAGAAACGCCTGTGAGTGACCGAACTGCTGCACTTGTTGGGATAGCGGGTTGCATTCTTTTCTGGGTTTCGCTCTTTCTGTTTGGGGCGATGCGCCCGGAGTACTCTCAACAGACGAAAGCTGTCAGCGAACTCGGTGTCTTCGGAGCACCGCATTCATTGCTCTGGAATCTCATCGGATTCATTGCGCCTGGTCTCTGCTTGGCGCTGAGCGGTGGAGCCATTGCGCGATCGGTCCAGCGAGCTCAACGGCGAAGTGTGTCTTATTGGCTCCTTGTCGCATCGGGACTGGGGTTCGCGGCGACAGGAATCATTCCGGCAGAGATGCGAGACGGATCGCCAACGCTTGAGTCGCCCTATACGATCGGGCACATCATCATGACCTTCGTATCCGCGGTTCCATGGATAGTAGCCACGTTCCTGATGGCAAGTCCTATGAAGCGAAACGCCGATTGGCGGGCCGTGAGCAATGTGAGCCTTGCGCTCGGATTCATAGCCATTGCATGCTTCGGACTCCGCGTAACGACCGTTCTACCCGGTGTGGCACAGCGCATATCGTTCGCGGTCTATTTTGCGTGGTTTTTTATCATGTCAATTCATCTGCTCCGGGTTCAGAGATTGGCGCATCGTGCAGCGGTCTAACCTGCCGATCGAGCGGAGGGCAAGTTCCTAGCTTTAGTAGCGATCGCTGGAACACTCAGCGGCATGAGAAGCGACGCATCGGAACCGCCGGAACAGGCTCTTGAGGTCCCGGTCGAAACGCAAGCCGAGCTGCCATCCGGCGATCAGATCGCAGCTCGCCTGCGCGGCTTCGGGCTGCTCGGAATCTTCGCGATCCTCGTCATCCTCGCGGCCAATCTGGTGGTTGCGCCCCTCGGCGCCGTGTTGGTGCTGGTGTGGGCCCGGCGATCGTGCACGCCATGGCGCGAGATCGGCTATGTGCGGCCCGTCAGTTGGACCGGCAGCCTGGCCGTCGGTATCGCTTTCGGCATTGCTTTCAAGTTCCTGATGAAGGCGATCGTGATGCCGCTTCTCGGCGCCGATCCGATCAATCAGGCATACCACTACCTCGCCGGAAACACGGCCGCGCTCCCAGGAATGCTGTTCGCTGTGATTGTCGTCGCGGGCTTTGGAGAAGAGACCCTGTTCCGGGGGTATCTATTCGAACGCTTCGGCAAGCTTTTCGGACCTGGCGTCGGCGCCAAAGCGGCGATCGTGCTGATCACATCCGTATGGTTTGGATTGCTCCACTACCCCGAACAAGGGCTCGCCGGCGCCGAACAGGCCACAATCTTCGGGCTTGTGTTCGGAACGATCTTCGCGGTCACCGGCCGGATCTGGATGCTGATGTTCGCGCACGCCGCGTTCGACGTGACGGCGGTCCTTATGATCTACTGGAATCTTGAACGCGACGTCGCCCACCTTGTCTTTAAGTAGACCCCTCCGACACTGTGCCCCACCCTCGGTTGGACGTACTGTAGGAACAGCATGGCGCATATCGGGGAGATCGCGAAATAGCTCGCGGCTTCTGAAGGCCGAAGCCGCAAGTTGCCCGCATCGGAGTCAACGATGCCGAGACTTCATGTGGTTGTCTTCGGCAACGTGCCTAGCAGCCACCCGTCAGCACGTAGCTGTTCAGGCAGGTGAGGAATGCTTTCTCTTCGGGCTGGAGTTTCGTCTGCAGTTTCGAGCCGTCCATCCGGAAGCTCCCTCCGTTGTGGAAACACCACGCCGCGGCACCGTTGACGTACGCGCCGCGCACGTCCGCACCGAAGCCCGCCTTCGTCAACCAGGCCTGATTATTTTGACGGTACCTCTCTGGCTCCTGCAGGTAAATGGGCAGATCGGGATTGACACCCTGGATTGCGAATATGGCATCGTCAACTAGATCCCAGAAGTTATGGGTGACTTCGGTTCGGTTCTCGTGCCAGGCGATTACATCGACCTTCGCCTCGGTTTCCTTGGTCGCCCCAGTTTCCGCGGCCGCCACGGTGTTGGCGCCCCGTGGATGGCCTAATGACGCCGTCACGATGCGGTGGGGGTCCGCACCCTTCACGCCGTTTCGGATCGAGAGTATCTGTGAATCGGTAAGGGCTGTGTTTGTGCCTATCAATTTATTATGGCTGTACTCATTCGCTAGGTCGAAGAGCACGTGCTTGTATGCCGAGCCCGCGGCGGCGAGGTTGGTGGCGACGCTCACGATCGCAGTCCGGTACTCGGTGAAGCTCAGAGAGTCGCAGGTTCCAGAGATGCAGTCCTTAACGGTGTTTGGCGAGAACGTCACATCAACGAGCAGACCCTCCTGCTTCGCGATGTCCAGCACTGCCCTGAACTTGGTGAGTGAAGCGCTTCGAAGCGTCCCATTGGCTGCAATGAGGGTGTCCGGGGCATACGTCATTTGATCGGGGAAGTCCCATGGGTCCTGCTGCACGTCCCACCAGTTCGCGAAGATTCGGATGCCATCGACACCTTTTGAGCGTAAATAGGCGAAATCGCTGTGAAGATTCGTCGCGCTGACGTCCATCGCATCGAAGTACGAGACAAAAACGAGAAACTGGGGAGTGCCGTTCACCGTGAACATCTCTTCGTCGATGTCCAACTCGAGGGCCGAGGTCAGTGCCTGGGAGCCCTGCTGGATGTCCGCGGTTAGGGCTGCACCGCGTGGGCCGGTGCTCAGGAAGAGCATGGCGCACGTGGTTGCTGCGATTGTCGCCAAAAAATAATTTCGCATACATTTCCTTCTGGTGCTTCATTGATCCCGGCAGCACTATCGCATCACCCGGGGCTTGATAGGTGAGTCTATCATATTTGCGCAATTCCTCAAGCCACCTTTGCGCCGTGGAGAAGAGCTTGCGCACCCGGCCACGCTCCCAGGCCACCACGGTCGAGGCGTTGAGGCCGCGTTGCGACGCACGAAACCTGTCTCGCGACGCACGTCGCGGAGGAGGTCACGCGCGTCGCGAGCGAGGAAATGCAGGTCGCGGGACAGGTCAGGCGCGTCGCAGCAGCGGTCAGGCGGGTCGCGAGAGAGGTCGAGCGCGTCGCGAGACGGGTCAGGGGCGTCGTGACAGAGGTCAGGCGCGTCGCAGGGGCGGTGACGCGGGTCGCGGGAGTGGTTTTGCGCGTCGCGAGAGTTCCGCTATGCTCCGCACCCGATGCCCGAGCCCGAGAACCCGCAGGACGTTCCGCCCGAGGAAGAACCGGTCGACGCCGAAGAGACGGAAGAGGTCGGCAGCGGAGCTTTGCGCTCCTTCCTGGGGCTATTCGTGGTCCCGCTGCTGGTGGTCGTGCTCTGCGTGGCCATCTTCATCGGCTTCGGGTGGATCGCCTACGACCGGCAGACGACGCGGGACTATCTCAACGACCTGGAATCGGGGTGGAAGCCGCGGCGGGTGCAGGCGGCGTATGAGCTGTCCAAGATCCTGGTGTCCGATCCCAGGGCTTTGGAGAAGGAGGAGGGGGCCAAGGCCCAGGTCCGCAGGCTGTTCCAGGAGGCCGAAGACCCCGAGATGCGGCGCTACCTAGCCCTCGTTCTCGGCCGGACCGGCGACCGCGAGGCACTCCCCCTGCTCGTCGCCGCCCTCGACGGCGAGGACGACCGCACCCGCATCTACGCGCTCTGGGCTCTCGGCATCCTCGGCGACCCCCGCGCCCGGGAGCCGCTGACCCGGGCCCTCTCCGACCCGGACGCGGGCGTCCGCAAGATCGCGGCGTTCGCGGTCGGCGAGCTTAACGACCGGTCGGTCGTCCCCAGCCTGCGGCCGTTGCTCGACGACGCGGCCACCGACGTGCGCTGGAACGCGGCTCTCTCTCTCGCCCGGCTGGGGAGCGATGCGGGCGTGCCCGTGCTCGAATCGATGCTCGACCGCCGGCTGCTGGCCCAGGTGCCCGACATTACGCCCGAGCAGCAGGAGGAGGCCATGCTGAGCGCCATCCGCGCTCTCGCCAGTCTCGACGCCAGCGGCCGCCCGGAGCACCGCGCCCTTTTCGAGCGGCTCGCCAAGGACGACCCGAGCTACAAGGTGCGCCAGGCGGCGATTGAAGCCAGCGCGGCGGGGAAGGGGGGCGGGCGTTGATTTTTCCAGATTTGAACGGGGTTTAGGGTCGCGCCGCATTGCGGCGTTGACACCCCCTGTCCCGTTTCGCTAGAAAGAGGCACCCGAAAAGGATGTAGATGACCAGGCCCGAACCGATATGCAGTAGGAAAGGGGCAACATGGCTGACGAGACGAAGGACGGTCCCGCATCTGAGCCAGCGGGTTCGGCGGAGTCCGGGCCGCCCAAAATGACCACGGAAGGAGCCCGCGCCGAGGCCGGGGCTCCCAAGACTGATTCTGCTCCTATTCCGGAGAGGCAGGCCGCTGCCACCTCCGAGACCTTCAAGGCTCCCCCCTCCGAGGCAGCTGCCGCGGAAGCTCCTGCTATCGCGGGTGGGACCAACGCTCCCGTCGTTCCGCCGCCAGGACCGCCGTCAGGACCAGATACCGCCGAGCAAGCCGCGGCGGCTGCCAAAGCCGAAAAGGTCGCCGCCGCCCGCGCCGCTCATGCAGCCAAGTTGGCCAACGAGGGAAAAGCCGAGGGAAAGCCGGCACCTGTTCCCGCTCCGGCCGCCGCGGCTGCCGCGGCGAAAGCTACGGCCACTCCGGCCGCCACCGGCACCGCTCCGGCTCCCAAGGTGGCTCCGAAAGCGAATACCGGAGGGGACATGTCCCGCCGCGGGTTCTTCTCCTGGGCCGCGGTGGCCTGGGTCGGATTCTCGGCGGCGATCGGCGGCTGCGTCACGGCCATGGGCCGGTTCATGTTCCCCAACGTGCTGTTCGAGCCCCCCACGACCTTCAAGGCGGGCTTCCCCCAGGACGTCGGCTCCGGCGTGGTGGACACCCGGTTCGTAGACAAGTACGGCGTGTGGATCGTCAACAACGAGGGGAAGCTCTTCGCGCTGATCGCCATCTGCACGCATCTCGGCTGCCCGCCTGCCTGGCTGGAGACGCAGAACAAGTTCAAGTGCCCTTGCCACGGCAGCGGCTACTACAAGAACGGCATCAACTTCGAGGGTCCGACGCCCCGGCCGCTGGAGCGGGCGCGCATCTTCATCAGCCCGGACGACGGCCAGATCGTCGTGGACAAGGCCCAGAAGTTCCAGCAGGAGCTCGGCCAGTGGGAGGACCCCAACTCCTTCATCTCCCTGGCTTGAGAACGGCTTTGAGAACGTCTTAGAACGTCAACCTGAACCAGAGAGGCGCCATGTTCAAAGGCATCACCAAGACGCAGGTCTGGAAATCCATCTTCCGGGTGGGCATCCCGACCGACAACCGCAAGCGCGCGCTCGCCATGCTGGGCAA
>Ga0190265_10004115_pt1 | contig 10043 bp, 7 predicted proteins | sample Popmic124T_FD_133135 | JGI IMG/M metagenome (GOLD analysis project Ga0190265, IMG submission 133135) | Populus adjacent soil microbial communities from riparian zone of Indian Creek, Utah, USA - 124 T | ecosystem: Environmental > Terrestrial > Soil > Riparian zone | place: USA: Utah | collected...
ATCCTCCCCGGGGACACGATCGGTCACGGCCGGATGGTGCGACTGATCTCCCATGGCGTCGACATCCTGGTCGCCGAGGAACGTGGTCAGACCTTCGAGCCGGAGGTCTTCCTGATGCACGGTATCGACGTCGCCGACTACAGGATCGTCGGCCTGAAGGGCAGCAACCACTTCCGCGCGGCCTTCGCCCCGATCTCCGCCGGGCTGATCACCGCCGACAGTCCGGGACTCACCACGTTGCGTCCGGAGTTCTTCGAGCATCGCAACGCGCCGTACCCCCTGTGGCCTGTGGATGCCGCCGCAGACTATGCACCGCCCGGCCCGGTGGGCGGACTCCCTCTCGATCCGACAAAGGAGACACATGTCTGACCTCGACCTGGCCCGGCTCGAAGCCATCCTGCGGGAGGTTGCCGCCGCACATCCCGCCAGCGGGTTCGGCGTCGCCGCCTTCGCCGCCGGCCGCGTTCTCGAGGTGGCGACCGGGACGGCGAACCCCGAGCTGGACCTGCCGATGACGACAGACACACTCGTTCAGATCGGGTCGAGCACGAAGCTGCTGAACGCGGCCCTGGTCATGAGGCTCGTCGAGCTCGAGGTGCTGGATCTCGATCAGCCGGTGCGTAAGGTCGTGGACGGTTTCCGGCTCGCCGATGACTTCGCAACCGACGTTCTGACTCTTCGCCACTGCTTGACGATGACCTCGGGCCTGGATGGCGGACCGTACGAGGACCTCGGCGGAGATCAAGGACATCTCGCCCGGTACGTCGCTCTCCTGGCGGACATCCCACAGTTGTTCCCACCCGGAACCGGCTACGGATACGGCAACGCGAGCGCGCTGGTCGCGGGGCTCGCCGCAGAGTGTGCGACCGGCCGGGCATGGGATGCCCTGCTGCAGGAGCACATCGTGCAGCCGGCGGGCCTGGAGCACACCCTGACGACCGCCGACCAGCTGATGTATCACCGGGTGGCGGTCGGGATCGATCCGGAAGGCTCGGTGATCCGGCCGTGGTACCTGTCCCGCTCGATGGGACCCGCGGGCTCCACGTGCGCGTCGACCGCAGGCGACCTGGTGCGCTTCGTACGCCGCGTACTGTCCGGGGGACCTGACGGCGGCGAACCCGCCGTACTCTCGGCGGACACCGTGCGGCTCATGAGCGAGTCGGCCGTCGAGGTACCGACCGGGTTCCCAGCAGAGGCATGGGGCTTGGGTGTCGGCCGGACAGAGGTCGGCGGTCAGGTCATCCTCGGACATCCAGGGTTCAACCAGTCCGGTTGTTCGGTGGTCTGGTGGGTGCCAGGTCTCGATGTCGCGGTCGCCTGCGTGGCGAACTCACCGATGGCCTTCCCTGCGGTGCTGGATTGTGCGAACGCGGTCCTCGCCGAGCTAGGGTGCCCGCTGCCGCAGCGGCCCGAGATCACCGAATCGGCGCTCGACGACGCCGCTGACGCCGTCGGTGTGTACGAGAACCTGCATCTGCGCTACGAGGTCACGGTCGACGGCGACGGGCTCCAGTTGGTCGTGGCGCCGCGCGGCGATCTGTACGGAGCAGGTACGACGACACACCTGCGGCCCGCCGGCCGATTCGGCTGGCTTCCCGAACAACCCATGATGCCCGGGTTCACGGTGCCCCAGCCGTTCGCGTTCCTCGACTACGGCGGCGCTCGCGTCCTGCTCGACGGCCACGAACCGGCTCGTCGAGTCCGTGAGTGAGCGGACGCGTCGCGGCACTGTTCGCTTATCCGGTCAAGGGCTTGACCGGGCAGTCACTCGAGGCCGTGCTCTTGACGCCTGGTCAGGGCATGCCCGGCGATCGCAGGTATGCGCTGGCCCGCTCCGAGGGCACCTGGTGTGGCGTCGGGCCGGTGTCCAAGGACCAGTTCTACACGTTGGCGACCTGCGAACGCCTCGCCGGGCTCCGTATCCGGTGGGATGCCGGAACGGACACGGTGCGGGTGTTCGTACGGGAGCATGCGGTTCTGGTCTGCGACCTGGGCGACGCCGATGGCCGGGCGGAGTTCGCCCGGTTCTTCGCGCGAGTACTCGATCTGCCCGCCGGCCGCGTACCACTTCTGGCCACGGGCCGCAGATTCACTGACGCGGCAGCGCTCGATGAGCCGATGGCGGAGACGGTGTCCTTGATCAACCTCGCGACCGTCCGCGAGATCGAGCAGCGGACGGGCCGGCCGCTGGACCTGCGTCGCTTCCGGGCGAACATCTACTGCGATGGTCTGCCTGCATGGAGCGAGGCCGGCCGCGTCGGTGACGAGGTCATCGTCGGGAACGCACGCCTCCGGGTCGACCTCGACATCCCGCGCTGCGCGGCTACCGAGGTGGATCCGGACACCGGTGTGCGCGACGTATCGCTGCCGCGCCTGCTCAAGGCCGAGTACGGTCACGTCACGGTCGGCGTCCTCGCGAGTGTCGTGGCGGGCGGCCGGATCGCAGCTGGAGCACCGGTCGCGTTCCTGGGCCCGAGATTGTGAGTGGCCGTCTCGAGCTTCTGCTCACCATCGCCGGGAAGCAGATGCTCACACCGGACATCTGCGGATTCGACCTCCGGCCGGACCGAGGCGAGGCGCTTCCACCGTTCGCCCCTGGAGCGCACGTCAACGTGGAGGCGCCGAACGGTGCGGTGCGCAGCTACTCCCTGACCAACGGGCCGGCCGACGTCGCCCGTTACGTGGTCGCCGTCGCCCGTGCCCGGACCGGGCGTGGTGGTTCGGCAAGCCTCGTCGATCAGACGGCCGTCGGGGATCGGCTCGCCGTCTCGCATCCGATCAACTCTTTTGTCCTCGAACCGGCCGATCGGTACCTACTCATTGCCGGCGGCATCGGTATCACGCCGATCCGGGCGATGTTCCGGCATCTGCGGGCCAGGGGAGGGGCGGTGCGACTGATGTACCTGACGAGATCGCCGGCCCACACGGCGTATCTCGACGAACTGTCGCACGCGCCGGAGGTCACCCTCCATCACAGTACGCGGGGCAGACTCGATCTCTGGCCGGTGTTCGCCGAGCCGGCTGACGACCTGCATGTGTACTGCTGCGGCCCGGACGGGCTGATGGCGGAGGTCCGGGCCCTGACCATGCACTGGCGGCCGAGTCAGCTGCATTTCGAGGCCTTCAGCGGGATCACGGCCGTCGACGGGACGAGCCAGGCCTTCCGGGTCGTCTGGCAACCGACCGGAGAATCGATCGAGGTGGCCGCCGGCGAATCCCTGCTGGCCGCGTTGCGTCGACGCGGCCTCCATCCGTCGAGTTCGTGCGAGAGCGGAACGTGCGGATCCTGCCGGCTGCGCTTGATCGGCGGCGATCCGGAACACCGTGACCTGTGTTTGTCGGACCACGAACGCCGCCGACTCGTCATGCCCTGTGTCTCGCGTGCGCGGGGCGGCGTACTGGAGATCGGTCCGCTCGTGGAGGAGACGGAGAACGGAGTCCGATGACGATCCGCCCACACCACAACGGTCGCGGCGGGCGTCTCGACGACGTCCGTCCCGATCTCGCGAACGTGCTGCTGAACGGCACGACCGAGCGGGCCAGGTTCGATGCGTCCGACATCCGGCGAGTGACGGTACAGATGCTGACGCGTGACGACGTGCGGCTCGCGACAGATGTCTTCCTGCCACCCCGGACCCCGGCGCCGGTGATCGCGGTCCGGACGCCGTTCGGCCGGAGCGTCGAGGACTTCGGGTTTCGAGAAGCGCTGGTGCTGCTCGCACGACATGGGTACGTCGCGGTCGCGCAGGACTGCCGGGGCACGGGGGACAGCGAGCCCGAGACGTGGGACTACTACGTCTACGAGTCGGACGACGGCTATGACTTCGTCGAGTGGATCAGTACTCAGGAATGGTGCGACGGGTTCATCGGATCGCTGGGTGGTTCCTACCTCGGCCAGACCCAGTGGTGTATGTCCATGCACCCGCGGATGTCGACCATCGCGCCATCGGTCAGCGGCCTGGGAATCGCCGTGAACACCGCTCGTCTCTACATGTTCCTCAACGCCTACGCGAAGTCGGTCGGCCGCGGTACGGGCAAGGTCGACGTGCCGATGACCGAGATGGAGGAGTACTTCGAGGCCGAGACAATGGCAGGCGGGTACTTCAACGAGCCACTGGACGCTCCACTCGCCGACACAGTCGTACGGCGCTTTCCCCAGCTGGTCCTGGGGACACCGGCCGAGACCAGACGCCGGCTGTGGGAGGCGTACTGCGGCATGTCGAGCCCGGAGAGAGCTCGCTTCATCAAGGAGGCGCGAGGAATCAGCACGATCACCTCGATCGACGTCGAATCGCTGCCTGCGATCTTCGGTCACACGATCGCTCACGACGCCCACACCGTTCCGGCAGTGAGCGCTCGAGAGCTGTGCCGGCGGGTCCAGGCGCCGCCGTTGATGCGCACAGGCTGGTACGACTGGGGACTCAACGACGCCCTCGCGACCTGGCGCATGCTGAGAGAGGCGGGTCGCTCCGACGTCGCCGCCGGGGCGCGGCTCATCATCGCGCCGTACGCCCACAACACGCCGGGATACAGAGAAGGCAGCGACCGGCATCCCGAGTTGCTGCGAGTCCCGAACACGCTCACCGGACTCGGCCCGCAGTTGCAGTGGTACGACGCGGTGCGAGCCGGCACCACGGGCTCGTGGCCGAGGGTCGTCTACTACTTGATGGGCGCCAACGAATGGCGCGTCGCCTCGGACTGGCCGGTGCCCGAGGCAACAGAACTGTCGCTGTACCTCCGCGCGGGCGGAGCCCTGTCGACGTCAGGGCCCGGGGCGACGGAGGTCCCGGAGAACTATGTCTATGACCCGGATGACCCGACTCCGACAGTGGGCGGCAGCATCGTGTCCCATCTGTACACGCCGGGCAGCGCGGATGTCGGCGCCGTACAGGATCGCTCGGACGTCGTTGTGTACACGACTCCGCCCTTGGAGTCCGACATCGACGTCGTCGGTCCCCTCCGTCTCGTGCTGTATGCCGGCTCGGATGCGGTCGACACGGACTGGGTGGCGCGATTGAGCGATGTCTTCCCCGATGGTCGGGCGATCCAGTTGCAGAGCGGCATCCTGCGGGCCCGCCACCGCGACCACGCCGGCGAGCCGAAGCTGCTCGTACCGGGACAGGTCTACCGATTCGAGATCGACATGTGGGCCACGGGCAACCGCTTCGCGGCCGGGCATCGCATCCGCCTCGATCTGTCGTCGGCCGACTTTCCACACTACGACCGGAACAGCAATCTCGGTGGAATGCCGGGAGATCCCATCGCGGCGCGGCAGACCGTGTATCACGACCAGGCGCATCCATCCCGCCTCGTTCTCAGTGTGCTCGACACGCCGGCGGGGATCTGAACTCGTCCGTACCGCACGACGAACCCGGCATCGATCAATGGTCGATCTCGACGATCCCAGCCGTGCCTGTGACCGCTCAGAATGAGGTGGCTCGGGTGGAACTGCCCGTACCCGGGGCGCGAGGAGGAGAGAGCATCGATGATCGGCCGTTCGCTCCATGACGATGCCACGGTCGTTGACCTGCACAACGACCTGATCCTGCTCGTCGATCATTTCGACCGGCGACTGCAGCCGGAGCATTTCACCGACTTCTGGCTGCCGGAGTTGCGGGCCGGGAGCATCGACGTCCAGGTCCTTCCGATCTGTATCGAGGACCAGTTCCAGTCCGAGGGCGCGCTTCGTCGCACGCTCCTGCTGGTCGAGCGCATTCACCGGCTGGCGGCCGAGCATCACGAGGACGTGGAGCTGTGCCTGAGCGGCGCGGAGGTGGATGCGGCGGTCGCCGGCGGCCGGATCGCCCTGATCATCGCCCTCGAGGGTGCCCACGGCATCGGGCAGGATGTGGAGCTGCTGCGGACGATGGCCAGGGCCGGCGTCCGGATCGTCTCGATCGCGCACTTCGGGCGAACCTTCCTCGCCGACGGCAGCGGTCTCGACTCCTCGTCGCGAAGCCGGCTGACGCCGCACGGAATCGAGGCGCTGCAGGAGATGGAGCGGCTCGGCATCGTCTTCGACGTCAGCCACCTCGGGGTGGGTGGGGTCGACGATGTTCTGGAACGCGCCACCCGGCCCCTGCTCGCCACCCACTCGGCCTGTCTGGGCATCACGGATATCCATCGGAACCTCGGTGACGAGCAGATCAAGCGGATCGCCGAGCTGGGCGGCGTGATCGGTGTCGCCGCGGCGATCCCGTACTTCATCGATGCGCGAAACCCGTCCGCCGATCGCGTCGTCGATCACATCGAACACATCGCGACGGCGGCCGGCATCGACCATGTCGGCCTCGGGCCGGACCTCATCGACGACTTCTACCGCGAGGTCTTCGGCGGATGGCTCCCGGTGCCGGGATTCGACGGCTCGATCGAGCCAGGAGAGATCTCGAGGCCCTCCGATCTGCCGAAGATCACCGAAGCGATGATCCGGCGTGGATTCACGGCCGACGACATCCGGAAGGTGCTGGGCGGCAACGTACTCCGTGTACTGCGTCAGGTGATGGGCGTGCCCGGACCCGGGCTCACCGACGACAAGCCGCGTCCACGGCTTCCGTTCTGACGACCGTGGAGAGGAGAAGCCGATGACGATCTCAGTGTGTGTCTCCGGTGCGACCGGCTGGACCGGAAGTGCCGTCGCACAGGCGGTCCTGGACCATCCGGATCTGTCTCTTCGCAGCGCGGTGGGGCGCAGTGCGGCCGGGCTCGATCTCGGAGTCGCGTGGCGCGGAGCGGCGATCGGGGTCCCGGTCTTCGGCAGTGTCAAGGAGGCGCTGGACGGGGTGGACGTGCTTGTCGACTACACGTCGCATGCGGCGATCCGGGACCATGCGCTGGTCGCGATCGAGCGCGGGGTGCATGTCGTCGTCGGCTCGTCCGGGTTGGCTGCGGCTGACTATGCGGAGCTCGACTCGGCCGCCCGTGCACACGGTGTCGGTGTGTTTGCCGGCGGCAACTTCTCTTTGACGGCCACTGTCGCCCAGGCGGCGGCGGCCCTGGCTGCCCGGCACCTGCCGAGTTGGGAGATCGTCGACTATGCCGCGGCCGGAAAGCCGGACGCGCCGAGTGGAACCTCGCGCGAACTCGCGGAGCGGCTGGACTCGATCCGATCTCCGGCGATCGAGCGGTCCGTCGCCGAGACGGCCGGGCCGGTCGAGGCTCGCGGGGCAACGGTTGCCGGGACCCAGATCCACTCGGTTCGGTTGCCGGGCTTCGAGTTGGCGACCGAGATCGTGTTCGGCCTTCCCCATGAGCGCCTGACCATCCGCCACGACAGTGGCACCGATGCCCGTCAGTTCGTACCGGGCACGCTGCTCGCGATCCGTCAGGTGGTTTCGCAGGTCGGGGTCAGTCGCGGCTTGGAGCGACTGTTGCTCGGTGAGCACTGAGCGGAGATACCGCCGGCACCGGTCCCATCCCGAACAGAACGCAACACAGACATGTCGGCGGCCGGCTCCGGCCGGCCCGACCCGGTTCCTCGATCGGAGCACGAGCATGCGTACCAGACTGGGTGTGGCCCTCCTCGCCGCCGCCCTCGCGACAACGACGGTGAGCGCGTGTGCGGGGTCCTCGAACCCCGCCACCCACGCGGCCGCCTTCCTGAACGGCGGCACGTACACCGAGGCGTTGACGGACGATCCGGGCGCCTTCAACCCCCACCGGAACCCTCAGATCGTCAGCTACATGTATCTGCTCTACGACTCCCTGGTGAACCTGACGCCCGACGGAGAGATCGTGTCAGGCCTGGCCGAGACGTGGCAGGCGAACGCCACCAGTGCCACCTTCCAACTGAAGGCAGGCATCACGTGCTCCGACGGCTCCGCTCTGACGGCGTCTCAGGTGGCCAGGAACATCAACTTCGTCGGCGATCCCAGGAACAAGTCCGCGTTGTACGGACAGTTCACACCGACCAGCCGGTTCCACGCGACCGGTGACGATGCCGGCCGGACAGTACGCGTGCAACTGCCGACACCGTTCAGCTTCCCGCTGCAGACGATCGGGTTCCTTCCGATCATCTGCGCGAAGGGTCTGGAGAGTCCGGCGATGCTCACCTCGGCGTCGAACGGAACCGGACCTTTCGTCCTCAGCCAGAGTGCGCCGGGCGACCACTACACGTTGACTGTCCGCAAGGGCTACACCTGGGGCCCGAACGGTGCGAGCACCGACGCGCCCGGAACACCGGCCCAGATCGTCCTCAAGGTAGTGGCCAACGAGACGACCGCGGCGAACCTGCTGGTGTCCGGAGCCGTGAACCAGGCCAGAGTCGCAGGCCCGGACCGGCAACGTCTGACCGCCCAGTCGCTCTCCCACTTCGACGAACACCTGATCACCGGTGAGCTCTGGTACAACCAGCGACCAGGCCGGCCGGGAAGTGACATCGACGTCCGCCGTGCGCTGAGCGCGGCGCTCGACCTCGATCAGCTCGCCAAGGTCCAGACGTCGGGCAACGGTGTCCGCTCGACCGGGCTGGCCGCCATCCGGCCCAAGGCGTGCAGCGGCGATACGGTGACGGGGCAACTGCCGGCTCACGATCCGGGCCAGGCGGCAGCATTGCTCGATCGAGCGGGGTGGCTGAGGTCCGGCGACGGGCTTCGTCAGAAGAACGGGAAGACCTTGGCCCTCTCGCTGCACTATGCCGCCAAGGACGGCGACGGTGCCGCGGCGGCCGTCGAGCTGATCTCCCAGAAGTGGGCGGCACTCGGAGTCAGGGTCACGCTCAGCGGCGACGACGCGAACGCTCTGAACACGAACATCTTCCAGACCTCGGACTTCGACGCCCTGTGGACCGGCATCAATTTCACGTTGCCGAGCAGTATCGTGCCGTACGTGTCCGGTGCGACGCCGCCGGCCGGTCAGAACCTGTTCGCCATCGACAACGCCGAGTACACCCGGCTCGCGGCCCAAGCCGGCCAGACCGTCGGTCCCGAGGGCTGCGCGCTGTGGAACAAGGCCGAGCAGGCCCTCTTTCGTGACGCCGACGTCGTACCGGTCGCGGAATCGGTGATCCCGTACTTCCTGCGCAAGGCGCAAGGTGCGACGAACGGGCTGCAGGCTCCTATCCCGACGAGCATCCGGCTGCTGCGGTGATGTGACCCATGTCGAAGACACTGGTCCTCCCCACGCGAACCGGGAACGGATTGCTCGGCCATCCCTGGTCGGACTTCGCCGTACGGCGACTTGTCCGGCTCGTGACGTCCTTGTGGGTCCTCGTCACCGCATCGTTCCTGATGATCCACCTGGTGCCGGGCGATCCGGTGCGGGCAGCGCTCGGATTCACGGCGCCGCCCGAAGTGGTGGCGTCGCGCCGGGCCGAGCTGGGGCTGGACAATCCGCTGTGGCAGCAGTACGCCGACTATCTCCGGGCGGTCCTGCACGGTGAGTTCGGCGTGTCGATGGTGAGCAACCTGCCGGTCTCGCAGGTGATCGGCGACAGCCTGCCGCCGACACTTGCGATCGCGATCGCATCCTTCGTCGTGGTCGTGGCACTGTCCGTCCCCGCCGGTGTCGCGACAGCGGCGCTGACGCGAGGCGGTCGGCATCGACTGAGCGAACTGGCCTTCACCTCGACCACAGTGATCCTCGCGACGATACCGGCGTTCCTGCTCGCCGTCGCGCTCGTCTATCTCTTCGCCGTCCAGCTGACGTGGTTTCCGGTTGCCGGTCGGGAAGGCATCAGTTCGTACGTACTACCGGTTGTGTCACTTGCCATTGGTCCGGCCGCCGTCCTCGCGCGGATCATCAGGGTCGAGATGCTGTCCGTGCTGGGCAACGACTACATCCGGACCGCACGGGCCAAGCGGCTGTCCGCCGGTGCGGTCTACCTCCGCCACGCGTTGCCGAACGCATTGACCGCGACGCTCACCCTGGGCGGGCTGATGCTCAGCAGCCTGGTGGCCGGCACCGTGCTCGTCGAGAACGTGTTCGCCTGGCCGGGACTGGGCTCGACCATCGTCCAGTCGATCCAGCAGAAGGACTATCCCATGGTCCAGGCCATCGTTCTCGTCTACGGCATCGGCGTACTCCTGGTGAACCTCCTCGTCGACGTG
>Ga0190265_10004116_pt1 | contig 10043 bp, 6 predicted proteins | sample Popmic124T_FD_133135 | JGI IMG/M metagenome (GOLD analysis project Ga0190265, IMG submission 133135) | Populus adjacent soil microbial communities from riparian zone of Indian Creek, Utah, USA - 124 T | ecosystem: Environmental > Terrestrial > Soil > Riparian zone | place: USA: Utah | collected...
GTGCCGAAGTTCTGGCCGAACGACGGCGGCAGATATATCGGCACGGGCGATATCACCTTCACGCGCAATCCGAACTCCGGGCGGATCAATGTCGGCGTCTATCGGCAGATGTTGCACGGCCCGAACCGCGTCGGCCTCTATTGTTCTCCGGGTAAGCACGGTCGCCTTGACCGCGAAGCATGGTGGGCGAAGGGTGAGCCCTGCGAAGTCGTGGCGGCTTACGGCATCGATCCGGTCCTGTTCATGTTCGGCGCGCAGGCATTCAGCGACGAACTATCCGAACTCGACGTCGCCGGCGGCCTTATGGGCAGGCCGGTCGAACTGACCGAAGCGGAAACCGTGAGCCTCCCCATTCCCGCGCACGCCGAATTCGTGATCGAGGGTGTGCTCCGCCCGAACGTCACCGAACGCGAAGGCCCGCTCGGCGAATTCACCGGTTATTACGGCAATGAGCCGGGCCAGCAGCCCGTCATCGAAGTGACCGCGGTTCACAGCCGCAGGGAGCCGATCTTTACCGCTGCACTGATGGCGAAATACCCCGCGTGTGAGATCGGCGCTTATTACGCGATCATGCGCTCGGCCCGCATCCTCGATGACCTCGAGCGCGTCGGCGTGCCGGGCATCGTCGCCGCCTACGCGCATCCCGCCGCGGCAGCCGGCTGGGGCATGGTCGTCGTTTCGCTGAAGCAGCTTTATGCGGGACACGTCGCGCAGGTTCTTGCGCTCGCCGCGCAATGCTCGGCCGCGGCCTACTACACAAAATGGATCATCGCCGTCGACGAGGATGTCGACCCGACCGATTTCAATCAGGTTCTGTGGGCACTCAGCACGCGGTGCCATCCGTCCGACGACCTGGACATCCTGCGCAAGACCTGGTCGACCGGCCTGGACCCCAGCCAGTATCTGCCGGAGAACCGGCCTTACGGCAGCAAGGTGCTGATCGACGCCTGCAAGCCACACAAACATCTGAAGCAATTCCCGCCCTCCACGCTTATCCGCCGCAGCGTGCACGACCGCATCGTGCAACGATGGACGGAGCTTGGGTTCACCAATCAGCCGCCATCAATCACTGCGTTTCACTCCGAGTGAGGACACCATCATGAAAGTCGCATCCGTATTCGAGCTCAGGGCGCCCGCGATGTTCGCCTCCGCGCTCCTCATCGCCGGCTCTTTGTCGGCGGCCGTGCCGGCCGCCGCGCAACAGATGACGGTCGGTCTATCGACGTCGCTTTCCGCCGGCGGCCCGGTAAACGCGATGTACGTGAAGTTCAAGGAAGAGGTCGAACGCCGCTCCAATGGAGCGATGACGGTGCGGCTCGCGGAAGGCAGCGTGCTGGGTGCGCCGGATGCGCGCCTGAACCAAGTCCGCCGAGGTGCGCTCGAGCTGACCGATGCTGCCGACGGGAATTACTCGAGCATCTATTCCGACATTCAGGTCTTCTCGATGCCGTTCCTGTTCCCGACGGAGGAAATCGCATGGCGGGTGTTCGACGGCCCGCTCGGAACGCGGATTGGTGAGGACATTCTCAAGAAGACCGGCATTCGCGTGCTTGGCTGGTGGGAATCAGGCGGATTCAAGCATTTCAGCGCAAACAAGCCGATCCGCACGCCCGACGACATGAAGGGCCTGAAGATCCGCGTGATCAGCAATGTGTTCGGCTTGCCCGTCGCGGCGATGGGCGGATCGCCGACGCCGATCCCGTTCCCCGAACTCTATACTTCGTTGCGAACCGGCGTCGTGTATGGACACGACAACTCAGTCGACACGTCCAATCGCACGACGCTCTATGAAGTGCAGAAGTACCTGATGCTCAGCGGTCACGTCTACGCGTTCGGTCCCTTCGGCATCAGCGATGCGTTCTATTCTAGGCTGAGCCCGGAGCAAAAGAAGATCATCGACGAATCGACGAAGGTCGCGATCGCTCACAACCGCAAAGTATCGCGCGAGGCTGAAGCGGGAGACATCGAGAAAGCGAAGGGTCACGGCGTGCAGGTCATCCCGTTCACACCGGAGATGAAGGCAGCGTTCGCCAAGGTCGCACAGCCCTCGACCGTCGAGTGGCTCCGCAAGAACATCGCGACGCCAAGCCTGATTGAGGAAGTTCAGGCTGCGGTCGCCGAGGCTGCAAAGGCGAAATGACCGTGCTTGACCGTCTGGATCGTGCCGTCTGGGTCTTCGGGACGATCTGCATGGTCATTCTGTTTGTCCTGACCACGGCGCAGGTCATCCTGCGCTACGGCTTCGGCTTCTCGCCCAACATCACGGAAGAGGGCGCGCGGACCATGCTCGTGTGGGCCGTACTGGCCGGCTCCGCCCTCGCAGTCCGGCACAAGTTGCACATCCAGGTGGACTTCCTGAACCTTGCCCTGCCGAGGCGGATCCAGCGCGTCCTGAACATCATCCTGGACATCGGAGTGCTGTTCCTTTTCTGCGTCGTCACTGTCACGGGCATCGATGCCACGGTGTTCGCGCACGGCCAGGTGAGTTCGGGTTTGATGCTTCCCCTTTCTTATTTCTACTTCGCCGTTCCCCTCTTCTTCGCGGTCTCGGCAATCTTCATGGCCGAGCTCCTGTACAACGAGATCACAGGCAAAAAATCCAAAGGCGACCGATGAGCGACGCGCTGATCGTTCTCCTGACCGTATTCCTGCTGCTCGTCTTCTTCGGCATGCCGGTCGCGTGGGCAACCATCGCCTCGACGATGGTCTGGATGGGAATGACGGACCGCTGGCATCTTCTGCCGCTGATCCCGGAACGCATCTATCAGGGACTCGATGTCTTCGTTCTTCTGTCGCTGCCGCTCTTCATCCTCGCCGGCGAATTGATCAACGAGGGAAAAATAACAGACAGGCTAGTGCACTTCTCCAATATCCTGGTCGGCTGGATGCGCGGCGGGCTTTCCCAGGTCAATGTCGTCGCGTCCATGCTCTTTGCCGGGATCACGGGCACCGCGCTCGGCGACATCGCTTCGCAGGGAAAAGTTTTCATTCCTGCCATGGTGCAGCAGGGATATACGCCGGCCTATGCCGCGGCCGTAACCGCGTGCACTGCGATCATCGGGCCGATGGTGCCGCCGTCGCTCGTGATCGTCCTTTACGGCTCGATGACCAACCTTTCGATCGGCGCGCTTTTCCTCGCATGCATCATCCCCGGCATCCTGCTCGGCGTCGTGCAGATGATCCTCGTGGCCATCCAGAGCTGGGCCTACGATTTTCCGCGGGTCGAGATGGACCGCTCGCCGAAGGAAATCGTCAAATCCGCGCTGCACGCGACGCCGCCCATGATGATCCCGGTGATCATTCTCTGCGGGCTCGTGTTCGGCATCATGACGCCGACCGAGGCTGGCGCAGCTGCTGCTTTTTACGCGCTGCTCCTCTCTGTATTCGGCTATCGCTCGCTCAAGTTTGGCGACCTTCCTGACATCTTCGGCCGCTCGATGATCTTCACGGGCCAGATCATGATCGTAGTCGCTTGCGGCGCGACGTTCAGCTGGGCGATCGGTATGGAGAACCTGCCGGAGCTGATCGTGCGCGGGCTCAAGGACTACGAGTTCACGCAGACACAGACGCTCATCGTCTTCAACATTCTGGTGGCTATCCTCGGCATGTTCATCGACACGCCGACGACGACAGTCCTGTTCGCGCCGATCCTCAGCGAGGCCGCGGAATCCGTCGGCATCGACCCGATTCACTTCGGCGTCGTCATGATCCTCAACCTCAATATCGGGCTCATTACCCCGCCGCTCGGTATCTGCCTCTTCGCGGTCGAAAAGATCGCGAATTGCGGATACTGGCCGATTGTCAGCGCCAGCATGCCGTTTATCGGGGCAAGCGTCGTGGGCTTGATTCTGGTGACCTACTTCCCGCAACTCTCGCTCTGGCTGCCGAGACTTGCCGGCTTCTGAACAAACTCAATGACGGGCGGCAGGGCTGTCGAGCAGATGGTCGCTGCTGCATCTGCAGCAAGGGAGTAAAAAGCATTGGCCGGCAGTAACGACGCTCGTCTCGCTGTAGACATCGGCGGTACCTTTACGGATATCGCCCTTGAGCACGGGTCGAAGCGATTTTCGAAGAAGGTCCTGACGACGCCGCGTGCGCCCGAGCTTGGCGCGATGGAGGGCATAGGCGCCGTCCTCGCGGACGCAGGCCTGCGTCCGTCCGACGTCGGTATTTTGATTCACGGTACGACCCTTGCCACGAACGCCTTGATCGAACGGAAAGGCGCCGTCACCGCCCTGATCACGACCGAAGGATTTCGCGACACGATCGAAATGGCGTTCGAGAACCGGTTCGAGCAGTACGACGTCTATATGGACCGGCCGACGCCGCTCGTTCCTCGCCACCGCCGCTATACCGTCGCCGAACGATTCAGCGCCCGCGGCCAGATGATCACGCCGCTCGATGAAGCCGGTGTCCGCGCGGTGATTGAGAAAATCGACAGCGCGAAGGCCGAAAGCGTTGCCGTCTGCTTTCTGCATTCCTACCTGCGGCCCGAGCACGAGCTGCGCGTCCGCGATATTTTCGCGAAAGAACGCCCCGACCTCAGTGTGTCGGTCTCCTGCGAAGTGAGCCCAGAGATACGCGAATATGAGCGTTTCTCGACCACCTGCGCGAATGCGTACATCCAGCCCTTGATGTCGCGCTACCTGGCGAGGTTCGACCGGCTTTTACAGGACGGCGGCTTCAGCTGTCCGCTTTTCCTCATGACTTCGGGGGGCGGACTGACGACCCTCGAGAACGCGATGCACCTGCCGGTTCGACTGGTCGAGTCCGGACCCGCCGGCGGCGCGATCCTCGCGCGCCAGATCGCCGCGGAATGCGGTGCCGAGGAGGTGCTCTCCTTCGACATGGGCGGGACGACCGCGAAAATCTGTCTGATCGACGGCTACGAGCCGCAGCGGTCGCGGAATTTCGAAGTCGCGCGGGAATTCCGCAATCTGAAGGGCAGCGGACTTCCGCTGCGTATCCCGGTCATCGAAATGGTGGAGATCGGCGCGGGTGGCGGTTCGATCGCGCGCATCGACCGACTCGACCGCATCACGGTGGGCCCGGACAGCGCAGGGTCCGAACCGGGACCCGCGTGTTACGGCCGGGGCGGCCAGAACCCGACCGTAACCGACGCCGACGTCGTCATGCAGCGCATCGATCCGGCGCGGTTCGCGGGCGGCAAGGTCAAACTTGAGCCGGCGAAGGCGACGGCTGCCGTTGACGCGGCGATCGGCAAGCCGATGAACATGGAGAGCGAGCTTGCCGCTTTCGCAATCAGCGAGATCATCGACGAAGGGATGGCCAATGCCGCCCGCGTCCACGCGATCGAGCGGGGCAAGGTCGTAAGCCGCCGCACGATGATTGCCTTCGGCGGCGCCGCTCCGCTCCACACTGCGCGTCTCGCGCAACGTCTTGGCATCGACCGGGTGATCGTGCCGACCGGTGCCGGAGTCGGCTCAGCGATCGGATTCCTGCGGGCACCAATTTCCTTCGAGGTCGTGCGCAGCCGTTACGAGCGCTTCGGCAGCTTTCGCTTCGACGAATTGAATGGTCTCCTCCGCGCCATGGAAAGCGAAGCAACAACAGTGGTGCGCGCCGGCGCGCCGAAAGCATCGCTGGTCTGCCATCGGACAGCTGATCTGCGATATGTGGGCCAAGGCCACGAGATCACGGTGACGCTGCCGCAAGGCGACCTCGATCCGTCGAAGCTCGAGCAGCTGCGGGCCAGTTTCGAAAAAGTCTACCTCGAACATTACGGTCGGATCGTTCCGGGGCTCGACGTCGAGGCGATCAACTGGATGGTCACGGTCTCGACCCCGTTCGGAACTCCGGCTCGTCTCGCCGAGCCGGCGGAGAGCCGGCGGCCAAAGGCCTCGGCGAGCCGCCCGGTGTTCGATGCGGACCAGAGCAGCTTCCGCGACTACGCTATCCATCGCCGCCCCGACCTGCGACCCGGCGACAAGATCACCGGTCCCGCGATCATCGTCGAAGATGAAACCTCGACGCTCGTGCCGCCGGCATTCGACGTTCATATGAATGCGCTCGGATACCTCGTGCTGGAACGCCGGGGCAGCGAAGGAGCCGCCACATGAGCAACACCGCGCTCGCAAAAATCACCCAACAGGTGATGTGGGACCGCCTCATCGCGGTCGTCGAAGAACAGGCGCAAACGCTGATCCGCACCGCTTTCGGCACGGTGGTGCGCGAAGCCGGCGACCTGTCGGCCGGCGTCTACGATCTGCGCGGGCGCATGATCGCGCAGGCGGTGACGGGGACGCCGGGGCACGTGAATACGATGGCGACCGCCGTCGAGCACTTCCTTCAGCGTTTTCCCGTCGAGACGATGAAGGAAGGCGACATCTACGTCACCAACGATCCCTGGCTGGGCACCGGCCATTTATTCGACTTCGTCGTGTTAACGCCGACCTTCCGGCATGGAAAAATGATCGGCCTGTTTGCTTCGACCTGCCACTTCTCCGACATCGGTGGGATCGGCTTCAGTGCGAATGCCCGCTCGATCTTCGAGGAGGGTCTCTACGTTCCGCACATGAAGCTTGCGGATCAGGGCCGATACAACGAGACGTTCCTGCAGATCCTCGAAGCGAATGTGCGCACGCCCGTCGAGGTGAAGGGCGATCTCCTCTCCCTCGTCAGCAGCAACGAGGCCGGCGGGCGCCGGCTCGTCGAGATGATGGACGAGTTCGCGCTCGACGGCGTCGAGGAGCTATCCAACCACATCAATGATGCCTCGCGCGCCGGCATGCTCGCCGCGATCCGCAAGCTGAAGCCCGGCAGCTATCGCAGCGAGATGACGACGGACGGCTACGAGAACCAGCTCCGCTTCGTACTGACGATGACCGTCAGCGAGGAGGGGATCCACGTGGACTATGACGGCACGTCGCGAACGTCGATGTTCGGCATCAACTCACCCAAATGCTACACCGACGCGTATACCGCGTTCGGCATCAAGTGCATCCTCGCGCCCTACGTTCCGAACAACGCCGGCGCACTCGGCACGATCACGATCAGCGCGCCGGAAAACACGATCGTCAATGCGCTGCCGCCCTGCGCGGTCGCGTCGCGCCACGTCATCGGCCAGATGCTGCCCGATGCCGTGTTCGGCTGCCTGCACCAGGTCGTCCCGGGCGGTGTGCCGGCCGAGAGCTCGGGCAGCCTCTGGTCGCTGAAGACGATCAGCGGTCATTATGCCGGGGACGTGAAGCCGGAGGAGATCGAGGGGACGACACGCTTCATCACGACCAGCATCAGCGTCGGCGGCATGGGTGCGCGGCCGACCAAGGACGGACTGTCATCGACCGCGTTCCCGAGCGGCGTACGCAACATTCCGGTCGAGGTGGTGGAGACCAACAGCCCGCTCCTGTTCCGGCGCCGCGAATTCCTTCCGGAATCAGGCGGTATCGGGAAGTTCAGGGGTGGCCACAGTCACGTCGCGGAGGTTTTCAACACCGAGCAGGCGGCGTTCGCCGTATCCGCCGGGACCTGGGATCGCCTGCGCAATCCAACCCGCGGACGCGAAGGCGGCAGCGGCGGCCGGCCCGGCAGGGTGCAGCTTTCTTCCGGCCGCTCGCTGACCACGAAGTCAATTCACACCGTTCCGGCAGGCGACAGCCTGATCGCCGAACTGCCCGGTGGCGGTGGCTATGGCGATCCGTTGCAACGCGATCCGAAACTCGTCGCCGAAGAAGTGTTGAACGAGCTGATCTCGGTGGATACGGCGCGCACTGCTTACGGGGTCGTCTGTTCGCCGCAAGGCGTTCTGGATGAGCCCGCCACGTCGGCTCTGCGCAAGTCGCTTGGCGGCGCAAGCTAGGCGTTCAGCTCAACGCCTTGCTCAGCATTTCCGCGAGCTGCTGCTTACGATAGGGCTTGCTGAGAAGCGGCACGTTTGCGTCGACCTCTTCGCGGCCTTTGATGAAGTGCTCCGAATATCCCGAGGTAAACACGGCTCGAAGTCCGGGTCGCAGTTTGCGGGCTTCCCGCAAAAGCACGGCGCCGGTCATCCCTTTCGGCAGAATCATGTCCGTGAACAGCAAGTCGATGGGCTGGTCAGAGCGGAGGATCGATAAGGCCGAAATGCCGTCCTCCGCCTCGACGATTTTGTAGCCAAGGCTGTCCAGCATTTCGCACACGACCTTGCGTACGGCAGAACTGTCCTCGACGACGAGAATCGTCCCGCTTGTCGCCGCGTGCATTTCTGCGCCGTCGGTCGCGGCATTGGCGGCGGCAAGCGCGTCCCCGCCGCACGGGAAATACAGTTTGATGCTCGTTCCGTGACCGAACTCGCTGTAGATTTTGATGTGCCCGCGCGACTGCTTCATGAAGCCGTAGACCATGCTGAGCCCGAGACCCGTTCCCTGCCCCACCTCCTTGGTCGTAAAAAACGGCTCGAACGCGCGCTCAATCACTTCGGCCGGCATTCCGGTTCCGGAATCCGTCACCATGACGGCAGCATAGTCGCCGGGCGTAACCTCCGCGTTCTCTGACGCGTATCGTTCGTCGAGATGCACATTGGCGGTCTCGATCAGGAGCCTGCCTCCCTTCGGCATGGCGTCGCGGGCGTTCACTACGAGATTGAGCAAAGCATCCTCGACCTGCGAAGGATCGGCGAACGCGGTCGCGAGATCGTCGGCGAGAACGCAGCTCAGGGAAATGTCCTCTCTGATCATGCGCTTCAAGGCTTCGGCCGTTCTCCTGACGACGTCGTTCAAATCGAAATCGCGCGACTGGAGGGGCTGCTTCCGGGCGAATGCAAGCATCCGCTGCGTCAGCTGCGCGCCATGATCCGCCGCCTCGCGGATCGTCGAAGCCAAGGAACGCAGTCTCGGGTCGGAGGTCGCTTCCGCAAGAATCTCCGACGTGCCGGAAATGACGGTCAGCAGATTGTTGAAATCGTGCGCGATGCCGCCGGTCAGTTGCCCAATCGATTCCATTTTCTGGGCGTGCCGCAACTGCCCCTCGAGCTTGAGGCGGTCGGTCATGTCCCTGCCGATGAAAAAATGCTGTTCCTGCTCGGCGATCCAGATGCCGGTCCAGTTCAACGAAACGGGATGGCCGTCCTTGTGGACATAACGGCAATCGAAGTTTCTCGTCAGCAAGCCGCGCCGGGCGAGCCGCATCTCTTCCCGTGTTCTTTCCAGATCTTCCGCATAAATAAGATCGATGCCCGAGCGACCGATCATCTCTTCCGGCCGGTGATTCAGGATCGTCAGCGAACTTGGACTGACGCGCAGGAATTTTCCGCGCCGATCGACGACGACAATCAGATCGAGGGATGTATCGAAGAGACGCTGATTGATCGCGCGAATCGTTTCGACCGCATCGGGCGACGTCGTCTCGGCGCGGTCCGGCATGCCCCCGCTTTCGGGCAGCCGCTTAACGCCGCTGAGCGGCCCGCTCGTACTGTGCATCCGACCGCTCCGTCGCTGCAGCCGTGAGTCGCGAATCGCATGTTAGGTTGCGGAGTGCATTTCCGGCAAGCCAGAGGGGACGAAGCGCGGCAGATCGCATCAATTTGAACGATTTCGCGAAAATTTGCCTAAGTATCCCGGACCTTTCTCCATAGGGGTAACTTTCGCTGAACCATCAGGTGCTAACGAAAAGACGGCTCTGCCATCTTTTAATGGAAGGCCGGCTAGCCATGGGTACCAAGTCCACGCGCGAAGTCCCGGGACAGGAAGCGTTTGTCGTCGACGACGACAAGCGCGTTCGACAATTCGTCGCCAGTGTCCTGTCGGGCGAAGGGTTCATCAGCCGCGAATTCAGCCGGCTCGCCGAGGTTGAGGCGGCGCTCGCGCAGCAGCGGCCGGCCATCATTGTTCTCGATCTGTCGCTTGGCGAGTCGGACGCGGTCGAGGCAATCCGAAGCCTCTCTTCCGCACGTTTTGCGGGCAAGGTGCTGCTCGTCAGCGGGCATGATCACAACACGATCGGCGAGGTCAACAAGATCGGCGAACGTCATGGCCTGGCGATGCTGCCTTTTCTCCACAAGCCGTTCCGGGTGGAGCAACTGAGGGAAAGGCTGGCGCACGTCACTA
>Ga0190265_10004117_pt1 | contig 10042 bp, 8 predicted proteins | sample Popmic124T_FD_133135 | JGI IMG/M metagenome (GOLD analysis project Ga0190265, IMG submission 133135) | Populus adjacent soil microbial communities from riparian zone of Indian Creek, Utah, USA - 124 T | ecosystem: Environmental > Terrestrial > Soil > Riparian zone | place: USA: Utah | collected...
CTCGCCCGCTTCGGCGGCACCGGCGGCGGTCGCAGCCTGCTGCTCAACGGGCACATCGACGTCGTCTCCGCCGAGCCGCGCGACCAGTGGACGAACGACCCCAACGTCGCGGTGGTGTGCGACGGACGGCTGTACGGGCGCGGCGCGTGCGACATGAAGGGCGGCGTCGCCGCGATGGTCGTCGCGGCCGAGACGCTGCGCGCGCTCGAGGTGCCGCTCGACGGCGATCTCCTCGTGAACACCGTCACCGACGAGGAGTCGACCGGGCTGGGCTCGCTCGCCTCCGCGCTCGACGGTGCGCACGCCGACGCCGGCATCATCCCGGAGCCGACGCGGCTGACGGGGTGGCTCGGCACGCGCGGCTCGCTGATGCCGGAGATCACCGTCGACGGGCGAGCGGGCCATGCCGGGTACCCGCACGACTTCGACCGCGCGGACGCTCCGGTGAACGCAATCGAGAAGATGCAGGTCGTGCTGGCCGCGCTCCGCGACCTCGGCGCCGAGTGGCAGCGGCGCCCTGAGATCCAGCATCCGCACCTGCACACCGGGACGATCGTGCCGACATCGATCGAGGCCGGACAGTGGATGGTGTCCTATCCGGCGCGCTGCACGCTGCGCTGTCACGTCCAGTACCTGCCCGAGCAGGCGGACGCCGACGGCTGGGGCACGCTCGTCGAGCGCGAGATCGAGGCGCGCGTGGCCGCGGCGGCCGCCGCCGACCCGTGGCTCGCCGAGCACCCGCCGCGGTTCGCGTGGCCCGGTGACGTGCCGCCGGGCTTCCACGGGCCGGACGAGCCGATCTCCGCCACCACGCTCGGCGCGATGGCGGCGCTGGGGCTCGCGCCCGAGATCGCGTCGCGGACCACGTTCTTCGACGGGCCGACGTTCAGCCGTGCCGGCACCCCGAGCATCGCGTTCGGCCCCGGCGACATCGCGGTCGCGCACGCGGTCGACGAGCACGTGCCGATCGACGACCTGGTACGGGCAGCGCAGGTCCTGGCGGTCACGGCGATGCGGTTCTGCGGAACCGCCGAGCCCCTTGCCGCGACCGTCCAGTCATCGCAAACCGGAGGGGAGACGCCGTGATCGAGGACTATCGGATCCACCTGGTCGAGGAGGTACGCGCCGGCCGGATGTCGCGGCGCGACCTGATCCGTCGGGGCAGCGTGTACGGGCTGTCGTTCAGCGCGATCGGCACGCTGCTCAGCGCATGCGGCAGCGACCCGAGCAAGCCGTCGGGCGGGACGCCCGCCCAGAGCGACGAGGTCAAGGAGGGGGCGTTCCGCAAGGGCGGGACCGCACGGATCGGGAACATCACGCCGGCCGGCGACCTCGAGCCGTTGACGATGAACGACGGCGGCACGGTGATGACGGTCCAGCTCGCCTGCGAGTACCTCTGCTTCCCCGACCCCGACCTGACGCTGAAGCCGCGGCTCGCCACCGAGTGGTCGCCGGGCGCCTCGCCGAAGGAGTGGTCGCTCACGCTGCGCGAGGGCGTGAAGTGGCAGGACGGCTCGCCGATGACCGCCGACGACGTGGTCGCGTCCTTCCAGCGCTACACGGACCCGAAGGGCACCGCGTCGGCGCTCTCTTCGTTCACCGGGATCCTGTCGAAGGGCGGCGTCGAGAAGGTCGACGACAGCACCGTCCGCTTCACGCTCGATCGCGCGTACGCGGACTTCCCGTACCTCGTCAGCGCGCTCAACTACGCGACGCCGATCCTGCCGAAGGACTACGAGCCGGGGGACTTCCGCAAGGGCGGCGTCGGCACCGGCGCGTACGTGCTCGAGCAGTACACGTCCAAGCGCGGCGCCACGTTCCGCCGCAACGACGGCTACTGGGGCGAGGCGCCGCACCTCGACGGCGTCGAGGTGACGTACTACGGCGAGGCCGCGCCGATGGTGCTCGCGATGCAGGGCGGCAACCTCGAGATGATCCCGGGACTCGGCTTCAAGGATGCGCAGTCGCTGCGCTCCCAGGACGACATCCAGCTGTTCTCGAACCCGTCGAGCTCCTATCGCCCGGTGCACCTGCGCGTCGACACGGCGCCGTTCGACAAGAAGGAGCTGCGCCAGGCGCTCGCGCTCGGGCTCGACCGCGAGGCGATCATCGGCTCGCTGCTCGGCGGGACGGCCGAGCTGGGGAACGACCACGCGTTCGCGCCGATCTTCCCCGTGTCGCCCGACGGGGAGGCCGTGCCGCAGCGCGAGCAGGACATCGAGGGCGCCAAGCGGCTGCTGGGCGAGGCCGGCCACGAGGGCGGGCTGCAGCTCGAGCTGCAGACCCTGCAGTACGAGGACATCCCGCAGCTCGCGGTCCTGCTCAAGGAGCAGCTGAAGGCGATCGGCGTCGACCTGAAGCTCAACCTGATGACCCAGGAGGCGTACTTCGGCTCGGGCGACAACCAGCCGTGGCTCGAGGTGCCGATGGGCATCGTCTACTGGGCGTCCCGCGGCGCTCCGAGCCAGCTCATCGCGCCCGCGTACCTGTCGGACGGCGTCTGGAACTCGGCGCACTGGAAGAACCCGGAGTTCGACCAGCTGGTCCAGGACCTCGACGCCGAGGTCGACGAGGGCAAGCGGACGCAGCTCGCGCGCGACGCCGCGACGCTCATGCAGGACGAGACGCCGGCGCTGATCCCGTACTGGCTCAAGGAGCTGCGCGCGATCCAGCAGGGCTTCCAGGGTGTCGCGCCCGGCCCGAACGTCGTCCTCGATCCCGCGCGGATGGGCTTCGCGGCCTGAGCGGCGATGGGTCGGTTCGTCCTCAGGCGGCTGTGGCTCACCGCCCTCACGCTGGTGCTCGTCTCGATCATCATCTTCGCGGTGGCGGAGGTGCTCCCCGGCGACCCGGGCCGCACGGTGCTCGGGCCGTACGCCACGCAGGAGCAGGTCGACGTCCTCAACCGCGAGTTCGGCGTCGACCGACCGTTGCCCGTCCGGTACGCGGACTGGGTCTCGGACGTGGTGCGGGGCGACTGGGGCACGTCGTACCAGCTCAACGAGGAGGTGCTCCCGCTCGTCGCGGACCGGCTCGGGAACTCGCTGCTCTTGGGCGCCTTCGCGTTCCTCCTGATCGTCCCGCTGTCGATCGCCCTGGGCGTGTACTCGGCGCTGCGGGAGGGGCGCTGGCAGGACCGGACGCTGTCGGTCGCGGGGCTGTCGATGCTGGCGTTGCCCGAGTTCGTCTCCGGGGTCGTGCTGATCGTGCTGTTCGCCGTGACCCTCGAGTGGTTCCCGGTGTCCTCCGACGTCCCGAGCGCGAACCCGGTCGACGTCATCCGGCAGCTCACCCTGCCGGCGATCCCGCTCGTCTTCGTCCTGTTCGGCTACATCGCGCGCATGACCCGTGCGGGCACGATCGACGCGCTGCGGTCGAACTACACGCGGACGGCCACGCTGAAGGGACTTCCGCGCAGCGCGGTGATCGGCCGGCACGTGCTGCGCAACGCCCTGCTCCCGACGATCACGGTGGTCAGCGTCCAGGTCGGCTACCTCGTCGGCGGGCTCGTCGTCATCGAGACGCTGTTCAACTATCCGGGCATCGGCAAGCTGACGCTCGACGCCGCGGTCGGCAACGACCTGCCGGTCCTGGAGGCGTGCGTGCTCGTCACGGCGCTGCTGTTCGCGCTCGCCAACCTCGCGGCCGACCTCCTGTACGGCGTGCTCAACCCGCGGGTGCGGTTGCGGGGTGCAGGATGAGCACGCTTCCGGGCGGCGCGCTGTCGCCGGTGACGCTCGAGCCGCAGGCGGGTTCCGGTGGCAGCACCCGCAGGGCGCGCGCGCGGGAGATCGCGCGCGGCCTGCGGCGCTCGAAGACGTTCCTCGTCGGCGCGGGCATCGTCGGGTTCTGGATCCTCGACGCGCTCCTCTGGCCGGTGCTCGTGCCGTACGACCCGCAGGCGACGCTGTTCCAGCCGTCGGTCGAGCCCAACGGGACGACCTGGTTCGGGACCGACGATCTCGGCCGCGACGTGTTCTCGCGCGTGCTCGCCGGCGCCACGCCGGTGCTCACCGTGGCGCCGGCGGCGACGCTGCTCGGCGTGACCGGCGGCGTCATCGTCGGGCTGACCGCCGGCTACCTGCGCGGGCGCGTCGACGACGTGCTCATGCGGCTGGTCGACGCCTTCCTCGCCTTCCCGCTGATCATCCTGGCCGTCCTCGTGCTGGCCACGTTCGGGCCGTCGACGCTGAACGTCATCCTCGTCATCGGGATCGTGTTCACCCCGCTGGTCGCGCGGACGGTGCGCTCCGTCGTGCTGGTCGAGCGCGAGCGCGAGTACGTGGCGGCGGCGCGCATGCGCGGGGAGCGCGCGCCCTACATCATGTTCGGGGAGATCCTCCCGAACGTCAGCGGCCCCATCCTCGTGGAGACCACGATCCGCTTCGGGTACGCGATCTTCACCTCGGCGACGCTGTCGTTCCTCGGCCTCGGGATCCAGCAGCCGTCGCCGGACTGGGGGCTCACGATCGCGCTCTCGCGCGGGTCGATGGCGGTCCAGCCGTGGACCGTGCTGTTCCCAGCGCTGGCGCTCGCGACGCTCGTGGTGGGCGTGAACCTCCTGGCCGACGGGCTCAAGCGGGCGCTGGAGGACTGAGCATGGACCGGATCCGCATCGGGGTCGTCGGCGCCGGCGAGGCCGCCCAGGTCATGCATCTGCCGAGCCTGCGGCGGCTCGAGGCCGGGTTCGCCGTCACGGCGCTCGCCGACGTGAGCGCGCGGGTCGCGAGCACCGTCGCGGCGCGCTGGGCCGTCCCGGCGTGGGAGACGGACTGGCGGCGGGTGATCGCGCGCGACGACGTCGACGCGGTGCTCGTCGCGTGCCCGAACGCGTACCACGCCGAGGTCACGCTCGCCGCCCTCGACGCCGGCCTCCACGTGCTCGTCGAGAAGCCGATGTGCCTCACGATGCGGGAGGCCGAGGCGGTCGCGGCGGCGGCCGAGCGGGCGGCCCGCGTCGTGCAGGTCGGGTACATGCGGCGCTACGCGCCGGCGTTCCTCGACGCCTGCGCGCTCGTCCGCGCGCTGCCGGCGATCAACCTCGCGCGCGTGCGCAACATCCTCGGCCTGAACGAGCTGATCGGCGACCAAGCGGTCGCGGTCGAGCGTCCAGACGACCTGCCCGAGGCCGTGCGCGCGCGTGCGGCGCGCGACCAGCACGCGCTGCTGCGGGAGGCGCTCGGCACGGACGCGGACGCCGAGGACCTGCACACGTACTTCTTCCTGCTGTCGCTGACCTCGCATGACTTCTCGGCGATGCGCGACCTCATCGGCATGCCCGAGCGGGTGCTCTACGCCGCGCGGCGCAACGGCCGCGTGAGCCCGTTCGTCACGGCCGCGTTCGACTTCGGCAGCTTCGTCTGCCACTTCGAGGCCGGGTTCGACGAGCTGCCGCGGGTCGAGCAGGTGCTCGACGTGTACGCGCCCGACCGCGTGGTGCGCGTCGCCTACGACACCGGCTACGTCCGCAACCTGCCGGTGCGGCTCACCACGACCGACGCCAGCGGGCGCACCGGCACGGTCGAGCGCGTCGCGATCCCCTCCTGGGAGGACCCGTTCGTGAGCGAGTGGCGGGCCTTCCACGCGTCGGTGACCGCCGGCGCGCCCGTCACGGCCTCGCCGGCCGACGCCCGCCTCGACCTCGAGCTCGGCCTCGCGGTCGTCGACGCCATCACCCGATCCGCCCAGGAGGCCGCATGACCCCGCGCATCGCCCTGCAGCTCTGGACCGTGCGCGACGCGTACGACCGGGATCCGCGCGCCGTGCTCGGCCGCGTCGCCGGCCTGGGGTACCGCGCGATGGAGCTGGTGTACTCGCGCACGGGCGGGCTCACGCACGCCGAGCAGCGCGAGGCGCTCGACGCGCTGGGGCTGAGCACCGCCTCGCTGCACTGCTTCCTCGACGAGCTCGAGGACGATCTCGACGGCGTGCTCACCGCGGCCGACGCGCTGGACGCGGGGCATGTCGTGCTCGCGTGGGTCCCGCCCGAGCGCCGCCGCGACGCCGCGGACTTCCGCTCGCTCGCCGACGTGCTCACGGCGGCCGGAGAGCGCTGCGCCGCCGCCGGCCGGCCGCTGGCCTACCACTTCCACGACTTCGAGCTGGCCGAGCACGACGGCAAGCGCGGCATGGACTGGATCTTCGACGCCGTCGACCCCGCGGTGCTCGCCGCCGAGGTGGACGTCTACTGGGTCGACGTGGCCGGCCTCGATCCGGTCGCCTACCTCGAGCAGATCGGCGAGCGGTGCGTGCTGCTGCACTGCAAGGACCGCGCGCCGGCCGGCGCCGCCCCGCTGGTCGAACCCGGCGAGGGGCTGGCCGTCTTCAACGCCGAGGTCGGGGAGGGCGTGCTCGACTTCCCGGCGATCCTCGCCGCCGCTCCGCACGCGCGCTGGCTCGTGACCGAGCAGGACTTCAGCGCCGGCGATCCGTTCGAGAGCGCGCGGTGCAGCCTGGTGAACCTCGAGGCGTTGGCGCGCGGACGCGCCGAGGTGTGACCCCCTACCCGAACCTCCTCGCGCCCTTCGCGCTCGGGCCGCGCCTGCGGCTCCGCAACCGCGTCGTGTTCCAGCCGCACTTCACGGCGCTGGCGCGACGCGACGGGATGCCGTCCGCCGAGCACGTCGCGTATCACGCGGCGCGAGCGCGCGGCGGGGTGGGGCTGAGCGTGTTCGAGAGCCAGGCGGTGCATCCGACGGGTCGCATGAACCGGCACTTCGTCCACGCCTGGGACGAGAACGTGGTCCCGCACCACCGCGCGGTCACCGACGCCGTGCACGCCGAGGGCGGACGGATCGTCAGCCAGCTCACGCACGGCGGGCATACGACCGGGCTGCGGCCGCCCGACGTGCTGTGGGCGCCCACGCAGCTCCCCGAGCCGTCGGACGTGTGGACGACGAAGGCCATGGAGCCGGAGGACATCCGCACGGTCGTCGCGGCGTTCGGCCGCGCCGCCGCGAACGCCGCCGCCGCCGGCTTCGACGGGGTGGAGGTGAAGATCGCGCACGACGGCCTCCTGCGCAGCTTCGCGTCGCCGCACTTCAACCGCCGCACCGATGCGTACGGTGGCTCGTTCGCCGCACGCATGCGGCTGCCGCTCGAGGTGCTCGAAGCCGTGCGCGCCGGCGCCGGCGGCGATCTCGTCGTCGGCGTGCGGCTCTGCCTGAACGAGTACACCGACTGGGGCTACTCGCTCGACTACGGGCTGCGGATGGCCGAGGCGATCGAGACGACCAGCGTGGTCGACTACTTCAACTGCGACCACGGCTCGTGGTCGAGCACGTGGTACGAGATCCCCCCGTTCGCCGTCGCCGAAGGCAGCTTCCGCGACCTGAACGCCGGGCTCAAGGCGGCGACGGACCTTCCGGTGATCGCATCGGGGCGGATCCGCACGCCAGAGCTGGGGGAGGAGATCCTCGCGTCCGGCGAGGCCGACCTGATCGGCATGGCGCGCGGCCTGATCGCCGATCCGGCGTTCGTGCGCAAGCTCGAGGAGGGCCGGCGCGACGAGCTCGTGCACTGCATCGGCTGCAACGACGCGTGCGTGATCCAGACCGGACAGGGCAAGCCGATCCGCTGCGTCGTCAACCCGGATGCGGGGCGGGAGTCCGAGCCGCTCAGGTCCGGCGCCGGAAGCGGCCGGACCGTCGTGGTCGGCGGGGGCCCGGCCGGGCTCCGTGCAGCGGTGGCGGCGGCGCGCGCCGGGGCGGCGGTCACGCTGCTCGAGGACGCCGACGCGCTCGGCGGCCTGGTGCGGCTCGCGGCGCGCCAGCCGCTGCACGGCGAGATCCTCGACGTGATCGACGCGCTGCGCGCGAGCGCGCTGCGGCTCGGGGTCGAGGTCCGGCTGGGCTGCCGCGCCGACGTGGACACGGTGCTCGCGCTCGAGCCCGACGCGGTCGTGGTCGCCACGGGCTCGGCCCCGAATGTGCCGGGCGCGCGCGGGGCGGCCGGGGACGACGGCGCGGGCTCGCGGGCGCTGGGCCGCCAGGTCGAGGAGCACGGCATGGGCCTGGACCTGGCGCATGTGCGCGCGGTCGACGAGTGCTACGGGCCCGCCGCACCGGAAGGCGTGGGCGTGCTCGTCGTCGACGGCACCGGGCACTGGGAGACCGCGGGGACGGCCGAGCTGCTGGCGACCCGCGGGTGCGCGGTCCAGGTCATCGCGGCGCGCCCGGTCGTGGGCGCCGGGCTCGACACCGCGGGCCGCGTGCTGTGGCAGCACCGCGCGCGCGAGCACGGGATCGCGATCTCGCCCAACGTCGAGCTGCGCGACGTCGTGCCCGGTGGCGCGCGTGTGCGCGACACGCTCACCGGCGCGGACCGGATGATCGCGGCCGATACCGTCGTGCCGGTGCTCGGACGGCGGTCCTGCGAGGACCTCTACCTCCGGCTCGCGGCAGCGGCGCCGGACGTCGCGGTCCGGCGCGCCGGCGACTGCGTCGCCCCGCGGCTGCTTCAGCACGCGCTCGCGGAAGGCGACGCCGAGGGCCGCGCGGCGGCGCTGCAGCACGCGCCGGCGGAGGCGGGCCGATGACCGCATGGCCCGTCGCCGTATCGCAGTGGGTCACGCGCGAGCCCGATCCGGTGCGCGCCGCCGAGCGGGTGGCCGCGGCGGGGTACGGCGCCTTCGAGCCGGCGGCCGACCCGGCGATCGACGCCGCGGCGCTGGCCCGCGCGCTCGATGCCCTCGGCCTGCTCGCCTCGTCGCTCTGCGCGGTCTACTCGCTCGAGCGCGACTGCGCCGCGGAGGCGCCGGGGCCGCGGCGCGCGGCACGCGACTATCTCGCGTCGTGCGTCGAGCTCGCGGACGCACTCGGCAGCCCGGTCCTGGTCGTGGTGCCCACCTACCGGGTCGAGTGGGACGTCGACCGCGCGGCGGAGCTCGCCCGCGCGGCGGAGACCATCCGCGCGGTCGCCGAGCGGGTTCCCGCCGGCGGGCCGCTCCTGGCGATCGAGCCGCTCAACCGCTACGAGACGCACCTCGTGCGGACCGTGGCCGACGCGCAGGAGCTCCGGGCGCTGGTCGGCCACCCGCAGGTCGCGGTCATGGCCGATCTGTTCCACATGCAGATCGAGGAGGACGATCCGCCGGCGACGTTGCGCCGGCACGCGGCCACGCTGGCGCATGTGCATCTGGCCGACTCGCAGCGCCGCGCCCCGGGCACGGGCCACCTCGACTTCGGCGCCGCGCTCGGCGCGTTGCGCGACTCGGGCTACGGCGGCGCCCTGGCGATGGAGTTCCTGCCCGCGGACGAGGCGGCGCTGCGAGCGGGCCGCGCACACGTGGAGGAGGTGCTCGCGCGGTGCTAGACCAGCGACCGCGCGACGTCGGTGAGCATGCGGTGCACGTCCGCGGCGGCGATCCAGTGCGAGCGCACGACGGCGTGTGCGCCGACGCGCCGGACGACCTCGGCGCACGGGGCGAGCTGCCGGACTTCTTCGGACATGCGCTCGGCAAGCCGTTCGCGGAGCCCGCGTGAGCACGGAACCGGCACTGCGCGTCGACGGCCTCCGGCTCGCCTACCGGCGCCGCGGGCGGGCGCTCGGCGTGATCGACGACGTGTCGTTCGCGATCGCCCCCGGCGAGGCGTACGGGCTCGTCGGCGAGTCCGGCTGCGGCAAGTCGACCATCGCGATGGCGGTGATGCGCTACCTGCCGGCGAACGCGGTCGTGCAGGGCGGCTCGGTCCACTTCGCCGGCCGCGATCTCCTCACGGCGCGGGAGTCCGAGCTGCGCGAGCTGCGCGGCGATCGCATGGCGATGGTCTACCAGGACCCCGGCAGCGCGTTGAACCCGACGATGCGCGCCGGACGCCAGGTCGCCGAGGTGTTCGAGGCCCACCGGGGGATGGACGCCGAGGCCGCGCTCGACGCGGCGCGCGAGATCCTCGGCCGCGTCCGCATCTCCGATCCGGCCGCGGCGGCCGAGCGCTACCCGCACGAGCTGTCGGGCGGGCAGCAGCAGCGCGTGATGATCGCGATGGCGCTCGCGACCGACCCGGAGCTGCTGATCCTCGACGAGCCGACCACCGGCCTCGAC
>Ga0190265_10004118_pt1 | contig 10042 bp, 8 predicted proteins | sample Popmic124T_FD_133135 | JGI IMG/M metagenome (GOLD analysis project Ga0190265, IMG submission 133135) | Populus adjacent soil microbial communities from riparian zone of Indian Creek, Utah, USA - 124 T | ecosystem: Environmental > Terrestrial > Soil > Riparian zone | place: USA: Utah | collected...
CGCCACGCGCTCGCCCTGCAGGCGCGGCGCGCGCTGAGCTCGGCGATCTCGTTCGGAGCGGCCTATCGCTTTTACCTGGACGACTGGGACATCACCTCGCACACCGCGAGCGCGGACGCGACCTTCATGCCCGACGCGAGCTGGTTGCTATCGCTCGGCTACCGCTTCTACCACCAGAGCTCCGCGTCGCACTATGCGACCTTCTACCCGCCGATGCCGCCGCCCGAGCACTTCACCAGCGACAAGGAGCTCACGTCGCTCTCGTCGCATCGGCTCGAGCTCGAGGTCGCGCGTACGTTCGGCCTGGACGACCTCGGCAGCGAGCTGCGGGCCGTGCTGCGGCTCGCGCCCGCGATCTTCCTGTACCACGAGTTCCCGCTGCTCGATGACATCCGCGTCCTGGAAGTCACCGTTGCCGTCGAGGTCGCGCTATGACGCGGCTGGTTGCCATGCTGCTGTTCGCCTCCGCGCTCGCGCCCGGCAGCGCGACCCGCGCGCAGGCCGTTCCGGAGTCGGCAGGGGGTCAGCCCACGCGCGGGCTGGCGCTGCAAGCCGCCCTGAGCATGGGCGTCGGATCGCTGTCATTCGTGCGACCCACGCCGGCAGGCACGCAGCAACTTCCCGACACGCCGTTCGCGGCGAGCGGCATCGAGTTGCGCGCGCAGGCGTGGCGCGAGGCGCCGCTCGCGCTCGAGGTGTTGGCCGCGTATCAGACCTCGATCGGCCTCGAGCTGCAGCTCGAGCCGCTGTTCGCGCTGCCCGAACGGGTCGACGTGCGCACCCAGCGCATCGAGCTCGGTGCGGCGCCGATCCTGCGTCTCGGCCAGGGACCGCACGCGCCGTCGCTGGCCGCTCCGCTGGGGCTGGTGTTTCGCGCGTTCCTGCCCGAGCAGCCGCAGCCCGCGCTGCCGGAGCACGTGCTCGGCGGGCCGGCGCTGCGGGTCGAGCTGCGGCTCCCGCTCGGCGAATGGGTCGAGCTGCGCGCGGGCCCCGAGGCGCAGTGGATCATGCTGATCGACTCGTCGTTGCGGCGCGAGAACGCCTGCTGCCACGGTGTGGCGCTCGGCGGCCAGGCGTCGGCGGAGACGAGCATCGGATCGCCCCTGCGCGTCGGGCTCGCGTATCGCGAGTCGCACGCGTTCGTTCCCGCGGTAGACTGGCGCTTCAAGGACGTGGAGCGCTTCCTGACGCTGCGCATCGCGGGGGAGCTGTGACGTGAGACGCATCGCATCGATCGGATTGGCGCTCTGGGCGTGCATCGGCTGCGGCGAGGAGCACGCGCAGTCGGCGTTCGCTCGCCGGGAGTTCATGCAGTTCCAGCGCGAGGTCTATCCGGTGCTGCTGCGCGACTGCGGGTTTCCGGCCTGCCACGGGGCGAGCGAGCGCTTCCTGCGCATCTGGGGCCCGGGCCGTGTCCGGCTGCCGCGCGCGATGGGCGTGCCGGAGGCGTTCGACCTGCCCACCGGCGACGAGCTCTCCGCCACGTACTCGCTCGCGCTCTCGATGATCGACAATGCACGGCCGGCGCACTCGGCGCTGCTGCGCAAGCCGCTCGCGGTCGAGGCGGGCGGCGCGGGTCACTTCGGCGTGGACAAGTACGGGCGCGACATCTACCGGACGGCGCAGGACAACGGCTACCTCGCGATCGCCCGCTGGGTCTTCACGCTGCCGGCGCCGGCGGCTGGAGGACGCCCATGAGCAGGACGAGGCATGTGCTCGGGTGGAGCTGCGTGCGAGGCTCGGCGCTGCTGCTGCTTGCGGCAGCGGCTTGCAGTGAGATCGACCCGTGCGGCGTCCCGGGTATCGTCACGGTCTGCGCGTGCGGCAACGGCGAGCAAGGTGCGCGCGTGTGCTCGGAGGACAAACACTGGGGCGCCTGCGATTGCAGCGGCGCGATCGCGCTGCCCGGTCCGATCGGTCCACGCGATCCGCAGGGCGGCGCGGGCGGCACCGGCGGAAGCACACCGGCTCCCGGTTCCGGCACCGGTGGTGCGCCGGTCATGCCACCGGACGACGACGCCGGCGGCGAACCGCAGCCCCAGGCCGGATCGGGCGGGACGGCCGGTGGTGCGGACGCCGGTGGAGCGCCCGCGGACGCCGGCATGCCCGAGCCGACCGACCCCTACGACAACTGCGCGACCGCGAGCGATTGTCGGCCGGGCGGGGAGTGCGTGATCACGCCGAGCTTCCCGATGGACGAGGTCGTGTGCGCGCCGCCGTGCGCCCAGGCCAGCGACTGCCCGGTGCCCGAAGGCAACTTCGAGGCCGTGTTGACCTGCGAAACCGGCTTCTGTCTCCTCGACTGCACGCCGGTGCTGTTCGCGCCGCTGCTCAGCTGTCCGCGCCAGATGACGTGCATCGCACCGCTGATCGGCCAGGCCTATTGCCACGCCAACGGCAACTGAGGTCACGCACACGCCGCTCGGTGCCGTGCCTCGAACAACTCCCGAGCGGTTCGGCGCGGCAGACCGTTCCGTGCACAGCGGGAAGGCGGCCGAGCTCACCGTAGTGCCTGGCCCGATCCGGCCATGGCAACCGCGTCGATCGGATGGTGGTAGACTGCGCCGCAGACACGGGGGACCAGTCGTGAGCGGGGGCAACACCGAGATCGGCGCAAACCACGGGGGCGCAGACGATCGCGCCACGCGGCTGGAACGCCAGCTCGCCACTGCCCAGCAGATCACGCACATCGGCAGCTGGGAATGGGACCTCGCCACCCACGCCATCACGTGGTCCGACGAGCTCTACCGGATCTACGGATTTGCGCCGCAGTCGTGCGAGGTCACGTTCGAGCGCTTCCTGTCGATGCTGCATCCCGCCGATCGCGAGCGCGTCCAGGCGGAGGTGCAGCGCGCGCTCACGCACGGCAGTCGCTTCGCGTACCCGGAGCGGATCGTCCGTCCCGACGGCAGCGTGCGCAACCTCGACACGATCGGCGAAGTTCTGACGAACGGTGATGGGCGGGTGGTCGGCCTGATCGGCACCTGCCGCGACGTGACCGAGTCGCTCAAGCGCGACGAGATGCTGCGGCTCTACGCCGACATCGGGCAGTGCATCCAGATCGGGCTCAGCGCCTGGCAGGTCGAGGATCCTGCGCGGCCGGAGCTGGCCACGCTGGTCGCGCTCAATGCGGCCGCCGAGCTGATCGGCGGCGTTTCCCACGTGGGGGCCACCGGCAAGACGATCACCGAGATCTTTCCTGCGGTCGCCGGCACCGAGCTGCTCGAGATGCTGTCCGAGGTCGCACGCGATCGGGTCACCCGGGAGCTGGCCGATTACCGCCTCGCCGGGAGCGCCGACGATCCGCGCACCTTCGCCGTCAAGGCGTTCCCACTGCCGGGCTGCTGCGTCGGCTTCGCGTTCGAAGACGTGACGGTGCAGACGCGCGCGCGCCGGCTGCAGGCCGCCGAGCAGCGCGTGCTCGAGCTGATCGCTTCGGGCGTCGCGCTCGAGCAGATCCTGACGACGCTGGTGCTGCTGATCGAGGAGCAGGCGCCGCCGACGATCGGATCGATCCTGCTGCTCGACGATACCGGCGCGCGCGTGCGGCACGGCGCGGCGCCGCACTTGCCGGCCGAGTACAACCGCGCGATCGACGGCGCCCCGATCGGACCCACGGCGGGGTCCTGCGGCAGCGCGATGCTGCTGAAGCGCGCCGTGATCGTGACCGACATCGAGACCGATCCGCGCTGGGACTCGTATCGCAACCTGGCGCGCCGATTCGGATTGCGAGCGTGCTGGTCGATGCCGATCTTCGCCAGCGACGACCGCGTGCTCGGCAGCTTCGCGCTGTACTACCGCGAGCCGCGGAGTCCGAGCGCCGCGGAGCTCGACCTGATCGCGCGCGCGACCCACATCGCCGGCATCGCGATCCAGCGCCAGCACCTCGACGACCGGCTGCGCGCGCTCTCCGCCCGGATCGAGCGCGTCCGCGAGGAGGAGCGCACCGGCATTGCCCGCGAGATCCACGATTCGCTCGGACAGGCGTTGACCGCGCTCAAGATGGACATCGCGTGGGTCGCCCGGCGCCTGGGCGCGGGCCTGGCGGCAAGCGTCCCGAGCGTGCTCGAGAAGCTCGACGGCATGTCGCGCCTCACCGACGAGATCATCGAGCAAGTGAGGCGTATCTCGACCGAGCTTCGCCCCGGTGTTCTCGACGATCTGGGACTGCTCGCCGCGATCGAGTGGCAGAGCCAGGAATTCGAGCAGCGCACCGGAACCACCTGCATCGTCCAGAGCAACCTCGGCAGCGTGCAGCTCGACCGCAACGTGTCGACTGCGCTGTTCCGGATCTTCCAGGAGGCACTGACCAACGTCGCACGCCACGCGCAGGCAAGCCACGTGGACGTGCGCCTCGACCAGACCGACGGCTGCGTGCGCCTGGTGGTGCATGACGACGGAGTCGGCATCGCCAGGGAGGCGCTCGCGCGCCCCACCTCGCTCGGACTGCTCGGCATGCACGAGCGGGCCCGGCACATGGGGGGCACGCTCGGCGTGAGCGGCGAGGCCGGCGGCGGCGGCACGCTCGTCGTCGTCGAGCTGCCTCACGCGGGCGGGCAGGCGCCATGATCAAGGTGCTCGTGGCCGACGATCACTCGGTCGTGCGCCGCGGCTTGCGCGAGATCCTCGCCGAGACCGGCGACATTCTGGTGGCCGGCGAGGCGGCGACCGCACCCGAGGTGCTGCGGCTCGTGCGCGAGCAGCGCTGGGATCTGGTCGTGCTGGACATCAATCTGCCCGGGGGCAACGGCATCGAGCTGATCGCCGAGATCCGACGCGAGCGCCCCGACACCCGGGTGCTGATCCTCACGGTCTACTCGGAGGAGCAATATGCGGTGCGCTCGATCCGCGCCGGGGCTGCAGGCTTCCTCACCAAGGAGAGCGCGCCCGAGAAACTGCTCGACGCCGTGCGCAAGATCGCCGGTGGGGGCCGTTACGTCAGCGCCGAGCTCGCGGAGACCCTGGCTTCGGTGCTGGCCGGCGAGGCACAGGGACAGCCGCACGATCGATTGTCGGATCGTGAGCTCGAGATCCTGCGCATGCTGGCCTCGGGCAAGACGGTCTCGGGCGTGGCCCAGGATCTGGCGCTCAGCGTGAAGACCGTCAGCACGCATCGCACCCGCATTCTCAAGAAGATGAACATGAAGAACAACGCCGAGTTGACGAGCTACGCGGTCCGCAACGGGCTGGTCGAGTAGGACGAACACCGACGCGGCGTTGCCCACCGTCCTACGGCCGGTCGGGCATCCAGCCGATGGCCCGGGCGCCGCCCTCGTCTAGGATGGCTGGAGTGAGGATTCTGGTCGTCGACGATTCGGCGCCGGTGCGCGCGCGGTTGCTAGCTCTGATCGGCGAGGCGCGCGGAGTCGAGGTCCACGAGGCGAGCGACGCCACGCAGGCGCTCGCCGCGATGGCAGCGTCGAAGGTCGACGTCGTGATCCTCGATCTGCATCTGGGGCCGCGCAGCAGCGGGCTCGACGTGCTGGCGGCGATCAAGGCGGAGGACCCCCGGATCGTCGTCATCGTCTTGACCAACGAGGCCGGCGAGCAGTACCGCCGCGAGATCCTGGCACGCGGCGCGGATTTCTTCCTCGACAAGTCGCGCAACTTCTTCCGTGCAGCCGAGATCGTGATCGCGATGGCGCGCGGTGAGGCGGGCGAGCGAGGCCCGACGCCGCTGTCATAGGAAGGCGGCCTACGCCCGGGAGCCGTGGCTCCTAGGGCTGGTGCACGCGACGTCCGACCGCAATTGCCGCGTCGCACCGACAGCACCGATCGCGGCGGCGCCGTAGATCAAGGGCATGCAAGAGCGATCCTCGTATCCGCACCAGCGCGTGCTTTCGCGCTTCATCCTCGAGCACTCCAGCGATGCGGTCGTCGTCCTCGACCGCGACGGCGTACTGGTCGACGCCAACGCTGCCGCAGCCGGCGCTCGCTCGCTCGACGTGATCGGGCTCTTTCATTCCGACGCGCAGGAGCGGTCTGCGCTCGCCAGCCTGCGCGAGGAGCTGCAAGCGAACGGCAGATCGACCCTCGAGATCGAGCGCACCAGGGCCGACGGCACCACCGCCCATCTCCTGCTCGAGGGCGTCGCCGTGGACGGCTGGTTCGTGGTCGTCGTCCGCGATCGATCCAGGCGGCGCGAGATCGAGGAAGAGCTGCGACAGCTCCGCGGTCTGGCGTCGATCGGCTTCCTCACCGCGGGGATCGCCCACGACTTCAACAACCTGCTGACCCCGATCCTCGCGCTCAGCTCGCTGCTCGCGGGCAAGTTGCAGGGAGAACAGGCGGAAGCCGCCGCCGAGATCGAAACCGCGGCCGATCGCGCGGCGCGGCTGACCCGCACCGTGCTCAACCTGGCTCGCCCCCGATCGGCGGTGATCGAGGCGGTGGACGTGAGCACCACCGTCGCCCAGCTGAGTCCGCTGATCGAGCGTCTGGTCGGCGACGAGATCGCGCTCGTGCTCTGTCTCGAGAAGACCGTCTCGGACACGCTGGTCGAGCGCGCGCGCTTCGAGCACGCGCTGCTCAACCTCGTGGCCAACGCGCGCGACGCCATGCCGCACGGCGGGCGTCTGACGGTCACGACGCACAACGTCGTCGGCGACCCCAACGGCCAGGGACCGTCCACGGTCCAGCCGTACGTGCTGCTCGCCGTCACCGACACCGGAGCCGGCATGACCGAGGACGTGCGTGCCCGGATCTTCGATCCCTTCTTCACCACCAAGCAGGCCGACGGGGGTTCCGGTCTGGGCCTCTCGTCCGTGCGTCGATTCGTCGTCGAGAGCGGCGGATCGATCTCGGTCCAGAGCGAGGTCGGACAGGGAACCACCGTCTCGGTCTATCTGCCGCGCGCCCACGTGCCGTATTCGAGGCAAAGGTCCGTGCCCGACCCCGAGTTGCGCGGCGGTCAGGAGTGCGTGCTGGTGATCGGCGCCGACGAACAGGTGCGCCGCGCCGTGCGCCGCGTGCTGGAGGCGCGCGGGTACAGCGTGCTCGATGCCGAGTCCGAGAAGACGGCGATCTACGTGGCGAGCACCTCGGATCGGCGAGTCGACCTCGTGCTCGCGGACTCCACGCTGCCGCGTCAGACGCAGCAAGCGGTGCGGGAAGGGTTGCGCGGGCTGGCCGCGAGAGCGCCGCTCGTGATCATGTCGGGCCGCACGGACGTGGAGCGCGGAGGCTTCGCCGCCGCCGGCGCCGACCTGCGCCTGCTGCGCAAGCCGTTCTCGAGCGACGAGCTGCTGCGAGAGGTCAGAGCCGCCCTCGACGCCAGGCCGTGACCGCCGGCGCGCAGGCGGCTCGATCGGGCGCGTGGTCTAAGTGCACTAGCGCGCGGCTCCGCAGGCGCCGCCGACGCACTTCACGAGCGAGCAGCCGCAGGTGAAGGCCTCGCAGTTCAGGATTTGCCGGACCGTGCATCCGGTGTCGGCGCAGAAGCCACCGGAGCAGCCGCCGTCGACGCAGCCGCAGCCGATCGCGGCGCATGCCGTGCGGCGCGCCGCGGTGCACCCGTCCCCCTCGGGGCAGTAGGCGCCCGAGCAGTTGTTGCTCGCGCATTCACAGCCGTAGTTGCCGCAGAACGTGACCTGCTGGGCGCTGCAACCCTCGCCCGAGCAGCGGCCGTTGCTGCAGTTGGCGCAAGCCGCGCCCACGTTGACCCACTGGTTGCTCGCGTTGCAGACCTGCGGCTGCGTGCCGTTGCAGCGCCGCGTGCCGGCGCGGCAGCGGCACTGGCCCGCGCCCAGACACAGGGGAGTGAGTCCCGTGCACGCGGTCTCGTTCTGCCACGTGCCGGCGTTCGTGCAGACGCGCGGGGTCTGCCCCGAGCAACTGCGTGTGCCCGGTACACACTGACCGCCGCAAGTACCGCTCGCGCTCAGGCAGACGTAGCTGCACATCGTCGAGCTGCTCCACTGTCCGGCCGCGGTGCAGGTGCGAAACGCCCGGGTCGGCGTGCCCGCCACGCACTGCGTGCTGCCCGGCACGCACGCGCCGCCGCACTGGCCGTTCACGCACGCGTACGGGCAGGTCGTCGCGGCGCCCCACTGGCCGTTGCCCCCGCACTGCTGCACCTGCGTCGACGACACGCATTGAGTGGCCTGCGGGACGCAGGTGCCCTCGCAGGCCCCCTGGTTGCAGACACTCGGGCAGGGTGTGCCTTCATCCGTCCACTGACCGGTCTGACTGCAGACCTGACGCTGGTTGCCGTGGCACTGCCGGTTGCCCGGCCGGCACACGCCTCCGCAGGTTCCGCTCACGCAGGCGTACTGGCATGCTGCCGGTGCGCTCCACCGCCCGTTCGCGCCGCACTGCTGCACGTGCGTCGCCGAGGCGCACTGCATGGTCTGCGGCGTGCACGTCCCCTCGCACGCGCCCGCGTTGCAGACGCTGGAGCAGGGCTCGCCCTCGTCGAGCCACCGGCCCATCTCGTCGCAGGACTGCCGCTGGTTGCCCCGGCACTGCCGTGCTCCGGGCTGGCATTCGCCGCCGCAGCTGCCGCCGGCGCACGCGTTCGCGCACTCGCTGGCGGCGCTCCACTGGCCGTTCGCGTCGCACTGCTGCACGTGCGTGGCGGTCACGCACTGGGTTGCCTGCGGCGTGCACGTTCCCTCGCAATCGCCCTGGTTGCAGACGCTCGCGCAGGGCTCGCCCTCGTCCAGCCACTGCCCGCTGTCGTCGCAGAGCTGCGGCTGCTTCTCCCGGCATTGCCGGCTGCCCGGCCGGCACTCGCCGCCGCAGCTTCCGTCGACGCAGGCCAGCTCGCAGTCGACGATCTCGCCCCAGAGTCCTGCCCCGGTGCACTCGCGATACAGCGTGGCGTTCGCGCACTCCATCTCGCCCGGAACGCAGCTCTGCGACGGACCGCCGTCACCCGCTCCGCCGCCGTCACCGCCGCCCGCGCTGCTCGTGCTGCCCGCGGCGCCGGGAGAGAGCTCGTCGCCGTTGTCGCCGTTCGCGCCGCTGCCGGCTCCGGCGCCGCCCGCCGTTGCACCGTCACCTCCAGGGATCGGCGCACGCGGACCACCGCTGCCGTGGGCAAGGCCCCTGCCTGCTGCGTCGAGATCAGCTGGGTCGCGGCCTTCGCCTTCGGAGCCGACCGGCGACTCGTCCTCGACGAGCTCGTCGAACGCGCTCGGCTGGCAGGCGGCCGCGAGCACGAGCAATCCCAGGCCTGCCACGACGAGCGCGTGTCGAATCGAACGATCGATGACCATGCCGAGCAATCGCATTCGGATCCGGCGCGCTCTGCAGACGCCACGCCAACTCGGCGGCGGGCGATTCACCGGCGGTAAATGGCTGGAAACGCTCTGCGCGAGCGCGCTGCGCCGCCCGGCACGGTCAACTGCGAGTTGGCACCGCCAAGCGCCGGTTGGCACTCCGCGCACGCGAGAGCGATCCGGCACGTGCCGCCGTCCGCCGTCCGTCAGAGGAAGGTGTAGTCCCAGGGCGCGTAGTCGAAGTGGAGATGGCCGGCGTGGTCCTCGCGCCCCGGTCCCACGATGCCGCGGAACACGCCGCCTTCGTCCACGCGTTCGACGAGCGCGCGCAGAAACCGGCCGTGGATCTCCGCGGCCGCGTCGGCCGGCGCGTCCGGCGGCTGCGCCCAGTGCTTGCGTACCGTGACCACGAAAGCACGGCTCAGCGCTGGCGGGGCATCCGCCGGCAGCGGCTCGTGCGCGCGCGCCGGACCGAACGCGAATCCGCTCACGTCGAGCGCGTTGCCGAGCGCGTGCTCGCTGAGCCGCCGCGCGTTGCCGCGCATCGGCCGGCATACCCGCGCGCCGGCGTGCTGCACCGTCCGCGGCGCGCGCCCGTAGTGCGCGCGCGCCAGCTCCACCACCACGCGCTCGAACGAACGCAACTTCTCCCTGAACGGTGCGGCGATCATCACCGGGCGGTTGTAGCGAAGCGCGTCGCCAGGATAGTCGACCGGGACGATCGCCGCCGGGCAGCCGCCTCGATCGCCGGCAGCGAGCTCGCGCGGGATCGCGTCGAGCGGGTACTCGCCGCCGGTTCCGCCGCGGTGCGCAGCCGCAAC
>Ga0190265_10004119_pt1 | contig 10041 bp, 9 predicted proteins | sample Popmic124T_FD_133135 | JGI IMG/M metagenome (GOLD analysis project Ga0190265, IMG submission 133135) | Populus adjacent soil microbial communities from riparian zone of Indian Creek, Utah, USA - 124 T | ecosystem: Environmental > Terrestrial > Soil > Riparian zone | place: USA: Utah | collected...
GCCGTAGCTGAGCGCCGGCCCCGCAAATCCTTCTCCGCCAAGATCGTTCTCTCTCGCTGAGCCAGTCTATGCCAGATTGCGCCAAATGGAGGGCGGCAGGAAAGCGGGCCAGATCCGGCGCAATCTCCCCGGAGGCGCTTCATCCAGAAGGACTTCGCGTCGTCTCGCGTTCGCTGCGCCATCTCCCGGGGAGACGCGCCGTCTGGGCGGAGATCGCGCCATCTCGGGAGAGATTGCGCCATCTCCGCTTAGGCGCGCCAGATCCGGCTAGCTGCGCCATTTCGCGGGGGCTTTGCGCCGTCTCCGGCGAGATCGCGACGGATTGACTAACATCGCGCCATCTCCACAGAGATAAGCCGTCTGGGCTTCTCCGCGACAGCTGAATCGACTTTGCACCGTCTGAGGGGAGATCGCGACAGCTTCTCCCCGCCGAGGCGCCGGGCCTCGTACGGAGGCACCCAGCGAATCTGACAAAGTAGAGTTAGGCGAGTATACGAGAAGCTATCTGTAGAGGCGGCACGTCCCTTGCTGTGAACCTTGGGCACCTGGCCCCGCGAGGGGCCGTTGATCCTCACGGAGGTGCCCATGAGCGTATTGTCCCGAGACGAGGTCCAGACTCTCCTTCAACCTTCAAGCTCCCCTTGCGTGTCCATCTTCCTGCCCACCTTCCGGGCAGGGGCGGAGACGCAGCAGAACCCGATCCGCTTCAAGAACCTGCTGCGGACGGCCGAGGAACGGCTCGCGGATCTGGGGATGCGCCCCGCCGAGGCCGAGGAGCTGATGGAGCCGGCGCGCCGGCTGGTCGAGGATGGAGACTTCTGGCAGCACCAGAGCGACGGATTGGCGCTCTTCCGCTCTCCGGACCTCTTCCAGACCTTCCGGCTGCCGCTCTCGTTCAGCGAGCTGTCGGTGGTCGAAGACCGTTTTCACGTCAAGCCGCTGTTCCCGCTGCTTTCGGGCGACGGGCGGTTCTACATCGTGGCGATCAGCCTGAAGAGTATCCGGCTCATCTCCGCCACACGTCACAGTGCGGAGGAGATCGACCTGCCGGACGTGCCCAAGAGCCTCAACGAGGCGCTCGGCGACCTCACCCGGCAGTTCTCCCAGTTTCACGCCGGAACCAGCGCGAAGGCCGTGGGGCGCTCGCCCATCTTCGGCGGCCACGGCGGCGGCGAGGACGACCTCAAGGCCGAGATGCAGCAGTTCTTCAACCTGGCGGACAAGGCCCTCCAGAAGTACCTGGACCGCGACTGCCCGGTGGTGCTGGCCGGGGTCGAGTACCTGCTGCCCCGCTACAAGGAGACGACCGAGCACCCGCACGTGCTGGAGGAGGGGTTGACCGGCAACGCCGAGGGCCTCTCCGCGACCGAGCTGCGGGACTTGGCCTGGGAGATCGTCGAGCCGCTGTTCCTGGAGGAGCGCCGTCGGGCCGTCGAGCGCTACGGCGACTCGCTGGGGACCGGGCGCGCCTCGGCCCAGAGAGAGGACATCCTGCCGGCGGCGCACGAGGGCCGGGTGGACACCCTGTTCGTCGCCCGTGGCGTGCGGCTCTGGGGCTCGTACAACTCCGGGACCCGTGAGATCCTCCTCCAGGAGAATCAGGAGCGGCAGGAGGCGGGCTACGAGGATCTGATCGACCTCGCGGCGGTGCAGACCTTCCTCCACGGCGGCATTGTCTTCGCGGTGGAGCAGCAGGAGGTTCCGGACGGCCAGGCGATGGCCGCGATCTTCCGGTACTGAAAGCAAGGGACTTGGCCAGGCTCGGGGGCGTGAGCTCCCGGGCTTGGCGTTTCGGTCGTCCTCTGTTAAAATCGCCCGCCTTTGCGTGCCTTCCCTTTGGAAGGCCAGGGAGAGTACCGCGAGCGGGGTCGTCCCGGCGGGTCCCGCGCGATCGACAAGAGAAATTTGGAGGCTCCAAGATGCTGATGATTCGGCTGCGCCGCATGGGCGCCCGGAACAACCCCTACTTCCGCGTGGTCGTGTCGGACTCGCGGAGCACCCCGACCGCCGCGGCGGTCGAGGAGCTCGGCCACTACAGTCCCACCCGGATCCCTGCCGAGGTTTCCATCAACACCGTCCGCACCGACTACTGGGTGAGCCAGGGTGCCAGGATGTCGCCCACGGTAAAGGCTCTGGTGGCCAAGGCGAAGAAGAGTGCCTGAGCTCGCCGCGGACCTCAAGGAGCTGGCGCGGCTGCTGGTCGACCAGCCCGACGAGGTCGAGGTGCACGAGATCCCCGGTCGCCGGGGAGGCGTGCTGGAGCTGAAGGTCGCCCCGGACGATCTGGGCAAAGTGATCGGCCGGCAAGGGCGGACAGCCCGTGCGATGCGCACCCTGCTGGAGACCCGGGAAGACCGGCTGGGCGAGCGCTATGAGCTTGAAATCCTCGAAGACGACTGAAGGTCTTAGGGCCGACTTGCCGGAGACCATCACCGTGGGCCGGGTGTTGAGGCCCCACGGGATCCGTGGCGAGGTGGTGGTCGAGGTGCTCTCGGACGTTCCGGGCCGCTTCGCGCCTGGCAGCGAGGTGTTGGCCGCTCGCGAGGGTGAGCGCCAGGTCACGCTGAAGGTCGCGACGAGCCGCGATCACAAGACAGGCGCGGTGGCCCGCTTCGTCGGGGTCGAGGACCGCGACGGGGCGGAGGGCCTGCGGGGGATGTGGCTGGAGGTACCCCGCTCCGGCGTGCCGGCGGCCCCTCCGGGAACGTACTACCACTACGAGTTGCTCGGCTGCCGTTGCGTCACCGCGGAGGGCGAGCTGGGCCGGGTGGTCGAGGTATTGGAAGACGGCGGCGGATTGCTGCTGGTCGTGGACGACGGCGAGCGGCGGGTGCCGGTCCCCTTCGTCCAGAGCTTCCTGCGCAAGGTCGACGTGGCGGGCGGCTTGATCGAGCTGGACCTGCCGCCGGGGCTCCTGGACGTATGCGCCTCCAGGTCCTGACGATCTTCCCGGAGCTGTTCCAGACCTTCTTGTCGACCAGCTTGGTGGGCCGGGCGATCGAGAAGGGGCTGCTGGATGTCGGGATCCACGATCTGCGCGAGTGGACGGAAGACCGCCACCGCAGCGTCGACGACGAGCCGTACGGGGGCGGAGGGGGGATGGTGATGACCGCGCCTCCTTGGATCCGCGCCGTGAGGGCGGTGTCTGGGGATGTCGGCGATGTCGGCGACGCGGGTGAAGCCGGCGGTGCGGCCGATGCGGGGGCGAGGCCCTGGCGGGTGCTGCTGTCGCCGCAGGGCGCGCGGCTCGACGAGGCCAAGGTACGCGAGCTGGCCGAGCGGGACGACCTGGTGCTGCTGTGCGGGCGCTACGAGGGGATCGACGAGCGGGTGCGCCAGACGGTGGTCGACGAGGAGGTCTCGATCGGCGACTACGTTTTATCGGGTGGCGAGCTGCCGGCGATGGTGTTGATCGAGGCGCTGTCGCGCCAGGTGCCGGGGGTGGTGAAGCTAGCGGATTCCGTGGAGCGTGACAGCTTCCGGATCGGCCTGCTGGACCATCCCCACTACACCCGGCCACCGGTGGTGGAGGGGCAGGCGGTCCCTGAGGTGCTGACCTCGGGGGACCATGCCGCCATCCAGCGCTGGCGCGACCGGGAGGCGCTGCTGGCGACGGCGGCCAAACGGCCGGACCTGCTGGAACGGCCGGAGGTGCTCGCCGCGCTGAGCAAGGAGCAGCGGCGGGCGCTCGAAGAGCTACGGAAGAGATGAACGCCGCTTGCGCGGCCTTTCTGAAATAGAAATAATGACGGGATCGTCTCCGTCCGGTTTGCGAGGTGAGTCATGAACCAGTTGGATCAGGTCGAAAGTGTCTACATTCAGAAGCAACAGCCCGAGTTCAACCCGGGGGACACGGTGCGCGTTCACGTCCGCGTGGTCGAGGGCGACAAGCACCGCATCCAGATCTTCCAGGGCGTGATCATCGCCCGCCGGGGGGGCGGCACCCGCGAGACCTTCACCGTGCGCAAGATTTCGGGCGGCATCGGCGTCGAGAGGATCTTCCCGCTGCACTCTCCCAACGTCGACAAGATCGAGGTCATGCGGCGCGGCAAGGTGCGGCGCGCCAAGCTGTACTACCTTCGGGATCTGCGCGGCAAGGCGGCTCGCATCGAGGAGCGTCGGGACGATCGTCCCCGGAAGTAAGCCAGGTAGGAGAACGGACCTCGCGGGCGTTGCGCCCGGAGGCGGTGAGAAAGGAGTCGCGGTGACCAGGGCGGCGAAACCGGCAGCCCAGGCGGCTCCGGCGAACCCGACGATGATCGAGTTGTTCGCCGAGGCATACCGCCTGCGCCTGCTCCGAGGGCTGGAAAACCTGCTCTCGCATTGTGGCTACGCCCTGATCGCTGGGGTGGACGAGGTTGGCCGCGGCTCCCTCGCCGGCCCGGTGGTGGCGGCTGCCGTGCTCGTCGGCACCCGCTGCCTGGTGCCCGGAGTGGACGACAGCAAGTGCCTGACCGCCCCGGAGCGGGAGCGCATCGCAGCGGCGATCCGCGCCAGCGCCGTCGCCACGGTCATCGCCGCGGTGCCGGCGGACGTCATCGATCGAGTCAACATCCTGGAAGCCACGAAGCAAGCGATGCGCGATGCCCTAGGCCGCCTGCGCCCGGTGCCGGACTGCGCCGTGGTGGACGCCGTCCGGCTCTCCGGGTTCGACTTCCCCTGCCTGCCGGTGGTGCGCGGCGACTCCTTCAGCTATGCCGTCGCCTGCGCCTCGATCGTCGCCAAGGTCGAGCGTGACCGGCTGATGGTCGAGCTCGACCGCGAGTTCCCGCACTACGGCTTCGCCGCCCACAAGGGCTACGGCGTCCCCGAGCACCTCGAAGCTCTGCGCGAGTACGGCCCGTCGCCCGTCCACCGCCTGACCTACCGGCCGGTGCTCCCCCGCGAGGTGAGCTGCTGATGGCGATCCAACGCGAGGCGGTGGTGCAGACCGCCGAGAAGTACGTCCAGCGCGGCAAGATCGAGCCGGCCATCCGCGAGTACAAGAAGCTGCTCGCGGAGAACCCGAACGACATCAACACGCTGAACCGCGTGGGCGACCTCTACGCCCGCATCCAGCGCATCGACGAGGCCGTCGACTTCTTCACCCAGATCGCCCAGCAGTACGGGACGGAAGGCTTCTTCGTCAAGGCGATCGCGATCTACAAGAAGATCATCAAGCTCGACCCGACGCGGCTCGAGGTCTACGAGAAGCTCGCCGAGCTGTACCACAGGCAGGGGTTGATCACCGAGGCGCGCACCCAGTACCAGGTGCTGGCCGACTACTACCAGAAGCACACCAACGCTCCGGGCGCGATCGCCATCTACCAGAAGATGGTGGAGCTGGAGCCGGACAACCCCTCGTACCACGTCAAGCTGGCCGAGATCTACCAGCAGCAGCAGCTCGTCGAGAAGGCGATGGGGGAGTACCGGATCATCGCCGAGATGATGCTGAGCCACGGGCGCGCCCAGGAGGCGGCCCAGGTTTACGAGCGGGCGCTCGGCATCGACAGCGGCAACATCGCGTTCATCACCGACGCGGTGCTGAAGCTCCGCCAGGCGGGCAACGCCGCCGGCGCCGCGCGCTTCCTGGCCGCGGCGGTGGAGCGCAACCCCCAGGCCGAGCGGGTCGCCCGCCTCTCGCGCATGGACGAGGCGCCGGCGGTCGAGGCGGCCCCAGCGCCTGTGCCCGCTCCGGCGCCGCCTCCTGCCGCCGCGGCCCCGCCTCCCCGGCCGCGGCCGGCACCTCCGCCGCCTCCGGAGCCGGAGCCCGAGATCGACATCGACCTGGAGATCGAGCTGGAGCCGTCGGCGGCTCTCTTCGACTCGACCTTCCCCGAGTTGGAGCCGTCGCCGCCGCCGCGCCGCGACACGGGCACCTTCACGGGGATGCTGGAGGAACAGGGGGCCTTCGCCAGGGAGCCGGAGCCGGTCCCCGCCGTGCGCCCCCTCCCCGCCGAGGAGTCGGAAGGCGAGGAGATCGAGCTGAGCCTGGACGAGATGGAGGTGTTCGTCCTCGACATCGAGGACGACGCCGAGCCTTCCAGCCTGGTCAAGCCGCCGGCGGACATGCCGCGCATCGGGACCGCCTGGATCCAGGCGGCCGAGGAGGCGGCCGCCGCGGAGCCCGCTGAGGAGGAAGGCCGCGAGATCGATCTCGAAGACGCCTTTGCTCTCGAGATGGGGGAGCCGGACCCGCTCGCAGCTTCCCCCTGGCTGATGGAGGAGAGCGACCTCGCGGTATCCCCTGCATCACCTGCCGTGGACGAGGCGCAGGTGCCGGGGGACTTCGAGCTGAGGATCGATCCGGACCTCCTGGAGCGCACCGCCGCCGAGGTGCTGCCGACGCGGATCGATCGCGACGAGGACCTGGTCAGCGAGGCCGAGGTGCTCGCCAAGTACGGCCTGGAAGAGAAGGCCATGGACCGTCTGCACGAGGCGCTGCGGCTCCGGCCCGGCAACCTCGGCGCCTACTCGCTGATGATCACGCTCCATCTGGAGAAGGGGCGTCGTGCCCCCGCCGTAGAGGTGGCCAACCAGATGGCGGCCGTGGCTGCCGAGGCCCGCGACCGGGACGTCTGGCCGAAGACGCGCCGGCAGCTGCTGGCCGCCGGTTTCTGGGTGGAAGGCGACCGTGTCGCCCTCCGCGAGCCCGCGGCCGAGGAGGAGGTTGCGACAGCTCCCGAGCCCGCGCAGCCTGAGATCGTGCAACTGGAGCCTCTGCCGGAGCCGGATCCCTGGCAGCCGGAGCTTCTGGAGCTGGATCTGGATCCGGACGTCGAGCTGGCCGCCGCGGCGCCGGATCCCGAGCCGCTTCCGGATCCCGCGCCGGAGCCGCCTCCGCCGCCTCCGCCGCCTCCGCCGCCTCCGCCGCCTCCGCCGCCTCCGCCGCCTCCGCCGCCTCCGCCGCCGCCGTCGCCTCCGCCGCCGCCGTCGCCGCCGTCGCCGCCGTCGCCGGTAGTGGCGGCCCCCAAACCCGCTCCCGCACAGTCGCGCCGCAGCAAGAGCGCCGAGCTGGACCAGATGGTGCGCGGCCTGCTCGATCAGCCGACCCGCACCCCGGCCCGGCGGCCGGCTGCTCCTCCTGTAGCCCCGCCGCCGCCCGCCCCCGCCGAGCCGGTGGCCGCCGCTCCTACTCCCGCGCCGGCCGCGCCTCCGGCGGCTCCGGCCCGGCCGATCTTCAACCCGCTCGAGATCGGCGAGATGATCGAGGCGGAGGACTTCGACGACGACTGGACCGGCACGGGAGGGGGGCAGGCCGGGCTCGGCGGCGCCGAGGCAGCCCTCGGACCCGGCTTCGCCGCAGTGCCGCCGCCTGCCCCCGAGCCGCCGCCCCCTTCGCTCGACGACAGCGGCATGAGCTGGCTTGACGAGGCCGACGAGGGGCGCGGCGTTGAGACCCGACGGACGACGGCCGGCCTGTTCGACGAGGAGGACGACTTCTTCGACCTCGCTGCCCAGTTGGAAGAGGAGCTGTCCCACGAGGACGTGTTCAAGGGCGGCGACGGCATGCTCGTGCAGCAGGCGGCGGAGCAGTCTCTCGAGGAGATCGTCGAAGGTTTCAAGAAGGGGGTCGCCGAGCACCTCTCGCCGACCGACTACGACACCCACTTCAACCTCGGCATCGCCTACCGCGAGATGGGCCTCCTCGACGAGGCCATCGGCGAGTTCCAACTCGCCGCCAAGGATTCCCGCTACCTGGTGCACTGCTGCTCGATGCTCGGCCTCTGCTTCCTCGACAAGGGCCTGCCCGAGCTGGCCGTCAAGTGGTACCAGCGTGGTCTCGCAGCGCCCGACGTCAGCGAGGACGACACCCTCGGCCTGCTCTACGACCTCGGCTGCGTGTACGTGCATACGGGCGACGGCGCCGCGGCGTACAAGACTTTCGTCGAGCTCTACGGCATCAACACCAACTACCGCGACATCGTGGCCCGCATCGAAGAGCTGGCGCCAAGCCGGTAGGCGAAGAAGATTGCCTTCGCCGGGCGGAAACCGATACCTTCTAGCGCCATGAGCGCGCACCATCCGCAGCACCCCCATCATCCTCGGGACCCTCACGGCGTCCCTTCCGTACGGCGGACGGTCCACGTGCGCCGCGTCGACGAGTGCGAAACGCTGGACGAGATCTTCAACTACTGCCTCCCTGCCTTCGGGGGGGCCTACCTGCGGCGGCTGTACAACATCCTGGACGACGCCATCGGGGCGGGCTGCCCGCTCACCCTGGCGATCGCCGGGCCGGTGACCGTCTCGGGGCAGCACCAGGCGTGGCTCATCCCGCTTCTCGAGACCGGCTGGGTGGCCTACCTCAGCACCACCGACGCGGTCTGCTACCACGACGGCCACCGCAGCCTGGACGACCACACGGACCCGATCTACGAGGTGCCGATCTTTGGCGACGACGCGGCTCTCCGCGATGAGGGGACCATCCGTGTCACCGACATGGCCTTCGACGAGGAGGTCCTCTTCGAGCAGGACCGCTTCGCCACCGCCTGCCTGCTGCGCCCGGAGTTCCAGAAGGCGATGACCGGTACGGAGCTGCGCTACCTGCTGGGCCGTATCTATGCCGCCCAGGAGGAGAAGAACGGGGTTGCCCCGGGCCTGCTCAACGTCTGCCACCGGCTCGCCATCCCGCTGCTGGTGGGCGCCCCGGCGGACGGCAGCCTGTTCCTCAACTCCATGAAGCTCTGGGCAATGCGGCAGGCGGGCCTGATCGAGAAATACGACTTCTCGCTCGACCTCCACGCCGAGGTCTTCGAGGCCTGCGCCTACCACTATTGGGGACTGTTCACCAATCCCGCCCGCTCGCTCGCCACCCTGATCCTGGGCGGCGGCGTGCCGAAGAACTACAATCTGCAGCCCGAGCCTGCCCTGGGCCAGGTGCTGGGCCTCCCGGACATCCGGGGGTACACCTTCGACGTCCAGATCGTCACCGCTCCGGTCACCGAGGGCTCCCTCTCCTCCTGCCCGCCGGCCGAGGCGGTCACCTGGGGGAAGGTCGACAAGGACACCTACCGGCAGTCGACGGAGAGCCTGTCGGCCGACTACTCGATCGTCATGCCCTTCCTCGTCAAGGCCCTCCTCGATCGCCGGCGCGGCTACGCGCTGCGGGCGGAGGAGATCGGCGAGGAGGCCCTGTTCGCGGCAGACCCCAAGGCCGCCGGCTACCTGCGTCCGCGTCAGGGCTACCGTCTGTACGAGCAGCGTGACGGCCTGGTCGAGAAGCTCTCGCAAGGCGTCCGCGACAACGGGGAGACGCTGCTCAAGACCCTGCGCTACCCGCTCGCGGTCGACGGCTCGCGTTCAAAGGGGTGATAGCCTACGCGCCCGCCGGAAAGCCCGGCAGGCTTTTGGGAGCATGAAAGCATGAGCAAGACCACGATCACTCTGATCCCGGGCGACGGGATCGGTCCTGAAGTCAGCCGGGCCACCCTGCGGGTCCTGGAAGCCGCGGGCGCCGAGTTGGAGTACGAGACGCACGCCGCAGGCGCCGAGGCCCTCAAGCTGTTCGGCAACCCGCTGCCCGACGAGGTCCTCGCGTCGATCCGCCGCAACAGGATCGCCTTGAAGGGGCCGGTCACGACCGAGGTGGGCGGCGGCTTCAAGTCGATCAACGTACAACTCCGCCAAGCGCTCGACCTCTACGCCAACCTGCGGCCCTCGCGGTCTCTGGAGAGCATCCCCAGCCGGTTCGAGGGCGTCGACATCGTGGTCGTGCGCGAGAACACCGAAGACCTCTACAGCGGCCTGGAGCACGTGGTCGTGCCGGGTGTCGTAGAGAGCATCAAGATCATCACCGAGAAGGCCTCGACGCGGATCGCCCGTTTCGCCTTCGAGTACGCCGTGCGCCACGGCCGCAAGCGGATCACCGCCGTTCACAAAGCGAACATCATGAAGCTGTCCGACGGCCTGTTCCTCGACTGCTTCCGCAAGGTGGCCGCCGAGTACCCTGACATCCAGGCGGACGACAAGATCGTCGACAACATGTGCATGCAGCTCGTCATGCGGCCGGAGAAGACGGACGTCCTGGTGATGGAGAACCTGTACGGCGACATCGTCTCCGAC
>Ga0190265_10004120_pt1 | contig 10040 bp, 8 predicted proteins | sample Popmic124T_FD_133135 | JGI IMG/M metagenome (GOLD analysis project Ga0190265, IMG submission 133135) | Populus adjacent soil microbial communities from riparian zone of Indian Creek, Utah, USA - 124 T | ecosystem: Environmental > Terrestrial > Soil > Riparian zone | place: USA: Utah | collected...
GACGATCCGGTCGGCGGCCTCGACCTCAACGGCCAGATCTGCGCCGACCCGGCCCACCCCGGCTACTTCATCGCCGGAGAGGACACGAACCAGGGCAGCGACCTGCCGGAGTTCGCTCCCGGCTGGGGCTACCTGCGCCTCACGGGGACGTCGCTGGCCGACCTCGACGTGACGATGGCGGGCAACCTCGTCCCCACCTACAACAACGCCGCTGACAACCCGGAGAACTACGGCTGCGGGTTCCTGTCCGACGGCCGTCTCGTCACCTCCGACGTCGGCGACCAACAGCCCCTCGCCGCGGCGAACGGTCAGCTCATCGTGTGGTTCCCGACCGGCGGCAGCTTCACGGGCACCACGTTCGACCACTGCAAGGTCGACGTGGCCATCCCGACGGCCGGCGGCATCCACGTCGGGCCCGCGGACGAGGTCTTCGTCGCCGCCAACCGACCCGGTCTGCCCACGAACCCTGCTGCTCGGCGGGGTCTACCGCTACACGAACCTCCCCGAGTCGATGGCCGAGTGCAACCGGACGGACGCCACGGGAGCGCCGCTCGTCGACCCGGGCGTCGTGACCAAGAAGCGGTTCATCACCGGCGACCCCCTCGGCGCGCTCACCCCGAGCGCGGTCGTCGCTGCGCCCGGCGGGCGGTACTTCGTGTCCAGCGTGCTGACCGGGGTGATCGCCGAGTACGGCGCCAACGGCCGCTTCGTCCGCCGCGTCCTCGACCCACCGCTGCTCAACCTGCTCCCGCCCCATCCGGGGGGCACCCCCTACGGGATGGTGGTCGACGACGACGGCTCGCTCTGGTTCGCGGACATCGGCGTGCAGGTCAACCTGCCCGACATCGGCCCCGTCGACCAGACGGGCACCGTGCGCCGGATCCGCTTCGTCGACGGCCAACCGCTGGCTCCCGAGGTCATGCGGGCCGACATGAGCTTCCCGGACGGCCTCGGGCTGGTGCCGCTCGTCGACGCACCGCCCCCGCCCCCGCCGCCCCCGCCCCCGCCGGTCGACCCGCCGCCCACCGACCCGACCGCGACCTCGGAGTGGGGCTGCGGCAGCTGGGGCATGTACGGCGCCGGCGTCGGTCGGACCTTCTCGACCGAGTGCCCGACGGCCATCAGCACCTCGACGGCGCGCCTGCTCCTGCCGGCGTGGATCAAGCGGATGCCCCGCACCGTGACGGCATCTCCCGCGGTGGTGGGAGGCACGGTGTACGTCGGCGACTGGAGCGGCACGATGTACGCGCTCCGCCTGAGCGACGGCGCGGAGCGGTGGCGGTTCCAGACGGAGAGCTCACCGGGGGCCGCGTTCGGCCCGATCGTGTCGTCCGCGGCCGTCACCGACGTCGCCATCGCCGGGACGACCCGCCGCCTCGTGATCTTCGGCGCCGGGCCACGGCTCTACGCCGTCGATGCCGCCACCGGCGCAGAGGTCTGGGTCCTCGACAAGTCGATGGGGCTCCCGGAGACGCCCACCGAGATCGAGTCGTCGCCGGTGGTCCACGGCGGCATCGTGTACGTCGGCATCGACACGCACAACCAGCCGGCGACCGACACCGGCGGAGTCCGAGGCGGGCTGCTCGCGGTCGACGCGGGCACCGGCAACCTCCTCTGGGAGTTCAACCCGGAGCTGGCCCAGGCCGGCCAGGGCTGTGGCGGTGTGTGGTCGTCGCCGACGATCGACGTCGTCGAGGGCACGGTGCTGCTCGCCACGGCCAACTGCACGGCCGACGCCTCGGCGTTCACCTGGAACGCGCACACGGAGGCCGTCACCGCGCTCGACCTCCTCGACGGGGACGTGCGCTGGACGTTCCAGCCCCACGGCCCCAACCGGGCGGACCTGGACTTCGGCGCCACCCCCAACGTCATCACGCTCCCCGGGAGCGCGGAGCGCCTCATCGGCATCGGCAACAAGGACGCGGCCTACTACGCGGTCGCCCCGTCGGACGGCTCGCTGGTGTGGTCGGCGTCGGTGGCGATCCCCGGCAACCTGGGCGAGGACTTCGCCGTCGGTGGGTTCATCGGTTCCACCGCGACCTGGCGGGGCGGCGTGTTCGGCGGCACGGCCATCGGCGGCCCGCCCTGGTACCACGCGCTCGACGGCGCCGACGGCTCCCGTCGCTGGAGCGGGCTCGCCATCCCGTCCTACGCCGGGTCCGCGGTGGTGAACGGCGTCGTGTTCTCCGGCGACCTCACCGGGCTGTTCAAGGCGTTCGACGCATCCAACGGGCTCCTCCTCTTCATCTTCCCGTTGCTCGGCCCGATCTCGTCGTCCCCGGCCATCGCCGGCGACACCGTGGTGGTCGGATCCGGCACCGCGGCGTCCGACCTGTGCGGCAAGGGCAGCCCAGGCGCGGACCTGTGCGCCAAGGTCCTCGAGCTCACCTTGGGCTCCATCGGAGCGGTGACCGCGTTCCGGCCGCTCACCCTGAGCGGTCTGCTCCGGCTCCCGCGCCTCCGCCTCTGAGCGTCGGGCTCAGTCGGCCTGGCAGGCCTCGATCGACTCGAGGATGGTCGCGTCGATGCGCGCCGTGAGGGCCTCGTCGAAGTCCGGCGCGAGCAGCGAGTCGCGCAGGACGCCGCTCTCCTCGTACCGATCCGCCACGCACGCGGCGACGTCGTCCGCCAACCCCGCGTCGCTCCGGAGGGCGGTCCCGACCTGGTCGACGAGGTCGGTGCACCCGTCCAGCGCGTCGTACACGGCGCCGCCCTCGGTCTCCGTCAGCGGCGGCTGGCTCAGCTCCGGGCCTTCCCCTGCTTCGACGTCGAGCCCGAGCTCCTCCAGCCGCTGCGGCTCGAACGCGTCGAGGATGCGGGCGGCGGCGCACCGGGCATCGTCGTCCTCGAAGCGGATCGAGTTCCCCTGGTCGCCCCCGCCGACGAGGACGGCCTCGACCAGCCGCTGCTCGTCGGACCCGGCGTCGGCCGAGGTCGAGCAGGCGACCGCCGACAGCAGGCCGGCGACCAGGACCAGCACGCCACCCCTGCGGAGGTGGTCGTGGCCATCAGGCATCGTCGGCGACCGGGACGCGTCGGAAGGGGAGGTCGCGGGACAGGTCGGGCTCCTTCGGGAGGCCCAGGATGCGCTCGCCCAGGATGTTGTGCTGGATCTCGTCGGTGCCGCCCGCGATCGAGACGGCGGGGACCGACACGAGGATCTCGGCGATGATCCCGTCGAGGGGGCTGTCGGCGCCCGTGAGCATGCCGGCGCCGCCTGCGATCAGGGTGTGGGCGCGGGCGGCGGCGCGGGCGATGTTGCTGGCCGCGAGCTTGCCGAGCGAGCCCTCGGGACCCGGTGGTCGGCCCAGCGCACGAGCCGCGAGCGCCCGCTGGGCCGTCCACTGCGAGGCCCGCGTGAGGCTGAGCAGCTGCGCGATCTCCTGGCGCACGACGGGGTCGTCGGCCCTGCCGGTGGCCACGGCTCGCTCGACCACGAGGTCGGGGCGGCCGGCGCGCTGCGGGTACCACGTGTAGGGCGCCGCAGCGACGGCCTGTTCGGCGATGGCCTCGCGCAGGGCCCGCCCCGGCTGGTCGGCGCGGGGGAGCGGAGCGTGGAGCGCGGCGAGCCTGCGTTCGTGGGCGAGGGTGGCGAGCGCGACCGGCCACCCGCCGCCGACCTCGCCGACGACGTCGGCGACAGGCACGCGGGCCTCGTCGAGGAACACCTCGTTGAACGACGCGTGTCCGTTCATCTGGCGGAGCGGCCGGACCTCGATGCCGGGCTGGTGCATCGGGACGACGAGGTACGTGATGCCGCGGTGCTTCGGCGCATCCCAGTCGGTCCTGGCCAGGAGGAGCCCGTGGTCCGCGTGGTGGGCCGAGGTGTTCCACACCTTCTGCCCGCTGACCACCCACTCGTCACCGTCGCGCTCGGCCCGGGTGGTGAGCCCGGCGAGGTCGGAGCCGGCCGCCGGCTCGCTGAACAGCTGGCACCAGGTGACCTCGCCCGTGACGGTGGGCCGGATGAAGCGGTCCTGCAGGTCGTCGGACCCGTGCTCGAGGATGGTCGGCGCGGCGAGGAGCATGCCCACCCCCGTGGCGACGCCCGGCGCGCCGATCCGGATGAGGACCTCGCTGACGACGTCGGCGAGCGCGACGGGGAGGCCGCGGCCGCACCGGTCGCTCGGCCAGGTGGGGCAGGCCCAGCCCGCGTCGGCCAGCCGGTTGCGCCAGGTCACCAGGTCGAGGTCGGGGTCCCACGCGTCGGCGAGCCAGGCCTCCAGCTCCTCGCGCACCTCGGTGGCCGTCGGCGCCACGCGCCTCAAGCCCCGTGCGTGACGGCTCGCTTTGCGAGGTGGTCGACCGCCTTCTGGATGCTGGCCCGCACGCCACGGGAGGCCACCTTGATCACCGGTCGGAACAGCCTCGCCGGCTCGATGTACATCGTGTACGAGATGGCCGTGCCGCCTTCGGTCGCCTCGAGCCGGCAGTCCTCGACCAACGAGGAGAGGAAGCCGGGCTTGGCGGCGGTGCCGGTGAACGACCAGCGCACGCCCGGCTCCCACACGATGAACACCTCGTCGACCGTGAGACCCGGCACGCGGACCCGGCGGCGAGCGCCGACACCTTCGGCGGCGCCCGTCACCTCGACATGGCGCACGTTGGGGAACCACTCCGGCCACCGCTCGTGGTCCGCCAGGACGGCGAACACCGCCTCGGGCGAGGCCGAGGAGATGCCGCGGCCCTCCAGCGCGATCGGCGCCTGCTCGATCCAGTCGATCCCCTGCTGTCGGAGCTCAGCCATCAGCGCGGGAGGCTAGCCCTGTCCCGTCGGAGCCCTAGGCAACGAAGGTGCAGTCGAACTGGGTGCGCAGCTGGGGAGCCAGGCGTGGGATCTCCTGCCCGAAGGTCGCGGCGAGGGTGGACTCGAGGGCGTCGAGCTGGTCGATGCCGAGGCCGATGATCGGGGGGCTGTTGGTGAGGCCGCCGATGTCGATGATGAACGGCGCGTCGGCGGCGCACACCGTCCGCTGCTCCGGGATCGGGAAGCTGGCGCACGCCGCGCTGACGGGCGCGAGGTAGGGGAGGACGCGCTCCAGCGGGACGCCTTCGATCGTCTGAGCCACGACCGCGATGACGATGCTGGCGAGGCCCAATCCGCTGCAGCCGTAGGACGCGATCGGTGCCATCGCCCGCGCGAGCGTGGCCAGCTCCGGCGGGAGGGGCGGGAACTGCAACGTCGGGATGAGGTCGAAGATCAGGTCGAGGAGCTCGGGCGGGACGAGCTCCAGGGCGGTCGGCTCGGTGGTGGAGCCCGTGCCGCCCGTGTCGTCGGCTGCGGCAGTGTCGGACGATCCGCTCGCCGGCTCGTCCTCGCCTCTGGCGCCGCCGGAGCCGAAGGTGGCCCCCGGGGCGTCGCCGACCTGGTCGGTGGCCCCGGGCGCGGTCGCCGCGGGCACGTCGTCGCGCGCGAACACCTCCAGCGGGTCGAGCTCGACGATCGGGAGGGCGACCATCGCCGCGAGCCAGACGGCGGCCACGCCGTACCACCACGGGTAGCGGCGAACGTGGTCGGTGACCGCGCGCCGCTTCATCGGGCCACCTCGAGCAGATCGAGCGAGCCGGCCAGGCGGAGCAGCTCGTCGGGGGCGACGGTGCCGGCGAGGCGCACGAAGCCCCCGTCGGGCCGGGTCAGGCGCACCTCCGCGATGCGGAGGTCGAGGGCGAGCTCCGCCGTCCCCAGTCGAGCGAGCTCCACCTCCTCCGAGGGCGACCGCTCGTCGAACGGCGGTGGGCCCGAGGTGGTGGCGCCCTGGTCGAGGAGGAGCAGGTCGGCGCCACGCCGCCAGACGTCGGTGTACAGGGCGACCCTGGGGGCGTGCAGGTCGGTCGACGCGGGGCCGAGGCGGGGCGGGACGACGGCGTAGCGCCCGACGAACGTGAAGCCGTCGGGTGCGGGCAGCTCGAAGGCCTCGGCGAAGGGCGGGTGCTCGTCGGTGCCGAGGGTGGTCACGGCCCCGTTCCCCATCTCCGCGCCGAGGGGTTCGGCGTCCGGCACGTCGATGTCGGGCACGTCTTCGCCGAGCTGCAGCTCGACCGCCCGCAGGACGCGCACCACCTCCCCCTGCTGGGTCCACCGCTCCTCGAGCACGAGCCCCAGCTCGTCGATGCAGCGGGTGGTGACGACGGCGTCGGGGGTGACGCCCGCCTCGGAGCTGCGCCGGCACGGTCGCCCCCCGATCTCCGACGCGCCCTCGGGGACGAGGCGTCCGGCCTCCGTCAGGCGAGCGTCGAACAGGTCGGGCCGCAGGTCGTCGGCCGCGGGTGCGATCGGTGTGTCCACCCGTACCGCCGGCGCCCCCTTGGATCGGGTCACCAGTGCGCCCAGGGTCGACCACTGCTCGGAGACGAGCTGGCCGGCGTCGTCCCGCTGGGCGATGTACGCGTCGAAGGGCCGGTGCACGACGTGCTCCTCGGTCGACGCGGTGCCGTCCGCGTCCACCTCGTAGACCATCCGGTACGAGAGGGGAGCGGCGTCGCCGGCGATCGCCGGGAGCTGGTCGCCGTCGCCATCGCCGCCGTCGGTGGCCAGGAACCACCCGACGACGACGATGACGACGACAGCGGTCAGGACGAGGAGGCGGAGGTTCATCGGGCGGCCTCGGGGGTGCGGTCTCCCAGGTACGCGGCGACCACCTGGGGGTGGGACAGCACGGCGTCGGCGTCGCCGTCGGTGACGACGGCGCCCGTGTCGAGGGCGAGCAGGCGGTCGGCCACGCCGGTCAGCAGCTGCATGTCGTGCTCGATGAGCACGATGCTCGCGCCGAGCTGGGTGCGGAGGTCGAGCAGGACGGGGCCCAGGGCTTCGGCCTCTCGCTGCGCGATGCCCGACGACGGTTCGTCGAGGAGGAGGGTGGTCGCCCCGTTCGCGAGCAGGCACGCGATCTCCACCATCCGGCGCGATCCGGTCGACAGCTCCGAGAGGAGCTTGTCCGCGAAGGACTCGAGGCCGACCAGCTCGATGAGCTCGGCCGCCCGCCTGCGCACCTCGTCCTCGCTGTCCCGTTGCGTCGGCAGGCGCAAGAGGGCCGAGACGGGGTCGCGGCTGGCGAGGGTTCGCTCGCAGGCCACGGCGAGGCACTCGCGCACGGTGAGCGACGGCCACAGCCGCGCGTCCTGGAACGTGCGCCCGAGCCCCAGCCGAGCCCGGCGGTGGGCGGGGGCGGTCGTCACGTCGACCCCGTCCAGCAGCACGTGACCGCTGTTGGCCGGGGTGAACCCGGTCAGCAGGTCGAAGAGGGTCGTCTTCCCGGCGCCGTTGGGGCCGATGATGCCGAGGAGCTCACCCTCGGCGAGGCGGAGGCTCACCCCGTCGACCGCGGTGACCCCGCCGTAGCGCTTCGTCAGCTCGACCGCCTCCAACGCCGTGGGCCGGTCGGTCGGGGGGCCGTTCGTGCGCGCCCGGAGGGTCCGCTTCCGCCGGGGCGGGTCCACGCCGCGCCCCACCGAGGCCGAGCCCCGCAGGTACACGGCCCGCAGGATGTCGTCGCGCTCTAGCAGCTCGGCGGCGGGTCCTTCGAAGCGGACCTCGCCCTTCTCCATGAAGACGGCCCGCTCGGCCAGGCGCAGGGCGACGTTGACGGACTGCTCGACGAGCACGACGGCGGTGCCGTCCGCGTGGATGGCCCGGACGATCTCCAGGAGATCCTCGACGATGCTCGGCGCGAGCCCGAGCGACAGCTCGTCGATCATGAGGAGGCGAGGCCTGGCCAGCAGCGCCTGCGCCAGGCTGAGCATCTGCTGCTCGCCCCCGGAGAGATCGCCCGCTCGGATGTCCCACCGCGGGACCAGCGCCGGGAACCACTCGAGGCACTGGTCCTGACGACGGCGGAGCTCGGCCCTGCCCCGGCGCTGCGACCAGCCCGCGGCGCGGAGGTTGTCGGCGACCGTGAGCGACGGGAACACACCCCGCCCGCCGGGCACCTGCGTGATCCCGAGCCGCGACGTCGCACCAGGATCGAGCTGCGTGATGTCCTGGCCGGCGAAGTGCACGCTGCCGCGGCTCGGCGGCGTGAGGCCCGACACGGCGCGGAGCACGGTGGACTTGCCGGCGCCGTTCGTGCCGAGGAGTGCCACGATCTCGCCCTCGGCCACCTCGAGGTCCACTCCGAACAGCACCTGCGTCTGCCCGTACGCCACGTCGATCCCCCGGATCGAGAGGAGCGGGTCACCTCCACGAGTTCGCGGGGTTGACGGGCTCATGCGTCGACCAGCTCGGGTTCGGGGGTGGCCGGCGGGTCGTGGGGGGCGTCGTCGACGCGCCGGTCGGCCACGAGGCTCGGCACGTGGAGGCCGCGGCGGACGGCGATGCGCCGAAGGACGACGTCGCGGATCCGATAGAGGCCGCCACCCAGCCCGTCGGGGAGGGCCATCAGGAGGAACAGGATCCCGGCGCCGCTGGCGATGAGCGACCACTGCGCGGGGAGGAAGAACTCGGCGCCGCGGACGTAGCCCGCGCCGAGGATCGCGCCGGGGATCGTCGACAGCCCCCCGATGACCACCATCGAGAAGAGCCGGATGCTGACCTCGGCGTCGAACGCGTCGGCGAAGATCCCGCCCTGGATCACCACGTAGAGGCTCCCGGCGAAGCCGGCGAACGCGCCCGAGATGGCGAAGGCCAGCAGCTTGGTCCGGGTGGCGTCGATCGTCATGGTGGCGCTGGCCGCCTCGTTGTCGCGCACCGCGATCAGCACCCGTCCGACGCGCGAGGCGCGCAGGTTCCTCGCCGCCACGATCGCGAGGACGAGCCCCACCAGGCAGGCCTCGTACTGGATCCACCCCTCGCCGAGGTCGACCCGCCCCCACAGCACCGGTGGCACCACGTGCCGGGTCTCGAACCAGCCGAAGTAGCGGCCGTTGAGGAAGTAGGTGGACGTCGTGACCGCGAACGCGAGCGTGGTGACGGCGAGGAACGGCCCGCGCACCCGCAACGCCGGCAGCCCGATGACCACTGCGGCCAGCGCGGCCACGACCATCCCGGCGGGGAGCGCGGCGAGGTAGTCCCAGTCGTGCCGCGCGTAGAGCACGCCGGTGGTCGCCCCGCCGAACCCGACCAGCGCGAACTGCCCGAGGCTGATCTGCCCGGCCCAGCCGGTGAGGATGAGGAGCGAGATGGCGACGATCGCGTAGACGAGGAGCAGCGCGATGGCCTGCTCCTGGCTCGGCCGGGCCCAGATGGGCACGGTGACCGCAGCGATGAGGAGGACGCCCTGCAGCACCCGGCGGCCCCACCGGACCTCCGGGAGCCGGGCCAGCTCGACGGGCACCGGCCGGACCTCCCGGGTGGCCCGCCATGAGCTGATGCCGGTCTCGGTCGACCGCCGGAACGAGTCGCGCTGCAGGAGGAGGGCGAGCAGGATCACCACCACGAGGAGGGCGTCGACGATGTTCGTGTTGGACAGCTCGGAGCTGGCCAGCTCTTCGAACACACCGATGCCGACGGCGGCCGCCGCCGTGCGGGGCAGGCTCTCCATCCGGCCGATGACCGCCGCGGCGAGGAGCCGCAGGAGCAGGGAGTTGCCGCCCCCGGACACGTTCGAGAACGACGCGAACCCGAGGAGGGGCACCCGGAGCATCACGGCGGTCGCCGACAGCATCGCGGCGATGGCCCACACCATCCCCGACAGCCGGCGGGTGGGGATGCCCAGGAGGTTGGCCCGGTCGTCGTTGTCGGCGGCGGCGCGGATGCCGACGCCGTAGTCGGTCGACCGGAGGAACCACGCCAGCGCGCCGAGCACCACGGGCACCACGACGAGCACGAGCACGTAGTTGCCGTCGAAGGTCACCGGATCGACCGTGAACGTGGCCGAGAACGGCGTGGTGAACCGGCCGGCACCGATGCCGCTGAAGGCCAGCGGGATGAGGATGGCGAGGCCGGCCAGCACCTGGGCGATGCCGATCGTCGCCACGGTGAGGATCAGGCGGGGAGCGTGGCGCAGCCGGCGGATGACGGCGACGTCGATCAGCCACCCGATCAGCGCGGCCAGCACGAGGCCGGTGGCCACGGCGACGAAGTAGTTGACCTCCCACTGCACGAC
>Ga0190265_10004121_pt1 | contig 10040 bp, 12 predicted proteins | sample Popmic124T_FD_133135 | JGI IMG/M metagenome (GOLD analysis project Ga0190265, IMG submission 133135) | Populus adjacent soil microbial communities from riparian zone of Indian Creek, Utah, USA - 124 T | ecosystem: Environmental > Terrestrial > Soil > Riparian zone | place: USA: Utah | collected...
ATGAGCGCCGACTGGGCGAGAGCGAGGTGGAGATCAGCACCGAGCGCCCCGAGGTGGCTGCGAACCGTGACTCCGGTCCGCGCCGGGGTCACGGCAGCGACGACGGGGATCATGGTCGGCAGTACGATCGTCGCGAGTACGAAGAAAGTCCAAATCGCCGCCGCCTCGAACGGCAAGGTCCATCCCGCCAACAAGGCGAGGACTGCAGCCGGAGCCGACAGCGTACGTCGCAGATTGTCGAGCATCTTCCAGCGGCCGATCGCCGGGATGGCGCCACGCTTCCGATCCTTGCTAGCGACGGGGCCGCGACCGAAGATCCAGGGTAGCAATTGCCAATCGCCGCGCGCCCAGCGGTGGTGGCGCAGGGCGGCGACGTCGTAGCGGGCGGGGAACTCCTCGACCACCTCGACGTCGGAGGCGAGACCGGCGCGCGCGAACACGCCCTCGAACAAATCGTGGCTGAGTAACGTCGAGTCCAGCACACGACCGGCGAGCGCGGCCTGGAAGGCGTCCACCTCGTAGATGCCCTTGCCCACATAGGAGCCTTCGCCGAACAGATCTTGGTACACGTCGGACACCGCGGAGGCATAAGGGTCGATGCCGCTCACACTGGAGAACACGCGCTGGAACAGCGAGCCCTCGTGGCCGATCGGCAGTGACGGCGTCACTCGCGGCTGCAGCACCGCATAGCCCTCGACAACCCTGCCGGCGTCGGCATCGAAGCGCGGCCGGTTGAGCGGGTGCGCCATCTTGCCGATCAGGCGGCGAACCGTGTCGCGCGGCAATCTCGTGTCGGCGTCAAGCGTAATGACGTAGCGAACCCCAGCGGGCACGGCCCCAATCTGCTGGTTCGTCAACACGAAAGTCGTGTCGGTCGCGCCGCGCAGGAGTTCGTTCAACTCGTGTAGCTTACCGCGCTTGCGCTCCCAGCCGATCCAGCGTCCTTCACCTTCGTTCCAGACTCGCCGGCGATGGAGCAGCAGGAAGCGGGGGCCGCCGGGCGCCGCACCGTGGCGTTGGTTGAGCTGGGCGATGCCCTCCGCTGCAGCTGCGAGGAGGACGGCGTCGCTCTCCAAGTGCTCGGTCGCAGCATCGACCCAGTCGGAGAGTAGTGCGAACTGAAGGTCGCCTTCCGGGCTGGCGAGATGATGGATTTCCAGCCGCTCGATCTGCTCCTCGATCGCGTCGCGTGTCGTCAGCAGCGTCGGCACCGCGACGAGCGTGCGCAGATGCGAGGGCACGCCGTCGCGCAGGGCCAAGGCGGGGAGGATCGTGGTGCCAAAGCTCCGTATCACGCCCCGGTTCACCAGCGCGATGGCCGCGTCGATGGCGGGAATCGCACCCAGGCCAGCAAGCAGGCTCAGCCATGCCCCATGCAGCCCCACGGCAGCGAGCGCGAACAGCGGCGAGGCGAGGATAACCGCAGCGGCAACAGCAACAGCGCTGACATAGCCCCCAATGCCGATCACCCGGCTCGATCGCTCAAGCCAAGTGTGAGGCGGCGGCCGAAAGCCGATCCCCGCCTCGAACGCGGCGCGACCTCCCCCGAGAAGATGATAGCCAGGATCGCTCCCGCGGCCTTCCACCCCGCCCGCGTCGGCATATGTGGCTTGCTCTGTGGCTAACACGGCGTGGCGTGCGATCTCGATCTCGGTGCGATCCGAGCCGCGCGCCAGTTCCTCGATGGCGCTGCGGTAGAGGTTGCGCGTCGAGAAATCCATCTCGGGAAAGGCGCTCGCTGCGGCGAGCACGTCGTCGACAAAGCTGATGCGCTCGAACAACTCAGTCCAATCGACGTCGGAGATCATGCGCATGCTGGTGATGATGTTGCGTACCGTCACGGTCGCAGCGCCCTGCCTCTGGTGTTCGTCGCGCACGACCGCGTCGGCAGTGGTTCCTTGCGCCGCGAGACGCTGGTCGAGCCACGTTAGGGCAGGCATGATCCGCGGATCCTGGTCGCGCAGTCTGTGCACGAGCTGGACCGCGAACGCGTCCTGGAGGAGTGTGCGCTCGTAACCCGCGAGCACCACCGACACCGGTTCGGCCGCGTGTCCGCCAGCGCCCAGCAGCCGGTCGGCGAGATTGTCGGCTTTCTCGCGTGAGATGCGATTGTGCACGATCCGCTCCGCCAGCCGCCTGAGATTCTCGACGAGCACGATCCGCAGTGTGATGGCCACCGCCCAGAGTTCGCCGATCGTCAGCGGCTGGATCTCCTGGTAGGCCCGCACGTAGCGGGCCAGTATTTCGGGATCGAAGCGGCTATCCGTGTGGGCGACGAAGGCCCAGGCCACACCGAGCACGCGCGGATAACCCGCGAACGGTCCCTCAGCGAGCTTGGGCAGCTGACGGTAATAGCTCGGCGGTAGGTCGGAGCGGATGTCGCGGATCTGCCTCTCCACGACATGGTAGTTGTCAACTAGCCATTCGGCCGCCGGGGTGATCGCGCGCTCCTCGCTAATCGCCTTGGCGATTGTGCGATAGGCGTGGAGTAGCACCGCTTCGTTGTCGACGAGTCGACCCCCCAGCGGATTGCCCTTGGCCGCCTTCGGCGTGACGGGCTGCGCGGCCGCGAGGCTCCTCGCGTGTTCCTCCAGCCGCTCCACGCTGAAGAGCTCTGCGCGAATAGGGTCTCGATTGTTCCAGGGTGACATCGAGGGTGCATGCGCGAAGGCGCGGCGGATGAGCGGTATCAATTGGCCTTTTGTGCCCTTATTGGGTCAGTTTAATCCACCCGCTCTTCGTTCTCGGGCAGCTCCAAGTATCACCGTTGGGGGCGGAATTTCTCTTCGCAAATTTTGAGGTGCGCTTCATAAATAAAGCAGTACCCCCGACCTCCTACTCCCCCCGGTTGATGTAGGCGAGCGGCATCAATTCTTTCAGGGTATCCTGCTTGTTGTGGACGTCGTCCGGCGTCAAAACGCAGTCTACAGACGAGGCAAATGGCGTCCACTGACCTTTATTGGCAGGTGCCAGAGTCGGCGGTGCAGCTAACAAAATCAAGGTCCATTCTGACTCTTCCCGCTTCGTTCACGCATAGCAACATCAATGGCTTGAATTTGCTGTCAGATTGGGAGACCTACTCCGCGCGAGTGTCGGCTCCTAGGGTTGTAGCGGATTCTACGCCGATGTGACGCTAGCGCCCCGCAGGCAACATAAAGCCCTGCCCATATGTGCCCGAGAGCAGCTATAATCGGTCTTGCCCGTTCACGGGCTTACACAGGGGGCAAAGTCATGTTTCCACTCACACCACCGAAGCAGCTGACCTTCCTTATCTCTGTCGTACTGGCCATAGCCGCCGTCGCGGTTCGCTATCTTGTATATAGCGGTGTGCAGATGCCTCCATTGCTCCCCACTGGGGGTTTTTTGCTTCTGCTAGTGGCGTATCTGGTGCTCGCCGTCGGTAACCTGTTTGAAGGCGTGTAGGCGAGCAACTCTTCAACGGCAAGCGGTCGGGGTGAGCAGGAGTCACCTTGACTACGCCCCACGACGTAGTTGGTGGCCTGAGGGAAGGCAGCACAAGGACCCGGGGTCGTCCGCGATCCCAGGGTCTCAGAGTTCTTGTCATCAACCCGTTAACCCCCGGCGTCGAACTTCCTGGGATAAGTCAGGATATTGCTTTCGCTCCCACATTCACCCCAGCTTTGTCCGGCTTGATTCAGAAGATCTCTCAGTGATTCGCTTTCCGTTTGTGAGGAGCACCATGCCCACGAACAATGAGCCAGACCGCGAAGACCGCATTATCGGACGAGACACGCTGTCGCGGCCATCAGCCAGCGCCATGAATTTCTGGCAGAGCGCAAGGACGCCTTGGAGCATCGGGCGCGTCGCTTAGTGCTGAAGAGCAAAGAACGACTGGTGACATAACATGGCCAAGCTACCTCGAACCGGCGTGTCCTATCAAACACTCGATGAGCGTAAAGTCACTCTGGCAGAGATCGTCGCTAGCCTGGGACTGAAGCGACTTAGCAAGAAAGCAGAACGGGAGATTCGCGACCGGCTCGGCCTCGCCCTGGCGACGTGGGACGAGCCGAATACTGCCCTTCAGATCAAGGAGGTCGCGAGTGCGCTAGAGGCACATGCAAAGCGACTAGACCAAATAGCCCCTTTGGGGACTATCACGCGGATTGGCTTCGCCCGCGAGCCTGACCTCGCGGTTGGCGGACGATTGGTTCAAATTCTGACATCAAATTCTGCAATCGGGAGCGTCGAGGCGGCACACGACTATCTTAGAAATTTCTGCGAGATGGCCAAAACGATAGCGTTGAGCTGTCGTGCGGCGGCAAAAACACTACAATCAATTAAAGGTCAAAGCGGCCGGATTTCCTACGACTGGTACGATGAATTCACCGCGGTCTTGCTCGGCCTCTGCAGACAGAACGGAATCAAACCGAGTCTAGGTAATGATCGCAGTTCAGGCGAACCAGTGGGGAACCTATTTAAATTCGCATCGGAATTTGAGCGTTTACTGCCGTGCAAGATGCGCTCGCGCAAACCGGCGGCGATGATGAAGCGGCTTCAACGAAGCCTGGGCCGCTTGGCTAAGCGCGCCTAGATCACGACCAGAAGCTCCTCCCGCGGGGCCATCATTTTACATAGACAATTTCTTCCGGACTCATGTTGGGTTCTGTCCATGTGACAAACCGGATGAGCTTCTCCAACTTATCATCGACGACAACAAAACGTGTTCACGTCCGGCGTGGACTCATAAGAGTTGGAGCTTGGCATGCAAAAATATGTGCAACCTTCCGATCCTCTCGAATTTGCCGAGCCAGAATGGCTGACCCCGAAGGAAGCGGCGAGCTATCTTCGATTGAGCAAGTCTCACTTGGACAAACTCCGAAGTTATGGTGGCGGCCCAAGATTCTTCCGGCCGGGAAAGAGGAAAGTGCTCTACCGCAAAACCGATTTGGACGCTTGGGCGGCCAGTTTCAGCTTCAACTCCACAAGCGACTACGTACAGTGATTAAAAAGAAACACTGTACTACGTAAAACTACATAATACTCCGTCTATCAAATATAAAATGACTTTTAGGAAACTGGATAGGTATATTGATTGATGATATACCTGGAATGTCTTCCCAAGGTACAGTATTGCGCCTTCTACACTCTCAGTCTTGTTTGACAGCACGGTCTTGTCTTCGGCCAGCATCTCGCGGATTTCGACGACGGGAAGATGCGCGGCCGTCACGAGCGGATCATCCGACGGCACCGCGTCGCCGAACTGCGTCGCCTTGCCATCCGCAAAATCGACCTTACCGTCCCAGAAGAACACGTCGAAGCCCTTGCCGCCGCGCCCCCAGAACGGGAGCGTATTGCGAGGCAAGATGCCGCCCTTTCCCATCACCCGCTCGGCCCCCTTGCCATCGCCGCCGACGGCGACGGCGTTCGGGATGCCGTCGGCGGACCCGAATTCATCAAGATGGCACGTCTGGCAGGAGATATTGCCGTTCAGGCTGAGCGCTTTCGACTCGAACATCGTCTTGCCGGGCGCGAGGAGTTCACGGTTGATTGTCGGGTAGGTTTGTGCGGCGGGGACGAACCCGTTCTTGCGCGCCGCCTCGCGGATAATGTCCTCAAAGGTTGTGCTCGCGGCGTCAGCCGCCGCAAACATGACGCCGGCAGCGATACTCGCCCTAATAGCGAATTTCGTGCGTGTTGACGAAATCCCGCAGCTCATATTTTTTCTCTTCGATGGCTTCCAGCCCTATGGCCGAAAGCTGATCCGGGGTCAAACCCCACGCCAGCATGCGCTTCCGCATCTTGTCATAGCCGTGGCAATCGAGCAGGCCGACCTCGGTCGCCTCCATGTTCTTGACCGACTGGTCGCTGGGATTGACCTCGACATCGCGCTTGGCGATGAAATGCTCGCGCATTACCTGGTCGCACTTGAACATCAGATCCTTGTATTCGGCACGCCACGCCCGCGCGGCGACGGCCGGAGCGCCGTATTCGATCAGGCCGTAACCGATGACAAGCGCGATGGCCGCGACGTTGCCGGCGACCAGAAAACGATTCACTGCGCGACGATCCCGAGGGATGAAAGGGTTTCGCTCGTAATTTTTCCGCTGGGCACAAAGCCCGTATCGGTCTGATACCGATAAAGCGCTGCAACGGTCCGGGCGTGAACCTCGCCATTGACCTCGCCGGCCTCATAGCCCCGCGCGATCAGTGCAAGTTGTGTCCGGGTGACAAGCGTGCGGAAATGTTCCGAGTTTCCCGGTAGCACCTTCAGTTTCTTCGCGATGGCCGGCGTGCTCGGCAGAACAGAATTGTACGGCGTGCTCGATTCATTGCGTGAAGTTACCGACGCCTGCATCACCGCCGCGCTGTCTTCCGGCGTAACGCGGTAGCTGTAAGAGCGGTGGCTCTGATGCGAGGAGTGGCTTTCGTGCGAACTGTGCTGCGCTAGCGTGAACTCTGCGACTCGTCGATATTCGCCACGATTTTCTTCAGGCTGTTGAACAGCGAGTCGTCATGGCCCGCCGGAACCTGAGCCGGTTCGCTGCCAGCCGCCGCAAGCGGCGTCAAGCCCGCCGCGATCAATGTCGGAATTGCAAATTTCCTTCGTGTCATTCCACCCCCCTATGGCAAACGACCCGCAGAGGAATCGCCTCTTATAGGTGCAATCCCCGTCCACGCAACTTTAGGACTATACCACTCGAAGAAGCCAGGGCAAACGTCCCGCTCCGTACAATCACCGCATTCAGGTAAGTATTTCTTTTTCCAGTCGGAAATGCTGTCCACGCAATAATCCCGATAAGGCTTTGGCATCGTACAGCGCGGCACATTGTAAAGATGGACATGGATATTCTTCAGGCCACTGATTTCCAGCGCACTCGCGATGGGCTGCGGGAACAGGGAGTGATCGAAGAAAAGCTGCTGCCAGTTGGGGCGGGCGTAGCCGATCGGCTCCATCCCCATGATTGCCCAGTCGCCGATGAAGGGGATGTTTTTTGCGATAAAGGCAGCGAGCGATGGCAGGTCGAAAATATTGAGCGCCGTTATGACGGTGCGCAGCTCGATCCGCGCCTTTGTGCCGCCCAGCAGGAACAGGTTGGCCATGACTTTCCGGAAAGCGCCTTCCTTGCCGACGATTTCGTCGTGAGCTTCTTCCCGGTGGCTGTAGAGCGGGACGCCCCACACAATGTTGACGCTCTCATGCAGCCGGGAAAGTAACTCTATGTCGTCCGCTGTAAAATGCTGCCCGTTGGACAGGATATGATAGCGCAGGTCCGGCCGCCGCGCGAAAACGCGCTCGATCATCCCGAGCAGCGCATCCTTGTAGAGCGTCGGTTCCCCGCCGGTGATGCCGACCATCATGTTCGGGTCGGCCAGCAGCAGCGCCTGCTCGTACAGTGGAAAGCGCCACTCATCGTCCGTGTTTTTCGGCGGCTGGCTGCACATCACGCAAATCTGGTCGCAGCGCTCGGTGAGCAGCAACGTGTTGTGCCGGCTTGACCGCCGAAACAGGCGCTGCGCTACGCCGCGTGACGGAACGCACAGCAGCACGTCGCCGTCGATGGATTCGTCAGGGCGCACCTGCATGACGAAACGGCCGTGCGCCGAGTCGCAGTCGTATGTGCCCGGCGTGCTGCACCGCGCTGTTGCCAGCGCTTCATCCCCGGCCGGCTGCGCCCCATCGCCGGAATCAATGCGTCGCAGCTTGACGACAAACGGCGGTACCTGCGTTTTGAATTCTGCCTTGAGGTGCAGCTCAATCATGGAACAGCTCGTAGGTCGGCGGCGGATCGGCGCGCCGGTAAACCCATTTCAGGAATACATCGAGGTAGCGGCGATCCTTTGCTGCCACCTTCTCGAAGACGAGGTCGAAAAGGCTCATCTGCCGGCGGCAGAACCACGTCTCGTGCTTGGGCATATCCATGCGCCCGTAGCGCGAAATGTCGTCCACCACGTCGACGCCACAAAACGGCATGTAGGCGCAGTGCAGGCAGTCTGGGTGAACCTGGTTGATCGCGTGCCGGTTGATCTCGGCAAGTTTGCCTTCATCGAATCCTGACGCCATCGTTCCAATGCTCAGGTCGATGGTGCGGGTACGCGAGAGCATCCTTGCCTCGTCGCTCGGATACAGTGTCCCGTCGAAGTCGATGACGCAGTAATCTGATGCGAACCGGCTGGGCGAGCGCAGATCGACGAAGCCGTTCGGCAGCCCCGCGAAAATCGACCGCACCATCATCGCCAGATAGAATTCCTCGAAATACCCGTCCCGATTGAGATCGACGATATGATCCAGCGCGGCGCGGTAGAACGCATCCCACGCCGCGAAATCGCGGCTCAGGTCCGCATGCTTCTTGCGGGCAAAGCCCATGTAATTCACCGGGCGCAGGAAGATGCTCTGAAACCCGAACGCGGCGTAGCAGTCGATCAGTCCTTTCGGATCGGCGATCGTCCTCTCGGTCACCGTGGGAAGTGCCGACAATTTTTCGGGGCCGTATCTTTCGACGATGTGCCGGAAGTTGGAGAACACGCTTTCGGACAGCGTATCAGAACCCGTGCGGTTTGCCGTCATCGCCGCAAGCGGTCCATCGATCGAGGTGCTGATCGACACATCGGGACGGGCGAAGATATTTTCGATCTCGGGCGTGATGCGCGTCAGGTTCGTGCAGATCACGAACTCGGGCGCGCCGAATCTCTTAGTGCAAATGTCGATCACACGCCGCAGCAGGTCCGGGCGCACCGTCGGTTCGCCGCCCTGAAATTCCAGCTTCAGTGAATCGCTTTCGACCGTATCGAGAAAGCGCTCGAACTGTGAAAGATGCTCTTCCGTCCAGTCGAACCCGCTCGCATCGAGCGCCGCGCGCGATACCTGGCAGTACGTGCACGACAGGTCGCAGCGCAGGGTGGGAATGACGATCAGGTATGACAGGCGGTCGCGCGGTTCTAGGTGCGCCTTTCGCAGCCGCCGCATTAGCGCCGCAAGACGCCATTCATCGCTGTCATCGACGATGATCGACAGGTCGCGCAGTTTGCGGCGTTCATCGTCCGCCAGCGCGCCCCCGAAGAAGCGTTCGAGGATACTCTCTTCGAAGAAACCGTAATCCCCGGTCTCGTTCGTCACGAGCATGCGGCCGTCCACTTCCCGGAAATGGAACGGGGTGAGCATCGCCATCATATCGCCTCGTAGATGCGCGTGCGGATGCCGAGTGTGTCGTGATGGATTTTTTCGCGGTAGAGCTGGAATAACACGTCCTTACGCAGTTCCTTGGGGTCGTGCTCTTCAGGCGCGTAGCGTGCAATCAGGCGCATGCCCTCCACATCAAGCGCCCACTCGACCCCAGAATGCAGATAACCAAGCCGTGCGACAGCGGACTCAGCATGCGGCACAAGGGCGGCTGGAATATCGATTGTCAGAGAATTCATCAATACCCTCTGAGCTTCTAAAAGCAGAGTAGCATCATTCTGGCCTGTGCAATCCATTTTGGACACCAGGCGCTCTAGCGAGCCTTTCGCTTGGCCACGCTCTCCCTAAGCATCAGTAATCTCGCCGGACGGCGAAGCCCTTTTCGACAATCAGATCGTTCACGTTGACACCGTCGAGCCAGATCACGCCGAGATAACGGCCAAACTTCTCCTTCTTGTCGGCGCCGTCCGGTGCTCTGATCGTCTGAATGATGACTCGCTTGCCGAGGATTAAGTCGCGAAGGAAGTCGCCGGATGCCTTGCCTTCTGCTGCTCGCTCTCCCCTTTGCTCCGGTGCATCAATTCCGGCCAGCCTAATCCTCTCTCCACGCTTCCAGACGTGGAAGCCAAGGTCTAGATCAACAGTCACGGTGTCGCCGTCATAAACGTCAACAACCTCCGCTCGATAACGGTACAGCTTCTCGTCGAGCGCAGAGGCATCGCCTGCGAGCACAGCTTGAGGCATCAGAAGCGCTACAATAACCGCGAGCAGCACTTTCGGCATGGGGCAAGTCCTAGTGTGCCGAGTTGGTGAGAGTAATAAGATTGGTGGCAAAAAACGGGTCGTCGAGGTTGAAGAACATGGGCTTCGAGTTTTGCCCATCTCTAAAAATGCCAATGCC
>Ga0190265_10004122_pt1 | contig 10039 bp, 9 predicted proteins | sample Popmic124T_FD_133135 | JGI IMG/M metagenome (GOLD analysis project Ga0190265, IMG submission 133135) | Populus adjacent soil microbial communities from riparian zone of Indian Creek, Utah, USA - 124 T | ecosystem: Environmental > Terrestrial > Soil > Riparian zone | place: USA: Utah | collected...
ATGCCGACCAGGTTCAGCGCCGGATCTTCGACGTCCCCGACGTTGCGGAAGGTCGCGGTGCCGGTGACCACGACATCGGCGCTCAGAGACAGTGACATGACGGCGTCCATCACCGCCCCGCGGTCGCCGACGGTGGCCGTGCGCCGCACCGCGGCGAAATTGATCAATCGAAAGGACACCTCAGCCGGCCCGTGCGTCACGCCATCGAAGCGATAGCGTCCGTTGCTGTCGGTCTCGGCTTCCCGCGTGTTGTCGGCGGCATGCAGGCTCACCATGACGCCGGGCAGTGCCGTGCCGCTGTGATCGATCACGCGGCCGGAGACGGAAGCAATGGCTTGTGCACGCGCCGGTTCAGCGGCGCTGACCAGGAGCAAAAAGACCAGGGACCTGAGGATCATGCGAATAAACGAAGGACTATTCTAACTACGTTTCCCGTGACCATTCGGATTGGCGAGGGATACTTGGTGGCGAGGGATACTTGGGGTCAGGTCAAGAATTTCGCCCGGTAGCAGGGATAATCAGGGACACATCATGCTGAAGCCTTTCATCCTCGGGGTGTTCGTCCTGTTGCTCACCAACACTATCGCGGCCCGGCAGCACCAGCCGGGCAAGCCCGATCACATGCAGCACAAGTTCGACGACCCCGCGCGCTTCGCGAAGTCGTTCGACGATCCCGCGCGTGATGCGTGGCAGATGCCGGCGCGCGTGATCGACGCGCTCGTGTTGAAGGCAGGTATGGCGGTCGCCGATATCGGCGCCGGGACCGGCTACTTCTCAATGCGCCTGGCCAGGGTGCCCGTGTCGGTGTTGGCCGTCGATGTCGAGCCCGCGATGATCGACTACTTGAAGAAACGCGCGGCCAGCGAGCAGTTGTCGAACGTCACGCCGGTGCTCGCCACCGCCACGAGTCCCAATCTGCCTGAGCCCGTCGACGTCGTGCTGGTCGTTGACACGTACCATCACTTGCCGAATCGGGCCGCGTATTTCCGCGATCTTCGCAAGTCGCTCAAGCCCGGCGGGCGAGTCGCCATCGTGGATTTCCGCAAGGAAGCGCCTGATGGTCCTCCCGCGCAGTTCCGTTTCACGCCGCAACAGATCCAGGAGGAAATGGCGGCCGCCGGCTATCAGCTCGCGGCGTCGCACGATTTCCTGCCACGACAGCACTTCCTGATCTTCCGGTGACCTGTCCCTGATGCGCCCCGGCACGGGGCGAATTTCCTGACCTGACCCCCGTTCGCCCTCGCGGCCGGCCGGGGTACTATGTCCGCCTGATGTCCGGACGTTTCGCGGTTCTCGTGGTTGGCGTGTTGGCGGCAGCTTCCTGCGACTTCGACAAGTCGCCGACGGCGGCGACGCCGATTGCGGCGCCTTCACCGCCGCTCGCGGCACCGCCACTACCGACGACGGTACCGGGCGTGTTGAGCCTCGGCATGCCGATCGACGGCGCGGATGTGGCCACGTCGGCGTTCGGAATGCTGCCATTCGGCTATCACGGCGGCGGCCACACCGAGAGCGGCCATGCCGGGTGGGACATCGAGTATCGCCTCGGCTCGCCGGTGCGCGCCGCGGCTGCCGGCACGGTGTTGAGCGTCGAGCCGGATCCCGACACACCTGGACGCTTCATCGTCGTGATCGAGCACGTCGTGGGCACGCATTTCTACCGGACGCATTACTCGAATCTCGTCGACGTCAGGAATGACGTGGTGGTTGAGGCATTGCTGCTGGCGCGACAGCCGATTGGCACCGCCGGCGCGATCACGGCAACCATCGGCGGCGTGCCGATCACCTATGCGATGACCCACTTCCAGCTCGACGACCTGGAATTCCATCGCGAGATCCCCAACCCCAAGGCGGTCAGTCCCGAACCGTTCCTCAACGCGGAAGGGAAGGCGCTGTTCGATCGCGTCTGGACGACGGCCGCCTATTTCCAGGAACTGGTGGAACCGTTCGCGACCAATTCGCGGGACGTCACCGTTACCACGCGCACCTGGACGCGCGCCGGGGGCGACGGGCCGGCCGGCATCCGGTTCACGCGCGAGGGATCGTCCTATACCTATGAGCTGATGGCTGAATCCGGCACGGTCGTCGAAATCGGCACTGTCTCCTTAGCGGCGTTGGCTCGGCCGTCAACGCTCGATCTCGTGTCGCCCACCGCCACGCGCCTGGGCAGCTACGACATCCTGTCGAACGAATTGCACCTGACGCTCGCGAACCCCGGCACCTCGCGTCCCGCATCGGTAACCGCGGCAAACGTGTACCGCACGCCGCGGTAGGTCCAGAAGTTCCATGCGTTCCAAGGGCCGGGTTCTCGAGAGCGGTGTCACGGGTTCGTTGCTCGTCGTCATCGCGGCGATCGCGGTGTCGGCCCAGGCGCCGCGCCGCGTCACCATCGACGACCTGATGGCGCTTCGGACCATCAACGATGTCGAGATCTCGCCCTCCGGAGACCGCGTGGCCTACACGGTGTCCACGCCGTCGGTGGAGCGCAATGCCCACGAGCCGGCGTTGTTCGTGATGCCTTCGACCGGGGGCACGGCGAAACGGCTGGCTGAATCACATCGCATTTTCACACCGGCGTTGCCCGCGCCCCGTCTCCGATGGCTGCCGGACGGACAGACGGTGTCGATGCTCGTCGCTGGCACGAGCGGCCCGCAGGTCCTGACCGTCAATCCCGAGACCAACGCCGCGACCGTAGTCACCTCGGCGCCCGCGGGCGTGTCGGCCTACGAGTGGTCTCCGGATGGAAAGTTCGTGGCCTATCTCACTCGAGACGCGGCCCCCGGTCCGCCGCCAATTGCAAACAGGGTCGGCTCGAATCCGCCGGCAACGCGGCTGTGGATCCAGCCGTTGCCGTCCGGCGCGCCGCGTGCCCTGACGCCGCCCGATCAGTTTGTCGACAGCTTCTCGTGGTCGCCGAACAGCAGCGAGATCGCCTACTCGTTCGCGCCGTTCACGGGCTTCCTCGCGCCGTATTCAACGACGATCTTCGCCGTTCCCGTTGCCGGCGGTGCCGCGCGCGCGATTGTCGATCGGGCCGGCATGAACGTGTCGCCGCAATTTTCTCCAGACGGCACGCGGCTGTCCTTCATCACCACCAGTGAGCGCACGGGCATCATTGCGCCGCGAGGCCTCGCGGTGGCCGATGCCGCCGCGAAAAACGCGCAGATTCGCTCGTACCCGATGAACAGCGCGTGGATCGCGGAAGTGGTGTGGGCGCCAGACAACCAGTCGCTGTTGGTGACCATGAACGAGGGCACCTTTGCGGCCGGCGCGCAGATGTTCGAGATGCCGATCGTGCGGGTCACGCTCGCCGACGGCAAGGCGGAACGGCTCGGCACCGGGGCCACGGTCGAGTACTCGATGAGCCTCAGCCGCGACGGCCGCACGCTCGCGTATCGCGAGGTACAGGCCCGGACGATGGGCGATGTGGTGGTGATGGATGTGGCATCGCGCAAGCTGCGGCGGCTCACCACCGTCAACCCGCAGCTGAAAGATCTCGCGCTTGGCGAGCTGAAGCCGGTTTCCTGGAAGTCATTCGACGGCATGGAGATCTGGGGCCTGCTGCTCACGCCGCCCGGCTACGCCGGCACGTCGCGCCTGCCGCTGCTGGTGTATTGCCACGGCGGTCCCATTGGCGGCGTCACGCTCGGGCTGTTTCCGCAGTTCATGCACGTGCCGGGGCAGATCGATCCGTATCCGACCGAAGCCTTTGCGAGCGCGGGCTACGCGGTGCTGTTTCCGATGCCGCGCGGCGGCTCGGGCTACGGCGAAGCCGGCCACCGCATGATCATCAACGACTGGGGCGGCCCGGACTACAAGGACATCATGGCCGGTGTCGATCACCTGATCGGGCAGGGGATTGCCGATGGCGATCGCCTCGGCGTGATGGGCGCGTCGTACGGCGGCTACATGACCAACTGGATCGTGACGCAGACGCCGCGCTTCAAGGCGGCCGCCGCCGGCGCGAGCATCGCCGACCTCCACGATCTCTACTACCTGACCGATGGCGGCGACCTGATGATCGAGTACTTCAAGCTGCCGTGGGAAAACCCTGAAGGCTACGCGCGCAGCTCACCGCTCACGCACGTCGCCAAGGTCACGACGCCGATCCTGATCTCGCACGGCGATCGCGATCCGCGCGTGCCGCTCGTCACCGCCCAGAAGTTCTTCAGGGCGCTGCAGGTGCTCGGCAAGACGGCGGAGATGGACATTTATCCCCGTGGCGGCCACGTCTTCTACGAACCGCAACAGGAGAAGGCGGTGATGACCCGCAACTTCGACTGGATGCGGAAATGGATACCGTAGGTGCCCAAGGTGCTGCTTCAGCGCAACTGAATCTGAAAGCCCCCAGTGCCCAGCGGCGACTGGCGCGTGTAGAACCGCAAGTAGAGTCCGCCGCTGACGAGCTCCTCGCGATCGCGGCCACGCATGGTCAACGTCCCCGAGCCAGAGACTTGATTCGGCGCAAGCAGGAGCGCGATCACGGGCCCCGGCTTGTCCGGTGTGCCGCGATGAATTGCCAATGCGATCACGCGATCGGCGGCCGGCATGGCCGCGGCGGCGGCGTCGTAGCGCAACGCGCCGGTCGTGCGGTCGTAGTTCAACTTCACCGTCGCCGCTCCCGCCTGGATGTCCGCCGCCGCCGCCGCGGGCGCCGCGCCCTTCACCAACGGCGGCGTGCTGAACGGCGCGCGACGCGGCTTGCTGGCCTGTTCCCAGGCGTAGGCGTATTTCAGCAGCGTGGCTTCGGTCCACGCCCCGCCCAGCAGCTCGAGTCCGATCGGCAGGCCGTCGGTCGTGAACCCGCCGGGAATCGAGATCGCCGGTAATCCCGTGGTCGCGCTCAACTGGCAGTTGCTGCCGATCTGCGCCTCGCCGATGGCGGCCGGCTTGCGGCGCAGCGTCGGGTAGGCGAGCACGTCGATGCGCTGCTCTTCGAGCGTCGCGAGAACCGCGGCCCTGGCGGCGCGCCGTTTCACCATGGCCTGGCGATAGTGCTCGGTCTCGCGTTTCTCCGGCGAGTTGCGCAGCTTGAAGTTCGCATCGAGCGCCTCGTGATGCAGGCCGCGCTCGATCACCTCGCCGAGCGACTTCACCGGTGCATTGGGTTGCTTTGCGAGGTAGGCCATCAGATCGAACTTGAACTCGTCCGCGATCACACTGCTGTCGCGCAGCAGATCGTCGAGGCCGGGCACGGCGATGTCGACCACTTCGGCGCCCTGCGCCTTCATGCCGTCGAGCGCCTTGCGCATGAGGCCGGTGACTTCGGCATCTTCAGGGGCAGTTCCCCAGAGCGTGGTCAACACGCCGATGCGCGCGCCCTTCAAGCCGGCGTCGCCGAGGCCCTCGCGATACGACTTCGGAATGTGACCGGCGCCGTCCTTCGTGATGGCATCCGCCGGATCCGCGCCAACGGTGGCGTCCAGCATGATCGCGAGATCGGTCACGGTGCGCGCCAGCGGGCCGGCGATGTCCTGCGTGGACGAGAGCGGCATGACGCCGGCACGGCTGGACAACCCGTGCGTGCCGCGCAGGCCGACGAGATTCTGGTTGGCCGCGGGAATGCGGATCGATCCACACGTGTCGCTGCCCATGCCCGCCGCGGCGAAGCTGGCGCCGATCGCCGCACCGGTGCCGCCGCTCGATCCGCCGGGCGTTCGGTACAGGTCGTACGGGTTGCGCGTCTGGTTGGTCAGCGAGGAGATGTTGGTAATCCCCGACGCGAGCTCGTGCATCGTGGTCTTGCCGAGAATCACCGCGCCCGCCTCGCGCAACTTGCGGACTTGAAAGGCGTCGGCCGACGGCTGCAGGGTCGCGAGCGCGAGCGCTCCACCTGAGGTCGGCATGTCGGTGGTGTCGTAGTTGTCCTTGATCAAGACCGGGACGCCGTGCAGCGGACCGCGCGGGCCCTTGGCGGCACGCTCGCGATCCAGGGCATCGGCGTCCTCCCGCGCGCGCGGGTTGATCAGCACGACCGAATTGAGCCGCGGCCCGGCCTGATCGTACGCCTGGATGCGCGCGAGGTACGATTCCACCAGGCCGCGCGATGTCACTTTGCCGGCGGTCTGCGCCGCCTGCAAATCGAGGATGGACTGCTCGTGCACCTCGAAAAATTCCAGCACCGGCGCGGGTTGCGGACGCCCCGGCGGCTGGCGCTGAGCCCCCGCCGGAACCGGCACGAACAACGCCAGAAGCAGCGCGGCCGAAAGACCGGCGAAATCTCGTGTGAGCATGGGCGATTGTAGTAGCATTCCGCGCAAGTGGAGGTGTAGTGATCGCGCCTAGATTACTGAGGGATATTTCTGTTGCGCTGCTCAGCGCGACGATCGTCGCCGCCGGCTTCTGGACCGCCGCCCCGGTTGAAACGCAGCCCGCGCGACCCGCGCGTCTGGCGAACGGCAAGCCCAACTTGAACGGCATCTGGCAGGCGCTCAACACCGCGAACTACGACATCCTGTCGCACAGTGCCAAGGCCGCATTGGCCTTCCGCCCCGGGCCGGTGGTGCCGGTTCCCGCGGCGGGCGTCGTGGCGTTCGGCGCCGTCGGCGCCGTGCCCGCCGGCGTGGGCATCGTCGAAGGCGATGAAATTCCGTACCTGCCAGAGGCGAAGAAGAAGCAGCTGGAGAACCAGGCAAACTGGCTCGATCGCGATCCGGAGATCAAGTGCTACCTGCCGGGCGTGCCGCGCGCCAACTACATGCCGTTCCCGTTTCAGATCCTGCATAGCGACAAGGCGATTTTCTTTTCGTATGAATACGCCGGCGCGGTGCGCAACATCTATCTGACCGATCCCGGTGAGGCGCCGGTGGATTCGTGGATGGGACAGTCGTTTGGCAGGTGGGAAGGGGACACGCTCGTCATCACCGTCACCGGACACAACGATCAAAGCTGGTTCGATCGGGCCGGCAATCATCACAGCGATCAGCTCAAGGTGACCGAGCGTTACACGCCGCAAGGGCCGAATCATTTGTGGTACGAAGCAACGATCGAGGATCCGCAGACGTTCAGCCGGCCATGGAAGATCCGGATGCCGCTGTATCGGCACATCAATCCCGACGCGCGGCTCAATCAGTTCAAGTGCGTCGAGTTTGTCGAAGAGTTGATGTACGGAAAATTCAGAAAAACACCGGTTCAATAAGACTATGCGAACAGTCATTGCCGTCGCATTCGCCGCCGTCGCCGCGACCTCGCTGCTCGCCGACCAACGCGCGCCGCAGAGCACCGCGACGCCATGGGCGATGCCGCGCACCGCGGACGGCAAGCCCGATCTGCAGGGCGTCTGGAGCAACGCCACCATCACGCCGCTCGAGCGGCCGGCCAACGTCAAGGACCTGGTGCTCAGCGAAGAAGAAGCGGCGCGCATGGAAAAGGCCACCGGCGATCGCGTCGAGGAGCGCAATCTGCCGAGCGACCCGAACCGGCCCGCGCCACCGAAGGGCGGCGACGGCTCGACCGGCGCCGCGGGCAACGTGGGCGGCTACAACACCTTCTGGCTCGATCCGGGTGAGCGGGTCGCGCGCGTGGACGGCATGCCGCGCAGCTCGCTGATCATCGATCCGCCCAACGGCCGCGTGCCGGCGTTGACCGACGAGGCGCGCGCCCGCGGTCAGCAGCGCATGAAAATGATGGCGGGCCGCGGCCAGTACGATCACCCCGAGTTCCGGCCGCTGGCCGAACGCTGCATCCTGTCGTTCGGGCCGACCACGCCGCTGATTCCGAACTACTTCTACAACAACAACCTTCAGATCGTGCAGACGCCGGACCACGTGATGATCCTCATGGAAATGGTCCACGACGCGCGCATCGTCCGCATCGGCGGCACCCACGCGCCGAAGCACATCCGTCCGTGGATGGGGGATTCGATCGGCCGCTGGGAGGGCGACACGCTGGTGGTGGAAACCACCAATTTCCCGCCCCAGCAGCAGTTCCGCGGCGCCTCGGAGAACCTCAAGGTCACCGAGCGCTTCCGTCGCGCCGACGCCACCACCATCAACTACCGCTTTACGGTCGAGGATCCGACAACGTTCACGGCGCCCTTTACGGGGGAGATTCCCTTTCGGGCCATGGACGAGTTAATCTACGAGTACGCGTGCCACGAGGGGAACTACGCCCTTGCCAATGTGCTGAGCGGCGCGCGGAATGAAGAGAAACGCTTAGGGACAAAACAATGAGCCGCCTGCGCGCCTTCGGCGCTTCGGCGGGCCAGGCTGGAACATCGACTATGACCAAACGAAACACGTTCATCGCACTCATGGTTGCCGCGGGCCTGATCGTTGCGGGCCGCACGGTGATGGCCCATCACGCGTTTGGCGCCGAGTTCGATCCGAATGCGCCGATCCGCCTGCAGGGCAAGGTGGTCCGCCTCGAATGGGTCAACCCGCACACCTGGATTCACATCGAGGTGGTGAAAGACGGCAAGCCCGAAGTGTGGATGGTGGAAGGCGGCACGCCGAATACGCTGCTGCGCCGCGGCATCGACCGGAAGACCGTGGCGATCGGCACCGAAGTGATTGTCGACGGCTACCAGACGAAGGACCATTCGCTCAAGCGCGCCAACGGCCGCGACGTGACGTTTACCGATGGCCGCAAGCTGTTCATGGGTTCGTCAGGCACGGGTGCGCCGAAGGACGGCAGCGACCCGGTCGAGGGTGGCGCGAAGCCGCCGATCAAGAAGCCGGGCGGGTGGTAAGAAATAAAGAATTAAGAATTAAGAATTACGAATTACGAGAAGCCGATCCAACGGCCGGCAGCGGCCACGGTGACCCAGAGCGCAATCGACAGCGCGCCGACCAGAGCCTGGCGGCGCGCTGTGTTACGTACGGACTCCGCGGTGGCGCGCGCGCGGATGGTGAACGCGAAGACCAGCGCGATCGGCAGCACCGTCATCTTCAACCAGAACGAATCGCTGTAATACAACTTGATCGGTTCCGAGAGGAAGAGCGGGACGCCGGTGGCGATCAACCCGACGATCGCCGCGATCATCCACGGGCGCGCATCACGCCAGAGCTCCGTCACGCTGTGGTTCGTGAGCCCGAGCCCGAGGAGGCGCAGGTCGACAATGAACACCGCGCCGCCAAGGACCGACAGCGCGAGCAGGTGCACCGCCTCGATTACCGGGAACAGCCACGACGAACCGATCACGGCTTGACCGAGCCAGAGCGTCTCACACCATTGAAAGAAGGGCAGCAGCATCAGTGTCTAATCGGTGGCCACGACGCAGCCGGCAAACCAGTTGACGAACGCCGATTGCGGCTGAATGTCGCAGTCGAACCAGTTGTAGGCGATGAAGCGGCCGGCCACGATGATGCCGGCCCACAGAATTATCGAGGCGAGGCCGGCGCGCCGGGCGGTCCATGGCAGCTTCGCGTCGCTGTCCCATGCCGCGACATTCGGATAGACGCGGTAGTGAAAGTACCAGATGTTGAGTGCCGCGAGCACCAGCATGATGACTTTCGCGCGGAACCACACGCTCTGATAGGTGCGCACGGGAATGGCGAAGAACAGCAGCACCCCGGTGAATATCATGATCGCAAAGCCGGCGCGGACCCAGGGCAGGATGCGATCGACCATGTCCGACACCGGCACGCGCGTCAGCGACAGGCCGAGCAGGCGGAGATCCAGCATCACCGTCAAGCCGACGAACAGCAGCAGGAACAGGACGTGAGACGACTCGACGAGCGGGTACATGAAGAGCGACTCGCGGAGCGCCGTGCTGTATTCGGTGGCTGCCAGCCACTCCATGTACGCGAGCAGAAACACGTTAGGGCCGGGGCGCCAGGTTGAGCGCGAATTGCCGATGGCAGCTGGTGCACACGTCGTAGATGTCGCCGCCGATGGTAAACAGCGCGTCCTTGTCTTTCGCCTCGATGGCCTTGAGCGCGCGGTTGCTGGCGTCGATCAGCGCGCGGGCCTCGGTGATCCACTCTTCGGAACCGTTGGATCGGGACGGCAGCATCAGCAGGTTGCCGGATTCGGCGAGCTGAATGGCGCCGGCGCGCACGCCCGCCCACTCATCGTCGGTCGACGGCGCTTTCTCGAA
>Ga0190265_10004123_pt1 | contig 10039 bp, 10 predicted proteins | sample Popmic124T_FD_133135 | JGI IMG/M metagenome (GOLD analysis project Ga0190265, IMG submission 133135) | Populus adjacent soil microbial communities from riparian zone of Indian Creek, Utah, USA - 124 T | ecosystem: Environmental > Terrestrial > Soil > Riparian zone | place: USA: Utah | collected...
CTGCGCGGTCCGGCCGAGCTGGAGCAGCACGACGAGCCCGATCAGGCTCATCGCCGCGAGCAGCGCCCAGGCGCCCTTGAGGCTCACCCGCCTGCTCGCCAGCGGCCGCAGCCGCGTCCGCTCCACTCTGGCGTCGAGGTCCTTGTCGACGACGTCGTTATAGACGCAGCCCGCGCTCCGCATCGCCCAGGCGCCGAGCGCGAGCCAGGCGATCAGCCACCAGCCGTGCGGCCCCATCCCGGCCAGCGCCACGCTCCACGCACAGGGCCAGAACAGGAGCCACGCGCCGATCGGCCGGTCGAGCCGGATCAGCGAGGCATAAGGCCGCACCGCCGCCGGCAAGGCGCCGATCAGCCCGCGCCGCTCGCTGTCGGGGACGATGTCGGAAGCGTCGGTCATCGCGACACGCAATACCGTTCGGCCTGAGCTTGTCGAAGGCCTTTCCTTTCTTCCTTGAAAGAAGGGGTGGGCTTCGACAGGCTCAGCCCGAACGGAGACTTGTCCCGATATGCCCGCCACCCCCGCCTGGCCGCCGCACAGCCTGCCGCGCCTCTACGTGGACCAGGCCTTGTCCGAGGGCCTGAGCGTCGCCGTCGAGGGCACTTATCTCGGCGCCGTGCTCCGGCTGGGCCCGGGCGACAGGGTCAAATTGTTCGACGACCGCACCGGGGAATGGCTGGCCGAGATCGCCGAAGCGGGCAAGAAGCGCGTCACCCTCACCGTCGGCGCGCGCTTGCGCGAGCGCGAGGCGGTCCCCGATCTCTGGCTGCTCTTCGCCCCGGTCAAGCGCGGCCGGATCGACTGGCTGGTCGAGAAAGCGACCGAGCTGGGCGTCGCCCGGCTGGTCCCCGTCGTCACCCGCCGCACCGTGGTCGAGCGGCTCAACCTCCAGCGCCTTCGCGCTCACACGATCGAGGCGGCGGAGCAATGCGAGCGCACTGCCTTGCCCGAGCTGGCCGAGCCGGCGAAGCTCGACGCCTTGCTCAAATCCTGGCCGGCGGACCGCATCCTCTGGTTCGCCGATGAAGGCGGCGGCGAACCGTTCGCCCCGGCGCCCGGCCCCGCAGCGATCCTGATCGGCCCCGAAGGCGGCTTCACCGACGAGGAACGCTCGGCGATCCGCGCGCTTCCCCAGGCCCGCCCGGTCTCGCTCGGCCCGCGCATCCTGCGCGCCGATACCGCGGCCCTCGCCGCGATCTCCCTGTGGATGGCCGCCGCGGGGGACTGGCGCACCCCGCCCGCTCGCGGCTAAGGGCCCGGGATGACCACGCGCACCGAAACCGGCGGCAAGGACGAACGGCTGATCGAAAGCCGCGACGATCTCCTCGCCACCTTCGCCAAGGGCGAAAAGCCGAAAGAGCGCTGGTCGATCGGCACCGAGCATGAGAAATTCGTGTTCCGCTGCTCGGATCACGGCGCGCCCTCTTATGACGAGCCCGGCGGCATTCGCGATCTGCTCGCGGCGATGACCGACTATGGCTGGGCGCCGGTGATCGAGAATGGCAGCGTGATCGCCCTGACCGGCCCCGACGGCGCGATCAGCCTCGAGCCTGCCGGTCAGCTCGAGCTGTCCGGCGCCCAGCGCGAGCATCTCCACCAGACCTGCGCCGAGGCGGGCCGCCACCTCGCCCAGTGCAAGGCGGTCGGCGAGAAGCTCGGCCTCTGCTTCCTCGGCCTCGGCATGTGGCCCGACAAGAAGCGCGCCGACCTGCCGGTCATGCCCAAAGGCCGCTACGCGATCATGCTCAACTACATGCCCAAGGTCGGCAGCCTTGGGCTCGACATGATGCTGAGGACCTGCACGATCCAGGTGAACCTCGATTATGCATCCGAGGCCGACATGGCGGCCAAGTTCCGGGTCGGCCTCGCGCTGCAGCCGCTCGCCACCGCCCTGTTCGCCAATTCGCCCTTCACGGAAAGCCGGCCGAACGGCTTCCTCTCCTACCGCTCGCACATCTGGTCGGACACCGATCCGGACCGGACCGGCATGCTCCCCTTCGTGTTCGAGGACGGCTTCGGCTACGAGCGCTATCTCGATTACGCGCTCGATGTGCCGATGTATTTCGTCTTCCGCGACGGCCGCTATATCGACGTCGCCGGACGCTCGTTCCGCGACTTCCTCGACGGGCGCCTGCCCGAGCTGCCCGGCGAGAAGCCGCGCGTTTCGGACTTCACCGACCATCTCTCGACGCTCTTCCCGGAGGTCCGGCTCAAGAGCTTCCTCGAGATGCGCGGCGCCGACGGCGGCCGCTGGAGCCGGATCTGCGCGCTTCCGGCCTTGTGGGTCGGCCTGCTCTACGACGATGCCGCGCTCGAGGCGGCGTGGGACGAGGTCAGGCACTGGACGATCGAGGAGCGCCAGCTCCTGCGCGACGCGGTGCCCAAGCTCGGCCTCAAGGCGCCGATCCCGGGCGGCGAAACGCTGCGCGAGCTCGGCCAGCGCGTCCTCGCCATCGCCGATACGGGGCTGAACGCCCGCGCCCGCCTGAACGCGTCCGGCGACAACGAGACGGGCTTCCTCGATCCGCTGCGCGAGGTGCTCGCCTCGGACAGGACGCCCGCCGAGCGACTGCTCGACCTGTACAACGGGGAATGGGCGGGCGATATTTCCCGCATCTACGAGGAAGAGAGCTTTTAGGTCGAAGAGCGGCGCTTCGCGCGCGCTCTTCTGCGAAAAGCCGCTGGCGGCTCTGCCGCGACTTTGTTATTTCCTCTCTTTGATTGCGTGTTCCGGGGGGAAATATGCGCCACCTTCACTGGCTCTTCCTCGCGACGGTCGCGAGCGTCACCGCGCCGGCCGCCCTGGCACAGTCGCAGGCGCCCCCCAGCCTTCCGCTGCGGCTCGAAGCGGCGCTCGACGCACAAACGCCGCGCAATGCCAACGGGCGCCGGTATCGAGACCAGAGCGTGCGCCTCGAGGGCGGGCAGCGTTACCGCATCTCAGTCAGCTCGGCGAACTTCGATCCGATGGTGCAGGTCCTGGCCCCCGGATCCGAGCAGGTGTTGGTGGAAGACGACGACAGTGGCGGCCTCCTCAACCCTCGGGCAGTTTTCACGCCCGTTGATTCCGGCGACTATGTCGTCCGCACGCTCGGCTTCCTGCCGGAGAGCGCCGGCGGCTACCAACTGCAGGTCGAGCTCGCGCCGCCCTTGCCCCCGCCGCTGCCGACGCAGCCGCCGGGCGAGCGTACGCCTGACCTTACCCGCTGGACGAGCTATACGGGGAGCCTGACAGAAAGCGACGCTGGCATAGGGGGCGTCCGTTTCGATGACTATCTGGTGACTTTGGGGCCCGACGAGGACCTCTTCATCCAGCTTGATTCGGATGCGTTCGACCCAATTGTCCAGGTGCTCCCCGCGGGGGATCGCGAGGGCATGGTTTTGGCCGGCGACGACGACAGCGGCCCCGGCGTGAACGCGCACCTGTGGTTCGCGCCCGGGACAGAGGGCGACTATATTGTCCGCGTCACCTCATTCGGAGGAAATGGGACAGGCGAATATCGCCTGCGCCTCGGCCGCTAGCGCCGCACGCGCTTTAGTGGCTCGGGCGAAGCTTGAGCCTGACCCGGGGCTGGCAGAGGACCGGCGCCGAAGCCCCGGGGAAGCTCGGATTGCCGGGCGTTTCGGCCCAGAACTTGATCCCGTCCGAGCAGGTGGCCGCGAATGTGATCTGCCCGTCGGATCTGGTTTGCCGGCGCTGGATCGGCGGGGTGCCGCCCTCCATCACCACATCGGCCGATCCGATCGGGGCGCCGTTCGCCCGGTTGCGCACTTCCACTACGATCGTCTGAGCGATCAGCGCGGCAAGGAGGTCAAGTGCCATCCGCCATCCCCTTCTTATTCGCGTCGGTCGAGTCTTGACCGGCCGCGGCCCGGAAGCTCCATATAATGGAAAAGATCAGGGCCGCCAAGCAAAGCACAAATGAGATTACCAGCATCCGCAGGTAGTTTTCGACCAGGAAGCCTGTCACCGTCCGCCGTTTGTAGATGAATATGTCGAGCGGTTGGGCGGGGTCGGGCAGGTAGTAGAACTCGATCTGCGAATCCGCCCGCGCGGCCCTTCCGATGATCGCGTAGCGCCCGCCCGCGGCCACGGTGCCCATATAGGTGATCGCGGTCGACTCGTTGAGGCGCTGGATCGGGTGGACCGAATTCGGCGGGAAGGTCCGTATCCTGCCATATTCGGGGCTCTCCCCGGGTTCCGGGCGCTCGAGCGGAACGAGGCACTGCACACCGCCGCGGCAGGCGACAGAGAAAGTGGCGTTGATCAGCGATTTGGTGCGCGAGACATTGCGTATCTCGGCGACCACCTCCCTGGTTTCGGAGTCGATCGTCAAATTATAGGACACCGCCTGCGTGCGGGTGATTTCATTGACGAATTGAGAGACGTGCCAGCCGAGGACCGTTACGAGCAGGCCAAGGACATATGGCGCCTTGTCAGACTTGAATAGGTCCACGACGACCGTTTGCTCCCCCGAGTCCCGGCGCAACACTAATCGTCCTGGTGGACAAAGCCAAATTGGCGCCTGTACGCGGTTCGCGGCTTGCGAAAAGCAGTGGCGCGCGCCATCCGCGATTTGGTAGCGGCGCATACCAGCGAGGAGCAGGACGATGGACGATTTCCGCACCAAGGGCCGCCGCACCCTCTATCCGCCGATCGAGCCCTATCGCACGGGCACGCTGGACGTCGGCGATGGCCACGTCCTCTATTGGGAGCAATGCGGCAATCCCGACGGCAAGCCGATCGTCTTCCTCCACGGCGGGCCGGGCGCCGGCTGCAGCCCCGATCACCGCCGCCAGTTCGATCCCGCGCGCTACTGCATCACCCTGTTCGACCAGCGCGGCTGCGGCCGCTCGACCCCCCATGCGTCGCTCGAGGCCAATACGACCTGGCATCTGGTCGAGGATGTCGAGCGGCTGCGCGTCCATGTCGGGGTCGAGCGCTGGATGGTCTATGGCGGCTCGTGGGGATCGACGCTCGCGCTCGCTTACGGCCAAACCCATCCCGACCGCGCCACCGAGCTGGTGCTGCGCGGCATCTTCACTTTCCGCCAGACCGAGCTCGACTGGCTCTACGATTACGGCGCGTCGGAGATTTTCCCCGATAAGTGGGGCGAGTTCCTGGCGCCGATCCCGGAGGCGGAGCGCGGCGACATGGTCGGCGCCTACAATCGCCGCCTCACCGGCGAGGACTATGAAGAGAAGCTGCGCGCCGCCAAGGCGTGGAGCAAGTGGGAGGCGGAGACCGTCACCTTGCTCCCCGATCCGCACGTCATCGAGGAGTTCACCAGCGACGAATTCGCGATCGCCATCGCCCGTATCGAAAATCACTACATGCAGAACAAGGGCTGGCTCGACGAAGGCCAGCTGATCGCCAATGCGGGGATGCTCAAGGACATTCCAGGCGTCATCGTCCAGGGCCGCTACGATTGCTGCACGCCGCCTTCGGCCGCCTGGGACCTGCACCGCGCCTGGCCCGAGGCCGAGCTCAACATCATCCCGGACTCGGGCCATCTGTTCAACGAGCCCGGCACGCTGGACGCCCTCGTCCGCGCGACCGACCGCTTCGCGAACTGACGCTGTTTATTCCGCCAAAGTAACTGCTAGGCTCCGCTGAACGATTCGGCGGAGGGCTCTGATGCGCGCGATTCTCGGGTTTACGTCCATTGCTTTGTCACTGGCGCTCGGCGCCCCGGCCGCGGCCCAGGTGCCCTGGACGGCCGAAGGCGCGCTCACCAACGCCGACGACGTCGATCCCGAAAACCACCGCTACGATATCATGCCGATCCTGCTCACCGGCGGCCAGCGCTACCGGGTCATCGCCGAATCGCCGGGAGGCGCGTTCGACACGGTGGTCGAGATCCTCCGCCCGGGCTCGAACGAGGCGCTCGCCCGCAACGACGATGGCGGCGACGGGCTCAATTCGCGGCTCGCCTTCACCCCGGACCGGAGCGGCCTCTATCTGGTCCGCGTGCTGGCCTTCTCGCCCGACGGGCGCGGCCCTTATGTCGCCCGGGTCGAGACGATGCCGCCGCTGCCGCCGCCGATCACCGCCGCGCCCACCGCGACCGCGCGGACCAACTGGAGGATCTGGGAAGGTTCGATCGACGCCGACGACGCCGAAAATGACGACGGCCGCTACGACGACTATCTGCAGCATTTCGAGGGCGGCCGGACCTATTATATCGCGCTCGACGCGACCGGAAGCGAGCCGTTCGACACCTTCATCCGGGTGCTGCCGGCCGACGGGCGCGAGGGCGAGGCGATCGACTCGGACGACGATGGCGGCCCCGGCCTCAATTCCTTCCTCTCTTTCACCCCTGACCGGGATGGCGACTATATCGTCAGGGTGAGTCCGCTCGGCAGCAGCGGCACCGGGCCCTATCGCCTCAGGATCGGCGACTGATCATTCGGCGGCGACGGGCTCCGGCCGGCTCCACCAGCGCGGCCTCAGCCGATTGAGAAGGCGCGGGATCGGGCCGTTGCGCTCCATCCATTGCGCATAATCGACATAGGCCGGATCCTCCGAGAGGTGCCGCTCCTCGGTCCGCGCGCGCCAGTAATAGACGCCGCTGACCATCGCCAGGATCGCTGTGTTGCGGATCATGTCCACCGGATTGCCGCTGACCGCCAGGAAGGGCAGCACCGCGAACCACCAGAACAGATTCTTGGCGAGGTAAGCGGGGTGCTTGGTCCAGGCATAGGGGCCGTGGGTCAGGATGCCGCGGTGGGTGAGGTTGGAGAAGCGGAAGCCGAACGCCACCGTCGCCCAGGCGTAGACGCCGGTCAGGAAGACCAGCCAGGCGCCCATCAGCGCCGTCGCCAGCGGATAGTTTTCCAGCCAGAAGGTCCAGCCCGACTGGCCGGCGGTCCCGCTCAGATAGTCGAGCGGCGCGCCCTCGCCCATCAGCACGAAGGGCGGGTAGCAGATCAAAGCCGCGGTCCAGCCCGCCGCATGGGGGTTGGCGGTGCGGATATGGGCGTCGAGCGGCTTCATCGTCAGCACGTAGCCGACGGTCGCGAAGACGACGTCGACCATGAACATGATCTTGATCAGCCAGAAGGCGAATTCGATCGGGCTCGACACGATCGCCGGCGAGGCGGGGTTGATCGCGTCCCACCAATTGCCGGGTACGATCGAGATCATGAAGGCGATGAAGAAGCCCTTCACCGCCCAGGCGCGGAAGAAATGGGCGAGCTCCGTCCAGTCGACGAGGTCGCCGCGGCCGATCAGCAGCTGGCCGAAATGCCAGGCGCCGTCGCGCGGCTCGTCGAGCCGCCGGTCGAGCCACAGCACATAGGGGATGGAGAGGAGCAAGGTCGGCACGATCGCGGCGCCGAGCACGAACATCGAGAAGAGATAGGGCCCGCTCCAATAATAGCGGCCGATGCAGTAAAGCCCGCCGATCACCGCCCAGATCCCCCACAGGCCGGCGATCTTGGCGATGCTGATGTCGAGCGTCTCCTTGAGCGGGCGCGCCGGCCTGTCCCAGTCGATCCCGGTGGTCGGGTTGCGATGGACCTTGTCGACGAAGAGCGCCCACAAGATCATCGGCACGCCGCAGGCGAAAAGCGCGGTGAGCGAGGCCAGCGGCCCCTCCATCCCGAACGAGCGCGACGCCGCCGTCCAGGCGAACAACCCCGCCAGCCCGACCAGCCCCGTCGCCCCGCTCACCGCCGATTTCGGGCGGGGGTCGGAAGCGAAAGCGGGATCGGCCTTGGGCCTGGATTTCAGCGGCGCATTCATGGCGAATGCGGCTTAACCCCAAGAGGTAAGCATAGGGTGAATGCCAAGAGCGGCCGCGGCCGGCGCGCATGTCCGAGCCTCGAACTTTGTTGGATAAATGTAGGAAACGATCTGCCATGACGCCCGCGACTCGGGCGCGTGATGCCGCGCGTCAGGCTCTTTCGGTTTGTCGATATCGGAGCATGTCCCTCCCCGTTCCCCGGCGCAGGCCGGGGTCCAGTTTCCGCTGCCTCGCCCCTGGGCCCCGGCCTTCGCCGGGGCACGATGCTGCGTGAATCACCTCGACTGAAAACAAAGGGTTTTTCGGCGCGAGATGAGGGTCTTTTGTATCTTTTCGCGGAAGCGCTCGGGGGACCGGACAACCCCCTACATCGCGTCCAACTTGTCCACTTTGCGCGGTCAGCCGTCGCGCTTCAGCCAGGTGATCAGTTCGCCGAACGGGATCAGCTGGTTGAACTCGATCCCGCAATGGCCGTCATTGACCCAGCGCACCACGCCCGCCTGCGGGCGGAAACCATCGAGGGTGACGACCACGTCCTCGCCCTCCGCCGGGATCTTTTCGGTCTCGACCTTGACCCCGCTCTGCGAGATGTCGCGGGCGTGGACCCAGGTGGTGACCGAGCCCCAGCGCAGGGTCGCCAGCCGGTCGATCTCGACGCGCGGCGTGCGCGGACGCCAGCCATTGTCCAGCCGGCGCGGATTGGCGAGCAGCTCGGCGACGTCCATCGCGATGTCGAACTGGATCCCGGCATTGCCCTCGCGGGTCCAGACGACGCGGCCGGGAACGGCCTGGTTGGTCTTCAGCTCGACCATCACCCGCTGGCCGGGGGTCATCGGCGAATAGACATGGGCCATCAGCCCGCCGGCGGAGATGTTGCGGATCAGGCAGAGCTCGCGGCGGCCGTCCACGACCAAGGTCCCGACGCGCAGGATCTTGATGTGGCGGTCGCTGTTCCGCCGTTCCGGAGGCTCCGGCACCGCGTTCGAAAATGAGAAGCCAGTCTCCACGACCCGGTCCTCTAAATACATTCGCCTTCCCCTCGAGAGCTTGCGCTCTTCCCCTCCGGCCATTCTGCATTCCAAGAGATTTAAGAAGTGCTTACCGAGAACCCCGCAATTATGCGTCGGTTGGCCAAGAGGCCGTTCACCTCTCGGGGGGCCGGAATAAGGGGCTTGAGCGGGTAGCGGGAATCGAGCCACGCGCGCAGCCCGGCAGGGCGGAGCGCCACAAGGACTCGCGGGGTCGGCCATCCGTGGAGAATTGGAGCGGGTAGCGGGAATCGAACCATGCGCGCAGCCCGGCAGGGCGGAGCGCCACAAGGACTCGCGTGGTCGGCCATCTGTGGAGAATTGGAGCGGGTAGCGGGAATCGAACCCGCGTCACAAGCTTGGAAGGCTAGTGCTCTACCATTGAGCTATACCCGCGCGCGCCGTCCCTGCCACCGGAGGCGCGTTGGCGTCAACATAACCGAGCGCAAGACTTCCTTTCCACTTGGACCTATAAGGTCTGGCGGGGATGCGAATGTTGCGGGGGGGACGGCGCAGGTGGAGCAATCCACGGCCAAGGCTGACGGCGGCGGCGGCAATAGCGGCCATGGTCCCACGCCGCCGTTCGAGCGGATCGTCGCCGACTATGGCCCGCTGATCAGCCGCATCGCCGCCTCCTACGAAGCCGATCCCAGCCTGCGCGAGGACCTCACCCAGCAGATCCTGCTCGCGGTCTGGCAGGCGCTGCCCTCCTACCGCGCCGACGCTTCGTTGAAGACCTTCATCGCCCGGGTCGCGCAGAACCGGTCGATCTCGTTCGTGACCAAGCAGGTCCGCCAGCCCCCGGTCGCCGAGCTGCCCGAGAAGCTCGAGGCCGACGATCCCAATCCCGAAGAGAGTGCGATCGAGGCCAGCGACCGCCGCTCCCTGCTGGAGGCCACCCGCCGCCTGCCGCTGCCACAGCGCCAGGTCATCATCCTCGTCCTCGAAGGGTTCAGCTATCCCGAGATAGCAGAAATGCTGGAGATCGCGCCGAACGCGCTGGCGCTGAGGCTTTCGCGCGCGAAAGCCGCGTTGAAATCGATGCTGGAGCACCGCTTATGAGTGATTTCGACCTCGAACGGCTCGGCGACGTCTGGCGTCGACAGCCCGATGCGGCGGAGATGGAGCGTCTCCAGCGGAGCGCCGCGGCGATCAGCCGGCGCGCGCGCTTCTCGCAGATCGTCGACGTCGCCGCTGCTTTGGTGACCGCCGGGGTGGTCATCATCCTGGTCAGCGCCAACCCCCGCACCGACGCCTTCCTGA
>Ga0190265_10004124_pt1 | contig 10036 bp, 4 predicted proteins | sample Popmic124T_FD_133135 | JGI IMG/M metagenome (GOLD analysis project Ga0190265, IMG submission 133135) | Populus adjacent soil microbial communities from riparian zone of Indian Creek, Utah, USA - 124 T | ecosystem: Environmental > Terrestrial > Soil > Riparian zone | place: USA: Utah | collected...
CACGAAACTCTCCCCACCTTCACGCCGACGCAGGAGTTCGAGGGCTTCGCGATACAACGCTTCCGCCCCCGCTTTGTCGCCGCGCCCGCTCACGGCGTTGGCCAGGCTGTTCAACTGAAGGGCTTCGGTCTTGCCGCCGTCGAGTCGCATCTTTCGAAGCAAGGCCAGGCCTTCGCGGTGCATCGCCTCGGCGCGGACGTATTCGCCGCGGAACAAGTAAATATCTCCCAGGTCTTGGAGCGCTTCCCGCACCTGTTTGTGCTCGCCTCCGTTCAGCTTGGGCCGAAGCTCCAGGACTCGATTCGCCATGGCTTCGGCTTTGGGGAAGTCCTGAAGCTCGAAGTAAACGCGGGCGAGGGCGGTGCGGAGTCTCGCCTCCACGTCCGGCTGATCGGCCAAATCTTCGGCCATCCGCTTTTCCGTCTTGGCCAAAATCTCCCGCAACAACGTGGTGTCGCGGCCCAAAGCCACGGATGGTCCCACGCCCTCCAGCATTCTGGCCAGGAAGCGCGCCACTTGCTCACTGCTGGCGGCTTCGGTCTTGGCGGCCGCTTCCGCGGCCAACGCGCGGCGGGACTCCCGATGCGCCCGCACCGCTTGCCAGGTGCTCACGATGGCGCCAGCCAGCAAGGCGAGGGCAATACCCGTCGCGGCGGTGCAGGCGAGCTTGTTCCGTTGAACGACCTTGCGGAACCGATACGCCGCGCTCGGTGGGCGGGCCACAACTGGCTCGTTCTTCAAATGCCGCTGGATGTCCGTCGCCAGGCCATTGGCGGTGTCGTAGCGCCGCGTGCGGTCTTTCTCCAGGCACTTCATCACGATCCAATCCAGGTCGCCGCTGATGGCGTGGATGAGTTGCGGTGGGTTGGTCGAGCGCCGCTTCGCAGTGGTGGTGAGCGCGCGGCAGCGTGCTCAGGCGATTGGATGGTCGCGGTGGTTCCTGCTCACGAATGGTCCGGCGCATTTCGTCCACGCCAGCTTTGAGCATTTCGCGTGTGTCGAGCGGCGTGCGGCCCGTGAGCAATTCATAGAGTAGCACGCCCAAACTGTAGATGTCGCTGCGCGTGTCGATGTCGAGGCTCGTCATCAGCGCCTGTTCGGGACTCATGTAGGCCGGCGTGCCGATGAACTGGTGGAACTCGGTGAAAATCGTTTTGTCGGTCAGCCGCTGCTCGATGGCCTTGGCCACGCCGAAGTCGATGACCTTCGGCACCGGCACTCCATCGTTGATGGTGACGAGAATGTTCGACGGCTTGAGGTCGCGATGGATGATGCCCTTTTGGTGCGCGTGTTGAACGGCGTGACAGACCTTCATGAAAAGGTCGAGTCGCTGCGCAGTGGAAAGATTGTTCTCGTCGCAATACTCGGTGATGCGCACGCCGCGCACCAGTTCCATGACGAAGTAAGGGCGGCCCGTCGTGGTGGTACCACCATCATGCACCTTGGCGATGTTCGGATGGTCCATCATCGCCAGCGCCTGGCGCTCGGCTTCGAAGCGCGCGATGACCTGCCGCGTGTCCATGCCAAGCTTGATGACCTTGAGCGCGACGCGGCGGCGAACGGGTTCCTCCTGCTCCGCCACGTAAACGACGCCGCATCCTCCCTCACCGATTTTCTGAAGGAGTTTGTAGCGTCCGATGCGCTCGCCGGGTTGCTCGAACTGCGTCTCATCCGTCGCCGCGCTGAAAACGGTCTTGCCGATTCCGATGGGCTTTTGTTCAACGACCTCGGCTTCGCCGGAGAGCAAACCGAGTCCCGCCAGGCAGGCGGGGCAATTCCCGGCGGGCGCGTCCGTGGGCAGAACACGGCCACATTGCGGACAGACCGGCGGGCCGGGTGGTTCGGCGTGTGCGGAAGTCGTCATGTCATGGTGGTTTTTACCCGTTCTTCACCGAGCCTTACACGGAAAGTTTCAGAGCGGCGCAAACAGTAACGCAGCGGGGTGGAACTTCAGACGCGCGCCAAAGGGTAGGGCTGCCGCGCTTCGGCGGCCCCGCCCGCGTAGCAGCGGGCGGAACCAGCGCGCCATCGGGGTTGTGCGCACCCCAACGTTGCGCCGCTGGTACGCGGCGCGGACATCGCAGCGCGATGTCCCTACCTGCCGTGGCGCTGCGGTCCAAAATTCACTCTCCCAGCGCGGTGAACAAGTGCCGCAACTCCGCTTCCACTTCGCCCGGACTGGAAACCGTTTGCGCAATTTCCGCGCGCAGCAATTCTCCGTAGCGCCGTCGCAAGCGATGCACCGCAGTCATCAAAGCGCCCTCGCTCATCTGGCGTTCTTTCGCCAGATCCGAGTAACCGCCAGGCAGCCGTTCGCCCGCCAACAGTCCTTTGACCGCGTCGAACAATGCGCGCTTGCCCTCGGCGGCACATTCCTCGCCCAGCCGAGCGAGGCTTTGCTCCAACAGAGTCAATGCCCAGCGTCGTTCGTAGAGTCGTTCGGGCGTGGCCGTGTCTGCTGGTTCCAGGCGATACCGTTCCTCGGCGGTGTCGTCCAGCGAGAGCAACAGTTTGCCGCCGCCGCGTTTGATCCGCCGCGCGTCGCGCCATTCGTTGGCGAGGAAATGATCGAGCGCGCCCAGCAGAAACGTGCGGAAGCGCCCTTTGTTCCGGTCCGCCGCGCGCACGGAGTTTTTCTCAATGAGACGGGCGAAGAATTCCTGCGTGAGGTCTTGCGCGTCGTGCGGCGAATGACCTTTGCGCCGGACAAAGGCGTAGAGCGGATACCAGTAAACGCGGCACAACTCGGTAAGCGCTTCCGTGGCTTGGCCAGAATGATTCTCGGCCGCCTGCAACACCACGCTCCAGTGCGTCGTCGTGAACCACGCGCGATCATTCGGCGCATTCTGAGAAGTGTCTGAGCGCACGCCCCGATTATTCACGAAGAGAACCGGTGCGCGAGCAATCTTCGTTGCTGGGTGGCGGTTCGCGTTGCGAGTTCAGTCTTGTTTCACACGATAGAAACGCTGCGCGGGCGAGTTCGTCGGTGTGTCGGTGAATTCGATCCGATTGGTCGTCGCTGGTTGTGTAGCGAGGTCTGTCCAGTTGGTCAGTGTTTCGGAAGTTTGCAGAGTGTAGTTGTGTCCGGAGAGTGCGTTAGCGGTAAGGCGCGTGGTGCCGTTGGTTTCGCGGTCGTTGGAGACGATGCGCAGCGGGAGATTCATCCGCAGGCGGCCGAGACCGTAGTCGCGGAAGTAAATCGGCTGGCCTTGGACGATCCCGAGCACATAGATGATATCGTCTGACAGGTACTCGTTCCTCTCCTTCGTCGTGGCCTCGAAGGATAAATCGTGATTCCCATTGGCATCGAGCACGATCGGACCCTTTACTGGTTTCCCATCGAATTGATCGAAGTAATCGGATACGAGAATCCTTCCGTCGGCTAAAGGATGAATGGTGATGTATCCAGGCCCTTGACTGCCGGTGGAGAGGTCGCGTTGAGTGAATCCCTGTCCTGTGGCGAACAATGGATCGATGGAGCCGTTTGGGTTCAGCCGCACGATGCTGTTGCGTACCTGCCCGTTGAAGCTGCGAAACAATCCCGCCAGCACGAATTTCCCGTCGGGTTGCACGATGACGCTGGTAAATCCGGGCATATCGTTCCCGCCCGCTAAAAGCCCAGTTCCCACGTTCAAGTTTGTATCCAGAGTTCCGTTGGTGTTGAGCAGAAGAACTCCGACTTCGTTCAAAGGGCCCTGATTCTTTGTGACCAGAACTTTTCCACCCGCCAGCGGCCAGACCCCGACATGCGGAAAAGTTGCCGGGGCCGTGAACGCCATATCCAACGAACCATCACTGTTCAGGCGCACGAGGTTTCGCGGCGGCTGGCCATTGACGCCGATCGAATCCCCGTAAGTGTACATTTTTCCATCGGCCAGCCCTTTGAAGCCGATGATGAACTTGTTTGTGATGGTTGCCGTCAAGGTCGGGTCCGGCGTCCCATCCGCGTTCCGTCGGAACACTCGATAGCTGCGAGGACTGGCGTCCTCGGTTATGATGACCTTGCCGTTGGGCATCAAATACGCGCTCAGGAAGGCTGAACTCTGGATTGGCGGAAACGTTGCGTCGAGCGAACCATCTGTGTTGAGGCGCACGACGCGAAAGTACTGAACGCCACTGTTTGGAGTTTCGACATCGAACGACACAATGAGTTTTCCGTCCGGCTGAACGGGGAAAGGATAAACGAGCGGCACGGCGTACTTCACCTCATTCGACCCAAGCGGCGGCAATCCGTAGCGGGACGACCACGAGTAATCGATGCTGCCGGACCGCTCATCGTCGCGAATCAGAACTCGCGTCATCGGCTTGCCGGATGTGGCGCCCGGCGGCAGGTCGGTGATCCGCGCAGTGAACGCCTTGTCCGGCTCGGCGAAGTAATCGTCTTTCAGCGGGACCTCCACAAATTTGTTCGTCTCACCGGCAGCAAAGGTCACGAACGTAGAAACCGCTTCGTAATCTTCACCGGCGATGGCGGTGCCGTTCGTTGTGCTCACAGTCACGCGCACCGCGGCGCCCGTGAATCCGCGCCGCGCCACATTGATCTTTGCGGTCGCCATAAATTCATCCGTCAGAATGTTCGTGGAAGCGAATTCGATGATGGCGTTCACGGGGCTGAGTGGTACCGAGACCAGGCTGTAATCGTCAAAGTAGGCAGTGTAGTTGGCCGGATCGTAGGTGACTTCAGGCGTGTTGATTGGTTCCAGCGGCCCGTTCATGTAGAGATATCCGCTCACGAGTCGGTCCGCAGTGATGGTGGAAAGGAACGGCCGGGTGCCCAGCGTGACGCCATCCACAATCCATGTCAGTCGGCGGGCAATGAAATCCACGCGCAAGGTGAGCGTGCGATAAGTGCCGAACGTGTAGGGCACCGAGTACCGATAATTGTCCGCAGTCACTGGGCTGTAAGTCCAGATCTTGCCCGCCGAAGAAACGAAGAAGCCGCCCAGCAGTTCGCCGAAGCCGTTGCCTTGCGGCACCACGGCCATGAGGTTGGCGCTGAGAATGTCCTGGTCCGGCGTGCCGTTGGTTCCGGTTTGCGGGCCGTCGAGACGCACGCTGGCGGTGATCTCGACGATGGCCGGCGGATTGTTGGAAAGGGATTCCAGCGCGCGGGAGAAACAGTAAGCGGTCACGAAATTGGGACCGGCTTGTTCAAGCAGCGCGCCGTCGAAGCGCAGGCATTGCGCACTGGTGTGCGGGTTGTTGGTGGAGACAGAAATGGCTTCGCCTTCGCTGTACATCTCCCACCCGTCCTGTCCGCGAATCGGCAAACCTGGCGTGAACGCGGGCGGCTCGAAGCTGGTTTGGTAAATCGTCACGTTGGCCGCGGCTGCATCGTGAATGGCAACGCTGAGCAGAGCGGCGAGGAATAGAGCGATTGTCTTCATAGGGCGAGCGCGTGATTGGTCCGGTCGAGTCATTGTTCTCAACTACTCAGACCGGTTCGTGATCGGCGATGACAAGCAATCGGAGGAAATGTTTGCGGGCCGGGAGAAATGAATCCCGAGGGAATCAGGCGACTGCGGCGTCAGGGTGCCGGCTCGGACACAGCGTTCGTTTGGTTGAATGCTTCGAGCTTGGCCTGCCAGTCGGCCGCCTGGTCCGGCTTGTTCCACGCTTCGTAAAGGCGGACGAGGCGTTCCATCCCATCGCGCTTATACTTCCGCGCCACCGACGTGCTTTGCTCCATCAGTTCCTGCCCGCGCACCAACAGGCTTTCCGCGTCAGCGACTTTGGCGAGATGACCCTGCGGCGTTAAACTCCCGTCGGTCACGGCGACCGCCAGCACCGCTCCACCCAAACGACTCCGCGTATCACCGAGCCTTCCGCGACTTGAATTGGTCTGGCCCTCACGAAAAGCCAGGCATTCGCGCAGCAGATGTTCGGCTTCGCGAGCACGGTCCACTGGCCCCGTAGCAGCCGAGGTAACGATACTTTGATCGGGCCCGGAATTCGCATCTCGCCCGGACCTCGAGGTGAGTCTCCTCACCTCGGCTGGCACCGAGTTGGAACGGTCGGCCCAGGCCCAATCCGCGAGAAGGCGGCCGAGGCTGGCTTTCGGGCCGACGACCTCTTCGTTTGTGGCGGGTAGCCGATTGGCGCGGCGGTGGATCAATTCACGATAGAGCGGGTCGGCCTCCGCGTATTTCCTCTGACGAAAAACTGCCTCGACGTGGTCGCTGAGGAATTCCTCCAGTTTGTCTGGGGCGGTCGTCTTGCTCTGGCGGAACGCGGCCAGCCTCTCTCCCGTGATGACTTCCAAAGCGGCGAATTTACCATGTGCTGTGAGCGTGAGCGCCAGGTTCTCATAGGATTTGACTAGGCTGCTGGAGTCGGGAGGGAGCAAACTTAGTCCCAGCGCGAGGGATTGGCTCTGCACCGATTCGGCTTCGTCCAGTCTGCCGAGCCGATACCAGGCAACGCCGAGGTCGTTCAGTGCGCCCGCAACCTCGACGCTCCTGTCATCGAAAAGTTTCCGATGGAGAGCCAACGATTCGCGCGCGAGCGGCTCTCCCGCCGCCGGCCGGCCGTTGTCGATGAGAGTGGCGGCGAGGAAGGCCAGTGTCTTTGCAACTTCGCGGTTTTCGTTCCCCAGCATCTTACGTTGGACGGAAAGCAAGTCGCGCAATCCGGCTTCCGCCTCATCGAGCTTTCCGTGCCGGACGTGAAACTCGGCGAGATCCTTGGTCAAGACCACGACTTCGGGATGTGTTTCACTGTGTTCCTTCCTGCGAATCGCGAGCGCCTCGCGATACAGGGGTTCGGCCTCGTCCGGGCGTCCGAGCTTGTCGAGCCACCCGGCGAGGTGATGCAACGCGAAGGAACCATCCCGACGCAGCCGCCGATACATGGCCAGCGACTGGCGTCCCGAGGATACGGCTTCATCATATTTCTTTTGGCCGCCGAGCGCGTTGGCAATGAGGTCGAGCGAGTGTGCTACGTCGGAATGCTCGTCGCCGTGCAGCTTGCGCGCGAGGGCCAGTGCTTCGCGAGCGAGGGCTTCCGATTCTTTGTGTTTCCCTCGATGTTCGAGCACACAGGCGAAGTCTCGCATCAAATCGGCTACGCGCTGATGTTCGTCGCCGAGCAGGCTTTTCATCCGGGGCAGGTTATCGCGATGAATGGCCTCCGCTTTTCGGAAATCTGCGAGCGTGTGGAACAATCCCCCCAGGGTGGCGCGCAACTCAATCTGAACCTCGGTCTGGCCGCCCAAGTTCTTGTCCATTTGCTCGTAAGTGCGATCGGCAAACTCTCGCAGCAGGGTCGTGTCCCGCCCCATCGCGACCGAGGGCTTCATGTCCCAGATCATGTCCTTGAGGAATTTCGAAACCTGCTTGCTCTTGGCCGCTTCGATGGATGCCTGCCGCCGGGCAGCCCGCTCCCGCACGAACGCCCAAGTGGAGAGCGCCAGCCCGGACAGCAATGCGACCAGGACAGCAGCCGTCGCCGCAAACGCGACTCGGTTTCGCCGCGCCAATCTCTGAAACTGATAGATTCGGCTCGGGGGACGCGCGACGACCGGTTCGTTGTTCAAATGCCGCTTGAGATCGGCGGCCAGTCCGTTCGCCGTCTCGTAGCGCCGCGTCCGATCTTTCTCCAGACACTTCATCACGATCCAGTCCAGATCGCCACTGACGGCGTGGATGAGTTGCGGCGGTTCGGTGGAGCGGCGCTTGGCGGTGCCGGTGAGGTCTTCGCGCGCCAACGTGCTCAGGCGATTGGACGGGCGCGGCGGTTCCGCCTCGCGGATGGTCCGGCGCATTTCATCCAGTCCGGCCTTGAGCAACGCGGGCGTGTCCAACGGCGTCCGGCCTGTCAGCAATTCATAAAGCAGCACGCCGAGGCTGTAGATGTCGCTGCGCGTGTCGATGTCCAAGCTCGTCATCATCGCCTGCTCGGGACTCATGTAAGCCGGCGTGCCGATGAACTGGTGCAATTGAGTGTAAATCGTTTTGTCCGTCAGCCGTCCTTCGATCGCCTTGGCGATGCCGAAGTCGATGACCTTCGGCACCGGCACGCCATCGTTGATCGTCACCAGAATGTTCGAAGGCTTGAGGTCCCGATGAATGATGCCCTTCTGATGCGCGTGCTGCACGGCGCGGCAAACTTGAATGAAGAGATCGAGGCGGCGCTGAGTATCGAGTTTGTTCTCGTCGCAATAGTCCGTGATGCGAATGCCGCGCACCAATTCCATCACGAAGAACGGCCGTCCGGTGTCTGTCGTACCGGCGTCGAGCACCTTGGCGATGTTCGGATGGTCCATCATCGCCAGCGCCTGCCGCTCGGCTTCGAAGCGGGCGACAACCGAGCGCGTGTCCATGCCGAGCTTAATAACTTTGAGCGCCACGCGCCGGCGCACCGGCTCCTCCTGTTCGGCGACATACACCACGCCGCACCCACCCTCGCCGATCTTCTCGCGCAGTTTGTAACGGCCGATGCGATCGCCGGGCTGTTCAGTGACGGGCACGAGCGCCGCACTGTCGATTTGCTGCACGCCGGTCGGAGTGAGAATTTGCGCCGCTACGCACTGCGGGCACACATCGAGCGCCGATCCGGCGTTCAACGTCGCGCCGCACTTTGCGCATGTTCGAGAGGCTGGCATGATTGCTTTCCAGTGCTATCAGACCCAACCGCGCCGGGCGATGACAACAATTCGTGCGATACGTCCATTGCATTCTCTCGGGAGGGAATGCGCCCGATCTGCTTTTCCGGCGGCTGGCCGAACAGTTCCGGCGCGAGATAAAGCCCTTTGTGAGCCGGTGACTTCTCTGGCTCGACCACCATCGGGTGTGCGCGCGCGTAAGCGTCCTGCCGCACACCGGTGACCTGCCACGAAACCTTCACGTTTGGCTTATCGGTCTTGATCGTGAACCGGTTGTTCTCGATCTCGTTCGCGATGATGGCCTGGGCGAATTGGCCGAGGACAGTAAGCTGGTAGCGGAAGTCGGAGTTCAGCGCCGAGAAATAGCCCGGCAGCTCGACCACCGCTTCGCCGTCCCCGCTCGTGGTCGCGTTGCCGTTGTAAATGTTCATGCGATCGGGCGACTCGATGCACGAGTGGACGAGATACTTGTTCGCCGGGTCCAGCGGATGGTCGATCTTGAAATCCTTTGAGCCAGACACAGAGAGAGCGCTGGCATGCACAAGGCCGTTAAAGTAGCCGGCCCACGAACCGGCCCCCGCAATACCGTAAACACCAACGCTCTCGCTGACGCCAACGGGAACGACGCCGCTGACGCCAATCCCGCCGCCGGCGGCAGTGCCATAAACTCCGCTGCCGAGGGGGTGGTTGGAGTCGCCATAGACGCCGAAATAGCCGCTGCCGCGAACGCCGGGACCGGTGGCGGCTTGACCGTAGACGCCCCAGCCGCCGCCGTCATGGGTGCCCATGACGCCGACGCCAAGGTCCCCGGTGCCGTGGTTGTCCCCGCGCACCGCCGCCGATCCGGCGCCCGGCGTCGTCGAAATCACTTCGCCCCGGATCGCGGCGGCCCCGGCCTCCGTCGAATGAGTCGTTCCTTTAACACCCGGCTCAGTTCCCGTCGTGGCAAAGTGATTGCCCGCAACGCCAATGCCACCGGGCGTCGTGCTGGTGCCGATAATGCCGGAGCCGTTAAGGTTGTTAACCTCCAGTTTGACAGTCGGCGTGGCCGTGCCGATGCCGACGTTGCCGGTCGTATCAACGATCATGCTGGCTGCGGAGTTGTTGACGAAGAAACCTAACTTGTGATTGCTGAAGGTTCCCAGCCGTCCGCTCCCGAGACCGACAAAAGTCCCGACACGAATGTCGCCGTCGGTATGTTCGAAACCGTCACCCCCTTTGAAAACTGTCAGTCTGCTGGCCGGAGTGCTCGTGCCGATGCCGACATGGCCCGAATCATCCACCACAACATCGTACAGGGCGGCGCTGCCGGTCGTGCCCGGATCGTTGGCGGTGCGGAACAAAACAAATCCTCCGCTCGTGTGGCCCATTCCGAATCGTTGGCCCGCTCCATTGGCCCGCCAGCCAATCGCTGAACCATTTTCCAATTCCAGC
>Ga0190265_10004125_pt1 | contig 10036 bp, 9 predicted proteins | sample Popmic124T_FD_133135 | JGI IMG/M metagenome (GOLD analysis project Ga0190265, IMG submission 133135) | Populus adjacent soil microbial communities from riparian zone of Indian Creek, Utah, USA - 124 T | ecosystem: Environmental > Terrestrial > Soil > Riparian zone | place: USA: Utah | collected...
CGGAGTTGGCACTTTCGGCGAAATCTTTCGTGCCAACGCCGATGACGCGCGCGGCCGAACCCTCGATGGGGCACGATTCGTAAATATCAAGCGCGACGCCGGCGGCTTTCGAATCTGCAATGTCAATTACAACAACGTCAGCGAGCTCTTTTTGCGCGATCGCACGCGCCACCGTTGCGCCAACGTTCCCCGCACCACCGACGACCGTCACTTTCCGATTCATCATTCACTCCGTTAGGTCAGATTCCCTTTGTGCTGCGCCGCCGCATCCACAGTTTCTGTGGAAAACCTTGTGGAAAAGCGCCGGTGAACACCGTGTAACGCTCGTGTTTCGGAACAAATCAGCGAATTGCACCAACCATGGTGCGTACGCGGTGTAACAAACACACTATTATATTCAGGTTCAACACGACGGTTCCCCACGTGGGTTCCCCACGAAGGTTCATCACACGGTTCTGACGCTTTCCTGATACGCCGATGCTGATAGTTATCGCAGACGATCTTCCGAAAACCGCCGTCGACCTGCTTCGCGCCGAAGGCTGGTCGGTTGACGCGCGTTCCGGTCGTACCCCCGAACAATTGATTGCCGATCTCGCGAACGCCGACGCGCTCATGGTGCGCAGCGCCACCAAGGTGACCGCCGAGATTATCGCCGGGGCGCCGAAACTCCGCGCCATCGCGCGGGCCGGCACCGGCGTGGACAACGTCAACGTCGAGGCCGCCAGCGCGCGCGGCATCGTGGTGATGAATGCGCCGGGCGCCAACAGCATCAGCGTGGCTGAACTGGCGATGGCGCAACTGCTCGCCCTCGCCCGGAAACTGCCGGCCGCCGACGCGTCGATGAAACAGGGCAAGTGGGACAAGAAAAGTTTTCTCGGCGAGGAAGTGCGCGGCAAGGTGCTGGGGCTGGCCGGCCTCGGCCGTATCGGCCAGGAAGTGGCGCGCCGGGCGCAGGCGTTTGAAATGACCGTGATCGCCCACGACCCGTTCATAGCGGCGCAAGTAGCCGAGGGACTGGACATCGAGCTGGTGTCGCTCGACGATCTGTGCGCGCGGGCCGATTACCTGTCGCTCCACATGCCGGCGACGCCGCAAACCAAACACACCTTCAACGCCGAGCGCCTGGCCAGGTGCAAGAAGGGCCTGAGGCTGATCAACACCGCTCGCGGCGAGCTGATCGACGAACCGGCACTGGTCGAGGCCATCACCTCCGGGCACATCGGCGGCGCGGCGCTCGACGTGTTTACCGCGGAGCCGACCACCGATCCGACGCTCCAGCAGCTGCCGCAGGTGGTGGCCAGCCCGCACATCGCGGCCTCGACGAAGGAAGGCCAGGAACTGGTGGGCCTTGAAACGGCGTCGGCGCTGCGCGACTTCCTCAAGACGGGCGTGATCAAGAACGCCGTCAACTTCCCGTCCGTCGGGCCCGAGGAGTTCCAGAAACTGCAGCCGTTTGCGACGCTCGCCAAGCAGCTGGGTAGCCTGGTTGGTCAAATGGGCGAAGCGCGGATTCAGTCGCTCAGCGTCCGCTACTACGGCGATCTCGCCACCGGGCAACACCCGTTGATTGTCAGCGCCGCGCTGGCGGGCCTCTTTCAGAGCATCCTGTCGGACACGGTGACGGAAGTGAACGCCAAAGCGGTGGCCAAGGCGCGCGGCATCGATTTGATCGAGTCCTCCAGCACGCGTGCCCGCAGCTATCGCAGCCTGCTGTCGCTCAAACTCACGACGAGCAGCGGCGAGCGCTACGTGGAAGGCACCGTGGTTCCGGGCCACGGGCCCCGATTGGTGCTACTGGACGGCGTGCCGCTCGAGGCGCCGCTCGCCGGCACCATCCTGCTGTTCCAAAACAACGACCAGCCCGGTGTGGTCGGCGAACTCGGCACGATTCTCGGGAAACACAAGATCAACATCGCCAACTTCGCGCTGGGCCGCACGGAAGGCGGACGCGCCGTGGGCGCGGTGCACCTGGACGAACCGCCGGCGATGCCCGACCACGTGCTGGCGGAAATTCGCGCGATGAAACAACTGAATAATGCGTGGCTGGTGCGGGTTTAGGGCAAACGCAACGTCTGTGTCACGCCGGCCGCGTCGATGAGGGTGATGGACATCTCGTCGACGCGCACCACGCTGTAGCCGTCCGACAACTTATCTCCGGCCTTCGCCAACACCACCGCGCCATTGTCGTTGACAATCGCGGTCAGCACCGTGGTGCCATCCTGCTGGCTGGCGGCGATCCCCGACAACTTGAAGATCGGCGCCGGCGGCGCAGGTGGCGCCGGCGCAACCTCGACTTCGACCGGCTCCTCGCGGCGCACGGCGGCGGATGAATGGCGCGCCCCGTACACGAACGGGTTGCGTCCGCGCTCCGGCGGCACGGGCGCATTCAATCGCTCACGTAACTGTTGGGTGAACTGCGTCGACGGAGCCGACACCGGTGGCCGCGGCGGAGACGACACCGCCTGGCGGACGTCGGCATCCTGCGTGGCGCCGCCACCCAGCAACCGCGTGGCAAGCGCGGTGACGACGAAGAGGCCGAGGCTCGTGCGCGTGTTCATCTCAGTTCGTTCGGAGTAATTCTAACAGTTTCACCGTGGTATGATTCGTCGTGCACCCCAATTCGGTCGAGCGTCTGCCCTTTACGCTGACTGAATCGTCGGTCCTCGCCGTCATCCCCGCGAGGTTCCACTCTACCCGTCTCCCCGGAAAAATTCTCGCCAACATCGCCGGCCGTCCGATGATCGAGCACGTGTATCGCCGTGCGTCCGCGGCGCGTCTCGTGGACGCGGTGGTGGTCGCGACCGACGACGAGCGCATCGCGAACGCCGTGCGCGCGTTTGGCGGCGTGGCGGTGATGACGCGCCCCGAGCATGTCAGCGGCACCGACCGCATTGCGGAGGTCGTGGCCGCCCACCCCTGCCGTGCCGTGGTCAACCTGCAGGGCGACGAGCCGTTGATCGAGCCGGACACGATCGACGCGGCCGTCGCGCCCATGCTCGCGGATGCCGGCCTCGAGATGAGCACCACCTGCCGGCCGCTCACCGGCCCCGATGAATTCCGCAGTCCCAATGTGGTCAAGGTCGTCACCGATGATCGCGGACTCGCCCTCTACTTCTCCCGCGCCCCAATCCCGTTCCCCCGCGACCACGCCGACGCCGTTCCGACGCTGGCGCGTGCACACATGGGGCTTTACGTGTATCGGCGCGACACGCTGCTGAAATTAGCCGCGCTCCCTGCCGTGCCGCTGGAACTCGTCGAGTCGCTCGAGCAGCTGCGCGCCATGGCCCACGGCATCCGCATCCGCGTGGTCGACACGCCGCACCTGACCGCGGCGGTGGACACGCCGGCCGACCTTGAACGTGTTCGACAATTGATGTTGGTTTCTCCCCGGACATGAGACCACCAATGGAAAATCGCCCGAATCACCCCAAATACATCTTCGTCACCGGCGGCGTCGTGTCGTCGCTCGGCAAGGGCCTGGCGGCCGCCTCGATCGGCGCGCTGCTCGAAGGCCACGGCTACCGCGTGAGCCTGCAGAAGTTCGATCCGTACATCAACGTCGATCCGGGCACGATGAGCCCGTATCAGCACGGCGAGGTCTACGTGACCGACGATGGCGCGGAGACGGACCTCGACCTGGGCCACTACGAGCGGTTCACGAGCATGACCGCGACGCGCAACAGCAACTGGACCACCGGCAAGATCTACATGTCGGTGATCACCAAGGAGCGGCGCGGCGATTATCTCGGCCGCACGGTGCAGGTGATTCCGCACATCACCAACGAGATCAAGGACTGCATCCGCCAGGCGGGGCGCGACACCGACGTCGTGCTGGTGGAAATCGGCGGCACGGTCGGCGACATCGAGAGCCTGCCCTTCCTCGAAGCCATTCGCCAGTTCCGCCAGGACGTCGGGCGCGACAACACCATCTACGTGCACCTCACGCTGGTGCCGTACATCGGCGCCGCCGGCGAGCTCAAGACCAAGCCCACGCAGCACAGCGTGCGCGACCTGCGATCGATCGGCATCCAGCCCGACATCCTGCTGTGCCGCACCGACCGCATCCTCGCGCGCGACATCAAGCAGAAGATTGCGCTCTTCTGCGACGTGAATGAAGAGGCCGTGATTACGGCCAAGGACGTGTCGACCATCTACGAAGTGCCGCTCTCGCTCCGCGACGAGGGGCTCGACGCCGTCATTCTCAAGTATCTGCACCTGGCGCCGAGCGAATCCCGCATGCAGCCGTGGGAGGAGCTCGTCCACCGCATCAAGAACCCCGAGGACGAGCTCACCATTCACGTCGTCGGCAAGTACACCGGCTACGAGGATTCGTACAAGTCGCTCAACGAGGCGCTCTATCACGGCGGCTTTGCGAACCGCGTCCGGATCAACATCCAGTGGGTTGAGTCCGAGGCGCTCGAACAGGAGGGCGGCTCGCGGCTGCTGGAGGGCTCGGTCGGCATCCTGGTGCCTGGCGGATTCGGCTCGCGCGGCACGCGCGGCATGATGAAGGCCTCCGAGTACGCGCGCACGCACGGCATTCCGTTCTTCGGCATCTGCTACGGGTTCCAGTGGGCGACGGTCGAGTTCGCGCGCAATGTGTGCGGCCTGGACGGCGCGGATTCCACCGAAGTAGACGAGGCCGCGCCGCACAAGGTGATCTACAAGCTGCGCGACCTGCTCGGCGTGGACGATCTCGGCGGCACCATGCGCCTGGGCCGCTACGCGTGCGAGCTCGCGCAGGGCTCGCTGGCACGCAAGATCTACGGCACCGACCTGATCCACGAGCGGCATCGCCATCGCTTCGAGTTCAACTGCCTCTACGAACCGTCGCTGGCGGAAAAGGGCATGCGCATCTCCGGTCGATCGCCGGACGGCAAGTTCGTCGAGATTGCGGAGCTGCCTGGTCACCCGTGGTATCTCGCCGTGCAGTTCCATCCGGAGTTCCAGTCGCGGCCACTGAAGCCCCATCCGCTGTTCGCCAGCTTCGTGGAAGCGGCCAAACATCAGAAGGCCGGCGCGGATCACACGGCCGCCGTGCGCGTGTCGAAGAGCGATACCTAGTGCAGCGAGTCACGCCCGTCGCGGCGGGCTCGGTTTCGTTCGGGACTGGGTGCCCGCTGGCGTTCATTCTCGGGCCGTGCGTGATCGAAAGCACGCAGCACGCCATCGATACAGCCGTCGCGCTGGCGGACATCGCCAGGGACGTCGGCGTGCCGGTCGTGTTCAAGGCCTCATTCGATAAAGCCAACCGCACGTCGATCGCCTCCTATCGCGGCCCCGGCCTCATCGAAGGGTTGCGGGTGCTCGCCAAGGTCAAGGAACGCACCGGGCTGCCGATCCTCACCGACATCCATGACGCCTCACAGGCCGCGCCCGCCGCGGCAGTGGCCGACGTGCTGCAGATCCCCGCGTTCCTTTCCCGCCAGACCGATTTGATCGTCGCGGCCGCCAAGACCGGGCGCGCGGTGAACGTCAAGAAGGGCCAGTTCCTCGCGCCCAAGGACATGACGCACGTCATCGCGAAGGTCACCGAGTCGGGCAACCACAAGGTGCTCGTCACCGAGCGCGGCGTGTCGTTCGGGTACAACAACCTGGTGGTCGATCCGCGCGCGTTTCCGATGCTGCGGGCGCTCGGCTACCCCGTCATCTTCGACGTCACCCACAGCCTGCAGCTGCCGGGAGCCGGCGACGGCGTCACGGCCGGCCTTGCCGAGTACATCGAGCCCATGGCGCAGGCCGGTGTGGCGGCCGGTGTCGACGGCGTGTTCATGGAAGTGCACGAGGAACCCAGCCGCGCCAGAAGCGACGGCCCCAATGCGCTGCGGCTCGATCTCCTGGAGCCGCTCCTGCGGCGGCTCGTCGCTCTTGATAAGATCGTCCGACATGCCTGATCTGACGCTGGCCCGCAAGGTCCTGCAGACCGAAGCGGCCGCGGTGCTCGCGCTGGTCGACCGCGTCGACGCCCGCTTCGCGCAAGCGGTCACCGTGATCTGCCAGTGCAAGGGCCGCGTCATCGTCACCGGCATGGGCAAGTCGGGCATCGTCTGCCGCAAGATGGCGGCGACGCTCTCCAGTACCGGCACACCCGCCTTCTTCCTGCATCCTGCCGAAGCCGTGCACGGCGATCTCGGCGTCATCCAGGCCGACGATGTCGTGATCGCGATGTCGTATAGCGGCGAGACGGAAGAACTGACGCGGGTGCTGGAAACCTTGAAGCGGATCGGCGCCCCGCTGATCGTGTTCACCGGCGACATGACGTCGACGCTCGCGCAGGCGGCCAACGTGGCGATCGACTGCAGCGTCAGCGAGGAAGCGTGCCCGATGAACCTGGTGCCCACCGCGAGCACCACCGCGGCGCTGGCCATGGGTGACGCGCTGGCGATGTCGGTGCTCGTCGAAAAGGGCTTCAAGCCGGAAGACTTTGCGAATCTCCACCCGGGCGGCAAGCTCGGGAAGAAGCTCAAACGCGTCGAGCAACTGATGAACGCCGGCGAGGCGTTGCCGGTGGTGCAGCTGCACACGGCGATGCGCGATGTGATCTACGAGATGTCGCGGAAGAAGCTCGGCATGACCACGGTGGTGGAAAAGGACGGGCGGCTGGCGGGCATCATCACCGACGGCGACCTGCGCCGCAAGATGGCCACCACGCCCAACATCCAGGACCTCAACGCCCAGGACGTGATGACGACCAATCCGGTGACGATTCCGCAGACTACGCTGGCGGTCGAGGCGCTGGCCCTGATGGAACAACGCAAGATCACGTCGATTGTCGTCATTGACGCCGAGCGGCGGGTCGAGGGCGTCGTGCACCTGCACGACCTCTGGAAGACCGGGATGGTTTAAGCCGTGAACATCGGCGAATCACTTCCATTTCTTGCGGCGCTGGTCGCGCTCCTGCTGGGGCTGGCGATCGGCAAGGCGTGGGAACGTTACAAGTTGCGCGACGGCAAGTGGATCGATCGCCGCCGCGCGCGCGACTCGCATCATTACGTGCTGGGGCTGAACTTCCTGGTGTCCAACCAGATCGATCTGGCGATCGAGGAGCTGAGCCAGGCGGCGCGCGTCGACAGCGACGCGCTCGAGATCCACCTGATTCTCGGCAACGTGCATCGGGAGCGCGGCCAGGTGGCGCGCGCCATCCAGGTGCACCAGGCGCTCCTGCAGAAGCCGAAGCTCACCAGGATCGAGCACGCCTACATCCTGTTGTGCCTGGGCCTCGACTTCAAACGCGGCGGCTTCGTCGATCGCGCGCTCGAAGCGTTCAACGAAGTGCTCAAGATGGATCCGGTCAACCAGTACGCGCTGCTGTATCTGCAGAAGCTGCATGAAGAGCAGCACCAGTGGGCCGACGCCCACCGCATCCGCAAGCAGCTGGTGGCGTTGAGCGGACCCGATACGCAGCCGCGCAACCAGGCCATCCTCGGGTTCCTCGAGAACGCGCTTGGCAGCGAGGCGATGAGCGTCGGCGATCGCGGGCGCGCCGCGCGCCATTTCCAGGCGGCGATCGAACAGGATCCCGACACCATTCCCGCGTATCTGAATCTGGGCGACGTGCGCCTCGCCCAGGGGGACGCCGCCGGCGCCGAAGCCGCGTGGGACAGCCTCGTGGCGCGGTCACCCGATCGCGCGTACCTGGCGTTCGATCGGCTCGAACGGCTCTACGAGCAGCAGGGTCAGCCGAAACGGTTCGAGGAACGCTGTGTCCGCTTGATCGCCGCCAGCCCGCAGGATTGGCGCTCGCGTCTCGGGCTGGGCCGTCATCTCGCGAAGAAGAACCGCGATGCGGAAGCATTCGAGTTCCTGCTCTCCGCCCTCGAGCAGAATCCGCACGGGCTCACGGTGCATCAGGCGGTCTGGAACGTGCTGCTGAAGCTCGACCTCAATCGCGACCTGATGCATCGCTACATCGAGTCGGCGCGATCGTCGGTGTTCTTCCTCGATCCGCACGTGTGCGTGAAGTGCCACTACCGCAGCACGGATCTGCTATGGCAATGCCCGCATTGTCATGAGTGGAATACGTTTGTCGAGGAACGGATCGCCCCTGCGAAAGAGGCGACAGTCGAAATGTAGGGCACCCCTTAAAGGGGGGCCCTACTTCGCAGAGAGTTTCTTGATCAGCTCGGCGACCTGCGCGTCGGTTTCTTCGAACGTGCCCTCGGTTCGAATCACGTGCGTGGCCTTCTTCACCTTCTGATCGATCGGCAGCTGCGCGCCCAGCCGGCGTTCGGCGTCTTCCTTCGACATCTTGTTGCGTTCCATGAGCCGCATCAGCTGGACGTCGCGCGGACAGGCCACCACGACAACCTCCTGGAACTGTCCCTCGCGCTTGGTTTCGTACAGCAACGGCACATCCGCCACCGCAAACGGCGTGCGCTTGGGGAGCTGCGCGAAAAAATCGTCGACGGCGCGCTGAACGGCCGGGTGAATGATCGCCTCGAGGTCGAGGCGGGCGCGCTTGTCCTTGAACACGATCTGCGCGATCCGGACCCGGTCCATGGTGCCGTCGCGACGCACCGCGTCGGGTCCAAAGCGTTTGCGCACCGCCGCGAGCCCGGAGGTGCCAGGCGCCACGACCTCGCGAGCGAGCACGTCGGCGTCCACAATCGGCACGCCGGCCTCCTTGAGCTTGCTGGCCACATGGCTCTTGCCCGTGGCTATGCCGCCCGTCAATCCAATCCTGCGAATCACATCGCCGCCTTTCGGGTGGCTCGGAATTCCGCGGCGGTCACGGTGTTGCGCAGGACCATGGCCACGGTGAGGGGACCGACGCCGCCCGGTACTGGGGTGAATGCGCCGGCGACGTCCTCGACCTCAGGATGCACGTCGCCCACCAGCACGCTACCCTTCTCCGAAAATTGTACGCGCTTGCGGCTCCCTTCGGGAAAGATCCGTTCGACCTCGGCTTTGGTGGTCAGGGTGTTGATGCCGACGTCGATGACCGTGGCCCCCGGCTTCACGAACTCCCGGGTCACGAAGGCCGGCCGGCCAATGGCCGCCACGAGGATGTCGGCCGTCCGCGCCAGGTCAGCCAGGCCGACGGTTTTCGAGTGACACACCGTCACCGTCGCGTCCCGCTGGAGTAAGAGCAACGCCATGGGCTTCCCGACGATGTCGCTACGGCCCAGCACCACGGCCTGCTGACCCCTGAGCGGGATGCCCTCGCGTTCGAGCAATTCAATGCACCCCAGCGGCGTGCACGCGACCAGGGCGGGGCGGCCCTGCACCAGCAGACCAACGTTGGCCGGATGGAAGCCGTCGACATCCTTCGCCGGATCGACCGCGTCAAAGACGCGCTGCTCGGCGTGCTCACCCATACCCGCCGGGAGCGGCGACTGCACCAGGATGCCGTCGATGCCCTCGTCCGCATTGAGCCGGTGCACGAGCGCCAGGGCGTCGTCCACCGTCGCCGTGTCGTCGAGACGAAACAGCTCGGCCCGGCACCCGGCATCGCCGACGGTCTTGATCTTGTTGCGGACGTAGACTTCCGAGGCGGGACTGCGCCCGGCCAGCACCACGCCGAGCCCCGGAGGGCGGCCGTGGCGCTCGCCGAACGCGCGAATACGCGGTGCGAGGTCTTCACGAATCCGTGCGGCACAGGCCGCACCGTCCAACCGTCGCGCCGGCAAATTCGCCTAACCCTTTTCGCCCGACGCCTTGGTCAACCCAAAGCCGACGAGCCATACGGCAACGGCCACCACGAGGAACCTGAGCCCGAACGCGTCGGCTTCCTCCGCCGTCACGCTCAGCCCCAGCGCCTCGAGCTCGCTCCATCTCGCCGTGTTCTCGTTGGTGATGCCGAGCATGGTCATGAAACCGAGCAGGGCGATACAGGCGGCATTGAAGATCAGCAGCAGGCCGAACGTCGAGATGAAGTTCGCCAGCGACTGCATCGGCGTCCGGGCGTTGTGCTCCGCCTGGTTGACGAGCGGACTGTGCGTGCGGCCGTAGACCCAGTAGATGATCAGGCCGATATCGAGCCACACCAGGAAGCGCACCCACGTCAGCACCGGCAGATTCAACATCAGGTAGGCGC
>Ga0190265_10004126_pt1 | contig 10035 bp, 11 predicted proteins | sample Popmic124T_FD_133135 | JGI IMG/M metagenome (GOLD analysis project Ga0190265, IMG submission 133135) | Populus adjacent soil microbial communities from riparian zone of Indian Creek, Utah, USA - 124 T | ecosystem: Environmental > Terrestrial > Soil > Riparian zone | place: USA: Utah | collected...
GCGTGCAGCAGCGGCTACCTCGCTCGCCGTAACGGGCTCGGTGTCCCTCCAAAGCAGGCGGCGAAGGAAGTTCAGCAATGCGGCTATCCTTGCGGTCTAGAGCGCACCGCCATCGATATTGAACAACGAGCCAATGAAATAGGTGGCCGCCGCAGCGGCCGCACCGATTGCCAGCATCCGCGCCCCGCCCAGAAGGGCGCTTTTACCGGAGAAAAGGCTCAGCAGCGAGCCGACGACGAACAGAGCGGCGCCGGAGATCGTTGCGGCGATCAGCACGCCCTGGGCCGCCCCCCAGAGAAAGGGCAGCAGCGGAAGGCTCGCGCCAATCGCAAAGGCGACGAACGAGGACAGAGCCGCGCCGAGCGGCGAGCCGAGATCGTCAGGGTTGAGACCGAGCTCCTCGCGCGCGAGCGTGTCCAGGGCCTTTTCCGGATTGGCGATCAGCTTCTTGGCGACGTCGCGCGCTTCGTCGAGGGGAATGCCCCGCGCCTGGTAGATGAGCGCCAGCTCCTCCGCCTCTTCCTCCGGATAGCGCTCAAGCTCGTCGCGCTCCTGCGCGATCTGATGTTCGAACATCTCGCGCTGCGAGAGCATGGAGATAAATTCGCCGGCAGCCATGGAGAAGGCTCCCGCAAGCAGACCCGCCACACCGGTGAGGACAATGACGCCAGGCTCGACCGCGGCGCCGGCGACCCCCATCACAAGGCAAGTGTTGGAGACAAGCCCATCGTTGACGCCGAACACGCCTGCGCGAAGCGTCCCGCCGCCGAGTGAGCGGTGCCGCTTGCCGACCTCTTCGACCGAAGTCGGCCAAGCATGGCCGTTGCCTTGCGGCTTGGCGCGATAGACGGAGATGCCACGGACCTTCGAGGCCGAGAGCACATGGCGAACGGCGCGCGGACCGAAGGCGCCGACAAGAGAGGCGATAAGGCGGGCGCGCAGCGACGGCGCGAAGGCCGGAGTCGCGGGAAGATCAGCCGCGAGAATGGCGGCCTGCTGCTCGGCCGCCGCAGCCATTTTGCGGAACAAGGCGGCATTGGCGGGGTCCGGCTCGGCGGACGCGACCGCATTCGACAGGAACGCCGCCGTCTTCTCCGCGCGCCAGCGATCGATCGCAGGTTCCACCGTTCAGGCCCTTCAGAGGAGGCCGACTTTTCCCGTCGCAAGATCGTAGATCCCGCCGACCACTTTGATCTTATTCGCCGCCACGGCCTCGGAGATGATGGGCTTGTCGACATTCAACCGCTTCACGTTGAGGCGCACATTCTCCTCGATGGCGGCGGCGACGAGGTCAGAGGGATGCCGACCGTGCGCGGCGATCACGGCGGGCTTGATGGCTTCGATCAGATCGGGAAGGTGGCCGGGCAGTTCCTTGCGCGACGTCACGACCGCGACGGCCGCATCGACGGCGCCGCAGTTCTTATGGCCAAGCACCATGATCAGGGGCACGCCGAGGAACTTCACGGCGTATTCCAGACTGGCGAGCCCGTCGTCATCGACAAAGTTGCCTGCGATGCGCACGACGAAGACGTCGCCCGGTCCCTGATCGAAGGTGAGCTCCGGCGCGACGCGGCTGTCGGAGCAGCCGAGGATCGCGGCGATCGGATATTGCGCGGTCACTCGGGCTGCGCGTCCGGCCGAGTAGTCCCGCTCCTGCGGAGCGTTCGCCGCATAGCGGGCGTTGCCCTCCATGAGCCGTTTGAGCGCGTCATCGGGAGAGATGGCATTGGGCGGCGACTGGTTCGCCGGCTGCTCGGCGAGCGCGCGCGGAACGCGCAACAGCCCCGCGGTATAAAGAGCACCGGCACCGGCAAGGAGGCCGCGGCGTGACAAAGACCGAGGCTGTGGGAGGGCATCGCACATCGCTTCGCTCCTTTGACGTGAAACGAGACGACCGTAACGGCCGCCCGCAAGCAAACAAAGGCCATTACCGCATATAGATGAATTCTGCGTTTGTGACTGTGCCGGGGGCGCTATTCGGCGGCGGGCTGTTGAGCATCCGGGCCATTGTCGTTGGCCGCGGCATCATCCCTTTCGAGCCGGCGCTCCTGCGTCAGAGCGATCGTGCATACGAGACCGCCTTCCTCGAAGCGCCAATCGACCTTGGCGTTCGCGAGACCGCGCTCGATGAGCTTGGCGCCAAGGCCGCGATGCGCTGGCGGCACGACGGCGGGGCCACCGGTCTCGGTCCAGACAATGTCGATGCAATCGGCGGTGCCGTCCGGCCTTATGGTCCAGGTCAGATCGACGGCCCCGGCATTGGTAGACAGCGCGCCGTACTTGCATGCGTTGACCCCGAGCTCGTGCAGCAGGGCTCCAATCCCGACCACCTCGGCCGGCGACAAGATCACGAGCGGGCCATCGATCTTGACGCGCTCGGTGAGGGCGTCACAGGAGATGGCGAGCTGGGTCGTCGCAAGCTCGGCAAGCGACGCGCCGCACCAGTCGCGCGCAAGCAAGAGGTGGTGCGCGCCGGCCAAAGCCTGCAAGCGGCCGGTGAAGGACTCCGCGAATTCCTCCGGCGACCGCGCGGCGCGGAGGGTTTGCTGGGTGATGGCGAAGATGACGGCGAACGTATTGTTGACGCGGTGCGCGAGCTCGCGCAGGAGAACCGCCTTCTCTTCTTCGGCGTTCCTGCGCGCGGTGATGTCCTGAAAGCAGTTCACGCCACCAACGATCTTGCCCGCGTCATCGAGGAGAGGATCGAGATTGGCGAGAACCGTAAGCTGGGTCCCGTCCGGCCGCGCGACGATATATTCGCGATCGCGGATGGGCTCGCCCGACTCCAGGAGCAGAGCCATCGGGCTCTCGTCGGCGCGGACAGGCGTGTCGTTCGGCCAGAATGCTTTCCAGGCGCCGCAAAAGCGCGGGCCGCGACTACCGATCTCGGGCTCGTGGCCCCAAAGGGCGGCGGCGCGCTGATTGTATTGAACGAGGCTGCCTTGGAGGTCGCAGACATAGACGCCGACCGGTAGCCGATCCAAAAGACCGTCTGCGCTGGTGAAGCTCTTCTGGAAAGCCCGGGAGATTACGGACGCTGGCACCTTACGCCGCCGGGAGTCGACACTCGCCATTCATGCCGCCTTTTCAAAACCTGTCTTTGTTGTGCCTACCCTGTAATGCACCGCAATATGCAGAGGTTCCCCCAGCAAGATAGCCGACGAACGCTAAGATTCCGCACATGCCGGCCCGCGCAACCGGGCTAAGCAGCAGGGGCATCCTTGGGCTTTTCGAGGATCAGGCGGTAGCAATCGAGGTTCCGCGACAGGAACTCGTAAGTGGCGCCCCAAAGGTAAAGGCGGAACTTGCGGAATTCGAAATCGCCGAATGTCTTCTGGATGAAATCCTTGCTGGCGTCGAGATTGCGGGCCCATTGCCGGAAGGTCAGGAAATAGCTCCAGCGGTCGTTGTGGATCTCCTTGACCTCGAAATCGGTCTTGTTCATCTTGTGCAGGAAGTCGTCGAGCACGAGGAACGAATGATTGCCGGGATAGATGTGGCGCACCATGAAGGTTGAAAGCTCGTACTTCTTGCGGGCGGCACTCCCATCCAGAAAGACGCGGCCGCCAGGCTTGAGCAACCGGTAGAATTTACGCAAGACCCGCTCATAGTCGGGAAGGTGCTCGATCACGCCCATGATGACGATGGCATCGAAGGGCTCGCTCGGCTCGTAATCGTAGAAATCGGTGAGCTCGATGGCGAAGTTGTCGCCGAAATTGGCGAGCTTCTTGCGAAGATAGGCTTGCGACACTTCCGAGTTGGTGATGCCGGTGAAGTGGACGCCGGCCTGCAAAGCGTGGCCCGCGAAGGCGCCCCAGCCGGGGCCGATCTCAAGAACCCGCGTGCCCGGACCGAGCCGGCATTGCTTGATCGCCCAGTCGAATTTCCGCTCCAGGGCCTTCGCCAGCGGCTCGTCGTCGTGCGCATAGATGCCTTGGCTGTAGGCGGGAAAGACGGGATCCAGGAAAGCTTCGAACAGCTTGGGATCGGCGTTGTAGTGCGAGGAGATCGCCTGCTTGTTGGTGTAAACCTGGCCGAAGAGGAGAGGCTGCACGAAGCGCCAAGCGGCGACGAGTGGGTGACTGTCGTCCAGCGACGCGCGCAACGCGAAGGGCTTCAGCATATCGCCTTCGATATCGATATCGCCCTGCAGATAGGCCTCGGCGATATCGCCCTCGTCGAGTGTCCGCAGCGCCTTCAAGGCGCGGTCGTTGTGGAGACCGACATGGAACTCCGGCGCGCCGCTGCCGAATTGACGCCGCTCGCCGTTCGGCATGGAGATCGAAAAGGGCGTCGCCACCCCGCTGACGCGGTTGAAGAAGCTGTCGACCGCTGTTGCTGCTGACATCGGCAAAAAACCCCCGTCCTTCTTGTCCGCCCCCCGGCCCCAGCCCTGGCGGCTTCAGGCAATTGTGCCCCGATCGGCCCAGGAATGAAACGCCCGCGATCCCCGCGCAAGGGCAAGTTCCTGTTGCGGAACCGCCATCGGTGCCCTCTATCATCGGCCGCGGCCGAAGGATTGTTGGGAGATTTAGCGTATGTTCGACACGACGTACCTGCCGAAGCTCGCCCTCGCCGCAGCTTTGACAGCCAGCCTCCACGCCACCCCCGCCGCAGCCCGCCCTTTACACCAGGTCGAGCCGGGCTCGGTGGCCGGCAAGCCCGGGTCGATCATCAGGGTATGGCCGCTCCAGGGCGGCGGCCCGGCCGGCGCGGACGCCTTCCGCATTCTCTACCGCTCGACCGGGCTCAAGGGCGAGCCGATCGCCGTGTCGGGCTCGATCTTCATACCATCGGGGCCGGCGCCTGCGGGCGGCCGCAACGTCATCGCCTGGGCGCATCCGACCACCGGCGTCGTGTCGTCCTGCGCGCCGTCGCTGATGCCCGACGATGCCGGCATGATCTGGGGCCTCCCCGACATGCTGGCGCAAGGCTATGTCGTGACCGCGACCGACTATCCCGGTCTCGGCACGCCCGGGCCGCATCCCTACCTTATCGGCATTAGCGAAGGCCGCGCCGTACTCGATTCGGTACGTGCGGCGCAGAATCTGCCGAGCGCCGGTGCGTCCAACCGGTTCGTCGTGTGGGGCCACAGCCAGGGCGGCCATGCCTCGCTCTATGCCGGCGAGCTCGCGGCGGGGTATGCGCCAGACCTGAAGATGGTCGGCGTCGCCGCGGCGGCCCCTGCCACCTATCTCGTCGAGCTGTTTGACGCCGACGCATCGAGCGCCACGGGGAAGGAGCTCACTGCGATGGCGCTCTATTCGTGGTCGGCGCTTTATGGAACGCCGGCCAGCACGCTCGTGGAGCCGGGCGCGATGGGCGTCTACGAGGCGATGGCGAAAGACTGCATCGAGTCCGTGCCGGAGTTCCTTGCGCTCGACAGAGCCGAGACCCCGCTCGCCAAGGCGAAGTTCCTGAAGGCGGATCCCACCGAGACCGAGCCGTGGCGCACCATCATGCTGCGCAATACGCCGGGCCAGGCGCCAGCAGGGGCGCCCGTCTTCATCGCGCAAGGGACGGCGGATACGACGGTGCGTCCGGCCATCACGGTGAAATTCGCAAAGGCGCTCTGCCGGCAAGGCGCGCGCGTTCACTTCATCGAGCTTCCCGGCGTCTCCCACACCTTCGCCGCCAAGAACAGCGTGCGTGAAGCGCTGCGCTGGATGGGTGAGCGGTTTCGCGGCGCGCCGGCGCCTTCGAACTGTTAGCGGCCTAATAAAGAAGAGACCCGGGCGCATCGACGCCCGGGCTCTCAGATGCTCAAGACCAGTCCTTCCCGCTCAGAAGACGAGCTGACCGGCCGCGAGGGCCATGATCAGGATCACGATGAAGATCACGAGGAAGATAAAGAAGAGAATCTTGGCGAGCTGACCGGCGCCGCGTGCCACGCCGCTGAAGCCGAGCGCGCCCGCAACGAGCGAGATCAGCAAGCAGATCAGTGCCCATCTCAGTAAACCCATAGTGCCCCCCAAATGTCGGGCGGCATGCGCCGCCCCGGCTGTCATTATAGGCACGAAGGCCGTGCCCGGAGGCAGCCTATAGGAGTCGCGCAGTGGCGCGAAGGGCCAGGTCGACGCGCTAGTGCCGGATACTGATGACGGTGTTGGACCTGCCGGCCTGGTTCACCAGCGAATAGAGCATCGCCGCGTTGGACGGGTGCAACCGCACGCAGCCATGGGATGCGGGACGCCCAAGATGCTTGACCTCGTAGGAGCCATGGATCGCGTAGTTGCCGCTGAAGAAGATCGAGTGCGGCATCGGTGAGCCATTATAGATTGTGGAGCGATGGTAGCGGACGAGCGACTGCGGCTTGAAGGTTCCGGTCGGGGTGCGGTAGCCGCGGCGGGCCGTCGACACGGGCCAGCTATAGCGCGGGGCACCGTTGACGAAGACATCCATGCGCTGATTGGAAAGGCTGATCTGCGCGACGACCCCGGGCTGCGCGAGCGCGGGAAACATCATGGACAGCACAAAAAGCGCTGCCAAAACAACGGATTTACGCATAACTCAACTCCCTCTACACAAAACGGGCACTTCCCCGATGCGGGCAGCGCCAAAATTCTTCCGAGCCTTGCCAATCATACTCAGGGGCGGCTGAACATCTCCTGAACGTGCCGAGAATTCACCATCGGGGCCCCTGAAGCAACCAATCGGGAAGTCAGGGGCGTTCAAATGGCGCGCAAATTTGTGCTAGGCTCTGGCGCAATCTTAGGGACCGGGGCATGAGCCTCGGATCGAGGGCGATGCGAAGGCTTACACTTTGCCTCGTGACACTTGTCCTTGCCGGCACGGCGGCTGCCGAGCAAGTTGCGGCGCCGCGCCCGGCGTCGCCGACGCTAGCGCAGGCTATCGCCGAAAAGACGCCGGAAAAGAAGCCCCCCGCAAAGAAACCAACCGTGAAGAGCCCACCCGCGCGGGATCTCTTCGGCACGGTCGAGTCACCGGCACCCATCGCCGCGCGCGCCATCGGCAGCTATGCCAAGGGTTGTCTTGCCGGCGGGTCTGCCCTTCCCATCACGGGTCCGAATTGGCAGGTCATGCGCCTGTCACGCAATCGGAACTGGGGGCATCCGCGCCTTCTCGACTACATGGAGCGGCTCGCAAGCGACGCGCGCGCGCTCGACGGCTGGCCAGGGCTTCTCGTCGGGGATATGGCGCAGCCGCGCGGCGGGCCTATGCTCAGCGGCCACAGCAGTCATCAGATCGGCCTCGATGCGGATATCTGGCTGACGCCGATGCCAGACCGCGTCTTCACCGCGGAGGAGCGCGAAGACGTCACCGCGGTCTCGATGCTGAAGGATCCTTTCACCGTCGATCCGGAGATCTGGACGCCCGAGCACACGAAACTCATCCGGCGCGCGGCCACCTATCCGCAAGTCTCGCGCATCTTCGTGCATCCCGCGATCAAGAAGAAGCTGTGCGAGACCGCAGGCAAGGATCGCGCATTTCTCCGCAAGGTGCGGCCGTGGTGGAACCACTACTACCACTTCCATGTCCGGCTCTCCTGCCCTCCAGGGCTCGAAGGCTGTGAGAATCAAGCGCCCGTCGGTGCAGAGGACGGCTGCGGCGCGGAACTGAAGAACTGGTACGCGATGCTCAAGTCGGCGGCGATCGCGGCGGCGAAACCGGCAAAGCCCGGCGCCAAACCCTGGAAGGGCAAGCCGCCGCTCACCATGGCGCAACTGCCGCGCGACTGCGGCACCGTCTTGAAGGCCGGCGGCCATACCCCCGTGATCGCCGATGTCGCCACGATGCCGGCGGCACTCCGTATCGCGGCCGGAAAGGACGCAGGGCCGCCGCTGCCAAAGCTCGACCCGGCAGCGCTTGCGGCGCTCGTGAACGGCGGCTCCATAAGCGGCATGCCGCTGCCCGAGCGCAACCCGAAGCGCTAGACGCTTCACCCGCGCTTCTCGATAAGGCACACTCCACCGATGCTGGAATGGCGCCCAGGCGGAAGCGGACGACAACGGAACGTGCTTGGCGAGCCGCTCAAGTCGTGCTCGGACCGACCGCTGACCGGATTCTATCGCACCGGCTGCTGCCACACCGGCCCCGAGGATGTGGGCCTGCATACGGTCTGCGTGGAGATGACGGCCGAGTTTCTCGCCTTCTCGAAATCGCGCGGCAACGATCTCTCGACGCCGATGCCGGACTTCGATTTTCCGGGGCTTAATCCGGGCGACCGCTGGTGCCTCTGCGCCGCACGCTGGCGCGAGGCGTTCGAGGCGGGACACGCGCCGCGCGTCATCCTCGGTGCAACGCATGAGGCGACGCTCGAAATCGTCGATCTCGAGGACCTCAAGCGCTACGCGATCGATCTCGCTTGAGGCTGCCGCAAACCTGCGACGTGCAATTCGCTAGTTGATGAAGACTTCGGCGGGGCGGCGCTTCTGGCCGAGCCAGTAAAGCAGGATGCCGAGAACGCCGAACACGAGCCAGGTGGGGGCCTGCAAGACAGAGAGCAGGACGGGATCCCACAGGAATGCCCCGACGCTCGTCACGATCGCGGTCTTCGTCGCTTCGAGGCTTGTCGGGCTCAGCTCCGCCCATTGCGCGGCAAGTGGGGTGATGACCCAGGAGCCGCCGCCGCCGAGACTCTTGGTGGCGTCGACCACGGCGGCGACCATGGCAAGAAGCAGGAACCAGGCGCCGAAGACGCGAAGAAGAAAGAGCATGACCGATCTGCCGCAAATTGGGTGCGAGACACTACATTAAGCGATCTGCGGCTCCGGTTCAAATGCGGCCGCAGCAAGGGTGGGCTCGCTTGAACGGGCGGCGCGCTCCGCTATAGTGCGCCGCTTTCGAAAAGCAGGTTCAAGGAGGGGTGGCCGAGTGGTCGAAGGCGCACGCCTGGAAAGTGTGTAGGCGGGTAACCGTCTCGAGGGTTCGAATCCCTCCCCCTCCGCCAAATGCTGCCGTCTGCCGCCTCGCACTCAACGACCGCGGGGGCCGCGCTGGCTCACCAAGGGCGAGGCACTCTTTTCCCCATCGAAGCGGCTTCTCACCAACCATGCAGTTAACCGGCCTCAGCGTTCGGCGATGCGCCGTGCAGCGGGTCGCGCCGTGCCGCAGGTAGGCGCGCCGTCCTCTGCGGTGCCAATGATCGTTGTTTCGATAGGACCGCCGCTACGAGCTGCATGAGCCAGCAGGTCTTCCCCGATGTCATGGATGTCGATCTTTATCCGGCGGGACCAAGGCGACGAAGGATCGCCAGCCAATTGGCCGACACGAAGATGAACAAACCGCCGCACCGGACCTTCGCGACGCACCTGATCGCCGAAGAATCTTGGCCCCGGACCAACGCGGACTGTAAAATCAAATACGAGTAGCTCGCCCTTGCGCGAATATTTAGGATCGAGCGGCGATTCATCCTTTGCCTGCAGGCTATGGAGCACGCCGATGACGGGCTGCTCAACGATGATCCGCAATTTGATCTCGGTCTGATCTGCCTTGGCCATTCGAGTTTATAGCTCGATGAGGCAATACTTAAAAAGGCAGGCAGCTGTTCCCGCGCATGCTCACCCCATCTTGACGTTCGGCTCCCGCTCCCAAAAGCGGAGTTCGCCGCAGGTCTCCACGAAGGCCGCAGCATCGTTGGGCGACGAGAGTTCCATGCAACCGTCGTCGAGGTCGGCTGCGAGGCCAGCCTTTTCGAAGAGCGGCATCGCTTCGGCATTATAGGCAATGAACTTGCAGTGGGCGAAAGCGTCATTGACGAAATCCTTCGCCGTCGATTCGCGGACGAGATTTTGAACGCCATCTGCGGAGGCGAGCACGGCGACAGCGTCGTAGAGCACCGACGGTCCGCCATCGATCTTCTGTTTCGCTTCGATCCAGGTGCCGTCGCTCGCCTCGACGCCGCCCACCATCGGCGCAACGAACTCGATCAGCGCGCCTTCATCTTCCAGAGCTGACTGCAGCGCAGTTACGAGATCGATGTCGACGCCGTCGGTCACAAGGGCGCCGAGCTTGCGCCCCTTGAAACTCTCCGGGCCGTTCAGAAGGATGGAAAGCTTTGGTGACGGCTTCAGC
>Ga0190265_10004127_pt1 | contig 10033 bp, 6 predicted proteins | sample Popmic124T_FD_133135 | JGI IMG/M metagenome (GOLD analysis project Ga0190265, IMG submission 133135) | Populus adjacent soil microbial communities from riparian zone of Indian Creek, Utah, USA - 124 T | ecosystem: Environmental > Terrestrial > Soil > Riparian zone | place: USA: Utah | collected...
CGAATACCTCGCCCATCGTCGCGCCCGCGCCGAAGCTCTTGCATCGGCTCTTTCGCGCGGCCCGCGCGATCTCGCCGATCTCGTGGGCGAGGTCTACGCCGATGTGCCGCCCATCGTCCATCCGCTGGCGGCGCGTTCCGCGATCGCGTCGCTCGAATGGCTCGCCGGTCAGGGCCGAGTGCGCCCCGCGGGGTCGCCGCATGATCCGACGTCGCGTTGGGCGCTCGTTTGACGTCTCACGGCGCGTGCGTGAGCTTCCAGAGGACGGCCATCACGCGATCGAGCCGCGCGAGCACGTCGGCCGTCTTCTCGGCCCTGATGTAGCCCTATGCGATGGCCAGACGAACCGCGGAGCGCGATTCATTGGCTGATCCGGCCGCCGTGAACAGGCGCGCCCGCTTGTTGCCGGGATCCGAGTACTCCGACGCCGCGATGTTGAGCATCATGCTGCTGGCCGCGGTTCGAAGCTGAACCGAAAGTGCGCGGTCGTGCCGCTGGATGAGCGGCATGATGGGAGCGAGAGCCTCAATGATCGTAAGAGCCAATTCGTGAACTTGCAGTGCCATGAGGCGCGGGCGCTGCCACTTGAATGGCACTCGCGAGCTAAAAGCCTCTATCCCACTCACAAGCGCACACGCCGTGCGTCGACAACGCCCCGCCCTCCGTCCCGCTACGGCGATCGTCCCGGTCCCCGTCTCCGTCACGGTCCCCGTCTCCGTCACGGTCCCGGTCCCGTCACCCTCGCTGTCGCGGTGACAGCAACCGTGCCGGCGAGGTTACGCTCCGGCAGTGTTAACCAAAAACTAACGCGATCGAACGACCCAAATGCCCGCGCCGCTGCCGTAGGGAACGCTGTACACGAGGCTTCCGGGTGTTTCGAGGTAGGTGGCTACGCCTTCGCTGATGGTGGCCGTGAATTGAAGCTCGAGGTTTCTGTAGTCGAGTCGGCCCACGTCATTGACCGGGTCGTAATTGCTGAAATAAGCGAGGCCCGGTATGGCCGGTACGAACCTGGCGCGCCAGTCCCAGAGCACGTTGTAAGCGATGACGTCGCGTAGTGGCGGGGCCGCCGGCGTACGAGCCGCCTCCGTGAAGTCGAGCGAGCTTTTCGAGATCGCGAGCGTCCCGATCTTGTCGCGATAGTCATCGATGAAGGCCGTCCATCGACCCTTGGGGTCGCGGGTCTTGAACCCGTGAGGAGGCACGCGACGAGAGACGACGCTGAACCCGCCCTCGGTGGGAAGCGCGAATTGTCCGGTTTCGCCGTCGAAGTTGGTGACGAGGTCGCCCGTGCCTCGCACCACGCCTTCCGCGATGGGCTCGACCTGGCCGTTGCTCTCCCAACGCACGAAGCGGCCGGTGTCGCCGTTGACGTCGACCAGCGCGAAGCCGTGCGTTTCGGCGGCCGACGGAAACGCGGTCAGCCGTTCCCACGCCGCATTCTGGCCGAGGTCCTTCGTTTGCCGGTCTGGGGTGCGCATCATCAGACGCCCCGTCCCCGCCCTTGCGTTGACTTCCGTCAGGTAAAAAATGAAAAACTGATCGACGGCCGGGTCGCCGCTCTGGCTGGGGTGGTCCGGCAGAAAAGCCATGAAGTCGGGATCGGCCGGGACATCGAGCGGGGAAGCGCGCGACACCGATTCGCTGTAGACGATGAGCTTTTTTGCGTCGCAGGGCGAATAGTAACTGACCCAATTTTCCGCCGACCCGATGTTGCGCGCAAAACCGAGGTTGCATCCGTTGGCGGCGATGACGGTGTCGGTGACGCTATCGGCGCTGGCCGCCGTCAGCCGATGGATCCCGCCGCTGTCTTCGTAAAAAAAACTGCTGCCGGCGCCGCCGATATCCACCACGCCGTTGCCGAACCAGCCGGCCTCTCGCCAGTCCGATTTGAACGCGCCGATTCGCCCCATCGAGAAAACGACGTAGAAGCCGGAGAAATAGGCGACGTAGCGTGCTTCACTCGCGATCGTCCGCCTCGTCCCCGTGACGGGGTTCACCATGAGCATGGTGCGGCCTTCGTTCACCACGAACCCTTCGGGGGTTTCGACGAGGGGCAAGCCGCTCCCGGGAAGCGAGAAATCGTAGGTGTGACAATTGCCATCGGCGAAGCGCAGCGTCCCGTGCTCGGTCCCTTCTTCGGTGTAGGCGATGGTCGTCGCGTCGAGAAAAACGCCGACGCCGCCGGTGTGCGCGTTGATGTTCGGGAGCACGCAGGGGCGCGGGTCGGCGTAGCGCATGACGTGGAGCGAGAAATCGTCGACAGCGGCGGGGCGGGCCAGCAAATAGAGACTTTCCCCGGCTGCAAATTCGAGCGCGCGGTATTCGCCGGCGACCAACCGAAAGCCGGGCGCATCGAAGTAGTTCTTCTCGTCCGGAAAGACCGCGTCGCCCGCGTCTACAAAACCCTGGACGATGTTACACCCGCTCTGCGAGAGTCCGAAGAGGCAGAGAGCGAGCGTTACCTTCCCGTGACCCAGTCCGTGCATGCCACGACCAACTTCTACGGGACCACGCAGAATCGTGTGCGTCAAGGTTGGCTCGATCGAGGTGATGGGTGAATACCCGCGCCGTCGCCGCCTCGCTGGGCGCCGTCTTGTTAGCTTTGCCTGTTCTCGCGCGCGCGCAAGACACACCTGCGTCATCATCCGCCCAACAGGACGAAACTGCCGCACCCGAGGCGCCCGCGCCGCCGGCCCAGGAAGGGCTCAGTCCCCCCAAGGCCCACGATACGCCTGTCGAATACCCAGAAGGAGCGACCGGCATTGCCGAAGTCGTGCTCGAGCTCACGGTCAACGTGGAAGGGGCGGTCACCGATGCCAGCGTCGTTGCCGGCGCGGCGCCTTTCGATGCCGCGGCCATGGCGGCGGCGCGGGGTTGGCGTTTCGATCCCGCGCGAAGGGCGGGGCGCGCGGTCGCGGCGCGGATTCGCTACACCGTGCGCTTCGAGCCGGCGCCGGAACCGAAGCAAACCTTGGGGGCGACCGAGGTTCACCTCGCTGAGCCTGTTCGACCGTCCGTTTCGCCGGACGCGCCTACATCCGGACCATCGCGTTCACCCGCAGCGCCGCCCCCGGTCAAGGCGTTCGAGGTCGTCGTGCGTGGGGAGCGACATGCGCCAGGATCGGTGACCGTCACGCGAGGGGAGGCGCGCAATCTGCCGGGAAGCTTCGGCGATCCGCTTCGTTCGGTCGAATCGCAGCCCGGCATCGTTCCCATCGTCTCCGGTGTTCCAAGCTTCTTTATCCGCGGCGCGCCGCCCGCCAACGTTGGATTTTTCATCGACGGCGTCGACATTCCGCTCCTCTACCACGCCTTTCTCGGGCCCTCGGTCATCCACCCCGGGCTCATCGACAGCGTGGATCTCTACCGCGGCGCGTCGCCCGTCGAATACGGCAGGTTCGCCGGTCCCGTCGTCGCCGCCAACATGCGCCCTTTCGATCGGCGTTTCAGCGGAGAGGGGACGCTCAGGGCCATCGACGTGGGCGGGCTCGTCGAGGTGCCTTTCGGAGAATGTGAGCCGGGCGCGGCGCCGGGATGCTCGCGCGGCAGCGTCCGCGTCTCCGGGCGTTATTCGTACACGGGCGTCGTGCTTTCGCTGCTCAGCAACGCCGACCTTCGTTATTGGGACTACCAGGCGCAAACGAGCTACACGCTCGGACCCCGCGACACGATCAGCATCTTTTCGTTCGGGGCTTTCGACTATTTCCGGTCGGACCGCACTGCCGAGCAAGACCAGGGCGGGAAAGTCTCCTTCCATCGCCTCGACTTGCGGTGGGACCGCAAGCTGCCATCCGGGGCGAGCCTACGCGTCGCGCTGACCGGCGGGTTCGATCGCACGGGGGGCACCGAGGACACCGAGAGCCAGGTCACCGACAACTCCCTACGGCTGCGGGTACAGGCCGCGACGCCAATCGGTTCGCGGGTGACGCTCCGGGGCGGCATCGACGCGCGTGGCGACAAGTTCCAGCTTCGCACGAGCCCCAATTACATCAGCTATACCGATTATTCCGTTCTCTTCCCGGCTCGGCTGGAAGGGGTCGTGGGGGCCTACACCGGGCTCGAGATCGAAGCCGCCCCGGGTATCGTCGTCGCGCCTGGCCTGCGCGCCGATCTCTATGCAGGAGCGGGCGGCACGACCGCGCTCGGCGTCGACCCTCGCGTGACGGCGACGTTCGCCGTCGATCCCGACGTGAAAATCGAGACCTCGCTCGGCATCGCGCACCAGCGGCCGAATTTTGCGGCCCAAGTGCCCGGTGCGCAGGTGGCCGACCTCGCCGGAGGCCTGCAACAAGCCGTCCTTTTCAGCTCGGGTGTGAAGTGGAAGCTTCCGTCGAGCGTCACGGCATCCATCACCGGATTTCGAACGGCGTATTTCCATGCGCTCGACCCCATCGGGGGAGCGCGCGATTTCAGCATCGATCGCACGATGCTCAATCGCCGTTCGACCATCTCCGCCGCGGGCATCGAAATCGGTCTCTCGCGCCCCCTCACGCGCAAGCTCGGCGGCTTCTTGTCGTACACGCTGTCGCATTCCGAACAGACCAACGGGCGCCGGCGCACGGTTTCCGGTTTCGACCGCCCCCACGTCTTTCAAATCGGGCTAACTTACGACTTCGGCTGGGGGATTCGCGCCGGAATCCGCTCCATGCTGTATTCCGGTGTGCCGGCACTCCTCCTGGAGGGGTCGCCGAAGTTCACGAGCGATCGACGGGGCGCGCCGTATTTCCGGGTCGATCTACGCATCGAGAAACGCTGGAAATTGGGGGAGAAGAGCTGGTGGGCGGTCAATGGGGAGATCTTGAATGCGACCTCCACCAAAGAGGTCGTGCGGATCGACTGCGGGGGCGTGTGCGTGGAACGTTTCGCCGGCCCCGTGATCCTGCCCAGCGTGGGGATCGAAGCCGGCTTTTGACGTAAGCATACGTAATTATTAATAAATAATCCCATGAGGGGTGCGCGCGGCGTGCTGGGGTGCACCTTGGCGGGGGTCGACGATCCGCTGCCAGAAGGTCAACGCGCGGTTTCGGGCCCGTTCGTGAGCCATCTGGCCGGTCGAGTGGTACTTCCATGACTGTGCTAGCACCCCGTATGGGACCCCCGAGCGCGCCTGCCTCCGTCGTCGCCATGACGCGGTCGGGTGCTGGCCCCACCGACGGCGCCCTGGTCGTCGCGGCACGGGCCGGAGAGGATTGGGCGCGCGAGGCGCTCTTTCGGCGCCATGCTCCGATGGTCGCGGGAATGGCTTTTCGTCTCCTCGGTCGTGACGACGACGTCGACGACTTGGTTCAGGACAGTTTCGTCGAGGCACTGCGATCGCTCGACCGCCTGCAAGCGCCCCAAGCCTTTGCTTCGTGGCTGGCATCGATCGTAGTGCGCACGAGCTCCAAAGTGATTCGACGTCGACGCTTGCTCACGCGGCTCGGGCTGCGGCGCGGTGAGGCGATCGACGTCGATGCCGTCGTGTCCCCCTCGGCGCCCCCCGACGTCGCGACCGAGCTGCGCGCACTCTACGCCCGCATCGAGGCGCTCCCGGCCCGCGAGCGGGTGGCCCTGGTGCTGCGCCGCGTGGAGGGCCTCGGCATCGACGAGATTGCTGCGCTGATCGGCGCTTCCCCCGCCACCGTCAAGCGGCGCATCGCGGAAGGAGAGCAACTACTCGCCAAATTCACGGGATCGACGCCGGACGAACCCAAGAGCGTGCGCCGGCTTCGCCCCCAAGGGGCGGAACCGCAGCGCCGGGCGGGTCCCCGATGAGAGACACGAAGGCAGCCGTGCACGTCACTCCCCCTTTGCCCGAGCGGCGGCTCGACCGGCAGTGGGAGCGCATCTCGACGCGCCTCGAGAAGGGGCGGCTCGTGTCATTCCCGGTGGCCGCGATGGCAACTGCCGCGCTGGCAGCGGTGATAGCGCTCGTCGTCGGGCTGCGGCCCTCGGCGGTGGCCGGTAACGCTTTCGTCGTTGCATCGCTTCCCGAGGGCAAGCAGGAGCTCGCCTTTTCCGATGGTTCGCGGGTGATGGTCGCGCCAGGCGGCCGGCTTCGCGTCGATCGCGCCACCGCCATCGAGGTGGCGATACACCTCGAGACGGGGCGCGCGCGGTTCGAGGTCAAGCACGATCCGGAGCGCCGCTTCTCGGTGGGGGCCGCAGAGTTCGAAGAGATCGATCGCGGAACTCGGTTCGAAATCGAGCGCGGCGACGACGCGCGCCCCGGCGTGGAGGTGCGCGTGGAGGAGGGGGAAGTCGAGCTGCGAGATCCGGCGCATCAAGAGCCACGGCGGCTCAGTGCGGGGGAATCGTGGTCGAACCGTCCACCGGAAGCTCCGCGTGCACAGGTTGCGGCGCCTGCGCCGGATCGCGTGGCGCCGAGCGCGGCCAAGGGGACCAGGGCCCCGGACGAAGAGCCGACGCCCGCGGCCGCCGTGCACGCGACGGAGACGCGGTCCAAAGCAGGCGACGCACCGCGCGGCGGGTCCGAGCCACGGGCCGCGCGCGAGCTTTTCGAAGCGGGAAACCTGGCCAAGCTGGAAGGGCGCTTGCAGGACGCGGCAGAGGCTTTCGACCTGTTGCGCTTGCGGCATCGCGCCGACGGGCACGCGTCCCTCGCGGCCCTCGAGCTCGGGCGCCTTCGGCTCAACCATCTGGGGAATCCAGCCGGCGCCCTCGTCGCGCTCCAGGACGCCATCAAGCTCGGGCCTCGCGCCCCGTTCCGTGAGGAAGCAGAAGCCCGCATCGTCGACGCATTTGCCGCGCTCGGTCGAGAAGCCGACTGCGTTCGCGCGCGCGAGCAGTTTCTCGCGCGCCATCCGCGCAGCGTGCACGGTGCAGCGGTCGCCGGCAAATGCGGCGCGCGCTGACGAGAGCGGCTAGCGTCACGCTGCTCGTTTGCGCGCTTTTTGCGCCGAGCATCGGGCATGCAGCCGACCCTCGCCCCGTCGTGCGCGTCGTGCTCGTCACGGGTGGCGAGACGCCGGGGTGGTTCGAGGGATTCGTGAAGCACCTGCAGAGCGAGCTCGGCCTGCGGGGCATCGAGGTCGCGGTCGCGCGAGGCGCAAGTGCACCTCCCGTGCGAGGCGGGGAAGGCTCGCGCCCGCGCGCCGATGCCGAGCTCGTCGTCGAGGCGCCGTCGGCGCTGCGCCCGGTGCTGCGTTTCTCTGTGGCGCCGGCCGAAGGTACGCTGCCCGCCGAGATCCCTTCCAGTCGCGTTCGAAGTGTCAATCTCGCCGGCGTTCCGAACGATGGTTGCGCGCTTGCCATGGCGGTTTCCGCCGATGAACTGATGCGATCGAATTGGCCGCGCGCCGTGCCATCCGCCGTCCCGGTAGCGACGGCAGAGGCCAAAGGCTCGTCCGCGCCGCCAGGAAAGGAGCCAGCGGCTTCGAATCCACCCGAGGCCGTCACGCGTCCCCCCGAGGCGGCCGCGCGCAGCGACGAAGCGAAACCGAAGGCCCGGGCCGAACCGTCCGGCATCGAAGCGAGCCCCGCCCCGGAAGCCGATCAAGGCGCGACACCGGCCGATACCTCGGCTGCTTTTTCGACTGCCGCCGGGCAGGGCACCTCGCGCGTCTCCATCGGTGCGGCGGCGGCGGGCGAGGCGTTCGCCGGCAAACAGATGCAGTTCGGTCCCGATCTTCGAGTTGGCTTCCGCGTGATGCCGCGACTCGAGCTCGGGGTGCGCGCCGGATGGCGGCGCCTCGCGCCTCGCGATACCCCCAGCGGATCCATCGACGGAAGCGCGATCGTCGCTGGCGGCGCGCTCGACGTTCTCGTGCTCGGCGGGGGACGTGCGACGTTGTGGCTCGTGGGACGGGCTGACCTTCTGCGCGCCGTCTACACCGGGCAGCCGCGCGATTCGACCTCCTCGGTGGGGAACACCCAAAGCGCCTTCGGATTCGTCGTCTCCGCCGGTCCCCTCGGTCGCATCGCGGTCAGCCGGACCGTGAGCCTCGAAGGCGAGCTTTTGGCCGGTGCTTCACCGCTCGCTGCCACCGCGACCGATACATGGAATCCGATGGTATCGACGAATGGTGCCGCGATCATGGCCAGCCTGGGGTTATCCTTGGGTCTCTGACCGCGTGAACACGAGGAAGATGGTAGGGCGCGTGCCCCGTTCGACCTGGCTCGCCGTTGCCGGCGGATGCTTCATCGTGGCGACGGCGTGCGGAAACGAATCGGTCAACGTGCTGGCGCCGCGCGATGTGTCCGTCGAAGCGGACTCGAACGACGACTCCGGCGACGTCTCGATCGAAGGGTCTATCGACGTCTCCGTCGATGTCTCTATCGACCCATCGGCCGACGTGGGACCCATCGACGCATCGATCGAGGCGGACTTGATCGACGCGCTCACGGAGCCTCCGGGCCCCGGCGACGGCGACGGCGCGATGCCCACGGGATGCAATGGGCGCGGCGGGCAGTGTGCGCTGCCGGGTGAATGCTGCTCGCTCGCGTGTCCCTTATTGGACGGGGAACCGCGCACCTGCGCTGACGGCCCGATCTGTTCTGGAGCAGGTCAGGGTTGCGGAAGCAACGCCGACTGTTGCGCTGGTAGTTGCCTGGGTCCCATGGGGTGCCGGGGGGTGTCGGTGTCGATCGGTGCATGTTTGCCGGCCGGCGAGCCCTGCCTTTCGGACGGCGGGTGTTGCAGTGGGGTCTGCGATCCCGATCGTCGCTGCAAGCGGCTCAACGAGTGCCGCGTCGTGGGCGAGACGTGCCCAACGCCGGACAAATGCTGCTCGGGGCGATGTGAACCCGACGATCGGGGGGTTCGAGTTTGCATTGCGGCGCCGACGTGCACGCTGGGCGGCAAGATGTGCAGCTCGCAAGCATGGGACCGCTGCGTGAACGATAGCGACTGTTGCACGGGTGCGTGCAACCTGTCCGAAGGGGTGCATCGCTGTACGGCGCCGCCGCCGCCGTGCAAGGGTGAGTGCGCCTACTGCACGCAGGATCCCGATTGTTGCATGGGAAACCAATGCCGAGACGACGGGAGCGGATACTTGCGCTGCGTAACGATCCGCGACCTTTGATCCTCGCCGCAGACGTTCGAGGTGCGCGCGACGGCGTTCACCGCATCGCGCAAAATCCGAACGATGTGCTCTGCCCCGGCTCGAGCCGCCGGTTGAAATCGACGCCGCGGAACGTCACGGGGCCGGTCGCGCCCATGGCGACGGCATTCCAGACCTGATTCATGGTGCCATCGATGGTGAGCACGATGACCCAGTCGACGCCTGCCGTACCTTTGTTGGTGAGCGTGACGGCATCGCAGTACCCCTTGTCCCATTGCGAGTCGGTCTTGCGAGCGACGTCGACGCCCGGCGTGGAGGGCGCTCCGGCATCGCGAGGCGCTCCAGCGTCAGTGGGGGGCGGAGGCGTCGGGCCGCCCGCATCGATTCCCGGCAGCGAGGGCGCGCCGTCCGGGTTGCCGCGGCGGAGCCGAAAATGCGTCGTTTGCGTCAGCGCCATGAAGAGATCGGGCAAGCTTGCACCGGAAGCGTCGAAAGACCGCGCCATCTCCTCCACGAGACAGGCAACGTTTTCATTTTCGTGGAGCCCGCTCGCGTAGCGAAACCATTGCAGGGCGAAGCAGCGCACGACGTCGGGGCTTTCCGCGAGAATGCGCCCGAGCTCGAGCGGCCCGTCGAACGTCGCATTGGTACGAGGGCTGTCGACGATTTGACCCGTCGTGTCGGCGCCGCCGATGTACTTCCCGATCCCGTCGAAGTCTTCGAAGGCGAAACCGATCGGATCCAAGAGTCGATGGCAGCTCGCGCACGGCTCGTTTTTGGCGTGCGCTACGAAGCGTTCGCGGTTCGAGAGCTTGGGGTCGACGGGCGGCAGCTCGGCATTGAGTCCCGGCGGAGGAGGCGTCGGTTTCTGGCAGAGCAGGCGTTCGCGCACGAGCTTGCCTCGATGAATGGGGCTGGCCAAGGTCGGTTTGGCTTGGGTGGCGAGAACGCTGCCGTGGGTGAGGATGCCGCCGCGATGCCCAGCCGCGACGTCGACCAGGCGCAGGCCCATGTCCCCCGCGCCCGCG
>Ga0190265_10004128_pt1 | contig 10033 bp, 9 predicted proteins | sample Popmic124T_FD_133135 | JGI IMG/M metagenome (GOLD analysis project Ga0190265, IMG submission 133135) | Populus adjacent soil microbial communities from riparian zone of Indian Creek, Utah, USA - 124 T | ecosystem: Environmental > Terrestrial > Soil > Riparian zone | place: USA: Utah | collected...
CGACCGCCAGATGGGGCCGACGATGCTGCAGTTCGGCACCCCCGAGCAGCAGCGCGCCCACCTCCCGTCCATCCTCGACGGGAGCTCCGCGTGGGCCATCGGGATGAGCGAGCCCGACGCCGGGTCGAACGTGGCCGGCATCCGCACCCGAGCCGAGCGCGACGGTGACCACTTCCGGGTGACCGGGCAGAAGATCTGGACCTCCGGCGCGGCTATGGCCGACTTCATCTACCTGATCGCCCGGACCGACCCCGACGCGCCGGCCCACAAGGGCCTCTCCGAGCTGATCGTCGACCTCCACTCGCCGGGCATCACGATCCTGCCGATCACCGACATGGTCGGCGGGCGTCACTTCTGCGAGGTGTTCTTCGAAGACGTGCTCGTGCCCGCCGACAACCTCGTGGGCGAGCTCAACGGCAGCTTCAGCCAGGTCATGCGCCAGATGGAGCACGAGCGGGGCGGCATCGACCGGCTCGTGTCCAACAAGCGGCTGTTCGACGACTGTCGTCCGCTGGCCGACACCAGTCGGCCGATCGTGCGCCAGGAGCTCGCGGCGATCGAGACGGGCTACCGGATCGGACGGCTGATGGTGCTGCGCGAGGTGCTGGGGCAGGCGCCCACCCAGTTCTCCGCCGCCACCAAGACGTTCTGCACCGAGTTCGAGCAGCGGGTGGCCGGGTTCTGCGCCTCGGTGCTCGGACCGGAGGCGATGCTGGCCGAGCCGGGCCTGAGCGCTCGGGTGAGCCGGAACCTCGGCTATGCCACCGCCTACACGATCATGGGCGGCACCTCCCAGATCCTCCGCAACATCATCGGGGAGCGCGTCCTCGGGCTCCCACGCTAGACACGGCGTGTCGGGGGGAGCGGCTCGCGCTCGACCTCGGCGACGTCGACCTGGACGTCGATGACCGTCGCGCTGTGGGCGTCGACGATCACCGGGTTGAGCCGCACCCCGACGATCTCGGGGACCTCCTCGACCAGTGCGCCGAGCCGCAGCAGGAGCTCCTCCACCCGCGCGTGGGCTGCCGGGTCGAGGTACGGCGCCAGCCGGGACGTGGCCACCATGCGACGGGCTTCGAGCTCGCCGAGGGGCAGCACCCGGACATCGGCATCCTGGTCGAGCGCCGCCGCGGCGCCACCCGGCCGCAGGGAGATGACCGGACCGACCTCGGGGTGGTCGGTGACCGCCACCGCGATGTCGACGCCCGGCTCGACCATCGGCTGCACGAGTGCCGGTGGGAGGTCGTCGCCGAAGCGCTCCGCCATCCGCACCCACGCGCTCGTCAGCGATGCGTCGTCGGACAGGTCGAGGGCCAGGCCCGCAGCGACGGTCTTGGCCATCGCGTCGCGACCAGCGGCCTTCAGCGCCACCGGGTAGCCGGTCGTCCTGGCGGCGGCCTTGGCCCCGGTGAGCGTCCGCACCGGTGTGGTCGGGACGACGGTGAGGCCTGCGGCGTCGAGCACGATCGCCACCTCGTCCAGCTCGAGCGCGGTGGCACCGCGCGCCAGCGCGCCGGTCACCGTGGCTCGGGCGGTCGCGGCCGCGTGGTCACCGAGCTCGGAGGGCTCGCCCTCGGGAGCGCCGAGCCAGGCCGCGTAGTCGGCCACGCGCCCCAGCGCACGCGCCGCGGCGTCGACAGCGTCGTACACCGGCACCGCGGCCGGGTGGAGGTCGACGACATCCGGCGCGGGGCCGTAGAAGCACGCCGCCATCGCCACCGCCGGCGCGGTGGCGCGGCCCGCGTCGAGGGCGACCCGCACCTCCTCGGCCGTCGCCCCCAGGGACGGGGCGTAGACGACGAGGACGGCGTCCACACCACCGTCGGCTGCGAGCAGGGCGGCGGCTCGCTCGAAGGAGGCGCCATCAGCTCGGAGGCCCAGGTCGATCGGGTTGGCATCGCCGACGGGGTGGTCGACCAGCGCGGCGAGCGCGTCACGGGTGGCGCCGCCCAGCTCGGCCAGGTGGAGGCCGGCCTCGACCGCCGCGTCCGCGCCGATGGCCAGGGAACCACCGGCGTTGCCGAGCACCGCGACCCGCCGACCGGCGGGCAGGGGCTGGCACACGAGGAGCCGGGTGGTGTCGAGGAGGGCCGGGAGCGTCGGCACGCGGATGATGCCGGTCTGGCGCAGCAACGCATCGTCGGTCGGGTCGGCGGGACCGTCCGGACGCCCCGCGCCCGGCAGCCACCCGGCCTTGACCGCCACGACGGGCTTCGCCCGCGAGAGCCGCCGGGCCTGACGGCTGAAGTGGCGGGCGTTGCCGAACGACTCGATGTACATGCACACGATGTCCGTGTGCTCGTCGCCCTCCCAGTACTGGAGGAGGTCGTTCACCGAGACGTCGGCGCGGTTCCCGAGGGCCACGAAGGAGGAGATGCCGACGCCCTCCTCCCGGGCCCGGGTGATGATGGCAGCCCCGACCATCCCGGACTCGGACAGGAGGGCCACGCGTCCCCGGAGCGGGACCGCAGGGGCGAACGTGGCGTGCAGCCGGACGTCCGGGTCGGTGTTGATGATGCCGAGGCAGTTCGGCCCGACGACGCGGATGCCCCAGGTGCGAGCCACGCGGAGGACCTCCGCCTCGAGCGCGGCGCCGTCCGGGCCGGCCTCGGCGAACCCGGCCGAGAGGATCACCACGCCGTAGACCTGCTTGCGCCCGCACTCCTCGACGACGGCCGCCACCCCGGCGGCGGGGACGGTGATGACGGCCAGGTCCACGTCGTCGGCGATGTCGAGGATGCTCGACACCGAGCGCATCGACGCCACGTGGTCCGCCTTGGCGTTGACCGGCCACACCGGTCCTTCGAACCCCGCCCGCTGGAGGTTGCGGATGACCTCGTGGCCCACGTGGCCGGCGACCCGACTGGCGCCGATCACCGCGACCGAGCGAGGGGACAGCAGGCGGCGCACCGCCTGCGACGCAGCGGAACGGGCGCGAGCGTCGATGGCCGCCTCCGCGTCCGGTGTCGGAGCCAGTCCGAGCCGCACCTCGACCACGCCGTCGGCGAACCTCGTCGCCGTCTCGAAGCCGGCCTGGGTGAACACCCCGATCATCTTGCGGTTCTCGGGGAGCACGGACGCGGTGAACCCGGTGAGGCCGACGTCGCGGGCCCGCACGGCGAGGTGCTCGAGGAGCAGGGTCGCCAGCCCGCGCCCGTGGTTGGCGTCGTCGACGAAGAACGCGACCTCCGCCTCGGAGCGATGGCGCCAGCGGTCGTACCGCGCCACCCCGATGAGGTCGTCACCACGGATGGCGACGAGGGCCATCCGGTCGACGTAGTCCACGCCCGTCATGCGATCGAGCTCCCGATCCGACAGACGGGGGCGCGGGCTGAAGTAGCGGTAGTAGATGCTCTGCGGCGACTGGCGGCCGTGGAACGCGGTGATGCGGGATCCGTCGTCCGGCCGGATCGGTCGCACGTGCACGGTGGCACCGTCGGCCAGGACGACGTCCGTCTCGAAGTCCGCGGGGTAGCCCGCCGGGAGCTCGAGCGGCGACCCTTCCTCGGCCGGGTCCATGCAGCGAACCTACCAGCGGCCTCTTCTCGTCCTACTAGCGTTCGCGCCGTGCGCCGCCGCCTGTTGACCACCCTGGCCCTGCTCATCACGCTTGCCGCGCTCGCGGCTTCCTGCGCGTCGGAGGCCAAGGAGGACCCGCTGTCCGTCGAGGGTGACTCGGGCTTCGAGGTCGAGGACGACCTCAGCGACGAGATCGACGGTCAGATCGCACCGGAGACCGGCCTCGACGGCGAGGACGCGCCGTCGTCCGACGAGGTCGTGCAGGCCGCGCTCTTCGACGTCGATGCGTTCTGGGAGCGCGAGTACGAGGACCTCTACGACACCGAGTACGAACCCATCAGCGGCGGGTTCTGGTCCTACGGTCCCGACTCCGAGCAGCCCCCGTGCGGCACGCCCCCGCCCGACTACTCCGACATCGCGGAGAACGCCTTCTTCTGCCCGTCCGACGACCTCATCGCCTGGGACAACGTGCACCTCGTGCCCGCCCTGTACGAGGAGTTCGGTGGGTTCACCCTCGGCATCGTCTTCGCCCACGAGTTCGGGCACGCCATCCAGTACCGGGCCGGCGTCGAGGGCGACACGATCATGACGGAGCTCCAGGCCGACTGCTTCGCCGGCGCGTGGACCGCCGACGTCGCCGAGGGCAACGCGGAGTACTTCGAGCTGCAGATCGACGACCTCGACAAGGCCATCGCCGGCTTCCTCGAGCTCCGCGACGGCGTGGGCACCGATGCCGCCGACCCCGCGGCCCACGGCACCGGCTTCGACCGGATCGGCGCGTTCACCGAGGGCTTCGAGGACGGCCTCGCGCACTGCGCCGACTACCCCGATCTCTACGACGCCGGCGAGCTCGTCATCGTCGAGGTGCCGTTCACGGACGAGGAGGACTTCGCCCGCGGCGGGGACCTCCCATTGGACGAGGCCATCGAGCTGGCCCTCGCCGACCTCGAGGACTTCTGGACCGTGCTCTTCACGGAGCTCGACCAGACCTGGACGCCGGTGTCCGCCACGCTCCCGATCGACCCCGACGTCGACGAGGTGGAGTGCGGCGGCGACACCTTCTCGGGCGACATCCTCGTGAACGCGTCCTTCTACTGCGTCGACACGGACACCATCTACCTCGACAGCGTCAACCTGGTGCCCGCCCTCTACGAGATCGGCGACTACGCCGTGGCCACCGAGCTGGCCCGGCAGTACGCCTACGCCGCGCAGGTCCGGCTGGGCAACCTCGACAACACGCCCGAGACCAACCTCCAGGCCGACTGCTACGCCGGCATCTACGCGTCGAGCGGGTTCCTCGTGAACCGCGAGAACCAGCAGCTGGTGCTGTCGCCCGGCGACCTCGACGAGGCGGTCATCGCCTTCCTGCTGACGAGCGACAGCAGCGCCGACGTGGAGGCCGGTGACGTCAGCGTGGGCACCGCCTTCCAGCGGTTCGACGCCTACCGCACGGGCTTCGTGGAGGGCCTCACGGCCTGCGACGCGATCCTCTCGGGCTGAGTCGCCGTCCGCGCCCGGCGCGACTGGCGGGTGACGTGGAACGCCACCCCGCCGATGCCGGCGACCACGAGCACGAGCACCAGCAGCTGCAGGGAGCCGCCCCGATCGCCCGCCTCCTCAGGAGCGTGGCCGGCGTCGGGCTCGGGGATGATCTCCTGCGTGGGCACCTGGTCCGGGACGGTCTGCGCATCGGCGACGGGCCCCGTCGCGAGCGCGACGGCCACGATGCCGAGCAGGACGAGCCGGAACGGGGACCGGTGCCTCACCGCGAGCGGCGTCGCCGCCTGGGCTGTCCCGCCGAGGCAGCCGCGGGGTCATCGGCATCACGTGTGGTGGTCGCGTCGAGGTCCCACAGCCAGCGGCCGCTCTCGTTGCGCAGCCGGCCCAGCGCCACACCCGAAAGGGCCCGGTCGGTGAACACGACGACGTTGTGGCCGTCCTTGCTGCCCCGCTCCGCGGCTCTCGTGAGGAAGCCGACCGTGCCGTCGAGCGCTCCGGCGGGAGCGCACACGACCGCTCCGGCGATGACGTCGCCCTCGAACAACGGCTCGTCCGCCTTGCCGAGGTCCCACTTCAGGGACGGGTCCGCCACCACCGCGACGAGCGCTTCGGGATGCTGACGGTGCAGGTGGACCAGGGCTTGGTGGAGCTGCCCGAGGGACGGAGAGGCCCGTCGGAAGCCGGCGACCATGCCGGCGTCGACGAGTACGAGGTTCCGGTCTGCCATGGTCCTTCGACGCTACCGGCCGGGCCGTGTGGTGGGCGATGCGGGAGTTGAACCCACGACCTCCTGCGTGTCGAGCAGGCGCTCTAACCAACTGAGCTAATCGCCCTCGGGACGGGCGAGGGTACACGTAACGTCGGGAGATGATCGACCCCGTCACCATCGAGCCGACGCCTGCGGCTCCCCCACCGCTTCGCCAGCTCTGGGGACACGCCCGCCGGCATCGCCGCAAGGTCGTCCTGGCCACGCTGTTCTCGATCCTGAACAAGATCTGTGACGTCGCGCCGGAGCTGCTGATCGGCGCGGCCGTCGACGTCGTCGTGAACGAGGGGCAGTCGTTCGTCGGACGGATCTTCGGCGTCGAGGACCGGTTCGACCAGCTCACGATCCTCGCCGTCGTCACCGTGCTGGTGTGGATCGCCGAGTCGATCACGGACTACATCGCCCACGTCCTCTGGCGGAACCTGGCCCAGTCCATCGAGCACGACCTGCGGATGGCCACCTACCGCCACGTCCAGGACCTCGAGATGGCCTACTTCGAGGACCAGTCGTCCGGTGGGCTCATGACGGTGCTCAACGACGACGTCAACCAGCTCGAGCGCTTCCTCGACATGGGCGCGAACGAGATCATCCTGACGGCCACCAACGTCGTGCTCGTCGGCGCCACGTTCTTCGTGATCTCCCCCACCCTCACCCTCCTGGCCTTCCTCCCGATCCCCGTGATCATCATCGGGTCGCTGCGCTACCAGCGCACCCTCGAGACCCGCTACGACGCCGTCCGGGCCGCGGCGGGCCGCATCGCCGACACCCTCACCAACAACCTCGGCGGCATCGCCACGATCAAGGCGTTCAACGCCGAGGAGCGCGAGGTCGCCCGGGTGGCCGTGGACAGCCAGGGCTACAGCGACGCCAACGGCGAGGCGATCCGGTACTCGAGCGCCTTCGTGCCCCTCATCCGGATGGCGATCCTGGCCGGCTTCACCATGACGCTCGTCGTCGGCGGCCAGGCGGCGCTCAACGGCGACCTCGAGGTGGGCCTGTTCTCGGTGCTCGTCTACATGACCCAACGCCTCCTGTGGCCGCTGACCCGCCTCGGCGAGACCCTCGACCTCTACCAGCGCGCGATGGCGTCGTGCCGCCGGATCTTCGGCCTGCTCGAGGTGAAGCCGACGATCCGTCCCGGCACCACCGAGCTGGCCCCGCTCGTGCGGGGCGCGGTGCGGTTCGAGGGGGTGCACTTCGCCTACGGCACCGGAGCCGGCCCGGTCCTGCGGGGCCTCGACCTCGACATCGCGCCGGGCGAGACCCATGCCATCGTCGGCTCCACCGGTGCCGGCAAGAGCACCGTGGTGAAGCTCCTCCTCCGGCTCTACGAGCCCACCGGCGGCCGGATCACGCTCGACGGGGTGCCGATCGACCAGCTCACGTTCGGCTCGCTCCGCGGCGCCCTGGGGTTCGTGGCCCAGGACGTCTTCCTCTTCCAGGGCACCGTGCGGGAGAACCTCACCTACGGCCGGCCCGATGCCACCGAGGCCGAGGTCGTGCAGGCGGCCACCCTCGCCGAGGCCCACGGCTTCATCACGCTGCTCCCCGACGGCTACGACACGGTCGTGGGCGAGCGGGGCCAGAAGCTCTCGGGCGGCCAGCGCCAGCGCCTCACCCTGGCCAGGGCCATCCTGCGAGACCCCGCGGTGCTGGTGCTCGACGAGGCCACCTCAGCGGTGGACAACGAGACCGAGGCCGCCATCCAGCGGTCCCTGGAGCGGGTGTCGGCCGGCCGCACGACGATCGTGATCGCCCACCGGCTCTCCACCGTGCGCCACGCCCACCGCATCCACGTGCTGGAGGCCGGGCAGGTCATCGAGGCCGGCACCCACGAGGAGCTCCTCGAGCACGGCGGGCTCTACGCCGCCCTGTGGCGGGTGCAGACCGGCGAGCTCAGCACCGCCCGCGACTGACCCTCTGGACGCGCTTGGGAGCTAGCGCGACAACTTGGGGTCATCTCACTCGACGCAAATGATGCGCCTGTGCTTCCCACCCAACCCTGCGTCGCCCGGGATCGTGGGGATCCAGGGCGACGCAGGGCTGGAACGGACTACTGGTTGACGGCGTCCTTGAAGGACTTGCCGACCTTCACCTTCGGCACGGTGGCCGCGGCGATCTGGATCTCCGCCCCGGTGGCCGGGTTGCGACCCGTCCGAGCGGCGCGCTCGGCCCGCTCGAAGCTGAGGAAGCCAGGCATCTGCACCTTGTTCCCACTGGCGACGGCGGCGGTGATCACCTCTTCGAACGCCGTGAGCATGGAGCCCACTGCTGCAGCGGGCTGTCCAGACTTCTCCGCGACAGCGTTGACGAGTTCGGCCTTGTTCATCGGGGCCCTCCTTAGGGGCAACTCTCAGGCGAAAACACCGTAACTACAGGGCTGCGCCCCGTGGTGGATGGTGTCTACCGGCCTGGTCGGCGGGCCACGAGGACGTCACGGGTGATCGACCGGTCGACCCGGTGCACGAAGCGGTCGTCCGTGGCCGGCACGACCAGCTCGAAGCCGTGGGTGGACAGCAGGTGAACGAGCCGATCCCGGGGCAGGGTGTGCAGGTTCCAGGCCAGACCGACGCCGGCCCCGGGTCGGAGCAGCTCGAACCACACCGGCAGGGCGCTCTCCAGGAGCTCGTGGGGACTGCGCTGGAGCGAGCCCGTGGCCGTGGCCCCGTGCTGCACGCCGTAGGGCAGATCGCACGCCAGCACGTCGATCGAGCGCGCCGCGAGGTGCGTGCGGGCGGCCGCGGCGTCGTCGTGCACGATGTCGATGATCCGCTGCCCCGCTGGGTCCTTGCCCGGGCCGTACGTGATCGTGCAGCGATGGGCGGGGGCGTCGCGGCCCTTGCGCAGCTTGGCCCGACCGGCCTTGTGCTTCAGGCGCTTGTCCTGCAGCCAGCCCAGCACGAAGACCTCGTAGGCCTCGAGGTCGCGACGCTGCACGTCGATCCCGACCGCATCCATCCCGTAGACGATCCCCCGGTTCAGCGTGGTCCCCCGCCCGCACGCGGGGTCGAGGAGCCGGACCGCCTCGCCGGCGAGGAGCCGGGCGAAGGCGTCGCCCGAGGCGGCCAGCGCCACGTTCACCAGGAGATGGGTGAGGGCCTCGTTCGTCTTGCCGGCGTAGCGCTGGATGGTGACGACGTCGTCGTCCTGCCGGCGCAGGGGGTCGAGGGACACGGGCCGCAGGAGCGGGTCCTCGAGCTCGAAGAGGGCGTGGAGCGACGAGATGTTGGACACGACGGCCAGCTCCCACGGGCCGAGCCGGCGGTCCCCGCAGTCGAGGACCAGGTAGTCCACGCCCCCGAGCTCACACCGGCGCTGGTCGCGGACCACCGATCCCAGGAGCTGCTGGTCGAGCACGTCGAGCTCGGCGCCGGTCAGCGCGAACGACGACGCGCCGTACACCCGGTTGGCGCTGGCCTTCGGCAGGAGCGCGTAGGTCGCCATCGTGCGGGGACGGTAGCGACGGGGCGGATGTCAGGCGGTGCGAGCGGCGATCCGGCGCAGGGGCGGGAGCGTGGGGGGCGGGTTCTGGCGGGGCGGCAGCTCGGACAGCAGGGCCTCGGTGGCCGCGGTGACCCGCCGGACCGCCCGTTCGAAGGCCTCTTCGGTGCGAGCGGAGGTGCTCTGCACGCCGCTGATCTTCCGCACGTACTGACGGGCGGCGGCCTCCACCTCCTCGTCGGTGGCCTCGGGCTCCAGTCCTCGCAGGGTGGTGATGTTCCGGCACATGGGACCAACGCTACCTAGCTACGCCGGGCAGCAGACCTCGAGCTCCATGCCGTCGGGGTCGCGGAAGAACACGGAGAGCTCCTCGCCGAGCCGCTGGACGTCGCCGACCTCCTGGGCCCCGGCATCGAGCAGCCGGTGGCGGATGTCCTCGAGCGTGGCGGGCGAGTCGACGGCCAGCGCGAAGTGGTCGATCGCGCCCCGATGGCCCTGGGAGCGGCGCTCGCCGACCATGTCCTCGGCCGGCACGTGGAAGACGTTCAGCGCGGCCCCGCCGCCGAGGTCGAGGATCTTCATCCACGGGTGGTCGTCGGTCTTCTCCATCTCGAACGTGACGACGGCGTCGAAGGCCTGCTCGTAGAACGTGACCGTGCGATCCATGTCCGTGGTGAGCGTGGCGACGTGGTTGAAGCCGGTGGTGATGGGCATGCCCAGATCTTCGCGCCGGAGTCAGACCTTCGTGACGGCGTCACCCCGTCGGATCGTGCCGGCGATGACGACCTTGGCGTTGATGCCCCGCAG